>Ga0210403_10000336_pt1 | contig 50786 bp, 38 predicted proteins | sample IncBWC19MmetaG_FD_150863 | JGI IMG/M metagenome (GOLD analysis project Ga0210403, IMG submission 150863) | Forest soil microbial communities from Barre Woods Harvard Forest LTER site, Petersham, Massachusetts, United States - Inc-BW-C-19-M | ecosystem: Environmental > Terrestrial > Soil >...
GCTGTTTCTCTATGCACACCGCTATCACGCGCACACGCGGGGAAGTTGGACGGCCGGTGAAGTAACCGGCATCACTGGCGATTCTGGGACTTACTGTGTTCCAGCGCAGCAGACCATTCCATTGCTAGTTCGGTGGATGCTGGTGCTGGAAGATTCTGATGCCGAGATTCTGTATCTGGCGAAAGGTGTTCCGCGAGAGTGGGTCGCCTCCGGGAAACTAATCCAGATTCAAAAAGCTCCGACGCGTTGGGGGCGGGTCAGTTTCAGTCTGATCACGAAACGGGAGGACAAATCGGTAATCAGCCGCGTTGAGCTGATAGGAGCTACAAGCCCAAAGGAACTACACGTTAAGCTTCGTCTTCCCGCGGGGATGGTTCTTGAGCGCGTAACTGCGAACGGAGAAACTGTTTCTCTGGGAGGAGTTCACGGAGATACCGTGATGATTCGAACGAAAGGCAAAACGCAGTTTGAGATTGTGGGACAGATGAGTTAGAGCAGGTGCTGATCGGTGTTCATGATTTCGAGCGCCGCCCGGCAGTTTCCAACTCGTGTTGCACTTCAGCACGTTTTTGTTCAAGCACTTCTTTGAGCGAGTGACCGGCATGACGAATGTGTTCTCGAAGCAGGTCGCAGGCGTCAACAACGTTGCGTTGGCGACACAACTCGAGAATCTGGTGATGCTCTTCGTTCGCCCGTTTCATGCCGTGCGTCAGGTAAAGCTGAAGACGCGTGTAGCGCTCTCCGCTGTTATTGACGTTGCGGATGACGGCCATAAAGCGGGGCTGGTTCGCCCGGGAGTAGAGAATGGAATGAAATTGCCAATTCAGTCGGCCCCAGGCGGAAACGTGTTCTTGCTTGCGCAGTTCGCTCACGTACTTACGCAGCACCTTGTCGGCTTCACCGAAGTCCTCTTCGGTAAGATGAGGTATCGACAACTTCAGGACTTCGGGCTCGAGCAGGGCGCGGATGGAAAAGAGTTCTCCAATGTCATCCGGCGACAGCGCCGGAACGATCGCGCCGCGGTTGGGAACGATGGCAATCAGACCTTCGGCATCCAACTGACGCAGGGCCTCGCGGACCGGAATGCGACTGACGCCGTACTGCGTTGCGATGGCGTCCTGACGGAGTTGAGCTCCTTCAGGAATTTCGCCTCGGATGATTTGATCGCGCAGCTTGTCGGCTACGGCAGACGGCAGCGACTGGCGGGGGATGCTGGAATACGATGCGCTCTCTAGGTCCATGTTCGCCGGCCGCAAGCTCCTCGCAGGAAAGTATACCGCAGAATGTATGCAAAAGGGGATTCAACAGTTATGAATGCTGTTCGAGGAAAGGTATTATTTTCATTGGCTTGGAGTCACTCTTCTTGTCTGACGGGAATAAGAGGAACGGCCAAGATTGACGGTTGCATATTGTATCCATAAGATTATTTCTTCCGGGATAGACAAGGGTCCACACTCAAGTGTGCTATCCCCACGCGAGCGAATAGACACTTGATGGCAGTCAACGGATGGCAACGGGTTAAAGTTATCGACTCCCACACGGGGGGCGAGCCCACGCGACTGGTTCTGAGCGGCGGCCCTGAGCTGGGTGCAGGGGCATTGGCGGAAAGATTGGAGCAGTTCCGTCAGCATCACGACAGTTTCCGCTCAGCGGTGGTGAACGAGCCAAGAGGATCTGATGTCGTGGTCGGCGCATTGCTTTGCAATCCTGTGGATCCGGCTTGCGCTGCGGGTGTCATCTTCTTCAACAATGTGGGTTATCTAGGAATGTGCGGTCACGGAACCATCGGCCTCGTCGCGACGCTGGCGTACATGAGCCGCATTACGCCGGGCGAACACCGGATCGAGACACCCGTCGGTGTGGTATCAGCGGAGTTGCACGAGAATGGCAAGGTCACGGTGAACAATGTCGCCAGCTACCGCAGCGCCGCCGATGTGGCGGTGAAAGTAGCGGGATACGGTGAAGTACGGGGCGATGTGGCTTGGGGAGGCAATTGGTTTTTTTTGGTTCGCAAACACGACATGAGTCTGACACTGAAGAATGTCGATGAACTGACGACATTCACCTGGGCCATACGAACGGCACTGCGAGACGGCGGGATCACCGGCGATCGGGGAAAAGAGATTGATCACGTGGAACTCTTTGCCCAATCGCAGATTCCGGGAGTTGACAGCAAGAATTTCGTGCTCTGCCCCGGAAAAGCTTACGATCGATCTCCCTGCGGGACGGGCACCAGCGCAAAATTGGCTTGCCTGTACGCCGACGGAAAGATCAAAGAGGGCCAAGTCTGGAAGCAGGAAAGCATTGTGGGCAGCATTTTTGAAGGCACAGTACGAGTGAAAGAGGGCAAGGTTTATCCCAGTATCACGGGATCTGCTTTTGTAAATGCGGAGGCGGAACTGATTTTGAATCCGCAGGATCCTCTCTGCATGGGCATACGCATCTGACGGTATGAGCAAAGAAACCTACGACGTTGTGATCGTCGGCGCTGGGATCGTGGGAGCGGCGTGCGCTGATGCTTTCACCGGACGTGGAATACGAGTCGCGGTTGTAGATCGAGACGTTGTGGGGAGTGGAGCGACGGCTGCCGGCATGGGGCACATCGTCGTGATGGATGACTCCGATGCTCAGTTTGCACTTACAAACTACTCGCAGCGTTTATGGCAGCTACTGCGGACGGAGTTGCCCGACGACGTCGAATATGAACAAGCCGGCACCATTTGGGTCGCAGCGGATGAAGAGGAAATGACCGAGGTATTGCGTAAGCGCGAGTACTACCAGAAACGGGCGGTCGCAGTGGAAGTGATGGATGCGCACCAACTGAGGAAGGCTGAGCCGAATCTGCGCGAAGGTTTGGCGGGGGGTCTGCTGGTTTCCGGAGATGTGGTCTTGTATCCGCCGTGTGCTGCACGATTTCTCATCGGCCGTGCACAGCAACGCGGGGCCAAGCTTAAGCTCGGCGCTTCAGTGGTGCAAATATCTGACGGCAGCGTTCGGCTTAATGATGGTCAGGAAATCGCAGGTGGCATCGTGGTGAATGCCGCCGGGGCGAACGCAGCAGAACTCACCGCTGGCATTGACGTGAAGAAGCGTAAGGGGCATCTCGTCATTACGGACCGGTATCCGGGATTCCTTCGTCATCAGCTAGTCGAACTTGGTTATCTGAAGAGCGCGCACTCGGTCTCTCGTGACTCGGTAGCTTTCAATGTGCAGCCCCGGCGGACCGGGCAGGTTCTCATCGGCTCCTCGCGGCAATACGGAGCTGAGCACAGGGAAGTCGATCCGGTCATGCTGGCGAACATGGTGCGTCGCGCACAGGAATACATGCCGGCGCTCGGGTCCATGTCAGCGGTGCGCGTGTGGACGGGTTTTCGCGCTGCCACACCTGACAAATTGCCCCTCGTCGGTCTGTGTCCAGGGTACAAATCTGTTTTTCTTGCCACCGGACACGAAGGCCTGGGAATTACGACATCGCTGGGAACCGCGAGGCTTCTGGTGGATCAGGTGACGGGCTCGAAACCGGAGATCGCTGTCGAGCCTTATCTTCCTTCGCGGACTGCAAAGGAATACGCCCATGCCTAGCGAATTCATAGTGCGGGTGAACGGAGCGTCAGTTTCCGTGCCGGCAGGCGCAACCGTAGCCGTTGCGATGGTGATAGCCGGGCAGCCTTGCCGGAGTTCGGTGATCGGCGAACCGCGGGGTCCTTTGTGCGGGATGGGTATTTGCTTTGAGTGTCGCGCAGTGGTCAATGGGACATCACATTCCAGAACCTGCCAGCTCTTGTGCGAGCCCAACATGGAAGTAAAGACGGATGAATAACTATTCCCGAGAACGATTCGACGTTCTGGTCGTGGGCGGAGGGCCCGCGGGCATCGCGGCGGCTGTCCGCGCGGCCGAGAGTGGCGACCGCGTCGGAATGGTTGACGAGAATGTAGCTCCGGGAGGCCAGATCTGGCGCGGCGGGCCATCGGAGGGACCGCATTCTTCCGAAGCTTCGAGTTGGCTCGTGCGATTGAAGCAAGCCGGTGTCATCGAGCTTTTGGGGAAGAGAGTGTTTCATCATCTCGAAGCCGGCGTCCTCCTGGCGGAAGGATTAGATGATGTTTGGGAGTTGAGCTATCGCAATCTGGTGTTGGCAACGGGAGCGCGGGAAAGATTTCTGCCATTTCCCGGCTGGACTTTACCCAACGTAATGGGCGCAGGCGGATTGCAGGCTTTGGTGAAGTCCGGTTTGCCGATTCAAGGCAAGCGGGTCGTAATCGCAGGCGCTGGGCCGCTTCTGCTGGCAGTAGCGTCGTATTTACGCAAGCACGGTGCGGAGATCCCTCTGATCTGCGAGCAAGCATCCGCGAGCAAGCTGGCGCGATTCGCCATGATGCTAATCCGCCATCCGGGAAAGATTTTTCAGGGTCTGCAGCTCAGGAAAGACATAGCGGGCATTCCTTTGGCTACGAGCAGTTGGCCCATGGCAGCTCATGGAAAACGAACGCTTGAGGCGGTGACCATCTCGCGCGCGGGCAAATCAGAAACGGTACAGTGCGACTATCTGGCGTGCGGGTTTCACCTTATACCCAACACAGAGTTGCCAGTGTTGCTTGGGTGTCGGACTCGTTGTGGCTACGTGCAGGTGGACGAATTGCAACAAACGAGTGCGCAAGGGATCTTCTGCGCAGGCGAACCCACAAGGATCGGAGGAGTGGACTTGGCCCTGATCGAGGGACAGATTGCCGGACTGGCCGCGACCGGCAGAACCTCCGAAGCGAAAGCGCTATTTTCAAAGCGGGAGAGATTTCGCCGGTTTGCGCGTCTTCTGGACGAAACATTCTGTCTGCGAGCGGAGCTCAGAAGCCTGCCATCGGCGGACACTCTGATTTGCCGATGCGAAGACGTTCCTTGCTCGCGCCTTCGCGAGCACACGTCTTGGCGCGCCGCCAAACTGCACACTCGTTGCGGAATGGGACCTTGCCAGGGAAGAATTTGCGGACCGGCAACCCAGTTTCTATTCAAGTGGAACCCCGATTCGGTTCGTCCGCCGGTTTTCCCGGCACGCGTCGAACACTTAGCTGCACAGCCGCAGTTGATCCCAGAAGTGACAGGAGAAGTCCAATGAACTGGAAAGGCGTCACGCCAGCAATCACAACCCCTTTCAACGAGAACCTCAGCGTTGATCACGGATTCCTCGCGGAGCATTCCCGCTGGCTGCTGGAGAACGGGTGCGCTGGGGTTGTCGCCTTGGGCTCGCTGGGTGAGGGCGCGACTCTGTCGTTCGACGAGAAGAAGAGCATTCTTCATACGCTGGGGAAGGCAGTCAATGGCGGCGGTACCCTGGTCGCCTCGATCTCGTCTCTCACGACTTCTGAGTCAGTGTCGATGGCGAAAGCTGCGAGCGACCTGGGCTGTTCCGGGCTGATGGTGTTGCCGCCGTATGTATATCTCGGTGACTGGCGTGAGATGAAAGCTCACGTTGCAGCTATCTTTCGCGCAACACCTCTTTCCTGCATGCTCTACAACAATCCGGTGGCGTATGGAACCGATTTCCTCCCGGAGCAGATCCAGGAACTCGCCTCGGAATTCGAGAACTTCAGAGCGGTCAAGGAATCGAGTACCGACGCGAGACGTGTGTCGGCGATTCGCGCGCTGGTCGATGACAGGATCGAAATTTCGGTGGGCGTGGACGACGCGGTGCTGGAAGCGATCGGTGTGGGAGCGACAGGATGGGTTGCCGGTCTGGCGAATGCGCTGCCACGCGAGTCTGTGGACCTGTTCAACTGTGGAATCCAGGGAGAAGATCGAAAGGCGTTTGAGTTGTATCGCTGGTTTCTCCCATTGCTGAGAATGGATACGGTGCCAAAGTTCGTTCAACTCATCAAAGTGGTGCAAGCTGAAGTCGGAATGGGAGGCACCCGTGTCAGGCCGCCGCGACTGGAGTTGGTAGTGAACGAACTCGAACAGGCGAAAAAAATCATCCGTGAAGCATTACGAACGAGGCCGGAATCGGTCGGTTCGTATGCTTTACCGAATAGGAAGTGAACTTATGTTGGGCGAGATGGCAAAAATATCAGGGCGCTCGCTGATCGGCTTTCGCGACGGCGCCGGTTCTTCAGATCCCCTGTATGCGTACGACCCCACCACGGGTCAGCGATTGCAACCGGGATTCATTCCGGCAACGGCCGAGGAAGTTGACCGCGCGGTAAAGCTAGCGGCCGATGCATTCAAGAGCTATAGCCATACATCGGGCCCTGAGCGCGGCGCGTTGCTGCGGAAGATTGCAGACAAGATTGAGTCCATCACGGGCGACATTATCGAAAGAGCTGCGCAGGAAACAGCCCTTCCGGTAGCTCGGTTGCAAGGCGAGACGGCGCGTACTTGTCACCAGCTTCGCTTGTTTGCGCAAGTCGCGGAAGAAGGCTCGTGGGTGAGCGCGCGAATCGATCACGCTGATCCAGAACGCAAGCCGCTTCCGAAGCCAGACATCCGCTCCCTGATGCGGCCGCTGGGGCCCGTTGTGGTGTTCGGGGCGAGCAACTTCCCTCTGGCGTTCTCCGTGGCCGGAGGGGACACCGCCTCGGCTCTAGCGGGCGGAAACACGGTGATCGTGAAGGCCCATGCAGCTCATCCCGGCACCAGCGAATTGGTTGGGCGGGCACTCCAGGAAAGCGTTCACGAATGCGGTATGCCGGAGGGCGTCTTCTCGCTGTTGTTCGGACACGGTTCGCAGGTTGGAACGGCTCTGATGAAGCACCCTCTGGTGCGAGCGGGTGGTTTCACCGGATCTCGCACGGCTGGGCGAATTCTGATGGACGTGGCTGCATCTCGCCCGGAGCCGATTCCTTTCTACGCAGAGATGAGCAGCACGAATCCAGTCTTCGTCCTGCCGGGAGCGTTGCGCGAGCGTGGTGAAAACATTGCGTCCGGTCTGCACGCGTCCTTTACGATGGGAGCAGGACAATTCTGCACCAAGCCAGGGATGGTATTTCTTGGTAAAGGCGCCGATGCCGACAAATTCGCCGGCAAGTTATCAGAGTTAGTGGCCGGCTCTGCGCATTTCCATCTTCTGACCGAAGCCATCCATTCCTCCTACGATTCGGCGATTGCGAAGCGGAGGGCATATCCGGCGGTGACGGTCCTTGCCGAAAAGCAGCAGTCCGGCGCAGCGGGATTTTGTGCGCACTCTGCTGTATTCGAGACCAATGCTGATGCTTTTTTGGGATCCGACCTGGAGGCCGAGATCTTCGGGCCCACCACGCTGCTCGTGCGGCACTCCAGCCGGGAACAGATTTTGGAGATCGCCCGTTCTCTCGAAGGCCATCTGACCGCGACGATCCACGGTACGGAAGAAGACCTGCGCGAATTTGCGGACCTCATCCAGATCTTGGAGACGAAAGTCGGTCGACTCATCTTTAATGGGTTCCCGACTGGCGTTGAGGTCACGCACGCGATGGTCCACGGCGGTCCGTATCCTTCGACCTCCGACGGGCGATCAACCTCCGTGGGCACTCAGGCGATCTTCCGCTTCACACGCTTGGTCTGCTACCAGGGATTTCCCGATAACGCTCTGCCTAATGAACTGAGAGAGGCCAATCCGCTGGGGATTTGGCGAATGATCGACGGCAATCTGCGCAAGTAAAAAAGTTATCCGCCGGAATTGGAAGTGGCAGGGATTCATAAGAAAACGTTTTCTCGGATTGGCACGAGGTGCCGCAATGTTGAAAGCTCTGCTCTACGTTTCAAGAAGTCGCGTGATGAGGAATCTGCTTTGGGTTTGTTTGTCAGCCTGCTTCGTCCTGCCGTTGCGGGCTGCGGCTGGAAATGAAAATCCTGCGCAACTGGCGGAGAGTAAGACGATCAAGCTGAATCCGCTGCCGTTGAATCATGTGAGGCTTACAGGAGGCCCCCTCAAAGCAGCGCAGGAAGCCGACGCAAAGTATCTACTCGAACTCCAGCCCGATCGCATGCTTGCGTTCCTGCGCCAGCGTGCCGGGTTGAAACCCAAGGCGGAGGGCTACGGCGGATGGGATGGGCCAAAGCGCAATCTGACGGGACACATCGCGGGACATTATCTATCGGCGGTGAGCTTGATGTGGGCCGCCACGGGCGACGCCCGGTTCAAAGACCGGGCCAACTACATTGTGGATCAACTGAAGGAGATCCAGGACGCGCAGGGTGATGGGTACATCGGAGCACTCGAGGATGGTCAGGGCGTCGATGGAAAACGGCGCTTCGTCGATCTGAGCAATGGGGTCATTAAATCCGGAGGCTTCGATTTGAACGGTCTCTGGTCGCCGTGGTACGTCGAACACAAACTCTTCGCCGGGCTCAGAGACGCTTACAGGTACACTGGTAACGAAACCGCTCTGCAGGTGGAGATCAAATTTGCGGGCTGGGTCGACAAGATTCTCTCGAAGCTGGACGACGATCAACTGCAACGCATGCTAGGCACGGAATTCGGCGGGATGAATGAAGTGCTCGCCGAGCTGTATGCCGACACCGCAGACCCGCGCTGGCTCACCCTTGCCGATAAGTTCCACCAGAAGGCGATGATCGATCCGCTCTCCGAAGACAAAGACGTCATTTCTCACACGCACGGAAATACCCAGGTCCCGAAACTCTACGGCGTGCTGATGCGGTACGTGTACACGGGCAATGCCGCTGATGAGGAGGCTGCGAAATTCTTCTGGGATCGCGTGGTTTATCACTACACCTTTGCCACTGGTGGGCATGGCAAGAACGAGTACTTCGGAGAACCGGACAAGCTCAATGACATGGTAGACGGCCGGACAGCGGAAACCTGCAATGTCTACAACATGCTGAAGATGACGCGCACACTTTTCTCCATCGAGCCCGATATCCGCTATGCCGACTTTCACGAGCGCGCGCTCTTCAATCAAATTCTCGCGTCACAGGATCCGAAGGACGGAACCGTCACTTACATGCTGCCAGTTGGCCGCGGAGTGCAACACGAATACCAGCGCATGTTTGACGATTTCACCTGCTGCGTAGGAACAAGCATGGAAAGCCATGCGCTGCACGGCGCGGGAATCTACTACTACAAAAGCTCCGAAGAGTTCTGGGTCGGCCTGTACGCTCCGTCGATTGCGAAGTGGGACTCGGCTGGTGTCGAAGTAGAAACGGTGACTGACTTTCCGCTCGGTGCCTCTGCGTTGGTGAAAATTCGGACCAATGCTCCGAAACAATTTACGCTCGCACTGCGCAGGCCGTATTGGGCCGGGGACGGCTTCAGCGTGAAGGTGAATGGTCAACTGGTGAAAGATCTTCCACCGGCGGATTCCTACGTCAAAATCAACCGAGCCTGGCGGCAAGGCGACACGGTTGAACTCAATCTCCCGAAGGTGTTGCGTACCGAACCGCTGCCCGACAATTCTGGCCGGATGGCATTTCTGTGGGGGCCGCTGGTGTTGGCGGGAGATCTTGGGCCCGACGTTCGTCAGGACGACGAAGAGAACATGCCGGCTCCGTCGGCACCGGCGTTGGTCGTTGCGAAAAAGCCAGTCGAGCAGTTCCTCAAGCCGGAAACCGGAAGGCCCGGATGGTTTAAGACGAGCGACGTCGGCCTGAGCCACGACATCGAGTTCGCGCCTTTCTATGAACTTCCACGACGGAAATACGCTGTGTACTGGGATGTCTTCACCCCGGAAGCGTGGAGCAAGCGTTCGGCCGAGTACAAAGCCGAGCAGGAGAAACAACAGAAGCTTCAGGCTGCGACGATTGCTCTTGCCCAGCCGGGCGAGATGCAGTCGGAGCGCGACTTCAATGAACAAGGCGAAGATTCTGCTCCACTGCTGTGGCGAGGCCGACATGGGAGAGGAGGCAAGGGATGGTTCTCATTCGACATGCCGGTTGAGAATTCGCGGCCGATCGCATTGTGGGTGACGTTCGGCGGCGACAGATGGCGAAAGAGCACGCTCGACATCCTGGTCGAAGGCAAGAAGATTGCCGATCACGCAGAACCGCACCTCAGCCCCGATCAGGAAAAGCAATTCGTGGATATCAGTTATGTCATTCCGCCGGAGCTTATGGCGGGTAAGAGCAAAGTGACGGTCCGCTTCCAGGCCACGGATGGAAACGATATCGGTGCCATCTTTGGTGTGCGAACCGTTCGAGCGGATCAAACACCGTAGCTCGTTCTCTTTGAGCTTTATCGATACTCGGGAGTAGCTCATTTGATGAAACTTCAAAGCTGCTGAGAACTCATGCGAGGAGCCTACCAAAATCGCTCCGGTGTCATGGACGATCAAAACCGCCGATCGGTCGCCGCTTTCACTGGCGCCGTACTCTCTCAACATTGTGCGACTTCACACTAAGGACGACCTGCAATGATCAGCCAAGTGCGTCCCCGATTACGTCTGCTGGCATTGAAATGCTGTGCCGGGCTTTTATTTTCCGCGAGCATTGGTGCGCTCGCACAGGAACAGAAAAAGCCCCCTCCGCAGCCGGGGCCGATGCTCGCCGATGGCGTCGAGAACTTTGAAACACCAGACTTTCAGTTGTCGCTGGTACGTTCTTCGCAGACGGTAGCGGCCCTTCACCCCAAGACCGACGTGCAATTTGATTTCACGCCGGGGGATCGCCTTGCGGAACGTTCGCACGACGGCTACTACCATCTGGGCGACATCGACATTCGCCTTAGAGTCAAGAAAGGTGAGTGGAAAGATTACTCAACCGCTCTTCGCCGGACTCCCGTAAGGAATATGCCACACGAGGGCGGCGTCCTTGGGGCGGCGGATCTGAGCGGCGCATTCTCGGACCCCATTCCGCTACAGGTAATTCGCGCCTGGGTCGTCATCGACGGCAAGCTCACTCTGCGTTTCACCGTTGCGAATCACACGAACACTCCGATCGAGATCGGTGGCCTTGGCGTTCCCATGATTTTCAACAACGACATGAACGAGCGCACCCTGGAGCAAGCGCATGCCCTCTGCTCGTTCTCCGATCCCTACATCGGGCAGCAGGGAGGCTATCTTCAAGTCACCAAGTTGAACGGCCACGGGCCTGCCTTGCTGGTGATTCCGGAAGGCAAGACCTCGTTTGAAGCGTACAAGCCGATTCTGAGTCCGCGCTGGAAGGAACATCAGAAGCCAACGCCAGGAATCTACATGGACTTAACCCCTCGCGGAATAACATTTGAGGGCTTCTACGACTGGATGGTCGTCAGTCAAGCCTTCGCTGAGAACGAATGGAAAAAAGCGCAACCATGGAATCCGCCCATATCGAAAACCCTTGCGCCCAACGAAAACTGGACCGTGGGCTTCCAGTTCGTGGTTGTCAGTTCCATCCAGAACATTGAATCTGCTCTTGGGGAGAACCATCGGCCGGTCGCAGTCGGTATCCCGGGCTACGTGCTTCCGAAAGATATTCATGCTCAACTCTTTTTGCGCTACTCGCAACCAGTGAAATCGATCGAAGCGGAGCCGGCCGGCGCGATCGACATTCAGAAAAAAGACGAAGTGGAGAACCGCGCATTCACCGAATACGCACTGACTGGCAAGCAATGGGGACGAGCCCGCCTGACTGTTACCTATGCAGACGGACTGACACAGTCGATCCATTATTTCATCATGAAGCCGCAGGCTGAAGCCGTCGCCGATATGGGTCGTTTTCTCACGCATGAACAATGGTTCGATGATCCCAAGGATCCATTTCACCGAGCACCCTCAGTGATGACCTATGACCGGGAAGTGAACCACATCGTGAACCAGGATAGTCGTGTCTGGATCGCAGGTTTAAGCGATGAGGGTGGAGCAGGATCGTGGCTCGCCTTTGCCATGAAGGAATATGCGGAGCCACAACCGGATGAAGTCGCCAAACTGGAGCAGTTTGTGGATGGCGTTGTTTGGGGCGGCATCCAGTTCAAGGATGGGCCGAAGAAATACGGCGTGAGGAAGAGTCTCTTCTATTATCAGCCCGATCAACTGCCGGCGAACTACTATCGCTCGGATCTCGACTGGAAGAGCTGGACGAGTTGGAACAAGCAAGCTTCAGAGGCCGTTGACCGATCCTTCAACTATCCGCACGTTGCGGCCGCGTATTGGGTTCTTTATAGGCTTGCCCGAAATCACACGGATCTGGTGAAGCATCATCCGTGGGGTTGGTATTTGGAGCAGGCTTACCAAACGTCGCTGGCTATGACGCGCTTTGCGCCCGACTTGGCGCAATTCGGACAGATGGAGGGCGATATTTTTGTCGCGATCCTCTCCGACCTCAAGGGCGAGGGGAAAAACGAAGAAGCCTCCAAACTTGAAGCTGCGATGAAAGCGCGCGCCGATCATTGGAAGACAGAGGCTTATCCTTTCGGAAGCGAGATGCCTTGGGACTCGACCGGGCAGGAAGAGGTCTACGCCTGGAGCAAATACTTCGGATATAACGACAAGGCAGAAGTCACGGTGAATGCGATCATCGGATACATGCCGACGGTTCCGCATTGGGGATACAACGGGAGCGCGCGCCGTTACTGGGATTTCATCTACGCCGCAAAATATAGCCGCATCGAGCGCCAGCTTCATCATTACGGATCGGGCATCAATGCGATTCCTATGCTCGCGGAATATCGCGAGCATCCTGGAGATTTTCACCTGCTCCGCGCAGGTTACGGCGGCGTGATGGGCGCTCTTACGGATATCGACGAACAGGGCTTTGATGCGCCCGCGTTCCACTCTTTTCCCGACATGCTGCGCTTCGATCCTCTATCCGGGGACAACGGGCCAAACTTCTTTGGACACGCGTGGAATACCGGAACGTACGTTGCCAACCATCCGGATTTCGGATGGATCTGTTTCGGGGGGAACATTTCGGTTTCTGGCGATGAGGTTACGGTGGAACCCAAAGACGCTTCGCGCACCAGGTTCTATCTCGCCCCTGCCGCCGTCTGGCTCACATTGGACTCCGGTCAATTCGAGCGCCTGGTTTGGAATGAAAAGAGTGGAAAACTGCGAATCGCATTTGCGCCAAAGGACGGGTTTACGCCTCAGGCGCGCATCCGGATCGAGCAACCGGCGCATCTTGCCGGAGTGGGCTCTTTTCACGTGAGTGGCTCGCCGGCATTGGAGCGTGGAGCTTACGTCGTCCCGCTCTCGCCTTCCCAGACTTGGGTCGAAATGGTGAAATAGAGGGTCAGGCGTGCCCGTCAGCGCGTCAGAGTAAATGTGCCCCGCAGTTGAATCTTGTCGGAAGAACCGCCGATCAGGATATCGAATGCTCCCGGCTCCGCATTCCAATCTTTCTTCCCCACGTCGTAAAAGGAAAATGCCCGCCGATCGAGATGGATGCTGACCCGCTTGCTCTCTCCGGGCTTCAGATTTACCTTGGCAAAACCTTTGAGCTCCTTGATAGGGCGAGGCACGCTCGCATGCCGATCGCCGACGTACAATTCCGCCACTTCCGCTCCTTCCCGGCGGCCAACGTTCTTCACTTCGAATGAGACTGTCACTGGTTGATCGAGGTTTCCGGAAACAGGAGCGATGGACAAATTGCTATAGGTGAAGGTTGCGTAGGATAGGCCAAATCCAAAGGGGAAGAGTGGTTTCGTCTCTGACTGATCGTAGTGGCGGTATCCGACAAACACGCCCTCGGAATATTGAACTCGCGACTCGCCCTTGGCGGGATAGTAGCTGTGGAATACAGGATTGTCCTCCCATCGTCGCTCAAACGATGCCGGGAGCTTGCCCGAGGGACTGTAGTCGCCAAAGAGAATTTGCGCCAGCGCGGTGCCACCCTCCTGGCCTGGATACCAGGCATCGAGGACCGTGGGGACCTTATCGATCCATTGCGTCATATCGACATTGCCTCCGGCAGTAATGACGACGATTGTGTTTTTGTTGACCGCGCTGATCTGACGGATCAGTTCGTCTTGTCCTCCGGGAAGTTGAAATCTCCGATCGAAACCTTCTCCTTCGGTCTTGTCGTCGAACCCGACGCAAATAATGACTGCATCTGCCTTGGCCGCTAGCGCCTTCGTCTTATTGCCGACGTATGAATCCGCGCGAGTGACTCCGAAACCGGCGATGGCACTGCTCACGGAGTCAAAATACTCGAGGCGAATCTTGTAGGCTTGGCCAGCTTCCAGGTGCTTATTGCAGGCATCCAGTGTCTGCGAATGAGGCAGCCAGTCGTCGATCGTGCGTTCATCGTCGATATACAGTCGAACTCCGTCATCTGCTGAGGTGAAAAACTGGTAATCGCCAGACTCCTTCGGAATGAAATAACCCGTCCATCGGATGGCGAAGTGATCCACCGGTTGGCCCGGAGCAAAACTGCCCTCTCCCCAATCGAAGTGCACGTGACGGTCGGTGCGAACCAGAACTGGAGTGCCTTTCAGATCTTCATTGTCAAAATACTCTCCCTTCAAGCCGCTTTCGCCTCCTGGTGCAGTCACGAATTCGGAGTTTTCGAAAACTGGATCGAGATCGGGTACGTCAACGTCGTAGAGAACTTTGACTTTCGTTCCCAGACGATTGCTGATGCCTTCGAGATAGCTGACTGCATTGAATGGTTTGGCTTCCGCGCTGCCTCCTCCAGAAATGACAGCCGGGTACGCGTCGGGCCCGATCACAGCGATTGTCTTTAATTTGGGCTCATCGAGCGGTAACAGATTACCCGCGTTCTTTAACAGCACCATGCCGCCCCGGGCTTCCTCTAACGCGACTTGGCGGCCCTCCTGGCTGTAGACGGGAATGCTGGTATCGGTCTGCTGCCGATCAAAGAATCCGAACTCAATAGCCTTCCGCAGTATCCGCCGCACCTTATCGTCAATTGTCTCGATGGAAATCCTGCCGTCTTTAAGCGCGGGCAGCAGGGTTTCACGATTCATGAACAACGGAGACGGCATTTCTAAGTCCAAACCACCATTCTCCGCAGCTACACCATTGTGAGTGCCGCCCCAATCAGACATAACGATGCCGTCGAATCCCCACTCCTTCTTGAGGATTTCATTGTTCAGATGGTTGTTCGCGGCCATGTAGACGCCATTGACCAGGTTGTATGCGTCCATCACGGCGCCGACTTTCGATTCCTTGACGGATGCTTCAAAGGCAGGCAGATAGACTTCGCGCAACGTTCGTTCGTCAATGTCGGAACTCAGTGTCATGCGCGCGAACTCGGAGTTATTCCCGGCAAAATGTTTGGCCGTCGCAATGACACCCTGCTCTTGAATTCCTTTGATCTCGTTGACCGCCATGCGTGATGCGAGGAAGGGATCTTCTCCGAAGTATTCGAAGTTGCGGCCGTTCATGGGAGCCCGATAAATATTCATTCCCGGAGCGAGTATGAAGTGAACGCCACGCGCTCGCGTATCGTGCCCCATGGCTACGCCGAATCGGTAGGCAAGGTCGACATCCCAGGAAGCCGCTAATGCAATGCCGGCAGGGTACGCCGTGGTGAGTCCGTAGTCGTGAACTCCCATGGGCCCATCCGACATTTTGAGCGATGGAACTCCAAGTCGGGAAATGGGACGTGTATAGAAGTCATTCACTCCGCCGAGCATCTCGATCTTTTCCTCGACCGTCATCTTTTCTAGGATCGAGTTGACACGACTTTCCACATCGGGCTTCTGCGGTGCGGATTGTGCCAGTCCGCAGTGCACTAACAAGAAGAGGGCAACCGCCATTCGCTGCTCTTTCATCATGATTTTTGCTTGCGTGGAGTTGCATACGCAATGCAGATGGAATTTGATTTGTTCAGTATTTCCATTGGAAAGTTGCTGCCGCACCCGCGGGCAGCACATCCATCAACGCCAGATTCGGATGGTGCGTGCGATACCAAGATTCGTGTCGGCTTCGAAGCAGCAATCAGCGTGTCACCTGCTCCTTGACGGGAATCTCCACTCCCGCGCTGAGGTTCGCTCTCGACCTGTAGAACTGAACCCATGGAGTGCGCGCGTTCTCTCATATCGAGAAGCCCGAAATGTCCGCTTGGCGTTAGTGTCTTGCGGACGGAAGCCTTGCCCGTCATCGGTCACGGAGAGGCGGACTTTGTTTTCGTCATAGAAGTCGCGCGCGCTCGGCAGAGCACCTCTGCCAAAGTCACGCACGTATTCGTTCGACGAGCTAGCCGACGGCCAATTGGATAGTCAGTGGGTACAATGGTTTCTCGAACGCGCACTGGACCGAACGATGATTGATGCATAGCATGCATTTCTGCAGACATAGCCTATCGGAAAACACGGCCGGAGCAAAAGGCCGATCTCAGCAGGGAACCGAACGGAAGAATAGTTTGGCTTTAGCAGATGGCTGAATTGAGGTCCGGGAACGTCCACTTTTGAATCACCCTGAGTGCGACAATCGCGCTGGAGTTCTGACTGATTTGAAAGGTTCTCATGATTTCTCTTCGTGCTGCCGGATTGATCTCACTATTCGCTTGCACACTTGCACTGAGCCCGGCTCCTGCCAATCAAAATAAGGGTACGGTGAACAGCACAGAAGACATCGATCTCTCAATTAGGGCCGGGGACGATTTCTACCACTACTCGAATGGGATTTGGCTCAGAACTGCAGTGATCCCTGCGGGTCAGGCCAGCTACGATACGCGCTCAATATTGGCAGCGAGAACGAGCCAGCGAGTCCGCGACCTCATCCAGGAGGCGGCTGCGGCCCAGTCGGCCAAGGGTAGCGTCGCCCAGAAGGTTGGCGATTACTACGCAGGCTTCATGGACGAAAGTAGCATCGGGGCCAAAGGGATGACGCCGCTGACCGATGAAATGGCCGCGATCTCGGCGATCAACAACAAGAAGTCCCTGTCAGCTTAACTGGGCGCCACATTGAACAGTGAGGTAGACGGACTGACTGGCAATGCCGACCATGTTTTTGGAGTATGGGTGAATCAAAGTTTTACAGATTCGCAGCGGTACGTTTTCCATTTGCTACAAGGTGGTCTCGGAATGCCAGATCGCGATGACTACCTCGACCAGTCGCCAAAGATGGCCGGGTTACGCGATCAGTATCGGTCCCACATTGCAGCCATGTTGAAACTGGCGGGCATTGACGACGTGGAGATCAGAGCGGCGCGTATTTTGACGTTGGAGATCCAGATTGCCCAGACTCATGTACGAGAGCGAAAAGGGCGCTCTTCTATGAGTGCACACAAAAGTGTGCTCGAAAACGTGCTCGACGCCGCCCACATTGTTTTAGAGATGAGGATATTACGCCAACAATCGGCCTGGCTTTCGGTTAGCCGGCACCTCCGCCCATGATCATGTTGGCGGTTCAGATTTAGCAAGTAGCCTGCTGTCGTGCCCTGACTTTGACAAACTGTTGACAGGCCCATGACACCAACCATGACTACATCTGGTTAACTACGTCTGCCCGAAGGTCCACCGGAGGACTGTTTCTTACGCTCACCAGTCGGTCGGTGGCTCGATCAGAACCCGCCATGACGACACGGACTCTGGTTGTCCTCCAGCCGTCTACAGGAGATAGCCATGACTTGCGGACGTTTGCCGATTTTTCCCTCAGTTCGCACGCTCGCGTCTACGGCACTTGCTATTGGTCTGCTGGCGAGTTCGTCCTACAAGGCTCTGGCCGCGAATTCAGGTACGTGGGCAAATACTGGTAACATGACCGTCTCCCGCGCGGGCCACAGTGCCACGTTGCTCCCGAACGGCCAAGTGCTGGTTGCAGGGGGTGAAAATTCGGGCGCAGGACTTGCCAGCGCCGAGTTGTACGACCCCACTACAGGCAAATGGACGCTCACAGGCGGCATGGCGATTGGTCGCTATGCCCACTCGGCAGTCTTACTCCCAAGTGGTGAAGTTCTGGTGGCTGGCGGGATCGTCAGCACAAGTATCCAAGGGATCCCTTCTTATACCGCCACGGCGGAGTTCTACAACCCATCCACGGGTCAGTGGACGACGACGGGCAGCATGGCAGCTCCCCGTTTCGCGCACGGTGTGGCGCTACTCCAGAACGGCCAGGTGCTTGTGGCAGGCGGTGCCAACGCAAACGGATTACTCGCCAGCGCCGAGTTGTACGAGCCCTCCACCGGCAAATGGACAGGGACTGGTAGCCTGAACCATGCCCGCTCGACGCACGCGACGCTGCTGAAAAGTGGCGAGGTCCTGATGGCGGGCGGGGGTCTGTCCGGGAATACCGCCGAACTCTATTCCAACGGCGGCTGGTCATTGACCAGCACAATGAAGTTCAGTCATCCCAGCACCAGCGCGGCACTTCTCCCGAGCGGGGATGTGCTGGTGTTCGGAGGACATCTTGCGAGTTATGCGGGCGAGTTCTACGACCCGTCTGCGAACACTTGGACGGCCACTCACAATATTGGTGTAAATCCTCCGAGCGGCCCCTTAACCCTTCTTACTACTGGCAAGGTTTTGCTGGCTGGAGGGGAGAGCGGGTACGGAACGGATGCCCTTTGTCGGCTTTACGACCCCTCAACCCTATCCTGGCTGTTCACCGGCACTATGAACCATGCGCGAGCGGCTCACACCACCACGCTCCTGCCGAACGGACGGTGCTGGCTGCGGGCGGCGAGGTGAAGACCTCCAACGGCACCTTCAGCGTACTTGGCAGCGCTGAACTCTATACCCAGTAGGTGAACAGTTTCACTTTCAGCTCCCGTGGCTCCTTGAGTCGGGCGAGTGCTTGCTGGTCGGGCATCTTCTCCGCTCGTTCCTGCTTACGCGACCTTCCGAGTTGTGACGCCCGTGTGACAGTAGCAGAAAACAAAGTAGGTTAAGGCAGCCGGACCTGTAAGCCGAATTTTGTCCGCAACATTGCTGCTGCGGGACGACCATTCCTCTGGGCCGTGCATTGCTGCCCGGCTCTAGCGACCTACCCGAAGGTTTGACGCACCGAGCCGGCACGTGCTCGCGACCTAAGCCGCGGGCTTCCTTCCTATTTGGTCTTGCTCCGTGTGGGGTTTGCCCTGCCCGCGACATTACTGCCGCGGCGGTGCGCTCTTGCCGCACCTTTTCACCCTTACCCCGTTTCCGGGGCGGTATATTTTCTGTGGCACTTTCCGTCCATCAGGCTTGAACCTGACGTCCCGGACGTTATCCGGCACACTGCTCTGCGGAGTTCGGACTTTCCTCTCCTCGCATCCGAAGACACGGGAAGCGGCCGTCCGGTCCGGCTGCCTACATAACAATTATACGATGCAGCGCCACTTACTGAGACCTCGGATCTCGGTAGGTAAATCGGTGCGAGAGCGGACAATTCACTGTAAACTGATATCGCGCCGCCAGCGTTCTCGGCCCGGAAGTCCCTGCATTGGTGTGAGTCCGGGGCGTGAGGGCTGAGGTCCGACGCCTGGGGTCCAACTTCAATCTATGAATTACGTTGAAGCCATCCGCGTGGCTTTGCAATCGCTGTGGGCGAATAAGCTGCGCTCTGTGCTCACGCTGCTCGGCGTCATGATCGGTGTCGGCGCAGTCATCGCGGTCGTGACCTTCGTCTCTGGCATCAACGACTACGTTGCCAAAAAGATATTCAATCTCGGCGCAGACGTATTCATCGTCGCAAAAATGTCGGCGGTGGAAACCAACGTCGACCATTTCCTTGAAGCGGAAAAGCGCAAAAACCTCGACATGGAGGATTACCAGGCCGTAGTCGATGCTTGCCAGCACTGCCAGTACGTCGGCGCTTTGATGCAGGGCTCCGGCAAAGTGAAGCGCAACGAGCAATCGATCAACGACACAAACATTCAGGGCATTACCCCCTCGATTGCAACGATCCTCGACACTGACCTGACCGCCGGCCGCATGATCAGCGAAACGGATCTGAACAACCATATTCAAGTCGCTGTCGTGGGAACGGACATTGTCGACCACCTGCTCACAGGCGGCGATCCGCTGGGCAAAGAAATCAGAGTCGATGGCTGGACCTATCAGGTCATCGGAGTTGGCAAGAAAAAAGGAAAGACCCTCGGCCAAAGCGCCGACAACTACGTTCTGATTCCCATCACTGTGTACCTGAAGAAGTATGGAGCCCACAAGAACAGCATCGGAATTTGGGGGAAGGCGTCAGCGACCGGCATTCCGCTAAACCAAGCCATCGACGAAGCGCGGGTAGGGCTACGCTCCCATCGCCACGATCGTCCCGGCCAGGAAGACAGCTTTGAGATTGAGACCAATGCCAGTCTCCTGGGAATCTGGTCGGGACTTAGCAACACATTTTTCATGGCGACGATCGGGATCGCCGGTGTCTCGCTGGTGGTCGGCGGCATCGTGATCATGAACATCATGCTGGTCTCGGTGACCGAGCGCACGCGTGAGATCGGCATTCGCAAGGCGCTGGGCGCGCGCCGCGATGATGTCCTGCTGCAATTCCTGATTGAATCGGTGGTTCTCGCGCTGCTGGGCGGAGCGATCGGAGTTCTTGGTGGCATAGTCCTTGCGAAGGGCGTGACCGCGATTATCGGGATGCCCTCGTCGATCAAGCTCTGGGCAGTGCTCGCGGGACTGACCGTGGCGGCGAGTGTGGGCGTGTTTTTCGGTGTCTATCCCGCCCGCAAGGCAGCACGGCTGGATCCGATTGTGGCGTTAAGATTCGAGATGTAATGGAAAGTCATTTAGCGATTGAGCCATCGGGAGATTGAGGTTCAAAACCAGTTCTGCCGTGTTTCCAAATCGCTTAATCGCAAAATCACTCAATCACCAAATTCTCCATGATTCGCAAATCCGAATTCGGCGAAATCGTCCAGATGGCGACCGACACAATCCGCAGCAACAAGCTGCGTTCAGCGTTAACCGTTCTCGGCATCGTGATCGGTGTCGCCGTGGTGATCGGCGTCTCTTCGATTGGACGTGGCCTCGACGAGAACGTCCGCCAACTGGTGGCCAGCATCGGATCGAATGTCATTTTCGTGTTCCACCTGGACTTCTTCACCTTTGGCCGCATGACCGATGAAATGCGCACCCGCAAGGAGCTTACCTATGACGATGCGCTGGCGATGCGCGATCTGCCACACGTCAAAGCAGTGTCGGCAGGGTTGCGCCTCTTCCGCCCCGAACTTGGAGTCGGCACCTATGCGGTCAAATATCAGGACAAAAAAGTTAAGAACACCATCCTCGAAGGGGACATGGCGGAGGCTAAGGACGTCTTCGACTTACCGATGGCAAGCGGCCGATGGTTTAGCGACTTTGACGACGAGCACCACCTGCCGGTGGTTGTCGTCTGCTACGAGACGCAACATGAGTTGTTTGGGGATCAGGATCCGCTCGGCAAAGAGATCAACATCGAGGGCCAGCTGTTCGAGGTAATCGGTACGGTGACGAAGATCAAGTCAGTTTTCGGCGGAGGCAAGGATCCCAACGACAATCGCGTCATCCTTCCGCTGAAGACTTTCAAAGCCCTGCATCCGGAAATGAAGCAGCACGTAATCAGCATCAAGGCCACTTCGCACGACGATATGCCAAAGGCAATGGACGAGATTCGGGAATTGCTGCGGCGCCGGCGGAGAGTCGCGTTCGATAAGCCGGATAATTTTGCAGTGATGACCTCGGATTCCATTTCTGATGTATGGAACCAGCTGACCGGGGCGCTTTTCATCGGCATGTTCGCGATTTCCAGTGTCGGCCTGGTGGTGGGTGGCGTCGGCGTGATGAACATCATGCTGGTCAGCGTCACCGAGCGCACCCGCGAAATCGGTGTCAGGAAGGCCATCGGCGCCCGCAAGAACGACATCCTGCTGCAGTTCACTCTGGAAGCGATCATGTTAACCGCGGTGGGCGGTGTGATCGGCATCCTTGCCGGCGCCGTGGTTGTATGGGTGATACCGATGATCTGGCCTTCGCTCCCAGCCCGCTTGTCGATGTTCTGGGTTTCCTTCGGTTTCAGTTCCGCCGCCGGGGTTGGGCTCGTCTTCGGGATATATCCGGCGTGGAAGGCGGCGAACCTCGACCCCATCGAATCGTTGCGGTACGAGTAGGACCCGAGTTTTTGCGTGGTTCACTTCATCGCTAGGTCGAGATCCTCACCCGGCCTTTATTCTGTCGGAACTCGAAATGTGAACGTAGTGTACGGTTGTCCAGAGAGCAGGCAGTAACTCATCATGCGCAAGAGCGAGTTCGGCGAAATCGTTCACATGGCAACGGATACCATCCGCACCAACAAGCTGCGTTCCGGCTTGACTGTGCTCGGCATTGTGATTGGCGTCGCTGTTGTCATCGGAGTCTCGTCGATCGGTCGTGGACTGGACGACAACGTTCGCGATCGCCTCGCCACCATCGGATCCAACGTTATTTTCGCTTTCCATATCGAGCCCTTCACTTTTGGCCGAATGTCGGATGAGATGCGGGCCCGCAGAGAGTTGACGCGCGAGGACGCCGAGGAACTGCGAGACTTGCCTCATGTTCGTGCCGTAGCTGCCTTGATGCGTCTCTTTCGTCCGGAGATCGGCAGCGGCACTTACGCCGTCAAGTATCAGGGCCGCAAGGCGAAGAACACCCTCCTCGAGGGCGATACAGCTTCGATGTTAGATGTGGAAGATCTGCCACTAAAGAGCGGCAGATGGATCACCGAATTCGATGACGAGCATCGCACCGCGGTCGTTATCCTTTGCCACGACACTGCCGAGGAGTTGTTCGGGAATCAGGACCCGCTGGGGAAGGAAGTTAACATCGAAGGCCGGTTGTTTGAGGTCATAGGCACGTTGGGCAAGATCCAATCGGTGTTTGGCGGGGGAAAGGACCCCATCGACAATCGGGTCATCTTCCCGCTCCGCACGTTCAAGATGCTGCACCCGGAATTGAAGCAGCACTGGATTGTGGTCAAAGCCACATCTCACGACGACATGCCCAAGGCCATGGATGAGATTCGCGAAGTCCTGCGGCGCCGAAGAAAAGTTTCTTTCGACAAGCCGGACAACTTTGCCATCTTCACCTCCGAGTCGATCACCGAAGTATGGAACCAGATTACGGGCGGCTTGTTCGTCGGTATGTTCGCGATTTCCAGCGTTGGATTGGTTGTCGGTGGCGTTGGGGTGATGAATATCATGCTCGTCAGCGTGACCGAGCGCACTCGTGAAATTGGCGTGCGCAAGGCTATCGGCGCACGCAAACGCGATATTCTCCTGCAGTTCACCCTGGAGGCCATCATGCTCACTGCTGTCGGCGGTCTGATCGGCATCCTGGTCGGAGCGATTGTGGTCTGGGTGATTCCAGTTCTGTGGCCTTCTCTGCCGGCCCACATGTCCACGTTCTGGGTGACCTTCGGGTTCGGTTCGGCTGCTGGAGTCGGTCTTATTTTTGGCATTTATCCAGCATGGAAAGCCGCGAACCTTGATCCGATTGAGTCGCTCAGGTACGAATAGATTGCCGGCGCTCGCGCATGATTCACCACACAATCGAAATCTTCGAGATCGTTGCCATTCTCGGTTGCCTTTCCAGTTGCATTTACTACCTCGTGTGTCTGTACGGCGCGGCCGCCTTCCTGCGCGCGAGCAAAGCCGCGGCCAGTCCTCGCTCAACCTACGCCCCGCCGGTTTCCATCCTGAAGCCGCTGAAGGGGATCGATCCCGAAATCTATGAAAGCTTCCGCAGCCACTGTTTGCAGGACTATCCCGAATACGAAATTGTTTTCGGCGTCAGCGATCCCGCCGATCCGGCGGTTGCCAGTGTGGAGCGTCTGAAGCGGGAGTTTCCGGGCCGTGCGATCCAGTTGGTCGTCTGTCCGAACATTCTCGGCCCAAACGTGAAGGTGAGTAATCTTGAGCAGATGGTCCAGGCGGCTCGTTTCGAATGCCTAATCGTCAATGACAGCGACATTCGAGTCGAACGTGACTACCTGCAACGAGTCGTCGCACCTTTGGCAGACGAACATGTGGGGATGGTGACATGTCTCTATCGCGGAGTTGCCGCTCCCACTCTCGGTTCGCAGCTGGAGGCGCTCGGCATCAGTACGGATTTCAACGCCGGCGTCTTGACCGCGCAGCTGATCGAAGGCGGGCTGAGCTTTGGTTTGGGATCGACACTTGCTTTCCGCCGACAAGACTTAAACCAGATCGGCGGCTTCAGATCGATTGTTGAATTCTTAGCCGACGACTACGAACTCGGACACCGGATTGCCGGTCTCGGCCTGAAGATCGTGCTGTCGGACGTGGTGGTCGAGACGCATCTCCCCGCTTATGACCTCGGTGGCTTCCTCGCGCATCAGATGCGTTGGGCTCGCGGCGTGCGCGACGCGCGGCTCGGTGGATATGTCGGCTTGATCGCAACCTTCGGCCTCTTGTGGGCGCTTCTGACCCTGATCTTAGCCCGAGCTTCAGCTTGGTCGTGGACGGTGTTGGGAGGAGTGCTGCTTCTCCGGATTCTAGTCTCGCTCGTCGTAGGAAAGTCTGTCCTCAAAGATCGCCAACTGCCTGGCCAATTGTGGTTGCTGCCCCTGCGAGATCTCATCGCCGTTGGAGTGTGGATCGCGAGTTTTTGGGGCCACACTGTGACCTGGCGCGGCGATCGATTCGAATTGAGAAAAGGCAGATTGTTCCGAACGTCGTAGCTTCAGCCGTCGGCTGCTGGCTCGCTGATCAGTTCAAAACGGCCATCGCCTGAGAGCCGGTAACGACGGCCACGCCAGGAAATCGTGTTGCCGAAGAATCCTGCAATCCAGAAGAAAAATCCCATCAGATCTTCGATCGGCAGCAGGGCCCAGTTGAGCCTCGCTCGCAGCACACGCCCCGAAACCATGTACGCTGCGACTACGCGCACCACCACAGCGATCGGCAGAACCGGCCACCACGCCGGCGAGACTGCAGAAACGATCAACGCCAGCGGCAAAGGCATGGTGAACAGCTGGCCGATGTACCCCGCCGGGCGAGAGCGACGAGTGCTGCGCGCCCACCGCAACCGGTGAGCGATATTCTCACCAAACGTCGCGCTTCCGATGTGATGTTCAATGACATAAGAGGACAGGATCACGCCGTGACCAGCATCGGCGGCGAATTGCCCCATCACGAAATCTTCGGCCAGATAGTCCTTCAATCGAGCGAAACCGCCGATCGCCTGCAGAACTCGGCGGCGGGCAACGATAGTCGGCCCCACGGCAAACCGCATGCCTTCGAGCATTCGAGCCACTAGCGCGCCGCCCCAGAAGTCGGTGTTCATGCCGGTCGCTTCCAGGCGTGACCAGAAACTCGGACCGGGAACGGCGCGGTAAGGACAGGTGGCCACGCCGAGCGGCGCATCCTGAAATTCGGCGGCGGCGGTCCGAAGTAGATCTGGAGTCACGCGAATGTCGCTGTCGCTCATCACCAGCAGATCATTGCCCGCCGCAGCCATCATGTGTTCCAGGCTGAAGACTTTTGCGTTTGGATACGCCGGTTCACCCGTGATGACGAGCCGTGACGGAATCTTCGAGTACTCGTGTTGGAGTCGTGACACAACCTGCACGGCGGGATCGCTCTCGCTGCGAACGGCAAACAGGATTTCGAATGATGGATAGTCCTGCTCGAAGAAGGTCCGCAGATTCGATTCCAGATCAAGATCCAATCCAGCGAGCGGCTTCAGGATGCTGATGGGTTCGGTGCCCAACAGCGTAGGAGGCCGGACCTGCAGATAACGCAATGCAGCGACGATCTGCATGATGCAGTACACGACGGAACCACAGAAGACCGCTAGGAGAACGCCCTCCAGAACTCTGTCTGCGCGAATATGGATAAGGTGAATATAGAGAAGAAGCACAGGAAGGGTGCATCTTGCGCTGGGGAGCATGGGGCCGCCAGTTATTATACCGACCAGCCGCGATATGCAGCCGCGATACTTGAATCATTTCGGAGTAGGGGAAGAGATGTCCAGCGCCCTCCGAATCTTAGACGACAGTTGCTTCAGGGTGTATGGCTTCTGCAGTAAGTTCGTTTCCAGATCGACCACCTTGTGGTCGAGGATGGTTTTTCCCGCATATCCGGAAACAAACAAAAACTGTGTGTCGGGACGCACTCGCGCGACTTCTTTCGCCAGAGCGCCGCCGCTCATGCGAGGCATAACAACATCGCTGACCACCAGGTGAATCGTCCTTTGTTCTCGCGCCAGGACTAGCGCGTCCAGTCCATCCCGGGCTTCGATTACGTTGTATCCCTGGAGGCGAAGAAACTCTGCCGTGACGCGCCGCACCGCTGCTTCGTCTTCGACTAGCAGGATCGTCTCCGATCCACCTCTTTCGGTGGGAGACTCCGTCTCCTCGACGTCGCTCAAATGATGCCGCTCGTGCACGCAGGGAAGATAAATTTTGAAGATGGTGCCCGATCCAGGCTCGCCGTACACCCATATGAATCCGTTGTTCTGTTTCACGATACCGTAAACCGTCGCCAGTCCAAGGCCAGTGCCTTTGCCGGAGGGTTTGGTCGTGTAGAAGGGCTCAAAAACGTGAGGCAAATCTTCGGAAGGGATGCCATGCCCGTCGTCACTCACCGTAATCAGAGCATAGTGTCCTTTCGGAATGACGGCGGGCTTTCCATGGATGTAGTCATCGTCCAGGCGAACGTCTGACGTTTCGATTTGCAGATGGCCGCCCTGCGGCATGGCGTCGCGCGCGTTCGCCGCAAGATTCATGAGCACCTGCTCGAGTTGAACGGGATCAATTCGCACGCGCCCCAGACCCTCGCCCGGAGTAAAGCTGAATTCGATGTCCTCTCCGATTAATCGCGGAAGCGTTTTCGCGATCGCGCTGACCGTCGAATTGAGCTCCACCACGCGCAACGCCTGCGGTTGCTTCCGGCTGAAAGCGAGCAGTTGGCGGGTTAATTCAGCGGTGCGTCGGGCCGCCTGCAAGATCTCATGAATCTTGCTTTCCAGTGGACTGTTATGGGGAGCTGAATCTAGAGCAAGTTCCGAGTAGCTCGTAATAATGGTCAGCAGATTGTTGAAGTCGTGCGCAACGCCTCCAGCCAGGCGGCCGACCGCGTCCATTTTCTGCGCTTGCAGCAGTTGCGCCTCGAGCCGGAGCCTCTCGGTCAGGTCACGCCCGTTCGATATGAAATGTGTGATCTTCCCGTCCACGTCCCGTATCGGACAGATGCTCTCCTCGATGTAGTACAGTTCGCCGTTCTTCTTACGGTTAACCAGGATCCCGCGAAACACATTCCCGCCGAGAATCGCCTTCCACATTTCCTGATAGATCTCGGGACCTTGCTCCCCGGATTTCAGAATCCTCGGAGTCTTTCCATGGGTCTCGTCGCGGCTATACCCGGTCAAGCCTTCGAACGCAGGATTGACGTATTCGATGACACCGTGGCAGTCGGTGATCACGACCGTGTCCGCTGACTGTTCGACGGCACGCGATAGCTTCCTCAGGGATTCTTCCGCGCTCTGTTGCTCGAGTTGGAGGCTGTGCAGCGCGACAGTATTGTGAATCGTGCGAACCAGCGTCGCTCCGTCCAGACGCGACTTGGCCAGGCAGTTCCACGTGCCTGCACCGATAATGTCGGCCACCGTCTTCTCATCAGCATCTTCGGTCAGCAGAATGAAAGGAACCGGGCGGCCGTCATGAAGCAGGTCTGTCACAAGCCGGATCGCCTCGTCGTCCCCGGCATCATGTTCGAATAGAAGCAGGCCGTACGGCCGGTGCTGCATCAGTTCGCGAGCTTCCTCCAGAGAATGGGCGTGCTCCAGATCGACGGTGATCAAACTTCGATTACGTTCCAGCATCTCGCGGATCAGGAAGAAATCTTCCTCGTGATCGCCCACCAGGAGGACCCGGAGAGGCGCCAGAGCCGGTTTTGCTGCTGCTAACACATGGTTACTATCGGAATCTGGGAGTGGAAGTTTAACCCCTCGACGGCGGGCAGAAATGCCGATGAGACTGAAGATTCCCGAATTAGGCAGCGCTCCGCAGATTTCCCCCGAAGCCACTCACTATCTTTCGCCACCGACCCGCATCGACACTTGCCAAGAGGGGGTAAGGTTGGAAGATAATTAAACCCTTCCAAGGAAGTGCCCATGCATCGCTGTATCCTCTTATTAATTACCTGCGCGGTTGCGGTTCCACTGAGCGGCCAGTCAGGATCGAACCCTCGCAACCTCACATTCCAGATATCATCCTCCCCGGCCTGGACCGATACCGGAATAAATCTCCAGCCCGGAGACACCGTCACCATCGCAGTAGTCCCGGCAATCTCGCCTCCCTCCGATAGCGCCGTAAAACGATGCGACCCCGCTGGGCTAAGCAACGGCTCCGCTAATACCGCAGGCCTCCCAGTCCCCGAGGCGAGTGCGGGCGCGCTCATCGCGAAGCTTCAGGCGGACGCGTCTCCGATTCTGGTGGGTGCGCGCACTGATCTCCACATCGACAAGACATCACATTTGTTCCTTGGAATGAATTTGTCGGGCACGCCAGACTGCCAGGGCGGATACGAAGTCAAAGTTCAAACTCCCAGTCCTGCGTCCGAAGCAGCCAATCCCTCCAGTACGCAGCAGACCACCCGAGGCGCCCAACTGAAGTCGCAACTCGCGACTGCCGCGCAAGTCTTCATGTCTGGACAATTTGGAGTCGATAAACCGACTCCGAATTCCGAGAACGCGACATCTGCGACCGGCGCGGATGCCTCCCCTGCTCCCGTTCTTCACGTTTCCGAAATGCAGTTGGATGCGGATCTTCGAAAACAGATAGATAGCCTTCCCCGCCGAGTCAACGATCAGTTCAGTAATCTCGGCGACATGGTGAATTTCGTCATCGTTGGCTCCCAGCAGGAAGTACAGTCCGCACTCACGGCTGCTGACTGGCATGTGGCTGACACTAACAACGCAAGAGCAGCCCTCAATGCGGTGATGCAAACCTACGACAGCAAGGACTATCTCGCCATGCCCATGAGCACACTCTTCCTGTTCGGCCGAAAGCAGGATTTCGGGTACGAAATGGCTGAGCCGATTGCCATGGTGGCCAGCCGCCATCACTTTCGCATCTGGAAGGCGCCCTTTACATGGAATGGCCAGGATGTCTGGGTCGGAGCTGGCACTCACGACATTGGCTTCGCCAAGGACAAACGCAACAATAACGTCACACACAAGATTGATCCCGCCGTCGACGGTGAACGCGACAATATCGGCGCCAGCCTGCAAAAATCTAACAAGTCCAAAACGTTTAGTTATTACCTCCCGCCAAACCCCGTGCAGGACGCGAAAAATGCAACAGGAGACAGTTACCACTCCGATGGCCGACTGCTGATCATTTTGCTGCACTAAAACGGTTAACAAAAGAGATTCCGTGCGAAATGTAGCGCTTCTTTGTTAACCCTTTTGGGCGCCCAGCGTCTAACCACCTAAATCCGGTGGACCTCGATTCTTGCGGAGATCGACGGAACGCCAGAGCAGCATCGTGCGTATAGAGCTATAAGCGGGTGTCTGCCCGCATGAAGATGTATCGCTCTTCGGACGTCTGCTTCCGCGGCAACGAGTCCCTGGTGGTCGCGAGGACAGTATGAAGGCGTCCAACGTTTCTGGGGGAAGTATGGAAAATGTGGAACGAACCGCTGGCTCTATGAGGCCGATCGACAGGTATGACATCGGTCACGTGCAGGAAGTGATCCGTCAGGCTCACGATGAACTGCGGCAGTTAATGCAACAGCGTGCTGAGATCATGAAACGAATCGGCACGGTGAAACAGACCATCTCCGGTTTGGCGAATCTCTTCGGGGATGGTGTTCTGAGTGAAGAGTTGATGGAACTGGTTGACCGCAAGAGCAATGGACGTCAACCGGGTTTCACCAAAGCTTGTCGCATGATTTTGATGGAATCCGGCCGTGCCATGAATTCCCGCGATATCTGCGACTACTTCCAGGAAAAGCTGCCGGATTTACTCGCGCGCCACAAGGATCCTATGGCGTCGGTAACCACAGTATTAAACCGCCTCGTCGAATATGGCGAAGCAGAAGCGGTAGTTTCCAATGGCAGAAGGGCATGGCGGTGGGTGGCCGACGTGCCCTCGTCGCCCTCCACTGAGGGCGGCGAGGTAGGTCTCGTCTCCTAGTTAGGTCGTAGCAGCAGATCGGCCGATCCAAGTCCCAGTTCCTGCAAGAATGCCCCTGCGCTTCAATTCTTAACGATTCGGACCGTCTTCCGGCGGCAGCAACATGCCCTTTTCCAGGTGCCGGGTCACATGTGCGTAAGAAGCCGCGTGCGGATCGTGCGTCACCATCACAATCGTCTTGTGGAAGTCCTCGTTCAGCCGCTTCAAAATCTCCAATACTTCCGTCGCCGAATGACTGTCAAGGTCGCCGGTCGGCTCGTCTGCCAGCAACAATGTTGGATCGCTAACGATGGCACGAGCAATGGCCACGCGTTGCTCTTGTCCGCCCGACAGCTGTTTCGGCAGGTGATGAACTCGATCCTCCAGCCCGACCAGCTTTAGTGCAGTCATCACGTGATCGCGGCGCTGCTGAGCGTTAAGCTTCGTGAGCAGCAGCGGCAGTTCCACGTTTTCAAACGCCGACAACACTGGAATCAGATTGAACGTCTGAAACACGTATCCGATGTGCTCGTTGCGCCAGCGCGCAATCTGAGTGTCGTTGAAGCGAAAGATGTCTTGTCCCTGCACCAGCAATTCGCCGGAGGTTGGCCGGTCGATCGCGGCAATCATGTTGAGCAGCGTAGTTTTGCCGGATCCGGAGGGTCCCATCAAGGCGAGGAACTCTCCTTTGGCGATGTCAATCGACACATCATCCAGCGCTGTCACCTGAAACGCATCCCGCTTGAAGATCTTACTGACGCCGCGAACCTGGACAACTTTCGTGCTAGTGGCAACGTTCGGTTGTGCAACTGTGCTCATGATTGCCCCTTGATTTTGATTTTGTCTCCATCTTTCAGATCCGCCGGACCAGCGGTTATCACGTCTTCGCCTCCGGTAAGTCCTTCCACCAGCACTCCGCCGCTGCGCTGTGCAGTCACCCGCACTTCCCGCTGCAGGGCTCTGTCCTTGAACGCGATGAATACGACCTTCTTGCCTGCATGATCGCGCACAGCGTTCGTCGGTACGAACACCCCGGCCGGACCGGGCGCGCTGGATTTCTTGGAAGGTTCGTCTGCGATGAACTTCACGGTCGAGTTCATTTCCGGGCGAAGATAGTCATCTGGATTCAGAATCTGAACCTTCACCTGCACCGTAGCCTTTTGACGATTGGCCTCGGGAGAAATCTCGGCGATCACGCCGTCATATTTACGGTCCGGAAAGGCATCGACCGAGACGATTCCTTTTTGCTTCGGTCCGAGCCGGGCGAAGTCATCCTGCGCGATGTCGAGCTCGACTTGAATATCCTTCAGGTCTGCCAGGGAAAAGACCGGGCGGGCCGCGCTGGCAAACTGCCCAGTGAGCAATTCGCCCTTTTCGACGCTCCGATCGAGTATCGTGCCCGTGATAGGAGCTCGAATCACCGTGGCATCGAGTTGCGATTTCGCATAACCGGCTTGCCCTTCCGCCTGCATGAGCGCGCCTTTCGCCCGAGCTATCTCCTCGGCCCGCGGCCCGAGCTTCGCCAGTTGATAGCTCTGCTCGATCGAATGCTCCCGCTGTTGACTGGCCTCATATTTCGCGGTGGCATCATCGAGTGCTTGCTGGGAAATGACTCCTTGGACAAATAGGTTCTTGGTGCGGTCGAGCGTAATCTTGTCGTTGGCGGCCGTAGCCTTGGCCTCGCTAAGGTTATGTTCTGTCTGCTGAATTTCTTCGGGCCGCGATCCGTGCTCCAATTGCAGAAGCTGTGCCCGTGCGCTCTCTGCCGCGCCTGCCGCCTGCTCATACTGTGCGCGGAATTCTTGATCTTCAAGTCGGACCAGCACTTGCCCTTCCTTCACGTGGTCGCCTTTTTCCACGCCAATCCATGCAACCCGGCCCGTCACCTTCGAGTTGGCTTCGATCTTATGATGCGCCACGATATACCCGGTTGCGGTGAGGACGATGCCCGCGGTCGGATCACCGCTGCTTTCCACCGTAGCGCGCGCAGTTTCCACTTCGGGCGCGCTCGATCCAAACAGGCGATACAGCACAGCGCTTAGCCCCAGCAGGACGACCACGGCAATGCCGACGATGATCGTCCGCTTTGCCCACGGAGACGGATCTCCCTCGCTTCCCCGCTCCGTCCGGTCAATGCGTAGTCCCTGCAATTCCTGATGTTTTGTGTCAATTGGCATCGAGCGTTTCCGCGACCTAACTCTTCTCGTCTTGTGTATGAAAAACTAATCTCGCAGCGCCGCCAGAATTTCCCGCCTCGAAGCATGCCATGCCGGGAAGATTCCGCCGAACAATCCCATGACCAGCGCAAAAATGATAGCCGCCGTTACCACCCCCGGCGTCATCTGCAGTCCAAACACAACTTCGCTGAATGTGACCTGGTTTTGCGTGCCGGTTGTCATCCCGTTGAAGGGCAACATCAGGATGATTCCGACCACAGCACCCAGCAGCGAAAGCAGGACCGCCTCCAGCACGAACGACGTCAATATACTCGGTCGCGAGAATCCAATGACACGCAAAGTAGCAATTTCGCGCGACCGGTACGCAACCGCGGCGTACATCGTATTCATAGCGGCGAAACTGGACCCGATGGCCATGATGGCCGCAACCAGCCACCCGATAAACTGAATGACTGCCCCGGATTTCGTCTGAGTTGCGTAATACTCAGGCTCGAGCATCCCATCGAGCTTCAGCCGTTGATCGTCACTGACGCGGTGCTTCAGGGCGTCAGCCGCAACCGCATCGGTCGCACGCAAGTACGCGGAGCTGTAGACGCCCTGGCGATCGAAATCTGAACTCATCTGGTTCACATCGCCCCAGATTTCCGATTCATACGCCATACCACCCGCGTCAAAGACACCAACCACCTTCCACGAGCCCTTCCCAAATTCCACTGCGTCCCCGACGTTAGCATGTGTAAAACGCTTGCGGATGCTCTTGCTGACCACGACCTCCCGCTGGCCTGGAGTGAACCAACGCCCATCTGCAAGCTTTACCGTGGGTCGAAGTTCCAGGCCGTCCTGCATCAGGCCGCGAACCGTGACATTGGCTTCGCCGGAGCCATCTTTTCGCGGCAACACGATCACGACTGTGATCTCTCCGGAAACCAAAGGTTCACCGCTCTTGTCCTTGGCAATACCCTGGAGAGTCTTGAGAGTCTGAAAATTCTCTTGCGGAAACGGTCCGGTAAGTTCGCTGGTCGACCCTTTGCGCAGTACCAGCACATTCAGAGGATTGCCGGTGCTCTGGAAAGCTTTCTGCAATCCGGCGAGTAGAGCCATGATGAATACCGCCGTCGTTACCGTCAGTGCGATACCGAGGGCAGTCATGACAGTCAGCCCCTTGCGAAGCACCATGTTGCGAATATTGTATTTGATCGGGATCGCCATATTTTTTCTCTAGCCGATGTGGCGCAGCCCCTCCACGATTCCCAGACGCGACGCGTTGTAGGACGGAATGATCGCGCTGATAAAGCCCACGAGCGCTGCCACCACCCATGACGCCAGCATCGTAGGCCCATTCACCTGTAGCGCCCCAGCGAACCCCCCTGCCTTGGCAGCACCCATTCCAAGCACGAATGCCACCAGAGACCCTCCGACGCCGCCCACCAGCGCCAACACCACCGCCTCTCCTACAAAGAGACTAAGAACCGTGCCCCGGGTGAAGCCCAGCGTCTTGAGCACTGCCACTTCGCGAGTCCGTTCGCGAATCGACATGGCCATGGTGTTCGCCGAAACCAGCAGAATCGCGAAAACGACCGCACCGCAGATGCTCAGAATAAATGCCTTCACGTTTCCTAACATTGCCAGGAAACCGAGTTGAAAGGCCGCTTCCGTCTCGGTCCGCGTGGGCTGAGGAGAATTGCGAAACATATCGTCGACAGCGGGGCCTATCTTCTGCACTGCTTCTGGCGAATCCGCCAGGATGGTGTAGAAGCCCTGCTGACCTTTCATATAAGGTACGGCCTCTTCCACATACTTCTGATTGAAGTAGAGGGCTTGCGTGGGCCGCGGCGCCGTGAAAATCCCGCGAATCGTCAGTTCCAGGTTTACTGGAAAGATGGTCCCGGTAATGATGATCTTCTGACCAACCTTCCAGCCGTAATCTTGAGCCTTCTTGCTATCAACGACAGCGCCCGCGCGATCGTGCTGCCATGCCTTGATCTGGTCCTCCGGAATCTTCCAATCCTTAAAGACGTTGAAGAACTCGTCTGGATCAGTGCCAAACTGCGCGAAGAAGTTCCCCGACTTGTCGTCCTTATAAACGCCTCCAAACCAGTTCTGGGGAAGAACGTCAGCCACGCCCGGAATCGCCCGGATCTTCTCCCGGTAAAAACTCGGCATGCTGAACGCAAGCGAAACCTTATGTCGGGTCACGAGGCGCAACGCCGATTCCTCGGTTGGCTTTGACATGTAGAAGTTCCGCCAGATCGCCATCATCAGCGTGAGCAAGAGGAGCGAAAAGCCGATGCTCAACACCGTAAGGATGCTGCGCCGAAGATTGCGAAAGGTGTTCTTTTGGACAAATCGGGTCAGGGTCATGGATAAACTCCGAGGCAAGCAGAAGACGGACCGCAGGAGGTGGGTACGGCCAATCGAAGACAGGATAGACGATTGCGTTCCATATCGACAACCGTGCCGGATTGCCTACATCGGTCCTGGAAGTGCCACTCGCCGCCGATTCCGTAACGCCTTTATAGTCCCAGCGCGCGGCTCCGCCCACAAGTGGAGATCGTCACCGCAGCCAGGTGACAAATGTCACACCAAATCAGGCATCATAAGTAGAACTGTTGAAACCACCGTGAAGTTACGCCACAGTCAGTTGTTAACGATTTCCTTCGTGAACCTTAGTGCCCTTCATGGTTAACGCCTTTCTACGCCCGGAGCCCTCTACTAATTAATCCGGCCCTCATCGGCCGATGGGCCGTAGAGGGCCGGAACCGAGGAATCGTTCAGGCGCAAATAGACGGTGAGTTGTCCGCGATGATGGGCCAGATGGCTGAAGACCGAATCGGCAATCATGGTTTGACGAGGATTCTCGCTGACCACCTGACCGCCGACAACAAATCTCCACGACGTCAGCAAATGTTCGTCCGTAGTGTTCTGCAGAGCCTCGCGCGCCTCTGCGACCGCGGCATCGAGTGCCGCGATCAATTCGTCGCGCTTGCGCCACTCCAGAGGCTTGAATTTCGCAGCGGCTGGCGATTTCAGATCGAACTCGTCCTGCTTCACCATGCTGACAATCCACGACGGCATGGTCGCCACCAGCGAAGCCAGATACCCGAGAGGCATCGACTTCGGATGCGGTTTCCAGTCGTTGTGATCTTCCGGCACGCGTTGCAGCGCCAATCGGCTGCTGGCCGCTTCCCGTTCCAGTTCGGCAAGAAAGAAATCTGTAAGCTTCATGGTCATCTCCGTTCTCAAGTCGACCCGCCTTAATCCTGTTGGCGGAATCGATGCCGGACACACTATCAGCGATTGAGGACAGTTTCAGTCCTCGATTCGTGGCACAATCTTTTTCATGCTGCAGACGTCGGCTCGGCTGCTTCGGCTGCTTTCGCTCTTCCAGGCACAACGGTACTGGTCGGGAGCGGAACTCTCCCGCAGATTGGACGTAACCGGACGAACCCTGAGGCGTGATGTGGATCGCCTGCGCAGCCTCGGCTATCCCGTGCATTCGACCGCAGGAGTCGCCGGCGGATACCAGCTTGGGGCCGGCGCGAACCTGCCGCCCTTGCTGCTGGACGATGATGAGGCGGTTGCCGTCGCTCTCGGATTGCGCACTGCCGCGAGCGGCACCGTCAGCGGAATGGAAGAGTCCTCGGTTCGCGCTCTCTTGAAACTGGAACAAGTGCTGCCTCCGCGCTTACGAAATCGCGTGGCCGCGCTGCACGGTTCTATCGTTCAATTAGGTAGCCGTGGGACAACCGTCGATGCCGGCCGCCTGTCCGCGATTGCCGGTGCCAGCCGCGATCGTGAAAAGATCAGATTTCGCTACAACGACCGCGCTGGAAGCGCCAGCGCGCGCGTCGTAGAGCCGCACAAGCTGGTGCACACGGGTTATCGCTGGTATCTGGTGGCCTGGGATGTCGGCCGGGAAGACTGGCGCACCTTCCGCGTCGATCGCATCGAGGGCAAAATCAAGACCTCAACCCAATTCAAGCCCCGCAAGCCGCCGGAGGGAGATTTCGTCGCATTCGTCTCGAAATCTCTCTCGCAGGTGCCCTATCCCTGCCGGGCACGCGTAACTCTGCATGCCCCGGTCGAAGTGATTGCCAAGCGAATAACTCCTGCCGCCGGAACCCTGGAAGCAAGCGGCCCCACTTCCTGCCTCTTGACCACCGGATCGCATTCCTGGGAATCCATCGCCATCCATCTGTTATGGCTGGGGGTTGATTTCGAAGTCCAAGAACCTCCAGAACTGATCACCTACCTCGCCCACCTCTCCGAACGCATCACTGCGGTAGTGAAGTCCTCGAGCCCGCCGCGAAAACTGACGTAGGGACAGCCGCCTCGGCTGTCCAGCGAAGGCGAAGCCGAGCGCCTGTGTAGGGACGGACGCTTCGTCCGTCCCGCGGGCAAAGCCCGCATTCGCCCCACATTTCGGCTTACTTTGGTAACTCGAAGCCATACGCGCGCGGCGATATCCTAACGCTACTCGGTTCTCGGATGTTCGCCGCCACAAGTATCGCTGCGCGAGACAGAATCAGCGCGCGTGACGGCTTGGAGCAACAAAGCAATGTCTACGAAAATCGGCCACTTCGAAATCCTCAGTGAGTTGGCGAAATCGCCGACTGGCACGGTGTATAAAGCCAACGACCCTGAGAGCAATCAGACGATCGCATTGAAGGCGATCCAGTTAAGTGTCTTTGGAGACCAAGCCGACGCACTGGAGCACGCACTCCTGGCAGAGGCCGAGACCACCAAAGTTCTCAGCTGTCCCAATATCAGCAAGATCTTCGGCGCCGGCGAGATGGAAGGCCAGTTCTGCGCCGCCATGGAATATGTCCAGGGTAACAGCATCGCCACCATGCTGGCTCGCAAAGAAGGATTCTCCATCTGGGATTTGCTCGACATCGGACGCCAACTGACCAGCGGCCTCGATCACGCCAACGCGCTTAAGCTGGTGCACTACAGCCTCGAGCCTTCCAAGATCATGTGCGGATGGGACGGCACCGTCAAAATTCTCAGCTTCGGCGTCTCCAGCGTAGGTAACTTCGCACAGCAAGTCACCCAGGGACTGCCCTCGTTCCTGCACTACATGTCGCCCGAGCAGGTGCGCGGCGACGCCACCGATGGCCGCTCCAACCTCTACAGTCTCGGCGCCATGTTCTACGAGATGGTGACCGAACGCAAAGCGTTCGATCGGGAAGATATTGAATCACTCCGCCAAAGCATCTTGGAGAGCGCTCCCGTTGCGCCAGCCCATGTAAATCCAAAGATCCACCCGCTGCTCAGCAATCTCATCATGAAGGCGCTGGAAAAAGATCCAGCCAGGCGTTACCAGAGCGGACGGGAAATGCTCGATGACCTCGAGAAGTGCAAGGAGTCGAAACCCGTAGCGGCCAAGAAGGCTGAAGCTCCAAAGGGAATCGGCATTCCGGACAAGGCGAAGACAGCCGCACAATCGAAGTTTGTAAATGCGGCGCAGCCGAAGCCGTTGGCGCCGGCTGCGCCCCCCAAACCAGCTTCCGCGCCCTCTGGGCTGGCGCGTCCTTCTGTACCTGCTCTGGCACCTAAGCCGCCAGCGCCTGCGCTTCGACCTTCAGCCTTAGCCAGGCCTTCAAAGCTGGCCATGCCAAAAGCGGCAGCCGCCGCTGCGGGCGTTGGATCCAGCGATTCTGTCGCGCTCCCCGAAATGAGTGCTGCTCCAGCGGAGATTCAGGAACTCGATCTCTCGGATCAGTTTGTCGCCGGCGCGTCTCCGATCGACGCGGAACCCGAGCAGCCTTCGTCCTATATGTCGGCCGCGGTCGCTGATGAGCCCCAAGTGGAAACGTTCGAGCCTCAATCCGACCACGCCGGCCCGAAAATTGCCGTCGATCCCATGATGGCCGAAGGCCGCCCGACTGGCGGAGGAGGAACCAGCTTCTCCGAGATTTCCGAACTCCCTCCGCTCAAGGAAGTTTACGTCGCGCCTCCGCCTCCACCGCCGGTCGAGACTGCTCCGGTGCGATCGGAAATGGCGGCTGTTACGCCGTTTCGAGGTGGCCGGAAAGCCGACGAGAAGCCCAAAGTGCAGACGCGCGAAGTCGCACAAAAGGCGATCAAAGAAATCAAAGGCGTTCCGCCCAAGCTGTATCTCTACGCGTTGGGTGGCGCCGGCGTCCTCATCCTGATTATCGCGATCGGCGTGACGTACTACATCCGCGGCCAAGGCGACGATGATGCGGGAGCTCCACGTTCCACAGCCGTCTCCGAATCTCCAGCACAGCCCGCGCCGGTAGTGCCGGCTCCGAAGACTGAAGCCGCGCCCGCTCCTGCCCCGGCGCAGCCCGAAGAAGTCCAGGAACCCGACACCCCGGTTGCGCAGCCCGAAGAAGTCCAGGAACCCGACACCCCGGTTGCGCAGCCCGCTGCTCCATCGAAATCAAGAAACTCCAAAAAAAAGGCCACCACAGCGCCCGTCGTCATTCCCGGACAACTCGCCCTTGATTCCACGCCGCAGGGCGCTCAAGTGCAGATTGACGGCGCCACCGATCCGAGCTGGGTCACGCCCTTCACTCTGACCAATATTCAACCCGGACAGCACACCATCACCGTCAGCAAGTCGGGTTACGCCACCGATACGCGAACCGTGAGTATCACCTCAGCGAATCGCGCGACCACGCAAATCCATCTCGCGCAGTTGGTGGCAACGCTGGTGGTGAAAAGCAATCCACCCGGAGCCAGCGTCTACGTCGACGGGCACAACATGAACGCAAAAACGCCGGCACAGGTCAGCGTCGATAAGGGTCAGCACCTCGTGCTGGTGCGCATGTCCGGCTATCTCGACGAAACCATGAACGGCCAGTTCACCCTCGGCCAGAGTCTCAACTTTTCTCCGACCCTGCAGCCCTTGGGCAATGTCGACAGCATCAAGACCGTGGGCGGTAAGATGTCGCGCCTGTTCGGAGGTAAAGGCCAGCCCGGCCAGGCAACGATTTCGATACACACCCAGCCCAAGGGGGCTCAGGTCGCCGTTAACCAGCGCATGTTGGATAAGCCCGCTCCCGTCGACGTGATGGTCGATCCCGGCAACTACGTCATCGACATCACGCTCAGCGGATACGCCCCCATACACAAAGTCATCACCGCCACCAAGAGCGGCAAGGTCGTAATCGACGAAGCGCTTCAGCCGCAGTAAGGACTCGATGCGCTTTGTGATTGTCCGTTCCAGTGACGCGACCACTCGTCTCCCGCTTTTCGTTTCGCCTTGAAGCGGCGCGGCTTTAGTCGCTGAGGGATACCGCATGGAATACCTTTTCTTCCCATGTTCGATTACCCAAGGTCCCTCTTTTCATCTGCCGCACGCAGGAATACAGTCTGCCCGACCGCCACTAGACCCACGCGAATGACTGTCCCGTAGACTCCCGCCTTATTTTGGTTCGTCCGAACCACCGCTTTCAGAACTTCTGGCGCCGGACTAGCCGAGTCCGGATCAAGGTTCACCATCGAGCAGCGTACGTCGCGCATCGTGACGCTGACGGCGGGGCCGTCGTCCCCCTCACCGAATGAGAGCGCACTGCCCACCCACTCGTCCTCCTGAAATGCACCCGGCCGCAATAAACGAACCACAATATTCGGGCGAAATCGTCGCACATCCAGACTTCGCCCCGCGAGCTGTCCAATCTCGTTCACCGTTTCGGAAGCGATCACAGAGATGCTCGCCTCATCGAAGATGCCATGCTTCAACTGCATCATCTGCACCGGAGCCCGGTATCGCCGTCCGACCTCCGCCGCCAACTCTTCTCCGAAGACGGGCATCTCTTTGCCATCCGGCGTTCGAATGTGTGTAGGAAGGTCATCCGGATCATCGTCACGCCGGAGCGGAGCATACCGCACCAGGTCAGGAAGCTTGCTCGCGCTGAGCCACGGGAACCCGCTGCGGTCTTCTATCTGCCGGAACGCCAGGCGTCTGTCACCATCGATCCCGTGCCAGCCCAGGTCGGCGACCTCGAGTCGCTCCCCGCCCATGGACTTCACGGGATACCGGAAAATCGCATCCACATGCCCAATTTCTGTCAGCATCATCACTCCGAATCCAACCAACAGCGTATTACTGGAACATCAACAGATCAGCATTCGAGAAAACTGATGTTGGGAGAAGAGCGTGGGCAGAGTCAACTAGTGTAGTGCAACAAACAGATCGACATTTATGAGACGCCGGTTTCCCCTGTGATCCTCGGCGCCCTCTGTGGTTAAGGTCTTTTACCTCCTCGCCGGACCCCACAGATCGCGCGGATCGAAAGGCAACATTTAACGCTCACCACTTCCGACGTACTTGGTTGGTCTTAAAAAGGCAACCACGATACGCTGATTGGGAAGTGTGACGTGCGGCCTGTTCGATCTCCTTTCAGGTCGTTACTAAAGGTCATGCAAACCACCCTCCTTTCGACTTTTCAGTTACAGACCCATTTGGAGTTAAGGTGGGAGGTGCGTGGTGCTTGCACTGGCCGACTGGCACCTCATTCCTCGAACAGAGGTACAGTGACATGCACAACGGAGCAGTTCCCACCACACTTCGGCGCAGTTCGAGAGTGCCGACCGCAGTCCAGATCCTGGTTACCAGTCTGGAAGGAACACACTTCTCAGAGGTATGCGAAACCCTCGTAGTCAATGCACACGGTTGCGCAATTCTGACGCGCGTCAAGCTCGACACAGGTGTCCCTCTGAACCTTCACAGCAAGGACGGGCGCGAGACTAAGGCTCATGTAGTTAGCTGCCAGCCGGTCGACTCCGATCACCGAAGCTGGAGACTGGGTGCGAAGCTCGACCGGCCCGATAATTTCTGGGGCTTGAGAGATTGCCCTAAAGATTGGATAGTTCCAGCGCCGGTGGTGCCGGCAAGGCCTGCTCAGATCATCAAGTCCACGAACACTTCGGCCTCCCCCCAGTTGTCCGGCCAGGGAAACCAGCCGTCGGAAGCCGCGCTGGATCGTTTCGCGCGGCAATTGGAAGCTCAGGTGAAGAGGACGATTACAGACTCGTTACGCCCGCTCCAGGCTGAGGTCATGGCGCTCAAGGAGCGGTTGGCGCAACGAGAAGCGAATCCTAGCCGCTTTGAAGTTTCGCTCTCGAATATTCCTCCTGAGCTCGAACGACAAATCGAGTCACGCCTGCGAAAGGATCTCGAACCCAAAGTGCTGGACGAGGCGCGCCAACAGTCCGTGCACTTGCTGGAATCAGCCAAGGCAACCATCGACCAGCAAACCACGGAAAGCTTCGACCGTTTTCTGCGCAGGGTCGCCGAAGAACTTTCAGTCGTTGAGAAACGTGCACAAGACATTTCCGCGTACATCTCCGAGAACACCCGGGAATATCTGCAGCGTGGCTTGGAAGATTATCGCCAGAGATTATTGCAGGGAGGCGACTCGCTGAAACGCCTGAGCGAAGAGCTTCTGGAGTTCCTTCAACATAACTTGAATGCCGAGCACGAGGCGCGCCGCGGAGACTTGGAGCAGCTTCGATCCTCGGTCGCGTCGGAATCGTCACGCTTGCAAGAACAGGTTGAATATCTGGACACTCGCATCGCGAAACTTGACGAATCTACGCGCTGCATGGAGTCAGGCCTAGACCATCGCCTGAGCCGGATGTCCAGCGAGATCGTCAAGGACACGCGCAGCCAGTTCCAGAATCTGGCGAATGAGATTCTCGAGGAATTGACAGCACGCAGCATCAAAGCACTCAGCGATCAGCTGGACGAAGCCACCGAAAACATGAAGATTGTCCAGAATGGAATCGTCGCATCGGCTTCGGAGTCACTGAAGGGCCAGGCGGCAACAGCTTTGCAGTCTTTCGAGAGCTCCACGGAGCATCTGGCGAGACTCTCCCTCGAACGCTGGCGGCTCAAGCTTGAAGGTGGCTTGAACGCTCTGGCAAAGAGCCTCAATGAGTAATTTCCGTTGGAAGCAGAAGCCAGATGCGACGGAAGGCAGACCGAGTCACAAGTGAGACTTGTCAGCGTTGAAGCTGAAACGTCCGAACCCGACGCTGGTTCCAACTCCACGCTAGTCGACGTGCCGATGTTGGCTATTGAATTCCGCCTGCCCCGGCAGCCCTGACGCCCGCCGGCGCGTGCGACGCATCGTGCCCCAGTCATACTCGTAGACTGTTCCGCAAAGCACGCAGACCTGGTAGTCCTGCCCGCAAACTCCACTATGGGGCCAGGAGAATTGATGACGACAAAATATTTCCAGGATTCGCTTGAGGAATTTATTTGCCATGACTGCCTTTTGAAGCCTTTTCTGTCACTCTGTGGAGTGACGTTAGCACGAAAAGCCGCAGAAGGATTCATCCCTTAGTTCAGTTCGCAACAGGACGATGGTCAATGCGCAGTCTCATTACTCGGTAGCAGCACCATCGTCTGAAGGGAAGGTTGTCTCGGTTCGCAATCCGATTTCGCGGCGTCCCCTGACCGTCCACCATTGAGCGTGACGACCGAAGCCAGCGGTTGTTCACAGACTTCAGCGGTCAAACTCAGCTCGCAGGGTCGCTGAGTGAAATCGCGATTTTCGCTAACTAATATTGCTTCCTGCTGGAAGAGATCATTTTCCTTCGGCAGCGCGGGCCAGTTCCCGCCAAGTGATCAGCTTAATTTTCTGTTGAGCCAGAATCTTCCGGAACTGGTCACTGGTGAAAAAATCGTAGTCGCGCTGCCTCCAGGCCGAACCCCATGTGGAGCGTTCCCTGGTGGCGGCGCGCAGTTCGTCATTGTCGTATCCCGGATGGATAACGAACTCCGTCACGCCGGGTTTCAGGTTTTTCAACGCAATGAGGTAAAATTCCGCCCATTTCTTTGGCGGAATTTCCGGTTCAATCGTAACTGTATGGTCCAACACCATATCGTTCGGACCCAAGCTCGCCTGCAAATATGGGTGATCGGCGAACCAATCTCTGGTAACAAAAACCGGCAGCTTGTACTCGTGAGCCACCCGCAGCATAGCGTCGAAAAGTTCCTTGCCGTTCATGATCAGCCGGTACTGGTGCGAATCGAGGTGCGTAGGACGAACGCCCATCGCTAGCGCGCGCTCGATCTGGGCGCGCAGTTCGATCTCGACCTCCTTGGCGTCGATGTGCTCGCCCTCTTTCCAGTCATGATGGAAATATCCGTACTGATCCACCAGGCTCGGTACCTTGTCCACAGGCGCCACGGGACCCCAGCGGTAATAAACTCTTTCGCTCGTCAATGTGAGGTGCAAGCCAAAGTCTGCGTCCGGATGTGATTTGGCATAGTCGGCAATCTCTGGAAACCATGGGCAGGGCACCATCAGGCTCGCCGAATTGATCGTCCCGCCTTCCAGAGCTTTGATGGCAGCAGCATTCACCGCGTGGGTTTCGCCCAGATCGTCAGCATGGACAATGAGGAGCTTTGTGCCGGGAGCGTATCCCAGCCGCTCCACCAGAGTTTGCGCAAAGACCCTGGCCGGGGAAGTGGACAACAGGGAGACGAGCAACAGTACTCGCAGGATCAACGAAGAAGTCATTGTCGACTAGTAAACCACAGCCCTAGGCTCGTTCATCATGCACCACCCCTTTCCCGACACTAACGAAAATGGCAACAATGACTTTTCGCACTCACAACCTGTATCGGCAAATCAGGCGACAGTTGAGCCAAGCTTACCTGACGTGACATGGTCAATGTTTCAATACTTACACAAAGTAAGAGATCGCTCAGTGCGGCTTAAAGGTCTTGCCAGTTTCCAGCAGCGTTTTCAAGCGTGAGAGAATGCGCGGCCATCCGTCGGAGCAAAATGCGTAGCCAGGATCGGCTTCATCCCACTGATCGTGGGTGATCGTGAGCTTTGTGGCTTCCGTCTCTGGCACAAGTTCGGCCGTTACTCGAGATTTCAATGAACTTTGCCCGAGTTGAAACGTGTACTGAAGCAATTTGGGCGGTTCAGATCGCAAGATCTCACCCTTCACCAAGGTCGCGGGCTTGCCGTCGGGGCCTGGCCCCATCCACTTCATCGAACCGCCGGCTTTGATGTCCGCCTCAAAGTCCGCTCCCATAAAGATGATGCGGTTCGACTCCGGTGAAAATAAGCCGTCCCAAAGCTTTTCAGGCTTCACCGCGAAATAGAAAACAAATCGCAGAGGGATGCTCATTCGCCTCCCCAATAAAATGCTTCACGCGACAAACTCCCCCGGCCCGGCGCACCGCTCATGTGGGGCAGCCGCCTCGGCTGTCCTGCGATGGCGAAGCCGAGCGGCTTAGGCACATTGCTAAGAGCGGTACAGACATTGTTTCGAGGTTGCAGGAACTCAATAATAACCGAAGGCACCTACCCCCAGGCCACGGCCCACTTTTCACGCCGAGCCACACAGGAGTGCCCTGTCTTCTCGCGTTTTGCGAAAGGACGTTATTCCTGGAGCTACCCATGCGCCTTCCCGTCCACATGGATGACCTCCTCGTCAAAAGTTCTACATAGAAATGCGTATGGTACCCGACTGAAACCCTGTAGCACTCTATCGTGTGCCATCCCGTCGCATTGACGACCGCATACGTGATCTGTGCGCGAAGGTCGCCCGCTCGGAAGGGAACGACTACGAACCCACCCTTTCGGAGTTGAAGGCCGCTCTCCGCGAGCACACCGACCGGCTGCGAAAGATGGCCGTTGAGAGTCTCGCCAAGAAGGCGGCTCCGTTCAAGGACCGCCGCAAGTCTTGAAGTAATCCTCGGCGGATTAGCGAAGCGGCTTGGTGTGCTGGCGCATCCAGGCAATGATTTTGGGGAAGCGAAATTCGTGGCGATCCAGTGAGCCGTCTATGAATTCATGCCCATCGAGCGGATCGACCAAAAGGAATCCGTTGATTTCCAGGAAGGTTGCCGCTGCCGCGAATGCGATCCGCTTGTTGCCGTCGATGAAACCGCGGTTGTTCGCAAGCGATTCCATGAGTGCGGCTGCTTCTTCCTCGATGGAATTGTAATAGCCGGTTCGGGGACGAAAAACCGCGGCCTCCACCGCATTCTGATCGCGAACGCCGTGCAGGCCGCCGAAGCTATCGATGAGAAAATGCTGCATCTGGTAGATTTCCGCGACCGTCAGATAAATGTCTGCCATCTACTTGCCTAGACGATCGAGCAGATCGCGGTTCCGGTCCACGACTCGCCCAAATGCTGCCATTACGGCAGGGCGGACCAGATGCTGGGAAGGGACAACGTTGCGCAAATAGTGCGTCAGCGCCTGCTCGAGAACATACCGCTGCGACTGGCCGTTCTGTTTCGCGACGGCAACAAACTCATCCCACAGTTCAGCGTTGATTTCAGGAGCGATCTTCTTTGTCTTTGTGGCTGCCATGCTAGCCTCCCCATTTGCCATCTATTTTAAACTGATTTCTTGTAAAGTCAAGTATTATCTAGATTTATCTAGGAAGCAGCGGCGCCTCCTCCAATGAAGCAAAACCAGGGCCTAAGTCCTTAGTTTGGAAGATTTTGCGTGTAACCCTTTTATTTCGAAGATCGTGCGCGAGGTCGCACATGCGGCTATCAGTAACTATCCAGGAATCAATATTTTGCGATCAGGAAAATTCGCATCCTCGTGCCTGAGATATCCGGTACTCCGTTGGACGCAAAGAAAAACCGGGCAAGCGACAGTTCGCATGCCCGGCAGGTCTCCGGAAACCTATCGAGGCAGCTTGAAGTTGACTGTGACTTGCGTCTGAATCTCTACCGGCTCGCCATTCAAGAGGTACGGCTTGTACTTCCACTGTTTGACCGCATCGTTGGCGGCTCTGGCCAGTTGAGAGTCTCCGCTCAATATCTTTATGTGAGTGATATTTCCTTCCTTGGAAATCGTCGCCAGTAACTCCACCTTTCCTTCGATGTGCATGCGAAGCGCGTTCTGAGGATAAGAAGGAGCGACCTTCTTGTAGAGCAGCCCCTGCGATACACCCTGTGAAACACTCAAGGTCTGGAGCACGGGCTTGACCGCGACTTCCGTCGTCTCCAGGTTAGGGAGTGGGGAAGCAGTGGGCGCGCCCATTCCAATCACACTGGGAGCGGGGGCATCGGGCGTGGGAGCCGGTTTCGTCCCAACCGTCGGAGCTTTTCCTCCCTTAACGATCAACGCAGGAGCTTCAGTTTTTTCGGCGACATCGGACTTGTCTTCGACCACGGACTTGGCGGGTGCGGAAGAAGTGGTCGTCGGTTTCGTAGCGGTTCGCGAACCGCTACTTACGACACTGGATCCGTTCTCGCTATCCGAGGAATTCGAAGACCGAAGAGTGATGTCGGGCTGTGAAACTGGGGCGGGTGTTGCAGCCGCCGTGATCGCCGGAGCTGGTTGAGCCGCCGTCGGCTTTGGTGCTGCCGGTGTCGAGACGGGCGCCGAGACCGTTGTGGATGCGGTGACTGGCTGCGGAGTCGAACTGCTCGTCCCTTTGAAATGGGACCATCCAAAATAGCTGCCGGCGACGATGAACAGTGCCGCGGCGATCCCGACCACAACCTTTTTGCTACCACCGCCGGAGTCAACCTCCGCAGTCGCGCCACCAAACGTGAAAGATGGGGCAGATCCGACATAGGCAGAAGGTTGGCTGGCCGCGGCTTCCGCCGGCTTCTCGAAAAGATCCTCGGAGGGCGCCGGTTTTTGCTCAATCTTCGTTGGCGCCGGCTCACGAGCCGGAGCAGGCGCGCTGGCTGCGCCGCTTGTCATTGACGCATTGGGTGCAGTCAAAACAGGTGGCTTGAATTCGATCGTCGGCGGCGCCGGAGGAGCTATTCTCGGGGCCGCGGGTGTCGCCACAGCAGCGCTATACAGGGCTGGAGGCGCAGCCGGGGCGGAAGGCTTCTCGGCCGCGGGTGCAGCTGGGATATTGTTCTCGGCTACCGGGACAGGTTTGGCTGCGGCTGCCGGAGCAGCAGGCCAGGCAGCCGGCGGAGCCGGTGCAACCGGCTTCTGAACTGGAGGTTGAGGCCTGGAGGCAGTCGTTGTGGTCGGGACAACCGGTCTCGGTGCGACCGGCGCGCCTAGTGGCGGTCTGGGCGCCGCAGACTTTGTGGGCGTAGGCGCAGGCGTCGGCGCGGCCGGAGGCGGTGTCGGCACCGCGAAACTGCCGGTCGCCGTTGCTGAACCCGGCTTGGTCGGATCGCTTTTGCGCAAGAGTCCGCGCGCTACGCGCAGCGTTCCTTTTGCTTGTTCGATGTTGATGGGTTTGGTCAGGACAAGGTTTGCGCCAATGCGAAACGCTTTGGCGACCCCTGCCTGACCCTCCACAACGGCAACCGCAAGTGAGGTCTGGTTCGACGTCGAATTGCGTGCGCTCTTGAACAACAGGGTGGCATTCTGCTCGTTATCGCAGTCCACCACGACAGCGTCGAAGTGTTGGCCCATCAGCTTCTTGACTGCAGCGAAAGGCTCGATGCAGGCCTCGACGGTGAACTCGAGCTCGCTCAAAACCTGCGTCACGGTGCGAGCCGTTTTGTCATCGGGACAGAAGAGAAGAGCTTGGTAACCCATGGAGTAATCGTAGGTAACGCCGTAAGAGTCATCAAGTTACGCTGGTAATTCGCTTAAAATGGCGGCCATGAACAAGTTGCCGCTCTGGTTAAAGATCGGCTGGACAGTGTGGCTGATCGTCTGGATTCCCGTTTATTGGCGGCAATACGGCATCCAGAATTTTCTCTTCTTCTGCGACATCGGAAATATCCTGATCGGAATCGGGCTGTGGCTGGAGAGCCCGCTGATCTTTTCCTGGGCTGCGTGCGGGTTGTTATTGTTTCAGTCCCTCTACACGATCGATCTTGCAGGCGCGCTGTTGATTGGACACCACCTGATTGGCGGCACCGAGTACATGTTCGATCCGCACTTATCTCTGTTTGTCCGCGTGCTGAGTTTGTTTCACGTCGTTACTCCGCCGCTACTGTTGTGGGCGATCTGGAAGCTGGGATACGACAGTGGCGGATGGAAACTCCAGACGCTGACGACGTGGATCGTCGTGCCGATCAACTACTACTGGCGCCCCGAGCAGGATGTGAACTGGGCGCGAGGGCCATTTTTCCACGAACAACACGCCATGCCGGGATGGTCGTACTTACTCGGATACTTAGTTGTTGTGCCGCTGTGCATCTATCTGCCGACGCACTTGTTTCTTAGTTGGATCACTGGCAGGTGGAAGTTGGGTAGCGCCGTCGTCCCGGCGGCGACCGAATCTCGCGCTCGGAGGTGAAGGCTAGTGCGCTTTGCCTGACCCATCCTCACTCTTCCGCAGCGTCGACTCTTTCGGCGGATAATCGATCGATCCCTTAAACGACGAGATCTCTTCCTTATGAAAATCGGGGAAGGGTAACTTCTTGTCATCCCGCAGTTCCGCAATCTTCTGCACCGCGCTCTCAGCCTTGTCTTTCGCAAGGCCCGCATCGCGCCCGATATACAGCGTCTGGGCCGGAAGCGCCAGGCCGCTTCCGGAGCTGTCGACGATGTCCATGATACGCAGCAGGACATCTTCGCGAACCGCAGCGAACTCGTTGAAATCCTGCGTGAGGACGTAGGCGAAAATCTCAACAGTCGGCGCGGCACCCGCTACATCGATGAGTCGCACGCGAACTGTGTTGCTCTCGACCTTCGGATGGCTGTAAAGCAGGCGCCGCACTTCGGAAAGGACGAAGCGCAAGTGATCGGCCTTCGTCTCCGAGCGCAGGTTGAGAGTAGTCTTGAACAGAATCTTGTCGCGGCGACTCAGGTTCTCGAGATTGATGGTGGCGACAGTACCGTTTGGAATCGCCAGCAGTGTGCGTTCGTCGGTACGGATGCGGGTTGAGCGCAGGCCTATGTCTTCTACCACGCCAGTACGATCGCCGAAGCGGCAGACATCGCCGACGCGGAACACTTCGTCAGCGAGAACGGATACGCCACCAAAAAGATTCTCGATCGTCTTCTGCGCTCCGAAGCCAATGGCGAGGCCGCCGATGCCCAACCCGGCCAGCGCCGTGCTCATGTTGAATCCCAAATTGCCCAGTACCGCCAGAGCGCCAAGCACGAAAATGACCGCTTTCAAAATTCGTTCGCCGAGAAGCATGAGCGATCCCGTACCGGCGAGGCCGTGAGCCAGGGCGCGAAGGCGAACGCGGTACAGCGACCAACGCACTACTCGCCAGACGATCCAGACGGCACTGAGAATCAGGGCAGTGGATGTGATCTCAAAGTAGTAATGCCGAAGCAACAGCGGCATTCGCAGATAGACGACGAAGACCTGATGAAGGAGCGTGCCGGCCAGCAGCCATGCCGGTCCTGAAACCGAGCGCCAGTTGGCAACGTCCATCCGTCCGCGGCGCCGGGCCCACCAGCGAAGCGGAACCTCTAACACGAAAAGAATCAACCAGCCCAGACCCGCTGCGACCGGCGTCGCTACAAGGAGAGACAGCCATTGCCAGAGAGGCATGCCGCCAAGCTGGTGCTTGACGAGCACGGCGGGAAGTTTGCTCTCAACCTGCCGTGCTTTGGCCTGGTCATAGAGTTCCGGCAGTTTGCCGAGCGTGTCGGCTGAGATCAGCCAGATCTTTCCGGCGCTGGGATCGGATACGCGAACCAGATCAAGATCCGCTTCCACGTCGCCCGCCGACATGGTCCCGAGCTTCTGATGGTTAAGCGGGGCGCCTTCCTGAGGAGTTCCTTCGGGCTGGTTGAACCGGCTGTAGTTGCCGACAAAAGCGTTGTCGAGTACGTACTTGAGCTTGGTCGCGGTCTGCTCGCCTTCAGACTGGCGGCGTGCGGCGCTCGTCTGGAGATACTGTGCTGCGATGTTGTAGTCCCCGGAGGTCGCAGCTTTTAGAAATCCCAGGACGGAATTGGAGGGGGTGTTGCGCCCGAGTGGATCGATGACCACGATTGATCCGCTGGCGGGAGCAGGTTGCAACGCTTGAGCGAGCGTCTGTGCCGTTGAAAACGTGCAAGCGGCAACGCACAAGATGGATACGACTGAAATCCTGCGGAAAGAAACCATGGTCCTCTCCCGCCAATCTCTTTGCGGGTTGCCAACGCATGAGCGCGGTAGGCACTCATTGTATCGAAGTGGCGGCGCGAATTAGACGAGCGTGAAGTTCATCCTCGTTTCGGGCGATAGATGTGCGTGCTGGTGCCGAAGAATACTTCGGCAGATTCCATCACCGTTTCCGATAGAGTCGGATGAGGATGGATGCTCAGCGCAACATCACTGGCCAGAGCAGCCATCTCGATGGCGAGCACACCCTCGGCAATCATTTCGCCCGCGCCAACACCTACGATTCCAACTCCAAGAACCCGCTCCGTCTGCGGATCGATGAGCAGCTTGGTCATGCCCTCGGGGCGGTCAAGCGTGACCGCACGGCCCGACGCAGCCCAGGGGAACTTCGCGACTTTCACTTCGCGATTTTCCCTTTGCGCCTGCGTTTCGGTGAGGCCGCACCAGGCTACTTCAGGATCGGTGAATACGACTGCCGGTATTGCGTTGGGTTCGAACGCGACTTTGTGCCCCGCGATCGCTTCGACTGCGACGCGGCCTTCGTGCGACGCCTTGTGCGCGAGCATCGGCTCGCCGACTACGTCGCCGATTGCGTAGATGGAAGGATCGTCGGTCTGGAGCTGCTTATTCACCTGAATGAACCCGCGCGGCCCGACTTGCACGCGCGTCTTGTCGAGTCCGGGAATCTCGGAATTCGGCTTGCGTCCCACCGAGACCAGCACACGATCGAATACTTTTTCCTGCGCGTTGCCGTCTGGT
>Ga0210403_10000337_pt1 | contig 50752 bp, 45 predicted proteins | sample IncBWC19MmetaG_FD_150863 | JGI IMG/M metagenome (GOLD analysis project Ga0210403, IMG submission 150863) | Forest soil microbial communities from Barre Woods Harvard Forest LTER site, Petersham, Massachusetts, United States - Inc-BW-C-19-M | ecosystem: Environmental > Terrestrial > Soil >...
ACCGAAAGCCCAAACCGTCTCCCTTGTTTCATAAACACCACCTTCGAAAACAGCTTTATACCAGATGGTGTTGCATCGACCGTTTGAACCGGCACGACTTACCAGGCAAGTGGAATTCCTTCCGAGTGGCCCGTCATCCGCTAATCGGCGGCAGGCTTGAAGGAAGTCCCCAGCTTGACTTAGCGAGTCAGGTCAGAACGAGGGACGTGTTGTTGGGGCTGGGGCTGGCGATTTCCACATCGTCTTTGCGCAAAACGATCTGTTCTTCGCCGAAATGGCCCTTTTTCACTCCAGCTTTTCCTTTCGCGGTTCAATACCCGGAGAAGCCTCGCTCGTGGCGGGATGCTGCCTCCGGCCTACGTGAATACCCGAGCCCTCTCTAATCTTCCTCATCGTCTCGGTCGTCACCTCGGGCACGCAGCGCGTGTCTCGAAACGTAATCGGCGACAGCCCTGCCTAGAGTGTTTGCACGAACGCAGGAGGTTCGGAAATGAATGCCGCCGAAGACGCGCGCATTGGCGATTTCCGCTACCGCGTCCGAGAAACTTGAAAACGAACGAGTGCCCGGACGCACATCGGAAGTAACGGTAAACGTCGTATTTTCTCCAAAAGCGGCGCCGAGGATGAATGCGGCAGAACCACTCACCGCAGAATGGCCGGATGGATACTCGGGATGCGCCGGAGTTCCGGCGGGATAGAAGTCCAGCCAGGGCACCCACGTTGGGTCCGCGTCAGCAGGGGTGAGGCCCGCCCGGATCGCAGTGATCGGCCGCCAGAAAACGTAGCGGTACTTGGAATCCCAGCACGCTATCGCTGCGTCGGCCATGGTGACATTCAGCAAGGCGAACAGGTGTGCATTCTCGGTCAGAGTCAACCCGCGTTCCGAGGCAAGCTGCGTGGCAATACGATTCCAGTAGAGCGGCGTATTACCGGCCCAAAACAATGCAAGTTCGGATTGATCGGGCGTGCGCGATGAGCCAGCGAAGATGCCCATAATTTTCAGTTCGTTGAGATCGGCGGCGTACTCCGGGCTGTTCAGCGCAAGTGGCGGCGGCAAGCGCAACTGTGATGGCCTGGCCAACACCCACGGCGTCATCGAGGCAAATTGAGGTCCAGCGCCCGGTGCGTTAAGCGGCGGCGTGGGCCGCCAAGCGCCGACGGCACCTGGTGTTCCGACGATACCCAGCACGCCCTCGAATGGTGGGGGCTGGGGCGCGATCCCATCGGTCAGCCTCCAGGCCCAAATGGTGTCGGCAACTGTTTGCCCCCACGCAACCCCCGCGGCGATGGATTGAGCTTTTATGGTCAAGGCGAGCGCTGCGAGCGAAGCATTCCGCTGAGCGGTAAGAGTCCCGGTCTGAGGCGGATACAAATCCACAAGAATGACGTAGGCCGCCTGAATCGCCGCTGCGCGTCTGGATGCGCCCTGCGGCGCGTTCGGTTTGACATGCAGCGGCCGGAAGTGCGGATCGATGCCATTGACGGCATCGAAAACCGATGCCGAGACCAGAGCAACAACACGGCTGGTCGCCAGCGGATTGGTGCCGCCGGCAATTACAGTGGTGTTCATGATGCCGATCCACTCCAGCACCGGGTCCGGCGTAGCGGCCGACATCGGGAATGGACTAGCGGCGAGCAGCGCCACAATCAACAGCAGCATTGCGCTCCAAATAGTCGCGCCGGCACCTCGCCAGCAAAATGACTGAAAAGGACTTGGAATGGACCGGGTCGCTTTGCGAAGCATGTATCCTCCTACTTCCCTTGATAGTCGCTGACAGAACGTCAAATCTGGGCAACCGAAGGACGACCGTAGCGCCCGGACTTGATCGCTTGCAGCGGGATGCTGTGCCCTTTGTGTGTGGTAGCGCAACGTGCATTGCAGGGCAAACTGGAGCAAAGTGTGGCACGCTCACTCCGTTTTGATCTGAACTCATGATTGCCACGGAAACCAACGAATGTGATAATCCCCGCCAAGCAGGAGCCCCAGGTCATGCCCATCGAGGCGATATCAAGCCCTAGGACCGTCGCGGATTCCCAAAGGCGGCGTCTGGAATCCTGGAAGGAGATCGCAGCCTATCTGGGGCGCGACGTCACGACCGTACGCCGGTGGGAAAGGCACGAGGGGCTCCCGGTCCATCGTCTCCTTCACAAGAAGCTCGGTTCGGTTTATGCCTACACAACGGACCTGGACGCGTGGCGGGATACACGGGCGCCTGTAGTCGCAATCGATCCCCAGAATGCGCGCCCTGTGTCGGAGGTCATCCGACACGGAGCTGGTGCGCGTAGGGTGGCTGCATTCGCGGTACTGGCGCTAACGCTGGCCCTTGCCCTGATATGGCTTGTGCACGAGCGAACTATCAGACCTGCGAGTGCCATCGGCGGCATCCGGTCACTCGCCGTTCTTCCACTGCAAAACTTCTCCGGTAGTCCAGAGCAGGACTACCTTTCCGATGGTATGACCGAGGCTCTGATTGCCCGGCTTTCGACAATTCAAACCCTGCGGGTGATCTCGCGAACTACCGCGATGCAGTTCAAGGGCACGCGGAAGTCCGTGCCTGCGATTGGGAAGGAACTAAACGTCGATGCGGTCATCGAAGGCTCGGTATTACGATCGGGAGACAAAATTCGCATCAGTGTTCAGTTGATTCGGGCCGACACCGACGAGCACTTGTGGTCTGGTACGTTTGACCGCGATGTGCAGGACATCCTAGCGCTTCAGAGTGATGTGACCTACGGCATTGCGCGGCACATTGAGGTAGCGGTTAGTGGCACGCCAAAAGGCTCACCCGTTTCCCCGCGCACGGTAGCGCCCGGAGTCTACGAGGCGTACCTGAAGGGCCGTTTTGCGCTGCACAAGAACAATCGGGCCGGGCTCGCGGAGGCACTTCGCCAGTTCCAGGTCGCGATCGATACCGACTCCACGTTTGCTCCGGCCTACGCGGGCTTGGCTGCTACTTACAGCGCTCTCGGGCTCGTTTTCTACGGCGAGCGCCCCAGTGAGACCCGCCCAAAGACCCTCGCCGCGGCTCGGAAAGCATTGGAATTGGATCCTGAGCTTGCAGAGGCCCGCGCACTGCTTGCAAACGCTCTGCAAAAAGACTGGCACTGGGCGGAAGCGGAAGCCGAATATAGGCGGGCCATCGAACTGACCCCCAGCGATGCGGCCGCTCGCGCGGGCTTGGCCGATTGGCTGCTATGCCAGGGCCGGACTGAGGAAGCGCTGGCCTCGGCCCGACGAGCGCAGGAGCTCGACCCGCGGGCATTTGACGGCACTCAAGTCGGCTGGATTTTCTTTCAGGTTCACCGCGACGATGAGGCCATTCGGGAATTGCGCACTGCGCTGGCAATAGAACCTAAGGACCCGATGGCTCTCTGGTTTCTTGGCTACGCACTTATCGGAGCCGAACGTTTCGATGAAGCGATCACAACTCTGGAGAACGCCGCTTCCCTTTCTGACCGCAGCTCGGCTGTCCTGGGCGTGCTCGTGCGTGCCTATGCCGGCGCCGGCCGCCGTACGGAAGCCCTGCGGGTTCTCGGCGAGCTTCACCGGCGCCGACAAAGCGGTTACGTCCCGCCAGCCGCATTCCTCAATGCTTACCTAGGTCTCGGTAATACAGAGGAAGCGTTTGCATGGCTAGGGCGCGCCGCCGAGGAACGATCGAGCATCCTGCAATTTCTCAAAGTACATCCGTTCTTCGATTCGTTGCGCGGCGACCCGCGGTTCGCGGAGTTTCTACGGCGGGCGAACCTCTAACCTAGGGTAGAAGCACCCGCATAGGCCCATATAGAATGCGTCTGTATCTGGACCGCTCATCCGTGCCTCTGACGCGCTGTATGACGAGCAGTGTGTATGTCGCAACCAATTTTGCGCCATTGATCAGAACGTCGGTAGCTCGGGAGTCCTGGACGAGTTGTGGGCAAATCGGAAGTAATGGCGTAACTCCTGATTAACGCGCGAACCGGACAAGTGGAAATCGGTCCGATCCTCAATGTCCGGTAACCCGACTTACCGGGACTTAGCGGAGCAGTTAGGTAAAGTTTCCCAGATAGGTGACTCGGTGTTAGGCAGATAGGGCGTCGACCAAATAAAAATGAGGCGTCCAGAGCCCATGGTACTCAGAACCTTGTACGGGGCGATCCGACAGTCGGAACTGCACCCGAAAGGTGCTAGACTTCGGCCACATGGAAGTTTTCCGTGTCAACCAATCGCTCATCCCGAATTGTCCGCGTCAGTGCTTTCGAGGTTAATTCTCAAACAGGGGAGCTCCGCCAGCGGGGGCAGAACGTAAGGACCAGCCCTTTCAGGTGTTGGCTGTTCTGCTTGAACGGCCCGGAGAAGTGGTTAGGCGCACCGGGCGGCACCGATGGCTGCCCTGCGGTCTCACGTAGAGATAAAGTTGAAATCGAGAATGCCAGACCAGCGGTAGGCGAAGAAGCCGTGGAAGTGGAGGTGATTCTCCCATTCGTTCGAACTTTTCCCCACCAGGATGCACCGGAGCCCGAATTTTCCGAGAGTGCGAAAGGAGAATTCCAATGAGGAGACATACGACCACGCTGGTATTTGTTCTTGTTTTCGTTGGGGCGGTGCTGATGGCGGCATGTGTGAAGCCCTACCACGAGGAAAACGAACGCTACGTTTTCGTGGCCACGAATATTAACTTGCCGTACTGGAAGGAGGCAGAGGCGGGGTTTTTGGACGCAGCCAAAGCGCTCGGCGTAAAGAGTGAACTGATTGGTCCTACGGGGTACGCTCCGAACGCGGAACTAGGGACGTTCCGCCAGATCGTGGAACAGCACCCCGCCGGAATCTGCCTCTCCGCGGCGCGGCCCGAGATTTTCCGGGCAGAGATTGACAGGGCCGTGGCGCAGGGCATTCCGGTGATCTGCGTGGATGCGGATGTGCCGGATTCGAAGCGCGTGCTGTACATCGGAACGGATAACTTCAAGGCTGGCAGGGAGAGCCTGAAGCGGATGGCGGCGCTCGCTCCGGGCAAAGGGAACATTGCGGTGATCACGATTTCGGGCCAGAATAACCTCGACAATCGAGTGGCGGGCGTGGCGGACGCGCTGGCGAATTTTCCTGCTCTGAAGGTGACAAAGATTTTGGATGACAAAGGCGACGCGCGAAGCGCGTTTGACCAGGTCTCCGAGCTGATACAGAAGAAAGAAAAAGTAGACGGAATTATTTGCTTGGAGGCGACAGGTGGTTCCGGCGCCGCTGAAGCGGCGCACCACTTCAACATGGAAGGCAAGCTGCCGATCGTGGCCTTCGACAACGATCCGGAGACACTTGATTGGATCGACCGCGGCGTAATTACGGCCACGATCACGCAAAAGCCCTACGTCATGAGTTACTACGGGCTGAAGTTCCTCGACGACTTGCACCACAACGCGGTTCACCAATTTAAAGACTGGCGCACCGCCCTCGCGGCGCCGATGCCTACGTCTGTGGATACTGGCACGGTGGTCGTGGACAAAAGTAATCTAAACGTTTACCGCGAGGCTTTGGCCGCGCACTGATTGCCTTGGCAGCGATTATTGCTATCTGGATTGTGATCTCGGAGGACTGCTGCTCGATGAAAAAAGCGCCTCAATGACGGGGAGTGAAGCTTGAGAGCCGGAAGATGCCGGAAGGAATGGAGCGTATGCGGTTGGCGGTCACCAAGCACTGGCGGTATTCGCAGGCAGCGTGAGACGCACGGGAGCCTCTGGTTCAGCACTTTCCCATCTTTGGTCTGATTAAGGCTTGAGGGAGAATCGATTGCTCACACCCGATTTAGCGGTCTAGAGCCGCCTGCTCCCGTCTCAAAGCCGTGGAATAGTCAGTCCAACGATCAGGACCGAGAATCGGCAACGTGTTCGCAGTCATTAGGTGATCGGCCAAAATCTCGACGTGAATTTTAAGTTTGGCTACTTCTTTTTCAAGTTGTTCAATCCTAGATTGTTCGGTAATGGGCATGTTTTCCTCCCATAAGGACAAGCCTGCGTCGGGTGTATTTGAATGGCAACGATATATTTAACAGCGTGTCTAAAGTAGAAAAGACGTTGCGGCCAATCCAAGCATACTGGACCGAGCGTCGAGCATGGCAAGCGTGTAAAATAAGACCATGAAGGCGGCGGGAGGTGCAGCATGAAATACCGAATCGCGTTATGGGCGGCTGCTGGCTTTCTTGTTGCGAGTGGGTGGGCGGTTTATTTCTTAGTGGCAAGCAAAGAACATCCGATGGAACCGATTGTGTCCACTCTTCTCCGGTTAACCTGCCCCGTTGCGATTGTCGGCTCGCATTACCCCGTTAGCCTGTATTCGACTCTTGTTGCAAATGTCGCCACGTATGCACTGGTCGGTCTAGGGGTGGAAACCCTGCGGCGGCAACTAAACCACGCAAACTAATTCAAGACGGGTCGCTACGTAAGTCTGATTAACGCGCTTACCGTACATGCGGAGTCCTGGTACGGTCCATTGTCCGGTAATCCGACTTATCGGGACTCAGCCTCGTCTTCGACGTAGGGAGACGCAAATTCCTCAACATACAAGCCAAGTTCGGCCGACCTCGTTCGTGCGATGGTGCAGCGATGGGGCACGCCTATATACATATAGTAGTCCCAACCGAAATGGAGGAAGCCATCGCACCAAATTGGCCCGGCGGTTGGCCATCAGGGACTTGAAGGACGCGGTTTCGAGCGCATTGCCGCATAGGAGGCGATGTTTGCCGAGTTTCCAGAGGTCGCCCGTTTGCGTAACCGATTGACAGGTCTCACCGAGATCGAAAACCTCATCTTCGTCTTGCTTCTTGCCCGCTTCACTGAGGATCAGGTCGATCTCGGGAACTTCGAAGCCGGTGATGGTAACGTCGAAGTTCAAGTCGATGGTTAGGAGGTGTTGCAGCTCGATCGCCAGGATTGACCTATCCCGGGACTATCCCAGCGCGGCCTCTTTATTTAGCCGGTTGAGGTTTTTGAGGGTTAGTCGAGTTGGGGATGGAGAGGGTTGCACAAGCGCCGCGTCCGAATATTCGGGTCTCATATCCCATGATGCTATTTCGTTTTGCGATTGTCATCTACTTTAGCCTCACATCGCATTGTCGACTTAAGCCGACTTCAATCTGTGGTCACGATGAATCAAGGCAGGAACCCCATCTGGTTAGAAATCGCGCGATGTCGTTTCAAGGATCATCGAATCCACAGCAAACAACCCGTATCAGGGAATCCACATTCCCTATTCCTTCCCTGATCGTTCCCTGTTTTAATTCGTCTCTGAAACCCCTGTTTCCCGGTCAAAGCACTGTCCGGTAGCATTTTACGGCAGGAGGCTTGGCCCGCACCGTTAAAATTCCCTGTATTTTTCCCTGTTAGCTGGGAATTTGGGCGGAGAATAGTTCGCATAGGACTGCATCCTCCGCCAGTTTTGAAAGTCTGCAAAATTCCCAATCTGTAACGAAAGCCGGTTTTGTTACCACGCCTGCTACCGTTTCGAGCCAAAAAGTCCGCTTTTTCCTGACCACTTCAAATACCCCTAACGTAAAGCTACCAGCAGCAGCCAAGTCCTGACCCAAACGCGTCTACCGATCTGGTGGAAAAGAGCTTGACATATTCCTATATGGGAATATATTGGGAGCATGGCAAGGGCGGCGACAACCTCGGACGCGTTCAATGCTGTCGCGGAACCGCGGCGGCGGGACATCCTGAACTATCTAGCCATGCGCGAGAGGTCGGTCACCGAGATTGTGGACGCCATGGCGATGGAGCAGCCTTCGGTTTCCAAGCACCTGAAAGTTTTGAAAGGTGTTGGCCTGGTGGAGGCCCGGAGGGAGGGTCGGCAGATGCTTTACAAGGTGAATGGTATGGCGATCCGGCCGTTGCACGAATGGACGAGCACGTTCGAGCGACTGTGGAAGCACCAACTGCTGCGAATCAAGGAACGCGCCGAAGCCAACAAAGCGCAGAAACAATAATCTTGTGGAATTGCAAACGAGGAGGAAATCGTGAGTTCACCCGCACTATCGCTGGAAGCGACAACGATCCATATCGCGGAGGAGATTACCGTGCGCGCGTCGATCGAGGCGACGTTTGCCGCTCTGCTGGATCAACTCGGACCGCACAACGAAACTCAAGTGGACAAGCCAATGCCGATGAAGCTGGAAGCGTGGCCAGGCGGCAGATGGTACCGCGACCTGGGCGACAACAACGGCCATTACTGGGGAACGGTGCAGGCGATCAAGAGGGCGACGCTGCTGGAAATATGCGGGCCACTGTTTATGTCCAATCCAGTGATATCGAATCTTCAATATCGGCTGAAGGAATCGGGCGGCGTGACCATCATTGCATTTCGCCACCAGTCGTTTGGTCTGGTGCTCGAGGAGTACAGAAACGCAAAGAATGGCTGGGCACACTTGCACGAGCGTATGCGGCAGCGAGCGGAAGCGCCGCGGCCCCGCTGAGGCGCGGACGACTTAGAAGTTCAGCGGAGGGGAATATGTGCCCAGCATGCATCGCAAGCGTTGCAGTGATGGCCGCCGGAGCGGGATCCACGGGAGGAATTCTGGCGGTGTGCATCGGCAAATTCAGAGAGTTTCTCAGGGCGAATGGTCTCGGTCTGTTTCAGAAAATCAAGGAGAAATAAAATGGCAACCAGCAAGCAAAGTGGCATGGAGCACCCGAAAGAGCAGCTCGCAATGAAAACTCCGCCCGTCGTCTCGCCGCAGGAATGGGAGGCTGCGCGCCAGCAGCTCCTCGTCAAGGAGAAGGCCTTCACCCGCTCCCGCGACGCGCTGGCCGCCGAGCGTCGGCGCATGCCGTGGCTGGCCGTGGAGAAGAAGTACGAGTTCGACGGGCCTAAGGGCAAGGTGAGCCTGCTCGACTTGTTCGAAGGCCGCCCTCAGCTGATCGTCTATCGCGCCTTCTTTGAGCCCGGCGTGTTCGGCTGGCCCGACCATGCCTGCCGTGGCTGCTCCTTCGGTGCCGACCAGGTCGCCCACCTGGCCCATCTGAACGCCCGCGACACCACCCTCGCCTACGCCTCACGCGCGCCGCAGGCTGACATCGAGCGCCTGAAGGCACGAATGGGCTGGGAGATGCCGTGGTATACCATCACGGACAGCTTCGACACCGACTTCGGCGTGAACGAGTGGCACGGCACGAACGCGTTTTTCCGCAAAGGCGAGCGTGTATTTCGCACCTACTTCATCAACAACCGCGGCGACGAGGCGATGGGGAGCACCTGGAGCTACCTGGACATAACTGCGCTCGGGCGCCAGGAGGAGTGGGAGGACTCGCCCGAGGGCTACCCCCAGACTCCACCGTACAAGTGGTGGAACTGGCATGACGCATACGCTGCCGACGGCTCGGTTGACCCTAGGTGGAACAAAGTGCTGGAGAACGCAAAGGTGACGTTGAACCTCAACGACTAGTGCGGCCGAGTACGCGATCGCTCACCTCGGAGGCGTGCTGGTGGAGGAGACCCCGCTTCCGTTGGTGGGCTGAGTAGGGCTTCGTCCCTAAGAGCGCCGTTTCCACGGCCAAAGTGCTCTCCAGTAGGGCTTTACGGCAGAGTGGCCTCGGCCAAACTCCCAGAAACCCATGTATTTTTCCCTGTTACCAGGAAATTTGGCAGATAATAGTTCGCAGGAGACTGCATCCTCCGCCAGATTTATTCAATCCTCCTGTTCAAGACCATCTGGTGGATTACCGTGTCACCATTTTCCGCGGGCATGAGGACGATGCGGCTATAGGTCATAAGCTTTTTCTTACCTCCCTGACGGCAGACCCGGGCTACGAATTCTCCCGCCGAAAATAGGAATCCTTTTCTTTTGGCCTTATTTGTACCTAAAATATAAGGCGCAAAGGCGTGACTCAGCGCTGCTGCCTCGGAGTGAATCCGCCGGCCGTGAAGGTGGGAACGGTCCCTGGTGCAAAGCCAAGGGCCAAACCAGGAAGGCTTTACGGTCCCACAGCGAAACATTTTGACTCGTCAAGGCGTATATAAGGTACTGGACGAGCGGCAGTAGCCTTGTGTCCTGCGCGGGTGCTCCCCCGCGGACGGCCAAAGAGGAACCCATGAAGACGTGGCAGAAAGTCGGGATAGGAGTCGGTGCGGTAGTGGTTTTGGGCGCGATTGTGGCGATCAGCGTCAACCAGGCCAACAAGGGCGTAGTCACCGTGCAGACCGCCAAGGTGGCGCCGCAAGATAGCTTGGTTTCGCAGGTGACCGCGTCGGGCGAGATCAAGCCGACCACCTACACGAACGTGACCGCGCAGGGATTTGGCCGCATCACCGCGATCCTCGTAAAAGAGGGCGACCACATTAAAAAGGGCGATGTCCTGCTCACCCAGGAAAATATCCAGGCCAACGCGGACGTGCAAGCGCAGTCCGCGGCCATCAACTCCGCGGAATCCGGTGTGCAAGCCTCCGAGGCCAGTTACCGCTCCGCGCAAGCCGATCTCTTGCAGCAGCAAGCCAACCTGGAAAAGGCCAAACTCGATTGGGAGCGCGGCCAAGGCCTCTTCAAAGATGGCTTGATTCCCAAGCAGGACTTCGATCAGCGCAAGACCACTTATGATGCCCAGGTTGCCGCGGTGGATTCGTCAAAAGCGCGGGTGCTGTCGCTGAAAGCGACGCTCGATCAGACGCGCTCGCAGGTGCTCCAAGGCCGCGCGGTGCTGGTGCACACGCAGGACATTTTGCACAAAACCACATACACGTCGCCCATCAATGGCATCGTGAGCTACTTACCAGAGCGGATCGGCGACTACGTCGTGCCGGGCATCCAGAATTCTAACGGCAGCTTCCTGATGACGCTCTCGGACATGTCCATCGTCACCGCCGAAGTAAAGGTGGACGAGACCGACATCGTCAGCGTCAGGATCGGTCAGGACGCCGACGTCACCATCGACGCCGTCCCCGGAAAGATCTTCAAGGGCAGAGTCACGGAGATCGGCTCGCAAGCGGTCTTGCGCACTTCGGGCTTGGCGACCACGCAATCCACCACCAGCAACCAAGAAGCGAAAGATTTCAAGGTCGTGGTGACCCTCGCCAGTCCCCCGGAAAATCTCCGCCCGGGCCTTTCCACCACCGCAAAAATCAAAACCGCCGAAAAGAAAAACGTCTTGGCGATTCCCATCCAGGCGCTGGCTGTGCGCACCCGCAAGGATCTGGAAGAAGCCGCCAAGAACGCGAAGGGCACCGGCTCGAGTGTCACTCTGGCCGCCCCGCCCCCGACTGCGCCCGGCGATCCGAAGAAGGACGAGATTCAGGGCGTTTTCGTGGTGAACGGCAAGAAGGCCGTGTTCCGCCCGGTCGAGACCGGCATTTCCGGCGTCACCGACATTGAAATCACCAAGGGCCTGCAGCCGGGCGACGAAATCGTCGTCGGAAGTTACAAAGCCTTGCGCACGCTGAAGCCCGAGGCCAGCGTCAAAGTGGACAACTCGGCGCCCAAGAAGACCGAAGATCAACAGAGCTGACGCCGCCGCAACACCAAGGAAAAACGCATGCCCCTGGAGACAACTTCAACGGAGTCGTATCGCGAGGATCTGGTCAGTTCCGGAATCGTCATCAAAACGGAAAAACTCGCCAAAGTCTACGAAATGGGTGCGGAAAAAGTGCATGCTCTAAACGGCGTGGACGTCGAGATCCGCAAGGGCGAGTACGTCGCGATTATGGGGCCCTCCGGATCGGGGAAATCCACCCTGATGAACCTCATCGGGTGCCTGGATTCGCCCAGTTCCGGCAAGTACTGGCTCGCGGGACGCTTGGTAAGCGATCTGGACGATGACGAACTCGCTTACATTCGCAACAAAGAGATCGGATTCGTCTTTCAGACGTTTAACCTTCTTCCGCGCGCCACGGCCCTCCACAACGTCGAGCTGCCGTTGATCTACAACGGCACCCCGGCGGAAGAACGCCTTGAGCGCGCGAAAAAAGCACTCGGGCGCGTGGATTTGGCGGACCGCATGAACCACAAGCCGAACGAACTTTCCGGCGGGCAAAGACAGCGCGTGGCGGTCGCCCGGGCGTTGGTGAACTCTCCGTCCATCGTGCTGGCCGACGAGCCCACCGGAAACCTCGATTCCAAGACCGGCGACGAGATTATGGCGCTCTTCGAGAATCTCTATCAGCAGGGCAATACCATCATCCTGGTCACCCACGAGCACGACATTGCCCAGCACGCCCACCGCATCATTTTCATTCGCGACGGCAAAATCGCCTCCGACCAAGCGGTCATAAAGAAGTAGCGGACAATTCGGCTCTTTCACTCCCTGAAAAACGAGATACCCTGCTGCTCCGGGTCGTGGCGACTCGTTTGTTCTCTTAGGTTACTGCGCCTAGATTGGGAACCAAGCCGCGTTGTTCTGGTTTGGTTTTTTTGTCAATTTCTCCGAACGCTCGGCAGAGCGGCAGACAAATTCGGCCGCTTCATCATGCCCAAATGAAAGGCTGGTCCGAATGGCAACACACCCGAATTCAGAATCGCAGCTCGCGACGCACGAAGTTCTCACGATGGCCGCGGAACGCGCGCGCCGATATGTCGCGGCAGTTGCCAACCGCAGAGTCGCACCCGACGAGCAAGACTTGGCGGCTCTAGCAAGATTCCACGAAAGTTTCCCTATGGAGCAAGTCGATCCCCGCGAAGTGCTGGCGATGCTCGACGAAGTCGGCTCCCCAGCGACCGTCGCTAGCACGGGCGGCCGCTATTTCGGTTTCGTCATTGGTGGCACCCTGCCCGCGGCGGTGGCGGCCAGTTGGCTGGCCGCAGCCTGGGACCAGAACGCCGCTTTGCGTGTAATGTCCCCGGTCGCCGCGGAACTCGAGGAAATAACCCTAAGGTGGGTTTGCGAAGCGCTTGGCCTCCCCGCAGACTGTCAGGGCGGCCTGGTCACCTGCGCCACCATGGCCAACTTCACCGCCCTGTTGGCCGCGCGTCACGCCCTGCTGGCCAAAGCCGGCTGGAATGTCGCTCAGGACGGCCTGTTCGGCGCCCCTCCCATCGACGTCGTGGTCGGTACCGAAGCTCACGTCTCGATTCTGAAAGCGCTAAGCCTCGCCGGCTTCGGCGCCAAGCGCGTGACCGTAGTCGATGCCGACAGCCAAGGCCGCATGCGCGCCGGCCGACTCCCGAAGCTCAGCGACCGCACCATTCTTTGCCTCCAGGCCGGCAACGTAAACACCGGCTCCTTCGATCCGGCTGCAGAAATCTGCCCGCAGGCCAAAGCCCAAGGCGCCTGGGTGCACGTAGACGGCGCCTTCGGTCTGTGGGCCAACGTTTCGCCGAAGTATCGCCATCTGACCGCCGGATTCGCCGAAGCCGATTCCTGGGCCACCGATGCCCACAAATGGCCAAACGTCGGCTACGACAGCGGCATCGTTATCGTCCGCGACCCGATCGCCCTGCGCGCCGCACTCACTTTAAACGCGGCCTACCTCGAGCCCAGTGCGCGCCGCGAACCCATGCATCACACGCCGGAAGCCTCGCGGCGCGCTCGCGGCGTCGAGTTGTGGGCAGCGTTGAAATCGCTCGGGCGCGCGGGACTTTGCGCGCTCATTGAACGCACCTGCGCGCACGCCCAGCGATTCGCGGCCGGACTTCGCGCGGCAGGTTTCGAAGTGCTCAACGAAGTGGTGATCAACCAAGTGCTCGTGTCTTTCGGCAGCGCCGAAATCACCAGGGAAATAATCCGCCGCATTCAAGACGAGGGAACTTGCTGGTGCGGAGCCACGGTCTCGCAAGGAAAGACTGCAATGCGCATCAGCGTGTCATCGTGGGCGACAACCGAATCCGACGTGGAACGCAGCCTGGAAGCAATGATTCGTATCGCGCGCGCGGCGCTCTGACACCAACCCAAGCCGCGCTGGATGGCAGGCCCTCAGCCGGCCTTGCCCGCATGTCGAGCATGCGCCAGCGCCCGGCTCTGTGGCGAGCTGAGATACGTACGCGAAAGACGATCGTGCCAAGTCAGCGTGTCCTCATCCCACCAAGCCCACACAAATCCCATAAAAAAAGTGCCCGCCGACAGTACGTAACCCGCGGCGCGCAAAAACATTTGCTGCGGCGTAGGCTGGCCCCCGGTAAAACTCGCCACCTGCAGCCCGCGGAACATCATGCCCGGCGTCGTGCCTCCAAATACCGTGAACAACGCGAAGTACTGCAGGTAAACAATCGCAAAGGCCGCCGCATACACCGCCGCGCTCAGCTTGCTGAGTGTAAATTGCCCGCCGAGCGAGCCGAACAGCACCAGGAACCCGCCGTAGGCAAAAATCAAACAAATCGCGTCGATGAGCGCCGCCACCCGGCGCTGCTCCAGCCCGGCCACCGGATATAAGCCGTAGCGCTCTGACGGTTCTTCGTCTTCCGTCGTTTCCGTTTCCCCTTCGGGCGCCGGCGGCACGGACACGTCGATCATCATGCGCGGGTCGCGTCTCTCGCCTGGTGGCGTGTACCTTCCGATGGCGATGGTAAAGGAGAAATCCTCTTCCGCGGCCACAGGAGATTCGTCAATTGCCACGGCTTGCCGCGAGCGTGGCTCTTCGACGGCTTCGTCAAAGGGCAGTTGGGTTTGCGCGGCGTCCGGCGTGGTCCGGCCTCGCCGGACGCGATAAGCTTCGAGGCGATGCTCAAGTTCGCCACGCCAGGCAGGGTCTTGGCTGCGGTCGGCTACGCCCGAAACCGGATGGCGATCGGTCTTTGAAACCAGCTCTCTCTGAGCAGCAACACGATTAGTGGAGCGCTCTTCAAACGAAGAGAATTCCCCGGAAAAAACCGAATCACAAAATTGGCAGGCTCGTACGCTCGATGCCAGTACGGCGCCGCACTGCGGACAAGTTTTTGTCACCGTGAGTTTTGCGCTGCGGACGCTTCCGCCCCGGTGAGGAGGGAACCACGGCGAGGATACCACGAAGGGCGAAAGTCAACGACCGGTCGGAACGCCAATGTTGCCAATCAGCCAGCCCGGTCAGGCTGCAAAGGTTTGCCAGCAGGCCCTAAACCTCGATCTGTTGCGCCAGCATATCCCGACTGAACGCAATGCGCCGGTCCAGCGTGACCGCCGCAAAGTACGTGCATTGGCCCCGCTCCCTTTCCGTCCAGGCACCCAGAGAAGGCGCGGCCTTTGCCAGCGTCGCGCGCACCAAGTCCAGCAGACGGAAATAGGTTGCGATCGCCCGAATCTCCCCGCGATCCTCCGGCCGGTCGGGACACAGGCGTAGGAGCTGCACCACCCGCGCAAAGTCTTCGCCGGACGTGCGGTTCGCCAAGCCGGCCACATCCTGGACCTCCGCGGAAAGCGCATGCCTCGCCGATGCGGCGATCAGCGAGCGGCAGTAGGATACGAAGAACTGCAGCAAAGCCGCCACCGAGATGGCCAGGATGATCGCGGCCATCATCGTGGGATCACCGCAAGGCGCGAAGGCGCCAACCGCGCTCCGTCGGGTACCCGCAAGAACGCGTAGGCCCACGACAAAGGCAACAGGCAACCCATGGTTGGCACCAGATACACAATGTGCGCAAACGTGTTGGGGCTGAGATTCGACAGCGAGTAGCTGGCGGCGAAGGCGCTAAAGTATATCCCCAGCGAGAGCACCAGTTGCACCAGCAGGGCGCGCGTCTCGCGCAACTTCAGGATCGCGCCCCACAGCACGAAGGTCAGGACCAGTCCGACGAAATACAGGTTCTGCGACAGCTCGAACGCGAAATAAGTCAGCATGCGGTGCGAAGATTGGTTGACCACCTCGTAGGAAAACCACGACGTTCCCACCAGCAGCAGCACCGCTCCCAAGCGGACATACCGCTCAACCTTCAGCTCCTCGAAGACGAACACGTACAAGCTGATCACCGCAAAAAACAAAGCGATCGTCAGCAGCGCGTCGGAATAAAAGTAGAAATATCGGTAGGGGTCGGAAGTCCAGCCATCGTGAATCAGAACGCGAAAGCGCCCCAGGCTGACCAGCAATTCCAACAAAACATACAGGTTCAGGAAGAAGTAACGCTTGAAAAGGCCGCGACGCACCGCGCACACCACCACGGCGGCTTCTAGGAGTACTCCGAGGAACCAGATCACGTAGTCAGCAGACCCAGGCATTTCACCTTTCCAAGTGAAACCCTGGGCCGCTGCTACACTTACAGCAGAATCAGCTAGTCGAGCCTACTTCCAGGGTCTCGGCACCGGCTCCGGCCCGTTTGCAGTCAAAACGGTTCCGTGCCCGTGCGAAACGACAAGCGCTTTCAAGCCCATCGCCCCTGCCAGTACAATCATGGCAAAGAAGAGGGTCGTGAGTTTGCGTGACATTCGAGTGCCTCCGGGTAGGCAAAAGCCCCGGTTGCACTCTATACGGATCTACACGAATGTCAAGACGAAGTCGTACACACCCATCCGCCGTCCCTTCGATAAACTTTCGCCTATCGAACGTCAGGTCAGATGGACTTCGACCGCGCTCAGGATAGGTTTTAGGACTTATAGGGTCAACGGTACGGGAGTACCAAATCCCCTTAGGACTTTTTCGCGCGGTCAGTTTCCGATAACGCGACGTAAAACGTTTCAACTCTCTCGCGGGCCCGCCATCAGAGAGTTGAACCTGGCAACAATCTGTTGAGTGCCCTGGCTAAAGACGACGTATTCGCCGGGCGAATGCGCTTGTAGTTCTTGTATCCTGACCTTGGCGGTTTGCAAGTCTCGAACGACTTCAACCCATTCGAGATTCACGACGTCTATCTTCCTCAGAATGTCGAAGGGGAACTTCGGTGACACGCCTTTGCAACAAATCGGGCCAATTAAGTGGGGTAAGACTCGATACTCTTCCAGAATTCTTTAAGTCTAGCATCCTCTAATTTATGTTCCGACTATCGGAAAATCCTTGGATGCCGCTTCAATATTCTGCTTGAAGGTCAATCGCTTTGCATGAACACGAGAAGCAGACAGCATTTAGCCCACGAGCGATTTGACTAACGGGGACTTCTCGTAGCTCTCGGGTGCTCGGCACAGACATGCGATGTGAACTCCTTGTCGCGCTGCTGTTCATAGTGCATCTTCATCTCGTCAATTGATTCGCCAACCAGCGGACCTAAAGGGTTGAACGCCCATGCACATTCGGAGCAACCCCAGCCCTGAAAATTCTGCTTTTCGACCCATACCAGTTTGCGACGCATCGCCTCTATAGCACATCCCGAGACTTAGTGCGGTTAGACGACAAAAGCTGCTCTTTTCATCGCCCTGAGCGAGGTTCCACCTCGGCGCTTCTTGAACACGCATCAAAACCGAAGTGAATACACAAGGCCCGAAGACTAGCGATAGAAAGAGGTTGCTGTCTGTGGGATATCCAACACTGATAAAAAAATGCTATCTCAATCCGAGGTCATCTTCGATCTGTTGAATGACACCGTAACACTCACAAGCGGAGTTCTGGAGTTTCCTACGGTTCACAACTTTCACTGCGCCCCGCACGTATTCTATGATGCCTTTTTTTTGCAGTACCGCCGCCGCTAAGCTCACAGTGGATCGGTCAGTACCCATCATGGTCGCAATGAAGTCGTGGGTTATCGGAAGTACTCCCAAATTCACCCGATCCTGAGTCATCAGCAGCCACCGCGCGAGACGCTGCTGTATGTCGTGGAGTCGATTGCACGCCGCGGTCTGTGCGACTTGCATCCCTTGGACCCCCGAATGCCTGCTCAAGATCATCTGCAACTGCGGAGCCGACCGCAGAATGCGTTGTAGCGCATTTCCCATCATGCGGAAACCATCGCCGGAGATTTGAACTATTTCGCGCACTGAACTTCTGGTTAAGCCAACTGCCAATCCTGCCCCAACATAGCCCTCGTTCCCCACTACGCCCACTTCCACGGTTCGACCGTCTTTGGTCACTACAACCTGAGAAACCATTCCTCGGTTCGGGAAATAAACGAACTCGATGTTTTGCGTCGGCTCATGAAGGCTGAGATGATCTGGAAGATCGACGTACGTCAAGTCAGCACGCATCAACTCGTATTCATTATCAGGAGTTGCCAACAGTACTTTGTTTCCTACGTGTTTTCCCTGGGCGTTGGTCCGTTGGTCTGCCTGTACGACTCGAAAGTTTTTCCGACTCATATCCATCCTGAACGGCACCGGAGTGCCGTGTGGTCACTAGTTGAAATTCAATTCAACCAAAAGAGCGGTCTAACAATCTGTGCGAAACGGGACACCGTTCAAAACCAAGGCGGGGCGAATCCGGTGGCAGATTCAACGAGCACTGATCGAAAATCCGGCATCCTTACCGCAGATTCTCGACGTGCTTGGAACAACCTTCTGGGCGCGCACGGCAGCCTACCACCCCTCTGCAGTTGACATATTTGGCCAGGTCCCGATTACCGCTGTGGGCTCAACCGGAAACGGGCCCACGACCCGAAACTCTTGACCCTTGGCGGCGGACTCCGTAGCATGAAGAGTCACCTTGTGCCGGCGTAGCTCAGTGGTAGAGCGAGGGTCTCATAATCCCTAGGCCGTGGGTTCGATTCCCTCCGCCGGCACCATTTTGCTGCCAATTCACCGGATTTCTTCTCCGAGCCCGCGATCTGGTGGGAAACACTCTCCGCTCTGGTCGCATCTATTCCTCTTCACAGAATACCAGTGTAAAAAACCTGCCGTCGTTTTCAGGGGAATTGCGATAAAGTCTTGGGCGCGAATCGCTGGGGAAGGAATACGTACCGGGAACACTTATGGCCGAATCCGAAGTAGATCTGAGCAAGACGTACGACGCGATAGTGGTGGGCTCGGGCGCCGCGGGTGGTATGGCCGCGCACGTTCTTACCAGCCACGGCTTGCAAGTCCTGCTGCTCGAAGCCGGCAAAAAGCTGCCCATCGAAAAGGAACTGCGCTCGATGGAGTGGCCCTACGACAATCCCAATCGCGGCGGCCTCCCGCCGGACTCCCATTCCCTGACTTTGAATGAATACACCGTTCGCAATCCGCCCTACAGCGCGGGGTTCGAGAAATACAAGCACCTCTACAACTACGTCGGCAACACCGACTACGTCAAAAACATCGTCGTCGACGAACGCGATCACCCCACTACGGGCACCAACTACGCCTGGGTGCGCGCCCGTTGTCTCGGCGGCAAGACCAACATCTGGGGCCGCCTGGCGCTGCGCCTCTCCGACTACGATTTCAAAGCCAAGAGCCACGACGGCTACGGCGAAGATTGGCCGATCTCCTACAGCGACATTGCTCCCTACTACGACAAAGTGGACTTGTACCTGGGAATTACCGGTGTGCGTGAGAATCTGCCGAATCTTCCGGACAGCCTGTTCCAGCGCCCCAGCAAGCTGAACTGCGCCGAGCTGCAGCTCAAGCAGGGCATCCGCAAGATGGGCCGCACCGTCACCCAGTATCGCGCCGGGGTGACCACCGACGGACTAAAGCACAACAAGTATCGGAGCCGTTGCTTCTCGCGCGGCGCCTGCGAGCGCAAAGGCGGATGCGACATTCACGCGGCGTTTGATTCGCCCACCGGCTTGATCTACCCCGCCATGGACACCGGGAACTTGACGCTGCGCACCAATGCGGTGGTGCGCGAAGTGCTCGTCGATTCCCAAACGGGCAAAGCAAGCGGTGTTCACTTCCTCGATTCCGAAACCATGAAGGACTACACCGCCCGCGCAAAGGTCGTCATCGTGGCGGCCTCTACGCTGGAGTCCGCGCGGCTTCTGCTGCTCTCCAAGTCCCGCCTGCATCCCAACGGGCTGGCCAATTCCAGCGGGCATGTGGGTCACAATTTCTGCGAACACATCATGGGCCCCCGCGTCTTCGGGCAGATGAAGGAAATGGTAGGCAAGCCGCCCACTCTCGATGACGGCAAGCCCGGAGGCTACTACCTCACCCGCTTTCGCAATCTTACCGAGCGCCATCCTAAATTTATTCGCGGCTACGGATTTGAAGGCGGCAGCGGCAGCAGGATGTTTCCCGAAGGCACGGACGCCAAGGGTTTCGGTGCTTCGTTCAAAGAAGAAATACGCAAGAACCAGGGCTCCTACATCAGCATGGGCGCGTTCGGCGAAGTCCTGGCACGCTACGAGAACTATGTCGATCTCGATCCGCAGGTTAAAGACAAGTGGGGCATGCCGGTCCTGCGCTTCCACTACCGCTTCGGCGAAAACGAAAAGCACATGGCCGAAGACATGTTGCAGACCGCTCAGGAAATGTTCGAGGCCTCCAGCTTTAAGATCCTGGAGTCCAGCGGCAAGATCCTGACGGAGGGCTGGTCCATCCACGAAATGGGCACGGCGCGCATGGGCAATGATCCGAAGACTTCTGTGCTAAATCAATTCCAGCAATCCCATGACGTCAAGAATCTCTTTGTGGTCGATGGCGCCGGGTTCGTCAGCGCCAGTTGCCATAATCCAACGTGGACGATCATGGCCCTTTGCTGGCGCTCCTGTGACTATCTCGCGGATCAGTTGGGAAAAGGAAATCTCTAATGGATCGAGGAGGGCCAATGGCTAAAAACGAACCACCCGACTTCAGGCAAGATCGCCGCTCGTGGCTCAAGACCTCGGCGACTGTGTTGGGATCGGCTCTCTTGCCACTGCCGGCGGTTTCCGCGGAAACCGCGAGCCTTTCGCCGGACACTCGGCCCACCGGCGCCGAATCCGCAAGCCCTTTTTTCACTCCGGCGGAACATTCCCTCATCGAAGAACTCTCCGAGACCATCATCCCCGCCGATAGCCATTCGGGCGGCGCCAAAGCTGCCAAGGTTGCCGACTATGTCGAACAGGTTGTGGGCGCTAGCGTGGATGAGCAGCGCAAAGCGCTCTGGAAGGAAGGACTGCGGCTGATCGACGCTATGAGTCAACACCGTACCGGAAAGTCCTTCGTCGATTCCAGCCCTGAGGAAAGAATCGCGGTTCTGACCATTCTCTCCGATAACGAAGACCTTACTGACCTCCCGGAAATCCGGTTCTTTCATGCCCTCAAACACCTCACTGTGCGCGGCTACTACACCTCCAAAATCGGGATTCACGACGAATTGGAATACAAGGGAAACAAAGTCTTGATGGAATTTGTTGGCTGCGACGAACCCGCAAAGGAGTCTTCGTAAATCCTCGTGCGTCTGCTGCCTAAGGGTTCCCAACGATGGCCGTTAGGACCTTTCTCATACACCGTTCTGGGAGGGCACGCCTTCAGTCGCTGCACGAACCGTGTAGGGGCGCGCTTTAGCGCGTCCCTCCGATCTTTTCTCTTCTAGACCACAAGCACAAACGGATCAAGAACACGCGGGGTAGTGAAATCCGCGCCTGCGACTAAAATCTCAAACGGAGAACACCATGGCTGAAGGAAAAGTCAAAGTTGGAATCATCGGATCGCAATTCGAAGCGGACATTCACGCCGCTTCCTTTCAAATGGTCCCGCACGAAGCCGAAGTAGTGGCGGTGGCTTCCCCCACTCCCGGAAACGCCGCCGCGCTGGCCAAGAAATACGGCATCCCGCGCGTGTTCACAGACTACCGCGAAATGCTAAAAGAACCCGACATCGAGATGGTGACCATCGCTGCTCCAAACAGCCTGCATGCCCAGATGACCGTAGACAGTGCCCAAGCTGGCAAGCACATCGTCTGTGAAAAGCCTCTGGCCATGACCATTGCGGAAGGCGAGCAAATGATCGACGCGGCCAAGCGCCACGGCGTCCTACTGATGTACGCCGAAGAGCTCTTCTTCACGCCGAAATATCTGAAGGCCAAGGAAATGGCGGACGCCGGCGCATTCGGAAAAGTATACCTGGTGAAGCAGAGCGAAAAACACTTCGGCCCGCACAGCCCATGGTTTTGGGATGTGAATCGCTCGGGTGGTGGTGCGTTCATGGACCTGGGCTGCCACGGCATCGCCTTCTGCTACTGGTTTCTCGGGCGCCCGGCGATCAAGTCGGTCTATTGCCAAATGGGCACCTACGTTCACGGAGACAAAACCAAAGCCGAAGACGACGTGTTGTGCATCATTGAGTTCGCGAATGGCGCCGTGGGAATGATCGAAAACAGTTGGGCGCGCCGCGGCGGCATGGATGACCGCATCGAGGTCTTCGGCGCCGACGGCGAGACCTACGCCAACCTGCACATGGGCAACGCGCTGGCAACTTACAGCGAAAATGGCTACGGCTATGCCGTCGAAAAAGCGCCGACAACTAAGGGTTGGAGCTACCCGGTGTTCGAAGAGCACTGGAACTATGGAATGCCGCAGGAGATGACCCACTTCGCGCGCTGCGTTCGCGGCAAAGAAACCCCGCAAGCCACGGGAGAGGACGGCCTCGTGGTATTGGAAGCGCTCTACGCCGGCTATGCCTCCGCGGGCCAAGGCCGCAAAATCGCGCTGCCATTCCGGCCGGCGGGCGTGCAAAGACCTATCGACCTTTGGCTAAATGCCCGGGCATAACGGCCACTTTCTGGATCGAATCGAGTTGCTCGTTGAAGGCATCGTCGGAAATCGTATTTCCGGCGCGCTTCTCACTCCGGTAAACTGGCGCCGTATGAACTGGAGAACCCGGCATTCTCCCTCCTTGGGGCGCTCGAACTGTCTCCAGTGGAGCGCGTGGTGAATCGTGGAACTTTCTCACGCCGTCAATGGCTGCGCCGGACCTCGGGTCTCGCCGCCGGATTGCCGCTAAGCGCTCTCCCTTTTTCGAAACTGTACGCCGCGGAAACCTTCCAGGATTCAAAACCGCAGGCCCCGCAAAACGTTACCCCTCCGCCCCCAAACGGCGCCGCCTCTCTGTTCAACGGAGACCCCACCAAGTACCGCTTCACTCGGGACGAGGACCGTTTCCTTGAGGAAATCGAGCGCGCCAGCTTCCAGTTTTTCTGGGATGAGGCCAATCCCTATACTGGCCTGGTGAAGGACCGCAGCCAGGCCAGCGGGCCAGATTCCCGCAACGTCGCCAGCATCGCCGCGACCGGATTCGGACTCACCGGCCTGTGCATCGCCGACCATCGCGGCTGGGAAGACAAAAAAAAGATTCGCGAGCGCGTGCGCAACACTTTGCGCTTTGTGGAATCGCGTGTCCCGCAGGCGCACGGTTTTTTCTGCCACTTTCTCAACGTTCAGAACGGAGAACGCGTCTTCCAATCCGAAGTTTCTTCGATCGACACCGCCATCTTTGTTTGCGGAGTTTTGACTTGCCGCGCCTATTTCGAGGACGCCGAGATTCACGATCTGGCCCTGAAGATTTACGAGCGCGTGAATTGGAGCTGGCTGCTCCATGGCTCCAAGGCGTTGTCGATGGGCTGGACGCCGGAGCACAACTTCATCGCCACCCGCTGGGACAGCTACTCCGAATTGATGATGATCTATTTGCTGGCGATGGGTTCCTCTTCATCAAGCGGCATACCCAAGGAAAGTTGGGACGCCTGGACGCGGACCTATTTTGAATTCAACGGCATCCGCTACATCGGATCGCATGCCCCGCTTTTCGTGCACCAGTATTCGCACGCTTGGTTCGACTTCCGCAACAAGCACGACAAGTACGCGGATTACTTCACCAATTCCGTGATCGCCACCAAAGTCCACAAGCTCTGGTGCCTGGAGCTGGCGCGCGAATTTCCCGACTACACCGAAGACCTGTGGGGACTCACGGCTTCGGACTCGGCGCGCGGATACACCGTTTGGGGCGGTCCGCCAGCTATGGGGCACATCGACGGAAGCATCATTCCCTGCGCCGCAGGCGGCTCGCTGCCGTTCTTGCCGGAAGAAACGCTGCGGGTGCTGCGCACGGTGCGCGAGAAATACGAAAGGCGCGCATGGCGCAAATATGGTTTTGTCGATGCGTTCAATCCGCTGACCAACTGGTACAGCCAGGATGTGATTGGAATCGACGTGGGCATCACCATGTTGATGGCGGAGAACGCGCGAACGGGTTTTGTTTGGGAACACTTCATGAAAAACGACATCGCGAAAAACGGAATGGCCCGCGCGGGATTCAAGTTGATTGCTCCAGCAGAGACTCCATCTCCGACGAAACCGCCTATTCCAAGTGGCTACCCGATTTGGGTGAGCGGCTAGAACTTAACGTGCCCCGCGCTTCAGCGGCCCTTCGTTCCTCTGGGTAAACTAAAGCCCAGTCTTTATCGGCGTTTTGATGTCGCGGCCTTTCGAGGCTCAGGGTGAACTGAAGCCGCGACCCACAATGCTTATTCATTTTGCTATCTCGATCAACGCGAGGGCGTGGGGTTGCAGCGTCAGGGTGAGCGAGCCGTTCTTGAGCGGGCGCACTTCCGCGGGAGGAAGCGCCGCGGCTTTGCGAAGCGTGGCGACTTGGGTGACCGTCGGAGAGGCGGGGCGGCCCATTTTTTCGTAGGCCGGCAGCGGCGAGCCGTGTTCTTTGTCTACGATGGTCACCCGCGCCGAGCTGCCTGGCGCTTGTCCCTTGAAATGTAGGACCAGCGTCTTGGGCGTGCCGGCTTCTTCCGGCAGAAATAAATTCCAGACGGCGACAGCTAGGGAGCCGTCTTTACGGCGAGTGACCAGCGTGGAGTCCGAACTGACGTCGAGCCGCGTATCGCCAAGATGATGCAGTAACGTGAAATCGTTGAACGCCGGCTTGGGGATGCTGCGTTCCGCAAGAATTCCGAAGCCGCCATAGAAGGGCGTCTTCACCACGCCTTGTTCCTCGAAAACATCGGAAAAAGTCCAGTAGCTCATCATTTCCGTGAGGCCATCACATTCGCGGATGGTGTTGGCTAGAAACGGCCCCATGTAAGCGCTGTCGGTGACTGCCGATTCATTGTTGTAGGCCGCGTTGTACTCGGTCCAAATGAGCGGCATGTTCGGATAGGGAGACGCGGCGATCTGCTGGTGAACATTTTTTACCGCGCGGCAGACCATTTGGTTGCGCGGGATTTGTTCGTGAGTGCCAAAGACGTCTTCGGCTTTGTCGTTGCCGTAGACGTGGGTAGAAACGAAATCGACCGGAACGTTCTTCTCCTTGCAGTGCGCCAGGAAGCGATCGGCCCAGGCGGCTTGCGCGGTGGCCGGCCCGCCGATGCGAAGGCGCGGGCTGACGCGCTTGACGGCGCGCGCGGCGTGATCGTACAGCTCGTAGTAGCTGGCTTCTCTGGGGTTGCCGACCCAGAAGTCGAGGTTGGGCTCATTCCAAACTTCAAAATACCATTGCGCGACTTCGTCTTCGCCGTAGCGCTCCACCATGTGGCGGGTAAAATTCTCGATCAGCTGTTCCCATTTGTCCCAATCCTTGGGAGGAGCGACATTCTGTTTGTACCAAAAGGCATGCAGCGCATTGGGATCGGAGGTGAGCTTCTTGGGCATGAAGCTCAGCTCGACGAACGGCCGGACTTTGTTTTCCAGGAGGCTGTCGTAAATCTGGTCGATGTAGGAAAAGTTGTAGACCGGCTTGCCGGAGGCGTCTTCGTCGTAAAGCCCGGCTTCGTCCTGAAAGATGGCGTGAAAGCGGACGTACTCGAAATTGGTGATGCGCTTGGTCTCGCGGAGATCGTTGCGGTAGCCCTCGCGCAGGGAAAGAATGGCGCGGCCCGAGCCGAACATGCGTTCCCAGAAGTGGGGAAAGGGATGCGACGCCGCGTTGGGATTAATCTCGACGGCCTCCGCCAGAGTCTTTGAGGCCGCAGCGGTCTGCGCGCGAAGTGCGGCGGGCAGAAAGGCGAATCCGAACAAGAGCAGCAGTGATAAGCGAAGGGCAAAGTGGCGAAAGGCCGTCAGGCGCATAGGGACTCTCCGCGGAGAGTTATAGCAGATATGGGGGAGGGCGCGCCCACTCGCGGAGGAAATGCTACCCCCCCACCCCCTGGGGCAGTTTGTAAGGATAGCAAAAGAAATGACTTAGCAAAAAAGCAGTTTGTAAGCTGTTGAAAATAAAGGGGCGATTTGCACGCAGGGGCGCTCTCTGATGGGGGCAGGGGAGAGGACCAACCTACTCATACCCCCCACCCCCCGGGTATGGTGTATCGGTATCAAAAGACAGGGGTTGCAAATTGGTATGTTGGAAGTTGTTGAAAATAAAGGGTCGGCAAACGCTCGATTTTGAGCAGCAATCGCGGGAAACGAGGAGAAAGGATAACGCGGAGACGCAGAGAACGTGGAGGGGCGCAAAGACGTAGGAGACTGGAAGAGTTGTGCCGCGACTCTCATGGGGAATATTACCATAAAAGTACCTTGGTTGTCAAGGAATTCTTGTAGATCACTGAAGGGGAAGGGGATAGGTGAAAAGGCTCGCCTAGGACGGAACTTAAAATCCCCAGGGCGCAAAGGGTGGCGACTGGGCACCCAACCAGAGCGCTAGACCGGAGACGAACGAATTGCGGCGCTGTGATTTATAGGTTACAATGGACTTGTGATCGAACTCCGCCACTACGTCAGCCGAGGCGGGAAGGATATCTTCGACGATTGGTTGACCCAGCTGGCGGATGCCCGAGCGCAGGCGAAGATTGCCACGCGACTCAACCGGATCGCTGCTGGAAACTTCGGAGACTGCAAGCCTTTGCGGCAAGGCTTGTCGGAGCTGCGGATCGATTGGGGACCTGGCTACCGCGTCTATTACGCGATGATCGGGAGACAGCGTGTTTTGCTTCTGTGCGGCGGCGACAAGCGAAAGCAGTCGTCGGATATTGAGCGAGCGTCGGGATATCTCAAGGACTACCAGGAAAGGACCGAATCCGATGAAGCGTAAAGGCAGTACTTCGCACGACGAAGCCATCGTCCGGCGGCTGCGGAAGAATCCGGAATTTGCGGCGGAGTATCTCAAAGCGGCGCTGGAAGACGAAGACGAGCCCCGCGTTCTGCTCATAGCCCTACGGCACCTGGCGCAAGCGCAGGGCATCGCCAAAGTGGCCAAGGCGGCGGGAATCGAGCGGGAAAGTCTTTACCGGGCGTTGTCGGTACGCGGCAATCCGCGTTTATCCACATTGGTTGCGGTAACCAAGGCGATTGGGCTAAGACTTACGGTGGAAACCGCGCCATAGAGGCTCCGCGATCGGGATGTCCTGAGTCTGGACTGTGCTGCTTCGAGACGAGAAACCTTTCCTGTTGCCAATACGCTTGCCGCCCGCACCCCTTCAGCCCGTTGTCGAATTAGATTCGTCAATTGGCGAATACCCCTTAGGATTAGGCTTTGCGGCGGAAGGCTGAGGATCATGCGAATTGCTTCGGGCGAAATCAGGCTGGCGGCTACGGATGTCAGTAACCACCTTGCTTGTCATCATCTTACGAATTTGCAACTGAGCGTCGCACGGGGAGAGCGGGCGGAGCCGGAGTGGCAAGCGCCTGACCTTGCCGTGCTCCGAGAAATGGGATTGCGGCACGAGAAGAGCTATTTAGAGTTTCTAGTGCAGGGCGGGTCGCAGGTCCTGAACCTGGCCGGAATCGGAGGTGAGGCTCGGATTTTGGGAGAAACAATCCTGGCGATGGAGCGTGGAGTCGAGGTGATTGCGCAGGGCGCATTGAGCAGCGGGCGCTGGTTCGGGCGACCGGATATATTGCGGAAAGTGCAGAAACCTAGCCGGTTCGGGAGTTGGTCGTACGAAGCATATGACTGCAAGTTGGCGCGCGAGACCAAGGCGACAACGCTTCTGCAACTGGCGTTTTATTCGGAGCTGTTGGGACCAGTTCAAGGGACGGATCCGGAATGCATGTACGTGGTGCCCACGGGAAAGGGTTTCCAGCCGGAGTCCTATCGAGTGGCGGAGTACGCGGCGTACTACCGGCATGTGAAAGAGCGGCTTGAAGCGGCGTGCGAAGAGGGCGAGCCAACGGCAACATATCCAGAGCCTTGTGTTCACTGCGACGTATGCCAGTGGTTCCGGCAGTGCGATGCGCGGCGACGTGGCGACGATCATTTGTCGCTGGTAGCGGGGATCACGCGGCTGCAGCGGAAACAGTTGGAGGATTGGAAGATCGAAACCCTGGCAAAGCTAGCTGTGTTACCCATTCCCCTGAAGCAGAATCCGCTGCATGGTTCGCGAGGAGGAATCGAGCGGGTGCGGGAGCAGGCCCGGGTGCAAGCAGATGGGAGAACACAAGGGAAGCCTGTGCACGAAACTTTGTCACCCATCGTGGAGGGAACTGGCTTTTTCAAGTTACCTGAGCCTACTCCGGGAGACGTCTTCGTCGATTTGGAGGGTGATCCCTTTGCAGGAGACTTAGAAACGGGGGGCGGACACCAGTATTTATTTGGATTTGTGGCGGCAGACGAAAGGCAAAGTCTGAGCTACCACAAGCGCTGGGCTTTCACCGCCGAAGAAGAAAAACGAGGGTTTGAATGGTTCGTGGATGAAATGACGGCGCGGCTGAAGCAATTTCCCGGAATGCATGTGTATCACTTCGGAGCCAATGAGCCGAGCAGGTTCAAGCACTTAATGGGCCGGTACGCGACCCGCCAGGAAGAAATTGACAGCATGCTGCGCGCGGGGTTGTTTATAGATCTGCACACGGTGTTCAAGCAGGCTTTGCGGGCGAGCGTCGAAGAGTACTCGGTGAAGAAACTGGAAGTCTTTTACCAATTCGAGAGAAGCACGGCGATGGAGAAGTCCAAGGAGGCGATGCGTTTTGTAGAACACAGGCTGCGATTGGGTTGGGAAGGCGAGGAGTTGCCGGCAGAGTTTAGGGCGGCGCTGGAGGGGTACAACTCAGAGGATTGCCTATCGACGAAGGCCATGCGGGATTGGCTGGAAGGCGAGCGGGCAAAGATGGTGGCCGGAGGCGTCGAAATCGGCAGGCCGGGGCCAGTGGACAGTTCGCCTCCCGAGAATCTCAAAGAGTGGCAGCAGAGAGTTGCAGTTCTAGTCGGGGAGCTTACACAAGACGTCGCAGCGGACGCGAGCTTGCGCTCCAGAGAGCAGGCCGCGCGATGGTTAATGGCCCAACTGCTTGATTGGCATTGGCGGGAGACGAAACCAAGCGCATGGGAATTCTACCGGTTAGCGGAAAACGATGATGAGGAGCTTCTCGACGAGCGGCAGGCCTTGTCCGGTTTGACGATCGACAAACGAATTGCCGGCGGGGCCAAACCGATTGAACGGTACAAATACATTAAGCAGGAGACGCAGGTTCGTGCCGGGAAGGAACTCTGGCACCGCGAGGAACGCGTCGGGACTGTGGTAGCGATTGATTTGGTGGATCGAACCGTGGATATCGAAAAGGTAGCGAAATGGGCGGGAGTGCACCCCTCTTCGGTATTCGCGAGGGATACGTACCGCAGATCTGACGCTCAAAAAGAGTCGCTATACCGACTCGGATGCTGGATACGAGATCATGGCGTCGATTCGCCTGGCCCTTACAAAGCGGCTCGCGATCTGCTGCTGCGCAATCCGCCGCGAATGGTTGGGCCCAAAGATGGCCTTGCGATCTCCGTGGCGGAAGGTTTCGAGAATGGCGTTTGCCGGATTGTGCGTGTATTGGATAACTCCGTTTTGCCAATTCAAGGACCACCAGGTTCAGGGAAAACCACTACCGGAGCGAAGATTATTCATGATTTGGTTGCGGGGAAGAAAAAGGTGGGGGTTTCGGCGCTCAGCCACGAGGTGATTCACTATCTGTTGACAAAGGTGATCACGGAACCCGGCGGAGAAAAAATCAGGTGTCTCCACAAATGCGAAGCGGGCTCCTACGGAGACGACGGTATTGCGACCACTGGCGATAACAAGGTGCCATTGAAACAGCTGGGATCGTCCGGTGTAGATGTTGTGGGGGGCACCTCGTGGATGTGGTCGCGCCCGGAATACGCAAACGCCGTGGACGTGCTGGTGATCGACGAAGCTGGGCAGATGTCGTTGGCCGACGTACTCGCGATGGCGCAATCAGCGAAGAGCCTGGTGCTGATTGGAGACCCACAGCAATTGGCTCGTCCGCAAAAGGGGAGTCATCCCGAAGGAGCCGAAAAATCGGCGCTGGAGCACCTGTTGGCAGATCCGCGAATTGGACAGCTGAAGACGATGCCGCCACAACTGGGGTTGTTCATTCCAGAAACTAAGAGACTGCATCCGAAAACCTGCGAATTTACGTCCCAAGTATTTTATGAAGGCCAGCTGACTTCGTTGGGTTTTACCGCGAACCGAGTCTTGGAAGGGCATCCATGGTTGCGCGGTGCGGGCTTATGGTTCGTGCCGGTGGAGCATGAAGGAAATTGCAATTCGTCGGCGGAAGAGGTGGAGGTGGTGGCGCGGATCGTCGCCAGTTTACTGGCGCCGAATGTGAGGTGGTTTCGCGGCGCCGGCCGCAGCGAGAAGCTAAAGCGTGAAAAGGATATTTTGATTGTGGCGCCGTATAACGCGCAGGTAAGCGATTTGTCTGAGCGATTGCGGGGGATGGCGGTCGGAACCGTGGACAAATTTCAGGGGCAGGAGGCGGCGGTGGTGATTTATTCGCTGACGACATCGACACCGGAGGATGCGCCGCGGGGGATGGAGTTTCTGTATAGCCTGAACCGCTTCAATGTGGCGACTTCGCGGGCGATGACGGCGGTGATCGTCGTGGGTAGTCCGAGATTGTTTGAGCCGGAATGCAAGAGTCCGCGGCAGATGCAGTTGGCGAATGCGTTTTGCGCTTATTTGGAGAGGGCGACGGTTGTGGATTTGGCAGGCATTTAGCAGCGGAAGAGCGGCTGCGAAGAGAAGAGAGGGGGCGCCGGACTGAAGCCCGGTGCCTACATAGTGGTGGAACGGACACAGGGTTGCCAAGCCCAATCGAAAGGCGCCCGCCTCAGAAGTCGGCCGCTACATGGGAAAAAGCAAAGAATCAGCCCGGCTGCCGTTTGACGACATCGAGGCAAACGCAGCGGCCTGGAGGGGCGAGCCGCTCCCCTACAACCGCACGAGGAGGCGTTTGCGTTTTGATTGACAGGAGACGCTGCGGTGGGCAGCATGCCTGACCAGTGACCGACCCCTTCGCAACTTCGCACGAATTTCCCGTCATCGTGTTTGTGAATCCTGTCGCTGGAGGTGGGCGAACTGGCGGTTACCTGCTGCGGGTGCGCCGGGCGTTTGAGGCGCGCAAGATTGCCGCGGAGTTTGTGGTCACCGAAAGCCTGGAGGACCTGGAGTCGCGGGCGCAGTCGGCGATCGACCGAGGGCACCGGCTGCTGTTCGCCATGGGAGGAGACGGGACGTTCCAGGGATTGGCGAATGCGGCGTATGGCAGCGACGCCGTTTTGGGCTTGCTGCCGACCGGCGGGGGAAATGATTTTGCCGCAGCGCTGGGATTGCCGAAGGATTTTGCCGCGGCGGTGGACGCGGTTCTAGGTGGGCGGCCGCGGCGGGTGGACCTGGTGCGGGCACGCACTGGGGACGGGCGTGACCGGCTGTACGTTGGCGGCGGCGGCGTTGGGCTGGACGCGGAAGCGGTGGCGCACGCGGCCGGCACCTACCGGCGGGTGCCCGGGCGGCTGCGGTACATCGCGTCGGCGTTGCGGGCGCTGCACGGGTTTGCGGCGCTAGGCGTGCGCGCGGAGTTTCCGGGGAGCGAATTGCCGCCGATGGAGGCGAAGGTTTTGCTGGCTGGGGTGTTGAATACGCCTTCCTATGGAGCGGGCCTGCGCTTGGCACCCGGGGCGCAGCTAGACGACGGCTGGCTGGATGCGGTTTTCGTCAAGGATTTGAACGCCCTGGAGGTGCTGGGGCTGCTGCCGCAGCTGTGGTGGAGCGGCGATCTGCCGGAATCATGCATGACGCGGACGCGGGCGCCGCGGGTGCGGTTGGTGACGGACCGGCCCTGCTTTTTTCATGGCGATGGGGAAATTCTGGGGCCCGCACCGGTGGAGATCGAGGTGATGCGTGGCGCTGTGCGCGTGCTGGCGCCGATTGCGCGGTGAGGGCTGCGCTCAAAATTCCGCGAGACTCCTCGCGCAATGACGACTCGAATTTGGACTTGATTGCCGAGATGGGGCGCAACAGCTACCGACTACGGTGTGTTTTTGTGGAAGACCTTGCGGCGGATGTCTGGCCAGAATTCCTTCATCTCGTTGGAGACGCCATCCCACATGATCAACATGCCCAGCGTGCCGATGTTGCGCCCTACCGTGCGATCTTCCGGGGCGTGATACACGTTGGAGAAGGCCGCGGCTACGGCGTTGCCGACGATCTCCGAAGTGTTGAAGCGCTCGTTGCCGGAATCGGTGCGGGTGACGAAAAGCCGATTGATGGCGTGGTAGGCCCGATGGGAGAAGGTGCCCTTGCCCATCTGGTAGTACCGCGGGTCTTCATGGAGCATGCTGGGGAAGATGGCGGTGGTCATCATCGTGCCGATGCCGTTGTCGGCGAAGGAAGCGCCGTAGCGCTGGCCGTAGGCTCCCCAGCCTTGGCCCCAGGATTTTGGGGAATTGTTGGCTTGGTCGATGGCGGCTAGGGCGCCGATGAAGGGAAAGGTGAAATAGTCAAAGACGCCGGCGGTGGCCAGACGGAATTTCTGTCCGCTGGAAATGGGAGGAAGCTCGTTGGCGGATTCGACGGTGCCGTAGTTGGGCATGACTTCGAAGATGCGGTCGTTAACGGTGCCGGTTTCTTTTTCGAGTTTGCTCTTGCCGACGGCGTCGGCGGGCTTGTCCTGGTTTTGGGGATCTTTGGCTTTGGGGGCGTCCGGAAGCGGTGCGGCCGGCTGCTGCTGTTGTGCCATTGCCGGAGCCGGCGACAGGGTCAGCAGGGCGACCAGAATCACGAGATAGAAATAGATTGGTTTGGGTTTTTGGCGGCTCATAAGTAAGGAGTCTTGATTATCTCCCAGGATAGGTGAACTTCGGCAACAATGCTCGATGCCATTTCTATGCTAAACGCTGAGATTTGGATTCGCCGCCGGGAGAATTGGTTATCTAGACGCGAAATATAGTTTTCGATGTAAGTCGTATGAAACAAGAGGGTTCGGAGTCCCGGGGAGATTGCAGATAGGCTCTTGAGGCGGCCGCTCAGCTTTTCTTCTTTTCGATCTTCAGATTGAGGACCAGCTCTTTTTTGGTGTCGAAGCTGGAGATGGTGCGAGTGGAGGAGCTGGCGCCGTCTTTTTCGGCGTGGATTTCGTAGTCGGCATTGGGATCCAGGCCGCTGAAGCGATAGTTGCCCTGGTCGTCGCTGATGTAGCTGCGGACGGCGTTGCTGCGGGTGTTTTTCAGGAAGACGACGCTGGAGGCAATGGGAGACTCGGATTTGTCCATGACCACGCCGCGGACGGTGCGGAGCTGGGCTTCGTGTTTGGCATCTTGGGCGGCGGCTAGGCCGGCGAGAAGCAGCAATGCCAGGCTCACGCTCATGCAGAACAGGCGCGTTCGTGGGTTCATTTTTTTACTCCCGCCGCGGGCTCCATCCGAAAAGTCACGGTGGTTTCGCTCAAGCCATTCTTGGCGTCGATCGAGCGAGTTTGATCGGCGAAACCCTTGGCATGGATGACCAGCTCATATTCTAACCCCTGCGGTACGCGAACGGCGAAGTCGCCACGCGAATTGGTGTAGGTCTCCCAATGGAACTTTTTTTCGGTGCTGCGGCGGATGCGCAACTGCACGGCGGGGAAGGCCAGGGCCTGGTCGGTGAAGACCGTGCCGCGGATCAGGAAATCGTTGGCGTGGCTATATTTGCGCTTGCTGCTGCTGGTGCCGGTGCTCGGGTTGGCCGGGGTGGCGGCCGGCGGTTGGGCGGGTGCGGCAGCAGGCGGAGCAGGCGGCGCGGGCTCCTGGCGGCGTGCAAAGGCGGGCGGAAGAGGAATCAGCAGGGTTGCGGCGCCGAGGATCACGAGCCAGCTAGGGAGATGCATGAAGCTCGCTCCTGATGGTTTGGACGATCGAGGGAGCAACGGAGATGCCAAGAGTGGCGTGCGCTCGGGTTACTCCACGTCCTCTTCTTCCTCGTCTTCTTCGTCGTCAGGGGCATCGCCGTTCTCGGCCTTCTCGTCCTCTTCTTCGTCGTCATCATCATCATCGTCGTCGGCATCTTCCGAGATGACGTTGAGGTGAACGGGATGGATTTGCGAAACTTCGAGCTCGGATTCACATTCCGGGCAACTCAGGATCTCGCCTTCCTCGACCTCGTCTTCGTCGACGTCGATTTCGGCGGAACATTCGGGGCAGCGGATCACGGCTCCATCCTCCGTAGAACTGTTCACCTGACTGGGGCGCTGCTCGAAGTGCGAGCAGCACGTCCAGCGTATTATATACCGCAGGTACGAAGTCAACTGCCATAGCCACGATTGTTGCGTGGACAATGGAGGCGGGGTTAAGAGCGATGGCGTCTTCGCGAGAATATCCGGAACGTCCGATGGTGGGAGTGGGCGGCGTGGTTGTTGAGGATGGCCGGGCGTTGCTGATCCGCCGGGGCAGCGAACCGCTGCGCGGGGAATGGTCGATTCCCGGGGGCACGCTGGAATTGGGGGAGACACTGGAGCAGGGCGTGGCGCGAGAATTATTGGAGGAAACGGGACTGCAAGTGCGCGTGGGGGAGCTGATCGAGGTGTTCGACCGGATTTATTTTGGGAATGGAGAGTCCAAGGAGCGACCGCGATTTCACTACGTCATCGTGGACTTTCTTTGCGAGCGAGTCGCGGGAGAGCCGGTGGCCAGCAGCGATGTCACCGACGTGGCCTATGCGCGGGAGGAAGAGTTGGGCAAGTTTGCGCTCACGGAAACGGCTACGCGTATCTTGCGCAAGGCTTTCGCGATGGACCGGGTGCGGCGGACCGGGCGCTGACTCGACAGAGGATCACGGAGCCTTGGCGATTTCGATGCTTCCGTTGGAATCCGTGAGCTGTAGCGCGCACCCGCCGGAGCCAATCGTTCCATTCAAAGAGTCGCCGCCGATGCTGCCGGTGGAAGTAACCGGCAGGTCGCTGGAAATCCTGCCGAACGATGTGCGCGCGGAAAGGTTGTAGCCCATGCCGTCCGGGATGCGGACGCGGATGGACGAGAACGACGTTTTGAGCGAAATATCGCGGCATCCGCCAGCGGGGCGCGCGGCGGTGACGGAGATGGCGCCATTTTGGTTGTCCACGGCGATTTTGCCACCGATGGATTCCAGGGTGACGCCCGCGAAAGAAGTATCCACACGGGCATCGCCCTTGATGTTCTTGGCAAGGACCGAGCCATTGTTGTTCTCCACGGTCAGATTGCCGTTGACCCGTTCGGCTTGGACGCTGCCGAAACTCGTCTTGGCATAGGCGTCGGCGCCGATATCGGCGATCACGATGCTGCCGTTGCCGGTAACGGCGCGAAGGCCCTTGGGGATATTTGCGGCTTCGATGGCACCGAACGAGGTCCTGAGGGTGGCGCTGCCGCGGGCGTCATGCACGATAATTTTTCCGTTGGAGGTTTCCGCGTCGAGCGCGCCAGCGATGTTGTCGAGCTCGATCTCGCCGAAGGAATCGCGAATGGTCACAGCGCTGCCGGAGGCGGAAGAGCCTTTGACGCGGGCGTTGCTGGTTGTGCAGTTGAGGCGGCCTTTTACGTCGGAGAAGGTGACATTGCCAAAGCTGTTGGAGATGTCGGCGGCGCCGCCGATGGAGGAGATGTCCACGTTGCCGTTGTTGTCGTGGAGCGTGAGATCGCCGCGGATATTGCGAATTTCGGCGTTGCCGAAAGAAGTGGTGATGGCGGCGGAGCCGGCATCGGAGACGTTGACGGCTCCATTGCCGCCGACGATGCTGGCAGCGCCTTGAATGTTGCGGACGGTGATGCTGCCGAAACGGTCGCGAAGGTCGAGCGCGCCTTTGATGTCGGAGGCCTGCACAGGAGCATTGCTGTTATTGATAAAGGCGTCCCCGATGGCACCGACGAGGTCTACGCTACCGAAAGAATTGTTGAGGCGCACGGGGCCGGAATCGCGCACGACGAGAGAACCGTGGCTGTTTTCGAGATCGGAGTTGCCGTGGGCGCCGGTGGTGTTCACCGAACCGAAGCTGTTTTTGATCGTGAGCGGAGCGTCAGAGGGGATGGCAACGTCGTAGTCCACGGAGTAAGAAGGCCTGCCGCCAATGCGTAGCCCAAATACTTCGACATGCACCAAGTGAGCGTCGGGGTATACGGTGGCAATGCGCAGGCCCTGACTGGTTTGTTCCACGCTGATCTGAATTTTATCCAAGAGAGATTGGGCGCGGGCGTTGTCGTCGCCTTGCACGTGAATTTTCGCGAAGATCTTCACGTCGCGGCCGGATTCGCCGTGGACCTTGACCTCGCCGAACTTATTTTCGATGCGGACGGACTGACCGGCAGCTAGGCTGATCGTTTTCTGGAAGTCGCGAGAAAGCTCTTGCTGGGCGGCTGGCGCGCCAGAGGCCGGGAAAGTAGCGAGAAGCAGCGCCGTGACCGTACGGGTGACGCGCTGGGTGTAACGCGGCAAGCGTCGCCACGTGCGGGTTAAGACGCGGGTCATTGTTGTCTTGCCTCCAGAATTTCTTCGAGGGTGCGCTGCTTTTCCTGGTACATGGCGAGGAGCTCATAGCGCAAGTGGGCGTTCGAAGGATTTTGCCCCGCTTGCGCGCGTAAGTCGCCGATGGCACTGTCCAGAACAAGAAGTTTTTCGCGATAGTTTGCGAGCAGCGGGGAGTCCGGGCTTTGCAGTTGGGGCCGGGCTTCGGCGGCCAGCTTGTCGATGGCTTTAATGTAAGCGTCTTCTGCGTGCTCAACCTCATTGAGGGCTTTGGTCTTGAGGAAAGGCGCGGAACCCACCACCGGCGGCTTGCTGACAGAGCCAAAGTAGAACCAGCCTCCGGAAACGAGCAACAGGAGCGCGAATGCGCTGACGGCGGCGGCCTGCCACGAAAATCCCCGGCCCAGCCAGGCAGAGGTCCAGGTCCAGCGCTTTTCGCGGTGGCCGGGGCGAGATCCCTGTTCCGCAAGGGCCTGGTGAATGCGCGGCCAAAGGGCGGGGCTGTCCGCGTAGTCGCGCAGCTCCGCGGCAGCCATGCTCAGAGATTCCCACGCGCGAATCTCCTCGGCGCACGCGGCACAGCTAGCGGCATGTGTTTCCAGCACGGCCCATTCGGCGGCCGTGCCGTCTTCAAAAATACGATCGCGATCTTTGCAGGTGGCGTTCATCGGATTCACCGTACTCCCGTGGCATCGCTGCCGCGCGGAGCTTCGAGCATCTGGCGAAGATTCTTCTTGGCCTGAAAAAGGGTGTTTTTGGAAGCCGTTTCGGTAATTTCGAGGGTGGCGGCGATTTCCGCGTGGTGAAAGCCCTCGACTTCATACAAGAGGAAAACATCCCGCTGATGGCGCGTGAGCTGCGCCAGAGCGCGCTCGAGGGCGAGACGGAGGGAAGGATGCGCGCCCGGGGCTCGTGGCTCCGGGCGCGGAGATTCCTCGCTGTCATCGTTGGCGACTTCCTTTTTGCGCATGCGGCTGCGCCGGGCGTCGTGGCAGGTGTTCACCAGGATGCGAAAGGTCCAAGTGACGAAGCTGGATTGGCCGCGAAAACTGGCGATGCTCCGCTGCACTTTCAGAAAGGTCTCCTGCACGGCGTCTTCGGCGTCGACGGAATTGCCGAGAAGGTTGCGGGCGAGGTTTTTCATGCGCGCACCCTGCAGCGCGTAAAGACGCTCGTAGGCCCGCAGGTCGCCGGACCGGCAGGCAATCGCCAGGGCGGTGTCCTCCGCTTTGAGAGCTTCCGCTGCCGCATCCGGGGCGGCGGTTTGGTTACGGAAAGGTTCCACTCGCCTCTCCCGTTCGCACGGCGCGGGAGGGATTCTATGCTCCCAGGGCAGCGTAAGTCCCATGATTCCCATGCCGTGCTCCTGGGGTATAGACGACGGGAGTGGGCGGAACGTCAGGGGAGGAGTTTCCTCCTTCCTCGAAGACTAGCGTTGTGAGGGGCTTAGCCCGAACCTCTCAAGAGGAATTAGGACTGAGGGCATCTGACGCCTGGGCAATTTGGGCGCAGCAGTGCTGCGCCCCTACAAGGAAATAGCACTGGCCCGGGACGACAACGAGCAAAAAATGTAGGTTGGCGGCCTTGAGCTGGGCTGATTCTAGCCCGCGATGGCGTCTGGCAGGGCGCCGCGGGTGCGCTCGCGTCTGCCGAATTCCTGCACGGCGGCCGCGAGGTCGGGGACGGCGAAGTCCGGCCAGCGCTTTGGCAGGAAGACGAACTCGGCGAAGGCGCATTCCCAAAGAAGAAAATCGGAGAGCCGCTGGTCGCCGCCGGTACGGATGAGCAGATCGACGTCGGTGGACTCGCTGCGAATGTCTCGAAGCACTTCGCCTAAGACGCGGCTGAAAGAGTCTTGGGAAAGCTCGGTGACCTTGTAGAAGCGGCAGGCGGCCTGGTAGATGGCTTCACGCGCGGAGTAGTCCACCGCAAGGCGCAGATGCAAGCGCGTGCCGCGGGCCGTTACGGCTTCGGAGTCGGCAATGGCCTGCCGGAGCGTGGCGGGCAGGCGATCGCGGCGGCCGATGATGCTCAGGCGCACGCCTTCTTCGACGCAGTGCGAGGTCTCGGTAAGCAGATACTCGTGAAGGATGCGCAAAATTCCGCTGACTTCCGCGGGCGGGCGTTTCCAGTTGGCCGAGGAAAACGCGAAAAGGGTCAGTGTGTGGATGCCGAGGCTTGGGGCAGCTTCGATAATGCGGCGGGCCGTTTGGGCGCCGGCGCGATGGCCGGCGGAACGTGGAAGGCCGCGCGAGGTGGCCCAGCGGCCGTTGCCGTCGGAAATGATGGCTACGTGGAGGCCGCGCGATTGCGGGAGATCGGGCCGGACTGCCGGTTGCTGCATAACGATAGGCGACATGTTCATATTCTTTTCTCCGCCGCGGGGAAATGACATAAACTACTCTGTATTGCAAAGTATAACGGCAAAAAAAATTGGCTGTAGTCAGCCCTCGCGCGTCGCGCGAATCAGGGCCTCCATGTGGTTGAGGTAACGCTCCAGGGCGCGCCGTCCGGCCGCAGCCAGGCGATATTCCGTCTTGGGCAGACGCCCATCGAAAGACTTGGCGCACACAATGTAGTCGGCTTCTTCCAGCTTCCGTGCGTGCACGCTGAGGTTGCCGTCGGTAGTCTTCAGCATGGCTTTTAACTCATTGAAAGTGAGCGAACGGTTGACGGCCAGCGCGCTGACGATGCCCAGCCGAACCCGTTCGTGAATGAGGCGATCGAGGTCCGCCGGTACGGTTTCCGGGGTTTGGCTAGGAGCGGACGGGGAGGCGACATCTCGCTCGCGAGAGCGCGAGAACCGTTCCTGCCGGGCTGTGGATGATTTACTCATGCAGTTTCCTTTTCCGAAGCAGCCCCGGCCCAAGCCGGAGCTTATCTACCCTCCATGATTGCGCGCGATCCAAATTCCGAAGGCGATTTCCAGGACGCCGAAGCCCGCGGCCATAAACACGTTGCCCCACGCTGCAGGCGCGAAGAGCGCAATGGTTCCAACGCCCATCAGGCACAATCCCATCACCGGGACCACGCGCACGGAGAAAGCCCCGCCCGTGACGATGGCCGTGCCGTACAGAAGCAACCATACGCCCGGCAGAGCGGCCAACGCGCCAGCACGGAACAACGCAATCGTCAGCAAACCACCGACAATAATAGGCGGCGCAAAGCTGAGCAGAAATTTGCGGCCCGGGCCGGAAAACAGAGCCGCGTTGGCGCGGTGGGCTTTGGTGGCGGCGGTAGCCGCGGCTATGGCTACGGCCACGAAGGCTTCCAGGAGCCAAACCGTGAGCCAAGCGCCCCGAGAAGATTGGTGCGCGGCAACGAAAGCCGCGGCAATGGCAGTGCAGCCCATGGCCACGCCGCCCCAGCCGGGCACGGCGGTAAACTCCCCGGCGCGCTCCATGGTTTCGCGGATGTAGCGGAGATGGTCGGCGGCGCGAGCGTCGATGGGGATGGGCTCGCGTTTAGGGGAACGGAGAGCGCTACCGAAGGCCATAAACAGAGAGATTACCGGTCCGAGGGAGATCTGTCAAGTACTTTGTGATACAAAGTGTATACCCTTCGGTTCAGGCGTGCTTGGGGCGTGGATACCGGCCGATCAGCGAATTCCAGCGAATGATGAACACGTCCAAAAACATCTGCAGACTGTCGCTGAACATATTCACTTTGGTCGCGGGCGAATGGGCCCAGCGCACCGGGATCTCCACCGCGCGCAGCCGGTGATGCCGCGCTAGATAGAGCAGTTCGGGATCGAACCCGAAGCGGTCGATGCTCTGCTGCTCGAAAATGATGTGGCAAGGTTCCCGGCGGAAGGCTTTGAAACCGCACTGGGTGTCCACAAAAGGCAGGCGTAGCATGAGGCGCACAATGGCGTTAAACACGATGCCCGCGAACTCGCGGAAAAGAGATTGCCGGACAAAGATCAAGCTGCGATCCATGGCACGGGAGCCGATGGCGACGTCGTGGTTCTCCAGGGCCGCCAGGAGTTTGTCGGCTTCTTCGATCGGGGCGGAAAGGTCCGCGTCGGTGAACAGCACGATGCGGCCTTGGGCTTCGAGCATTCCGTGGCGCACGCTGTAGCCTTTGCCGCGATTTTCGCCGTTCGAAATCACGCGTAGGCACGGAATCTCGCCCCGGAAAGATTCCGCGGCGGAAGCGGTGCCGTCGCGGGAGCCGTCGTCCACGACGATTACTTCCGTTTCCCGCCCGGAGGCGCGGATGTAAGCGGCAATCCGCGCGAGCGATGCAGGCAGGCGAGGCTCCTCGTTGTATGCCGGGATGACGATGGAGAGCTCGACGGCGGCGGCGCTCATCGAAGCGGAGATTCCTTCCAACCGTGGGCGCCTAATAGGGGAACGAAACGGCAGCCCTCCAGCATGGAACTGCGAAATTTATCATGCAGGCGTTCGACCAGCTGCAATTCCTGATTTTCCATGCTGCCGACCGGGACCACCATCCTGCCGCCTTCCGCAAGCTGCGCGAGAAGCGGAGCCGGGGCCGCGGGGGCCGCGGCGGCCACCAGAATGGCATCGAACGGAGCGAATTCCGGCAGGCCCAGTGTGCCGTCGCCGCAGTGGACGTGGACATTTGCGTAGCCCAAGCGGGTAAGGCGCTCGGCGGCCGAGGTGGCCAGTTCCGAGCGGTACTCGATGGTGAAGACTTCCTTGGCGAGCGACGCGAGAATCGCGGCCTGGTAGCCGCATCCCGTGCCTATTTCCAGCACTCGTTCGTGGCCGCTGAGACGCAGGGCGGCGGTCATGGCTGCGACGATGTAAGGTTGCGAGATGGTTTGACCGTCGCCGATCGGCAGCGGCGCATCCTCGTATGCACGCTTGCGGAAATCGGCGGGGACAAATTCGTGGCGCGGCACCGTGCCCATGGCGGCGAGGACACGAGTTTCATGGACGCCCCGGCGGCGGAGTTGCGTTTCGATCATGGCCCGGCGGGCGGCCTCATGCTCGGTTGGTAAAGCACCATCCGCTGACGGATTACTGATGGATTTCGAGGGCTTGGGACGGAAATGGTCATGACTATCCATGGGGTCAGGCCGGCGCCGAAACGGCGGCGTGTTTTTCCCATGCGCGCGTGGCAAGGATTTCTTCCATCTGCGCCAAGGCCAAGTCGCATTCCTCTTCGCGATTGTAGAAATGTGGAGAGAGGCGCACGCCGGCTTTGGGACGGTAGTCGACGAGGATTTCGCGTGCGAGGAGCTCGCGGCAGACTTCGGGAGCGTGCGGGCAATCGACCGAAACCGTTCCGGCGCGCTCCCCGGGATTTTCGGACGTATTCACGCGCCAGCCCCGGGATTTTGCGCCCTCGAAGAGACGCGCCGTCATCCGCATGGACTTGGCGCGGATGGCTTCGATGCCGACCTCGTTCAAGACGTCGAGGCCCGGCTGGCACGCGTAGAGCGCGGGAATGTGAGGCGTGCCGTTGAGGTAGCGGAAAGAATCCTCGCGGGGATCAATGGCGCCGGTCTCGAAGGCAAAGGGACGGCTGTGGGCGCTCCATCCGGTGAGCGCGGGGCGCAGTTTGGTGCGCAAGTCTTCTCGCACGTAAAGATAGGCGACACCCGGCCCGCCGCAGAGCCACTTCAGCACGCCGCCTACCGCGAAATCGGTGCGTAGTGCACGAACGTCAAAGGGAATGGTGCCCGCGGCCTGGAAGGCGTCGAGAATTACGTGTGCGCCGACGCGATGTGCGCGCTCAATGATGGCGCGGGCGTCCACAATGTAGGCGCTGCGGAAAAGGACCAGCGAGATGGGCACCAGGAGAGTGGTTTCGTCGATGGCCGCGAGGAATTTGTCGAGGTCGAAACGCACGGGATCGGAGCTGGGGACCAGCTCGACTCGAGCGCCCAGGCGCCGCTGCTCGTGATAGAAGTATTGAATCGAAGGAAATTCCAGGTCGGTCATTACCACTTTATTGCGCGGCCCGCGGAAATCGAAGCAGGAGGAGATGGTGGCCTGCGTTAACGTCACGTTCTGGTGCAGAGAAATTTCACCGGGGGCGGCGCCGATTAGCGGAGCGATCTTGTCGCCCACGCCGACGGCCATGTCCCACCAGCCCTCCTCCCAGGCGCGGACGCCGCGTTCGGCCCAAGAATCGGCGTAGGCACGCATGCTGTCGTAGACGGCGCGCGGCATGGCGCCGAGCGAATTGCTGATCAGATAGGTGGTGCGGTCGAGGATAGGAAACTCGTCGCGCCATTTGAGCAGTTCGTCCATCTTCACTCCCCGCGAGATCTGTAGTGGCCGCGAAGCGTGCTTAGCCATGTATAATGCCGCTAGAGGCTGGCTGTGAGCAAACGATATGTCCTGAGCGAATACGTCGAGCGCGCTATGGAGCAAGCGCTCTACGACAAGCTAGAAGACGCATCCTTTTCGGGGCGTATTCCGCCTTGCCCTGGTGTCGTCGCTTTTGCCATTTCGCTGAAAGAGTGCGAAAAAGAACTTCGCTCCACCCTCGAAGATTGGATTCTGGTCGGTCTACAGCTTCATCACACCCTCCCTCGCATCGCCTGAACGAACGGACAGTTGGACGAACGTACGGTGGGCGACGCAACACAACTGTCCTTCCGAGGCCTCCTCAGAGGTACTTGCATTCCCTACAATTGCTGACGTGGCGGAGAAGTGCAAGCGCCGCTCACGGAGGCAGTCATGAAGGCGGTTTTGGCGCTGTTTGTCATTTACGTAGGAACGTTTTTCATCGTGGTTCAGGGAGCATCGCAGAATTCCGTGCAGGCCGCACCGCAGAATGCCGCGGCAGCGCCGGGACAAGCGACGCCCGTTTCGATCGACCCTGTGAAAGAAGCCGACCTCCGTTCGCTGCTGGAACTGGTGGGCGTCCGCGATGCGGTGCAGGACGCCGTGGCGAAAGGAAGCGAGCAATTTCGCGAGAACTTGATCGCCTCCGTGCCCGACAACGAGCGCGGGCAGCAGTTCGTGAACGCATTTGTCGCCGACTATCAGAAGAAATTCAACGCCGACGATGTGATCGGCCAGCTCGTAACGATCTACGACCGGCATTTCACGGAAGACGACGTCAAGACCCTGCTGCAATTTTACGGATCGCCGCTGGGGCAAAAATACGCGGCGGAAATGCCCAAGATCTCCGCGGAAGTCCAGGCCGCCAATCGCGCCGCCGGCACCCGTGTTGCAAAGGATGTGCTGCAGGATTTGCGCCAGCAATATCCCGGCATCGCGGGCAAGGCACGCCTGGTCAAGGCCCGACCCGGACAAGAGGAGCAAGCGAAACAGCAGGCGCGGACGCAGCCGCAGAATCGGGCAGACGCGTCGCAACCGTAGTGCGCCGGAGAAGTTTTGCTCCGCAGGCCGGTGTGCCCAGCCATCTATTGAAAGCGCTTTTTGATCTTGATGTCGATGCCGAAGGTGCCGTTGTAGTCGCGCAGCGCCACAATGGAAACGTTGCGATTGACGTTGTACTCCACCTGAATGACTTGCTGCTGAGTTGACCCCACATTCGATACGTAGGTCACGGTCATATTTCGCGTGACCTGCTGCTGCACGGTCACCCGCGCGGCCGCGTTCTGCCCCGACCCCGTAGTGCCAACGCCGGTTAGCCCCGGATCGACCCGGAAGTTGGTAATCCCGAACAATTTTTCCAGGCGGCCACCCACCTGGCTGGAGACCGCTTCGGACAGAATGGCCGACGCTCCCGACGAGGCGCTCTGGTTTGTGCCGCCGCTGCGGGCCGTGCCTTCGGAGCTGGTCTGTCCAAGCGCCAGCAGCGTGACGATGTCGTTCCCCGGCAGTGGCGGGTCCGACCGATAGGCCAGGGTAAGTTTGCTCGCGGGTCCGGTAAAGTTCAGCGTGATTTCGTACTGCTGGATGGTGGTGCTGGCTTCCACATTGACCACCGGATCCAGCCGGAAAGGATTGGCAAAGTTGATGTCGCCGCGCGCCACTTTGTAGCGGTTGCCGTGGAACAGCAGGTCACCCGCGAGAACATGGATGTGGCCAAGCAGAATGGGATGCTCCCAGGTCCCGCGCACGCGCAAATTCGCTTCCGCTTCGAGCTCGGCGCCCGGCCACTGCATGCGCGCGTCCGGCGTCGATACCGCTTCAATGTCGAATTGCAGATTGCGCAAGAAAGGAGAGCTGGTCGAGGGACCGGAAATGCCTTCCTTGGTGGCTACCAGGGCACCGGCGGTCTCCAAGCCTTGGGTGAGGGTGACGCGCTCGACGGTCACGCGCCCGGAGAGAACGCCGGCCTCGGTCGTGCCGGTAAGGCGGAGCGAGCCGGCGGTCAGCCAGCTCATACCTTCCGGATAGCGGATGCGCGTGCCGTCGCTTCGCGCCGTGATGTCGTAGCGCAGGGGCCGCTCGCCGTAATTAACGTTGCCAGACAGATGCAGCGTACCGCCGCCGGCTTGGGCCGTCAGGTTATCAAATTGAATGCGCGCGGCATCGAAGATCAAATCGCCCTGGATAGCACTCAGTCCCGTGGGGAAATCGGCAACGCGCGCCGCGGCGCTTTCAATGTGAACGCGTCCGGTGATGCGCGGGCGGTCGAGCGTGCCTTCAAATGTGGCATTCACCTGCGCCGAGCCGCCGCTGGTGAGCCCCGGTGTGAGGCTGGAAAGCAACCGAAGGTCCAGAGCACCGTTGAGCCGGAGATTGAGGGCCCGCCGGTTGGAAAACTCCACGTTTCCCTCGACTTGAATATTGGTATCCGTTCCGCGGAAAGTTGCCGACTCGATCTGGAAATTGTCGCGAGAGGAACGAAAATGCACAGGTCCCACATTTTCCAACTGCACGTTGGCATAGGTGAAGACCAGCTTCGAGAACTGGGCGTCAACGGCAAGACTCTCGGGGTGCTTGAGCGTTCCGCTGACGGCAATTTCTCCGTCGGCTTTGCCGTGCCCGTTAAATTGATTCAGGTGGAGCGCGGTCATAAGGAAAGGATCCAGGTTGATGTCCTTGATCGAAACCTTGCCATTGACGGGGAACGGATCGGCGAGTCCGAGGGTAACCTCTCCGGACAGCTCTCCGGTGCTCATCGCCGAGCCCAGCCTGAGCTTCGCAGTTTGACCGTCCGAAGTGAGTCCACCATCGAAACTTCCAATGACCGCCTGGCCAATTCGTAGATCTACAACACGGAAAGTCCCTTCGGCTTGCGGGGATGTGACCGAACCGCTGGCCTTGACACGGAAAGAGACTTGGCCGTCCACGGGAAAGCGCGCCGATTGCAGCTTTTCGAAGTTTGCCAGCGGAAGAGACGCACCCACGAGATCGACTGAAATGTTGTGGTCGCGCAGGCTGTAACCGGCGGTTCCGGTCACAATCCCCGCTCCGCGCCCCGCTTCCTTGCCTGGTGCGAACAAACGCAGCTCGGCATTGGCGATGCGAACTTCGCCGGAATTGAGATTGAGTTGCCCGCGAAGGCGGTTGAACAAAACACCGTAGACATCGCCATCCGCCAGATCGAAAAGCCCGGTGATCGCCGGATCTTCCCGCGTGCCGCGCCCGTGGAATTGCCCAGACAATTGGCCGCGCACCGGATACGACCAGCCAAGAACCTGCTGGAGCGTTTCCACCGGCGTGGCCTCGAAATTCATGTCCGCGGACCAAGTGTTCGCCGGGAGGAAACTCCAATTCGTGAGGGCCAGAGTAGTTTCGACTCCGACGTCGATTGACCCACGGCGCAGCCGCCCGCGAGCCAGCGTCAACTCCCTCGGCGAGTAGTTGAGGTCGCCGTCCACAAGATCGAAGGTGAGGTCCTCGTAACGCACTTGCTCGCCGTGAAGATGGCCCGCAAACGTCGGGCCGCCGGACGGGCCTATGATCTTGCCCTCCCAACGCGCACTGCCCGCGATGACCTTGACGGCGTCCGGAGAATTGGGCTTGGCGTCCCGAACGGCGTTGATGAAATCGCGATAACTCTCCAGCGATCCGGTCTCGAAATGTACGTCCAAGTCCGTGTCGCGCGGCGCCAGCAGGCCAGAGACGGACCCACGCGACTCGGGGGTCTCGAATTCCCCAGAATCAATCTTGAGATCTTTATGATCGTAGCGGTAACGGATGGCCCAATCGCCGTCCACTGGGATGTGCCCCGCAGCAACCTCGTCTGGAGATGTCCATTGCATCTTGGCGGAAATTTCAAAGTGCTCAAATCCGCCGGTCCAGGTTTCGACAGTATCCGCGGAAAGGATGCTGTCCCAATGCAGTTCGTCAACGGGGAAGTTGGCTTCTTCGACCGCGGGCCAGACGCTGGCGAGGCGCATGCCTTGAACCCGCGTGTCGGCGCGAAAGAAAAGCCCCTCAAAACGCAGCGTTACCCGGCCCTTCACCGTCCCGCCGAACGCCTCGGCCACGAAGTCGGGGACTTCCAGACCCTTGTTATCGATGCGAACGCTGCCGTGGGTGGAAACGCCCGAGGCATGAAAGATAGGCTGGTAACTGAGAGTGATGTCCTGGCCGGAATAGCTTCCCGTGCCGTGAAACTGTCCACCGGCCAAGCGGCCTTCCCCCCGAACGTCAACATGGCCCGTGGGTGTTTCTGCCGAGCGCAAATTGTCGTGCAGATCCTTCAGGTTCACCCAGCCGCGGTACCGGAACGTCCACTTGGGCTGCAAGAAATCCTGCATCTCAGCCTGGGCATCCAGATGCGAGTGCGCGAAGTCGAAGACTCCCTGTTCCAGCGCGAAACCGTCTCGCCACAATGTGAACTTCGCGGAGATCTTTACGGGCACCGGCAGGAATCGCTTGGCCGTGTATGTTATGGATGACCAATCGAGCATTCCGAGATACAGCGGACGATCCAGGGATCCGCCGGCATCCAGCTCCAGGTGCAGATCCGAGCCTTCGATCGCCAGCGGCGTTTGCACGTCGTTATAAAGCACCCAGCCGTTCTCAAGCTGCACCTGGCGAACGCGCAAGTCGAAAAGCTGCTCGCGCGAAAGCCCTTTCCCCGAAGAAGCCGGGCGCGGCACCGGCACATTCGTTGTTCCGTCGCGTTCGACCCGGATGTGCACGTGCGGCTGCTGAACGAACAAATCGTTGAGCGAAACGCGGCGCCCCCAAAAAGAATCCACGCGCAAGCCGACGCGCACATCCTCGGCAGCAAAGAGCGGCTCCGTGCCCGCCGGCTCGCGGCCGTGAATCACTAAGCCTCGCAATTCGGCTCGGAGCGACAGCCAGCGAATGGAAAGCGTGCGCAGTTCGACGCGGCCTCCCGTCATGGTTTCGAGGCGGCTAATGAAAAAGCGGCGAATCAGCGGGTTGCCCCCGCCACTCCCGAAAAAGATCAGCAGGCCCGCCACAATCAGCACAACCTTTACGCCCAGCACCCAGGCGACGTGCCGCAGCCATCTCCACTTTCGCCGCCGTGTTTGTTCCGTCATTTCGTGCCTTGATCCACGAACTTATTCACTTTCACTCGTGAGCGGCTCTCGTTCAGCCAGCGGTCCGCCTGTTCGTTGATGCCGCGCTGCACCAGCGCTTCGTGGATATAGTCGCGGGCCGCATCCAGCGAAGGCGGCGCCTGTCCCCGAGCCTCAGCGCGAGGGACTACGGCCTTCTGATAGAAATCTTCCACATCCTTGGAGTCAATTTGCGCCGAAGGGCGAAATCTCGAATCCAGGTAGTTGCTGAGATAGAGTTGCGCGGCCACCATGTTCCTGACATCCGCGGCGCTCAGCCCAGTCTGTTTTTTTCGCGTCTCATATTCCTGGGGCGAGGTAAACGACTTCTCGACACGCTCCATGCCTGCCGCAATATCCGCGTCCGACGGATGCGGGAATTGCGCGGTTTCCGCTTCATTCCGCACGATCCATTGATCGATCAAACGGTCCAGAATCTGAGCGTCGCTCTCCGATTTTCCGTCCACGAGTTGCTGATAGCGGCCTAATGCGCGGACCTCGCTCAGCAGAATGATGTCGTTCTCGATCCTGGCCGCGATGCGATCGATGACCTCTTGAGCGGGCAATCGCAAAGCCGCCACTGCCGCCAGCATCCCGGCAAAAACGAGCATGCCCGCCCGGCGCATCAGAACGTCGCTCCTAAATTAAAGAAAATTTGAAACCCAGGAAGCCGCGTGCTGGTAAAACCCTGCGACCCTATCGCGCAGTTGGGTGTGCTGCTCGGGCACTGAACCGGCACTACGAATTGGGGGCGGTTTAACTGATACCCCAGGTCGATACGAATAGGTCCGACGGGCGTGCCGTAGCGGAAACCAAGTCCCACGGTGTGCGCGAAATAGTTCAGCTCGTTGGTGCAGTTAAATTGGCAGGTCTTATCCGCCGGATTGAAAATAGGAGCCGGCGAATTGGCGCGGAAGGTCACGCGGTTTAAGCGGCTATAGACGTTTCCGCCGTCGTAAAAAAGCGCGCCGCCCAATGCCGTGCCGATGTACGGCAAGCGCATCGGAAACCGAAATTCCTGGTTGAGGACCAACAGCGCCTGGCCGCCCACGGGAAATCCCGTGGTGGCATCGCGCGGGCCGGCTTGATTCAACGCAAAGCCGCGCAGCGAAGTACCGCCGCCCGCAAAGAACCTCTCCGGCAGCGGAATCACGCTCACCGCCGTGGTCTGCGGCGGGAAACTCAGCGACACCGTGTCGCGATAGGGCTCCAAAATCCCGACGCGTATCGACCGCGCAAAGCTAAACTTCCGTCCAATGGGATGATAGGTCGAATTTTGATAGTAAAATCGCAAAAAACTCGCACTCGATCCGATCGAGGTATCCGCGATCCCAAAATCGGCGCTGTTGAAACTGCCCCGCGTGGCGTCCGCCGGATTGTCGCGGGCATCGTGCACCCACGTGACACCGAATTGCGACACCAGATCCGGCGCATTGAAGAGCGGAACCTCCTGCGGCAGGATGTTCAGGTTCGACACCTGCACTTTGCGGAAGGTGTAGCGATAGATCAGCGACGTTCGCGGCGTGATCTGATCGGCGAGCTGCACCGATCCTTCATAACGCGTTTCCGTAAAGGTATTGATGTCCTGAGTCTTCTCGGTGTACGCCGTGGCCTGAAACGTAAAATGCGGATTGGCGAAGGTGTTCGGATCCGAATAGCCCAGCAGCGCGCGGTCTTCAATGGTGCTGGCGCGAAGCTTGAACGAGAGCGAATCCCCGCGTCCGGTGAGGTTCAGCTTACTGATCTCCAGAATGCCCCGCACGGCCGCCTGGATTTCGCTGCCTGTCGGATTGTTAGTGCTGGCCAACCTTTGCACTTCGAAGCCGCCCCCGTAAGCCAGGGTATAGCGTTTGGCCTCTTCCACCAGCACTACCACGTCTTTGTCCCGGTCGGTTCCATTGGGGTTCTGGGGCTCAATGGTCACGCGGTTGAAAATTCCCAGGTTGTACAAGCGCCGCTGGGATTCGACGACATCGCCTTCCCGCAGCGGCTCGTTTGGCTTAACGCGAATTTCGCGCCGAATCACTCCTGCGCGAGTATGGTCGTAACCCGTTACCAGAATTTTCCGCACTCGCGTTTGCGGTCCTTCGTCAATACGATAGACCAGCTTCACCGGGTCCGCTTGCGCGATCTCGCTGCCGCTTCCCTTGCCATTTTTTTTCAGCCCTTCGTTGGCACTCGGACTGCCGTTCCCATTTTCCGGATGAGCCGTAGCCGTTTCCCCGCCGACGGGTTCCGCCGTAGACGTAAAGCGCGCGTCGGGAAAACCCTCGTTGTAGTAAAGCGCCAGAATATTGTCGCGATCGCTGGCCACGCTGAAATCGGAATAGGGCTGGCCTGCGGTCTCCCCCACCACCCCGAGCAGCTCCTCCTCTTTAAACGCATGGACGCCCTCCAGGCTGAGCGCGGCGACTCGCGTTTGTTTCCCTTCCTGTATGGCGAACCGAACTAGCAGGTTGCCTTCTTTCCCCTGGTAGTTATCCAGAATCTGGGCGTCCACTGCGGCGTCTTGAAAACCGCTGGCCAAGTACAGATTGCGCATCGACTCCCGCTCGGATTCCACCAAACGCCGGCTGAAGCGCCCGCGCGTCGCGAAGGACTTGCCAAAAATCTGTAGCCGGCCGCGCAGCAGCTCCGTGCTGAAGTAATGATTGCCGGTTATCTCGATGCCCGCGAGCTCGTGGCGATCGCCGCGTTCCACCTTATAAGTAATAAGTTCTTCGGTGCCCTTGGACTCTCCGCTTTGCACCTCTCGCGTGCTCGTCGCGTAGTCCACTTCCGCGTCAAAGTATCCCTGGCGCTCCAGGCGCTCGCGAATGTTACGCTTCCCTTCTTCCAGCAGATCGGCGTCGATGGCGCCCTCTTGATATACGGGCACCAGTTTTTTCAGTTCGCCGTCCGAGAATTTTGCCCCCACTACGCTGATTTGCACCCGAGGACCCTCGGTGATGTCCAATTCCAGCGGAATGGTGTTTTTGGCCGCGTCGTATTCTCCCCGGTGGACCACGGCGCGCGCGTTAAGGTGCTCTTTCTTGACGAGAAACTTTCGCAGACGATCC
>Ga0210403_10000340_pt1 | contig 50654 bp, 37 predicted proteins | sample IncBWC19MmetaG_FD_150863 | JGI IMG/M metagenome (GOLD analysis project Ga0210403, IMG submission 150863) | Forest soil microbial communities from Barre Woods Harvard Forest LTER site, Petersham, Massachusetts, United States - Inc-BW-C-19-M | ecosystem: Environmental > Terrestrial > Soil >...
GCCTAGGAATTGCTGGAGCGCCGCGGCATTGGCCGCAAAATCGAACGGCAAGATATCCGAGTTGCTCAGGCGAAGTGTCGTGACCCCCCAGATACGCGTCAAGGCCGTGTGGTATTCAAACGTGGGATCGCCAATGTGCGACATCCAGAAGTGATCGTCGTAACCGGAATGATAGACGCCGTATTCGCCGGTAAATCCCAAAAGCATCACTGGCCGGCCGAGATGATTCAGGAATACGGTGTGGTCGGAGCCGCTGCCGATGCGCGTTTGAACCAGCGCGGGATCGGACGGGGGCGCCGGCAACTTCTTGTCGCGCATCAAAGTGGCACGCCACGCTTCGTATAGAGACTTCCCCGATGGAGCGCGAACGTCTTTCGACGCTTCGACCAGCATCGGCGCGAGAGAAGCGACCGCCGCGGGTTCGAAACTCAGCCCTTCTGGCCCCGCGGTGGTGGCTGCTCCGGCCACCGATTCATCCACATTTAAGTAGGCAACCAGTTTCTTTTTCAAGTCCTCCGCGAATTGCTCGCCCCATTCGGTCGAACCCGTCAGGGCGTATTCTTCGCCATCCCAACTACAGACAACAATCGTACGGCGTGGGCGGACCCCGCGCTGCTTCAGCTCACCCAGCGAACGCGTAAGCTCCATCATCGAAGCCGTGCCGCTCACGGGATCCACGCCGCCATACGCCCAGGCGTCGCGATGGTTGCCGACCAGCACCCACTCGTCCGGCAGTTCGCTGCCGCGGAGACGCGCTTCGACGACGGTGTAGGGTTTCATGCTGGTGTCCATGTCCACATGCAGGTGGACTTGCACCGCGCCCGTGAAGCGGTAGGTGATGGGCAGCGCGCCGCGCCAGTGTGCCGGAACTTCGGGACCGGTCATGTTTTCCAGCAAGGGCTTGGCGTCGCGCCAGGAAAGAGGCAACGCGGGAATCTTAGGGAGCGATCGCGCCTCTTCTGGCGCGATGTGCTTTGCGCCGGGAACGGAGGCCCAACCGGGTGTGGTGGGATCGCCGGGAACGATGTAGTCGTAAGTAATCGCGCCACGCTGCATGTGACTCTCTGGGCCCCACGGGCCGTCCGGGAAAACTTTGCCGCGGGTATAGCCGTCCTCGGCGGGATCGGAATAGATCAGCAGGGCCGCGGCGCCTTCGCGCTCGGCGGTAAGCGCTTTGAAACCTCGATAGCTGTATGGATTCGAGTAGCGGACGATGACGATTTTGCCTTTGACGCTGATGCCGTTCTTGCGCAGCAGTTCATAGTCTTCGGGATTCCCGCTATGTGCATAAACGAGTTCGGCCGTGACGTCACCGGATGCGGAATAACCGAAGTAGGAGCCGGCAATGGCTGGATTCTTGGTATCCGGATCCACGTCATAGGGATCCTCCCGGAGGGAAGCTTGGAAGTGAACAGGCGCGGTCATCTCCAGAGAAACGCTGCGCGGGCTGGAATGCAGCACGTCGTAGCGCCGCAGCGTGACGTCTTCCCAGCCCTGCGTCCGCCATTCCCGGGCCATGAATTCGGCGAGCTTGTTGTTCTGTTCGGATGCGGCCGGGTGTGGCTCCGCTGTAAAAATGCGGTGCCATTCGCGAGCTTTTTCGGGCGAAGGCAGCGATTGAAACGTGGTCTCCAAGCGGTGTTCGGCCACAGCATTCACCGGCGAAAATCCAAGGATGAGGGAAGTTTGCGAAGCTTCCGGAGTGGTTTGCGCGGAGAGCGCCAATGGAACAATCAGGAACGCCGAGGCGGCAATGCAGCGCGAAAGGCATTCGGGACGCGTTTTCACCAGGCTCTCCCTCACCGCAAGAATTTGTAAGCTGAAAAGCAGAGCCGCTTATTCAGCAGACTTTACCGGCGGCGAATTGTAGCGCATCGGCGACGAGATGACATTCCTTCGCCATCGCCGTTAGCGGCGCTCCGGGGAGCAGCGATCGCCCAGAGGCGTCATTCCGCGGGCCCTGAGAAGAATCAGGGGTAGTGGGTCAGTTCGAATTTCGCTTTGCCGGAAAAGGCCCAAACACCAGCCTCAAGAATAAAACGTATAGCGCAATGGAGATAATTGCGATCCACCATGGCCTAAGCACCATCGGAAACAAAAACACTAATAGCCACAGCCACCAGGGCATTTGTGACCACCCATTGCCACCCGATTTTATGGGGTTCGCCTGATCGTCCATGCAAGGTAAGAGTACGCCCGAGTCGCTGTTAGATTCAAAGGTTAAAACCCAACGGGGGTCAAATTTCAAACTGACCCACTACGAATCAGGCCGTAGCTTGACCCCGGCGCACTGCTGCGCTAGGGTGTAAGAAGTTTCTTCCTCAAGTGGGGCGCTCCAGAAACCCCACAGGAGTGCAACGACGTTCTTCGCGGCGCAGCCTGTCACTTGGAGGAATCCGCCATCGGCCAGCCGGTTCCTGTAGCCAGAAAACCTTCCACTTGGATGCGACGTACCGTTCACATTTCCGGACAAATTGAACCTTTCTTCGGCACGTTGGATGAAAACGTGCGCCTGTTGGAGGACGTGCTGCACGTGCGCACGCACCTGCATGACACGCGACTGACCGTCGAAGGCGAACAAGATAGCGTCGATCAGGCCGTGAAGATCGTCGAGGAGTACAACCACCTCACCCGACACGGCCGGACACTCTCCAGCACCGAAGTCAAATCGTTGATGCGGGTCGCGACCGAAGAACCGCACGAGTCGCCGCGCGCTCTGTTCGAGCACCACCGCACGCGATCGTTCGGGAAGAAAGTCGTCACGCCGAAAAACAACAGCCAGCGCCACTACATGGAGGAGATCGAAAAGCACGACATGATGTTCGCTGTCGGTCCGGGCGGCACCGGTAAGACCTATCTAGCCGTGGCCATGGCCGTCAGCGCGCTGCTGACCAAGCAGGTCAACCGCATCATTCTGGCGCGGCCTGCCGTCGAAGCCGGCGAGCGGCTTGGTTTTTTGCCCGGCACGCTGCAGCAAAAGATCGATCCGTACATGCGTCCCCTCTACGACGCGCTCTATGACATGCTGGACGCCGACAAGCTCGAGCGCTTTTTGGAGAAGGGCATCATCGAAGTTGCGCCGCTGGCGTTCATGCGCGGCCGCACGCTGAACGATTCCTTCGTTATTCTGGACGAGGCGCAGAACACCACCAGCGAGCAGATGAAGATGTTTCTGACGCGCCTGGGCTTCAACTCCAAGGCGGTGGTTACCGGGGACGTCACGCAGATCGACCTGCCCGCGGGCAAAAAGTCCGGCCTGGTCGAAGCCCTGGAAGTGTGCGGGAAGATCGAAGGCATCGGGGTGGCCCAGTTCAGCGAGAAGGACGTCGTCCGCCATAACCTCGTCCAGCAGATCATCCGTGCGTATGAAGAGTATGATGGTAGCCATCCGCAGCGTAGCGGAAACGCCACCAACGGCAAGTCTCTGGTGCGCGCGGCGGAAGCCGAGAAGCAACCGACCAAAGAAACTCAGCAAGGATGATCCTGAACCGCCAGCGGGAAGTGCGCGTGGCGCAGCGGCCACTGCAATTGTTTTTGCGGCGTTTGCAGGAACATCTGGGCCTCGCAGCGGCCGAGGTTACCATTTGCCTGGTGAGCGACGCGGAGATCGCGCGCATGAATGAGGTGTTTCGCAAGAAGAAGGGACCCACCGACGTGCTCTCGTTTCCCTCGGTCGCACGCCGCAAACAGCGTAAGCGCGGGCACTCGGGGCGGACGGTTCCGAACGGAAACCGGGCGGCAACCCTGGCCAGGGACGGCAGCTCTGAAACCGAATATCTTGGCGACGTGGCGATCTCACCGGCCACGGCGCGGCGCAATGCCAAGGAACTTGGGCGCACGCTGCCCAACGAACTCCAGATATTGATACTCCATGGCGTGCTGCACCTGCTCGGTTACGACCACGAAACGGATAGCGGGCAAATGCTGCGTGTCGAGCAGCGGCTGCGCCGAAGGCTCGGGCTGGCTTGAAGACGTATTTCTGGGCATACACGCTCGGCACCGTGCTCTTGGCACTGGGCCTGCCGGTTTTTTCCTACCTCACGCTAATCTATCGCGAGCTCGGGCGCATGACTACCGGGCAGGTCCACGAGCATCTGGACATTTTTGAAGCCGAGATCGAGCCGAAGCTCAAGATCAACCGGCGCAGCGGCGGTCGCACGTTCCGCATTCTGGGGCATTTCTGGCTGGCTTTTCTTGTGCTGGAAACCACTCGCGGTGTCGTCTACTTCGTCCCAGGCACATGGGAATCCTTTGTCGAGTTCTGCGTGTTCTTGAGCCTCGAAGTGGTCATCGCCATGCACTTCATTCCGGACATGCTGCTGTACCGCACCACGGGCCGCTGGCTGTTGCCGCTGCTGCCTTTGATTCGCGCCGCGATGTGGCTGGTTTGGCCGGTGCGTATCTTCCTGGAAGGCGCCGAATCGCTGGCCCGAATTGCCGAGCACGAACCGGAGCGCACCGAGGAACAACGCACCGAAGAAGGCATCGAGGCGCTGGTCGAGCAAGCCGAAGAAGAAGGCATCATCGAACCCGAACAGGCCGACTTGATCGAGCAGGTTGTGGAATTCAGCGATAAGCGCGTCCGGGAAGTCATGACACCACGTCCGGACATTGTTGCCATGGCCGCCGACGCAACCCTCGAAGAGCTACACGCGAAATTTGTCGAGATGCGCTTCGCGCGCATGCCGGTATACGAAAAATCGCTGGACGATATTTTTGGTGTGGTCTACGCGCAAGACTTGCTGCATATCGCCGATCAGGATTTGCCGAAACGCAAAGTCCGCGAGTTGGTTCGCCCCGCGCTGTTCATTCCCGAAACCAAGGCCGGTTCCGAGCTATTGCGCGAAATGCGCCAGAAAGACCAGCCCATGGCGGTGGTCATCGATGAACACGGATTGGTCGCGGGCCTGGCGACCGTCGAGGACTTGGTCGAGGAAATTGTCGGCGAGAGCGGCCGCGACGAGAAAAAGCCTTCCCCTGATGTAGTTCGCGAACCCGACGGTGGGCTGGTCATGCGCGGCAGCATGGCTATCGGCGACGTCGAGGAACTTCTGGGCGTTCAGTTCGGAGACAAGGCCGACGAAGCGGTCACCACCATCGCCGGTTTGTTGAGCCATGTGTCCGGCAAAGTTCCCGCCCCGGGCGACAAGGTTGACTTGGCCGGCCACCGTTTCGAAGTGCTCGAAGCTAACCAAAGGAAGGTATTGCGCGTGAGAATTCGCAAGCAACCAGCGGCCCAGGTTGTGAAATCGTGACTCGTGAAAGGACCGCTAACGAAGCCAGGAAAAAAGGGTATCGCGCGGGCTTCGTTGCCATCGTGGGGCGCCCGAACGCGGGAAAGTCGACGCTCTTGAATCACCTCGTCGGGCAGAAGGTCGCCATCGTCACGTCCAAGCCGCAGACTACGCGCAACCGCATCCAAGGAATCGTTACGCAGCCGCGCGGGCAGGTCGTGTTCATCGATACGCCGGGGCTGCATGACGCGGACTCCGCGCTGGGTCGCCAGATGATGCACGAAGTGGCGGCGGCGCTGGAAGGCATCGACGTGCTGTTGCTGATGGTGGACGCCAGCCGCGCGTTTCCGCACGCGGACGCTTTGTTGCTCGAGAAGGCCCAACGTTTTCGCGGAAAAACAATTCTCGCGCTCAACAAAATCGACCGCTTGCCGAAAGCCAAGTTGCTGCCGCTGATCGATGCGTTTCAGAAGGCCTTTGAGTTCGCGGCCATCGTGCCGATCTCGGCGCTGAAGGGCAACGGCTGCGATGAACTGCTGGACGAAATTCTCCGGCAGTTGCCGGAGAGCGAGGCGTATTTTCCGGAGGACCAGGTCACCGACCAGCCGGAAAGGTTTCTGGCCGCGGAAATCATCCGCGAAAAAGCCATCCAGGTGATGTACCACGAAGTGCCGTACGCGCTGGCGGTGTTCGTGGACAAGTTCGAGGAGACCCCGAAACTCTTGCGCATCGACGCGACGTTGAACGTGGAGCGCGATTCGCAGAAGAAAATTCTGATCGGCCACAAGGGCGAAATGATGAAGAAGATCGGGACGGAGGCGCGGAAAGAATTGGAAGCGCTGCTGGACACCAAGATTTTCCTGAGCATGTTCGTCAAGGTAGTCCCGGGTTGGCGGGAGAATCCGCAGAAGGTGCGCGAGCTGGATTGGCATTTCCAGCTCGAAGGGCTCAGCCAGGAACAAGAAAATGAATCGCCTCCGGAACCTGAAGAGTAGCCTAGCGGGCAGGGATTTTCGGAGAGACCGAAGTTAGTCGGGGGCGGCAATGCCCAGGCTCTTCATTTTGCGGTACAGGTGGCTGCGCTCCAGGCCCAGCGCGGAAGCGGTTTGCGTCATGTTCCAGCGGTGTTCCTGCAATTTTCGCAAAATAAATTCGCGTTCGTAGGCGCTGCGGGCTTCGTGCAACGTCGAATAGGGGTGTTGCGGGCTTTCGGCTACGCCGCGGAAGAGTTCGGGCGGCAGATGATGCGGTTCGATGCGCGCTTGCGGGCAGACGATGACCAGCCGCTCAACCAGGTTGCGCAATTCGCGAACATTGCCGGGCCAGGGATACCGCAACAGGATTTCCATCGCGGTGTCGCTCAGTTCGCGGGTTTTCTTTCCATAAGCGGAGCTGAATTCGCCCAAGAAATAGCGGCTAAGGCTGGGGATATCTTCGCGGCGGTCGCGCAGCGGCGGAACGAAAAAGGGAATTACGTTCAGGCGATAGAAGAGGTCCTGGCGGAAAGCGCCGCGCGCGATCTCTTGTTCGAGGTTCTTGTTGGTGGCAGCGAGGACGCGCACGTCCACCGTGAGCGTTTGGTTCGAGCCCACCGGCTCGAAGCGTTGTTCTTCGAGAACACGCAAGACTTTGGATTGCGTGCGCAGGCTCATGTCGCCGATTTCATCGAGGAACAAAGTTCCGCCGTCAGCCTTCTTGAATTTTCCAGTTTTGTCGTCGGTGGCCCCCGTGAAGCTGCCTTTGATGTGGCCGAAGATCTCCGACTCGATCAATTCCTCCGGAATGGCGGCGCAATTCACTTCGACAAACGGGCCTTTGTTGCGGAAGCTGGCAGCGTGCAGCGCGCGGGCCACGAGCTCTTTTCCCGTACCGCTTTCGCCGTAGATCAGCACGCGGCCGTTGGTGGGCGCGGTGACTGCGATCTGCTGGCGCAGCGCTTTCATGGGCACGCTCTCGCCGATGACCTGATAACGATGGCCGAGCTCGCTGCGCAGTAACTGGTTTTCTTCCGCCAGGCGCCGCTGCTGGATAGCGTTGCGGACCAGCACGATAATTTTCTCGAGAGACAACGGCTTCTCGATGAAATCGAAAGCGCCCAGCTTGGTGGCACGCACCGCGGTCTCAATGGTGCCGTGCCCGGAAATCATAATGACCGCCGGAGGCCGCGCCGCGGCTTGCAGGCGGCTGAGCGCTTCCAGGCCATCCATGCCGGGGAGCCAGACGTCCAGCAGCACGACCTCCAGATCGCCGGCGGCGGCGCGCTCCAAGGCTTCCTCGGCAGAGGCGACGGATTCGACCTGGTAGCCCTCGTCAATCAAAATTGAGGAAAGAGATTCGCGAATGCCGGGTTCATCGTCGACGACCAAGAGGTGCGGGCGTGGGGCCATCAGGAAGCTTCGACTCCGTTGCGATCGGTGACGCCCGCCGACGCGAGCTCCGCCACCGGAAGCTCGACTAGAAAACGCGAGCCAACCGGAAAATTGTCTTCTACGTGAATGGTGCCGCCGTGTTCGGCAACGATGCGCGCGGCGATAGCCAAACCGAGGCCGGTGCCGCGATCTTTGGTCGAGAAATGCGGAAGGAAGAGCCGGTCTTTGTCTTCGGGAGAAATGCCGTGGCCGGTGTCCTGGACGCAGATTTCGACGGTTTCCGCCTCGCCGTGCGCGCAAGTCGAAACGATGATTTCGCGCAGCGGCGCCGTTTCCAAAGCTTCCGCGGCGTTGTCGATGAGATTGACGACCACGCTGCGCAGCAAGCCGCCGTCAGCGCGGACGGCGGGAAGATTGTCGGCAAGAGAGGTTTTCAAGCTGATGCCGTCGAGGCGGCCGGAGAAAAGCTCCACAGCTTCGTGAACAACGGTGTTGGCGCTGGTTGGCGCAAGCTTGGCGGTAGGGAAGCGCACGAATTGCGAGAACTCGTTGACCAGGGCGGCCAAGGTGGAAACTTCGCGCTCGATCAGCCGCGAACATTCTTGCACCAAGTGGGTAAGCTCGGCGTCGCGCGGCGCGACAGCCTCGGAGGGATCGCGGCGATCCAGGAAGCGCGAGAGGCGCTGCGAGGAAAGCTGAATCGGTGTGAGCGGATTCTTGATTTCGTGCGCGATGCGGCGAGCGACTTCCTGCCACGCGGCGGACTTTTGCGCGCGCAACACCTCAGTAAGGTCATCGAGCACCAAAACAAAGCCGCTATTCGCGCGGCGCGGGCCAAGCGAGCTCACGCTGACGGCGACGTGCAGGACCCTTCCCGAAACGACGGTCTCGATTTCGCGGGACACCACGCCCATTCGCAAAGAGCGCCGCATCAGAAGCTGCACGGTGCGCGAAGCCTCGGCGCCCAGCAATTCTTCCAGCGATTGAACGTTACGCGCGCGCTCGCCGAACATGCGGGTGACCGCCGTGTTCTCGCGCAGGATAGCGCCGGCGGCGTCCAATGAGATCACGCCCGTAGGAATGTTCTCCAGCACAGTTTCCATGAGCTGGCGGCGGCGTTCGAGTTCCTGGACGGCTTGCTGCAGGTTGCGCGTGAACTGATCGATTTGCGCGCGCGAGTCGCGCAACTGCGTGGTCATAACGTTGAACGAGCGGATGAGGATGCCGAGTTCGTCCTGGGCTTGCTCGGGGACTTGATAGTCGAAGTTGCCGGAGGAAACTTCACGGGTGCCTTCGGCGAGAGCCTGAATCGGCACCGTGACCTGTTTGGCGAGAAACAGCGCAATCCACATCAGCGAGAACAGCAGCAGCACGGTAAATAAGAACAGGATCAGCAGCATCTGACGCTTGAGGGCCCGCAGACCCTGTTTCTCTTTTTCGTATTCCTGGGTTTGTTTCTGGATTTCCGTAATTCTTCGGAAGAAGTCGGGATTCGTGCGGTACCCTGCGGCGACATAGCCCATGCGGGCCACCAGGTAATTCCTTCCCTGGGCCTCCCACACTTCAATGCCGCTAGGCAGCGTGCGCACCCGATTTCCAAAAACGCCGGCCTGCTCGCAGACTTGACCGCTACGATCTTCCGGCTGGTCATCGCATATAACGCCACCTCGGATGGGTTTGCCGTCTTTGTCGAGAATCCAAAGCGCGTCGAGACCGGACTCAAAGGCATGCTTCAGGAGCTCTTCGGTGGGCTGCGACGAATTGACTTGCGCTTGCCGCGCCAGATTGCGCAGACGAGGCAGCGTCGTCCGCCCCAAATCGTTCAGCAGGGACTGGGTTTGTTCGGAAGCGATTTCCAGCGGGCGGGGAAACCAGCGGCCCAGCGTGCGGTTGAGCAGCGAATAGCTGATAAAAAACATGAAGATGACGGGGAGAAGGGACAACGCCATAGCGCCCACGACCATCTTGGTCTTGAACCGCGCGCCTAAAGTTTCCTTGCTGCGCTCGATCAGCAGACGCACGATCGTGCGGAAAAAAATGAGCCCGAAGACAATGAGCGCCGCGATGACAAAGCTGGAAACGGCGGTAAGGGCCATGACGTCGCGCCAGTTACTCGGCTCGAAGGGAACGTCCAGGGAGCCAAAGGTGAAAACAGCGCCGAGCAGCAGGCTGAGCAGAACGCCGCCGATGGCCAAACTCCAGCGTTGTCTTGGTTGGAGCGAACTCATTGTGTGGCGGCGCTCCTTTCTGGCAACAGGTGCTTCAGGGCGCACTCGCTACAGCGAGGCTCTCGCGCGCGGCAGTAATGCTTCCCAGTGTGAACGATAAGAGCGTGGAATTCATTATACAGCGCGGCGTCGGCAGATAGGCTGCGCTCGAAGAGCCGCCGCAGGTCTTCGTAACTGTGTTTTGGCTCCGCAAGGTTGTGGCGTTCGAGAATGCGGCGGGCATAGGCGTCGACCACGAACACCGGATGCCCGCCGGCGTACAGAAGGATGGAGTCTGCGGTTTCCGGGCCGATTCCGTGGACAGCGAGAAGTTGCTCGCGCAGAGTTCGCGTGGGAGTGCGAAACATGGCCGCCAGCGAGCCGCGGTATTCCGCGCGGAGGAAGCGTACGAAGGCTTTCAGCTTCTTTGCCTTCTGGCGGAAGTACCCGGAGGAGCGGATCAGCCGGGCGAGACGTGCCGCGGAAACGGATCCGATAGCACCTGGCGTGAGCAATTTCTCACGCCGAAGATTTTCGATGGCCAGCTCAACGTTGGTCCAGGAAGTATTCTGCGTCAGAATTGCCCCGACGATGACCTCAAAAGGGGTGCGGCTGGGCCACCAGTGCTGCGGACCGTAAGCGGCAAAGAGGACATCGAAGTATTCGCGCAAGAGGGGACGCGCGCTCGGCGCGTGATGCGAGGCCCCGGCACAGACACTCGGTGCAGCCGACTCTGGCGAGGGCTCAAATTGTGGCCATTGACGAAGCGCAGACATCTCTCTCGCACGATAGCGACCGCTTGGAAGCAAGTCAAGAATGGCGCTGGCAGAAGGAACCTCGGGCGGGGAAACGGCACGGGAGAAAGCGAAATTCGCTCTTCGTTTGCCGTCGAAATCCCCAGGAAAAAGTTTTCCTTGCCGTCGGTTTCAGAGCCCCAGAGCTATGCGCCGCCGCGTACGCAAACAACCTGTACGAACGTGCAGGTATTAGCCATTTCACCACGGGGTGTGAAGAACGGACTACCGTCTCCTGACACATTTGCTAAGGTGAGCGCTGGGCTCGACCCAGTCGGGAGTACTGCGGATGTCTGTCCGTCTTGGCGAAATATTGATCAAAGAAAGCTTGATCACGCAAGACCAGCTGCAAAAGGCGCTGGAGTTCCAGCGTTCCAATGGCGGCAAGCTGGGAAGCTGCCTGACCAAGATGGGCTTCATCACCGACGACGACATCACCGGGGTACTATCTCGGCAGTACGGCATTCCTTCCATTAATCTCAAATACTACGAAATTGATCCCACGGTCATCAAGCTGATCCCGCAAGACACCGCGCTGCGCTACCAGGTAATTCCGCTGTCGCGCGTGGGGTCGGTCCTGACCATCGCCATGACCGATCCCACCAACGTCTTCGCCATGGACGATATCAAGTTCATGACCGGCTTCAATGTGGAGCCGGTGGTGGCTTCGGAATCGGCCATCGGCGACGCCATTACGAGATTTTACGGCGGCAGCCAGACCAATCACGAAGAGCTGAGCAAGATGATGAAAGACCTGGTCATGGACGACCAGGAGCTGGAACTAGCCGCCGAAGAAACGCAATTGGATACGGCGACCCTGGAAAGAGCCGCCGAAGAAGCTCCGATCATCAAGCTGGTGAACCTGATCTTGACGGACTCCGTGAAGCGCGGCGCCAGCGATATTCACATGGAGCCGTACGAGTTGGAAATGCGAGTCAGGTTCCGCATCGACGGAGTTTTGCAGACGGTGATGAGCCCGCCGCTGCGCTTGAAGGACGCCATCACCAGCCGCGTGAAGATCATGGCCAAGCTGGACATCGCGGAAAAGCGCTTGCCGCAAGACGGCCGCATCATGATCAAGTACAAAGCCGACGGCAAGAAAAAGGAATTGGACTTCCGTGTCTCCACGGTTCCGACGCTGTACGGCGAAAAAATCGTCATGCGGCTGCTGGATAAAGAAAACCTGCGGCTGGACATGACCAAGCTGGGGTTCGAACAGGAATCGCTGACCAAGTTCGAACGAAACATTTTGAAGCCCTACGGCATGGTGCTGGTCACCGGGCCGACCGGATCGGGAAAAACGAACACGCTGTATTCCTCGGTGGCGCGGCTCAACACCGTGGATACCAACATCATGACCGCGGAAGACCCGGTCGAGTTCCAGTTGGCGGGCATCAACCAGGTGCAGATGAAGGAGCAGATCGGCTTGAACTTCGCGGCCGCGCTCCGCGCCTTTTTGCGGCAAGACCCCAACATCATTCTGGTCGGAGAAATTCGCGACTTCGAAACCGCGGAAATCGCCGTAAAAGCGGCGCTCACCGGACACATGGTGCTGTCCACGCTGCACACCAACGACGCTCCGTCGACCATCAGCCGCTTGATGAACATGGGTATCGAGCCCTTCCTGGTGGCCACTTCAGTGAACTTGATTTGCGCGCAGCGGCTGGTGCGCCGCATTTGCGTCGGCTGCAAGACCGAATTGGAAGTTCCGGAACAAGCTTTGATCGACGCCGGATATACGCCGGAAGAAGTGAAGACCACCAAGATCTATCACGGCAAAGGCTGTACGACCTGCAACAAGGGCGGCTACAAGGGCCGCACCGGCCTGTATGAGGTCATGGAAATCAACGACGAACTGCGGGAGCTGATTTTGGTGGGCGCATCGGCCCTGGAACTGAAGAAAAAGGCGATTGAGCAGGGCATGATCACGCTGCGGCGCAGCGGTTTGGCCAAGGTGGCGCTGGGGCAGACCACCATGGAAGAAGTACTGCGCGAAACGGTGCTTTAGAAAAGAGAAGGTGAACGATGGCCGGAATTACGCTGAGCGAACTGCTGAAAAAAATGATCGAGATGGGTGGGAGCGACCTGCACATCACTACGAACAGCGCGCCGCGAGTCCGGGTCCATGGACATTTGCGGCCTTTGGACATGCCGCCGCTGACCGCCGCGGACACCAAGTCGCTGGCGTATAGCGTGCTCACCGACGCGCAGAAGCACCGGTTCGAAGAGAACCTGGAGCTGGACTTCTCCTTCGGCTTGAAGAACCTGGCGCGCTTCCGCGGCAACGTTTTCAATCAACGTGGTGCGGTGGGAGCGGTGTTCCGCACCATTCCCTGGGAGATTAAAGGTTTCGACGCGTTGGGCTTGCCCGCGGTGGTCAAGGGGCTGTGCGAAAAGCCGCGCGGCTTGGTTCTAGTTACCGGACCAACCGGTTCGGGAAAATCGACGACGCTCGCCGCCATGCTGGACAAGATCAACAGCGAACGCGAAGAGCACATGATCACCATCGAGGACCCCATCGAGTTCCTCCACAACCACAAGAAATGCCTGGTGAACCAGCGCGAAGTTCACGCGGACACTCATTCGTTCGCCAATTCGCTGCGTGCCGCCCTCCGTGAAGACCCCGACGTGGTGCTCATCGGCGAAATGCGCGACCTGGAAACCATCGAATCCGCGCTGCGCATCGCTGAGACCGGCCACTTGACCTTTGCCACGCTGCACACCAACTCCGCGGCATCGACGATCAACCGCATCATCGACGTCTTTCCCGCGCACCAGCAGCCGCAAGTGCGTGCACAGCTCTCCATGGTGATCGAAGGCATTTTGTGCCAGGCGCTACTGCCGCGCTCCGATGGGCGGGGCCGCATGATGGTCATGGAAGTTCTGGTGCCCACACCAGCCATCCGCAACCTCATCCGTGAAGACAAGATCCACCAGATTTATTCGGCGATGCAGACCGGCACGGGTCAAACCGGTATGCAGACGTTCAACCAGGGTTTGGCAAACTGCTACTTCGCCAAGACCATTTCCCTGGAAATGGCGCTCTCGCGGTCTTCGAATGCCGATGAACTGCAGGACATGATCAATCGCGGAGTGTCGGGTCCCGGCGGCAAGACGCCGGTGACCAGCAAGCGCTAAGAGTTTGGGTAAGCCACCTGGGCCCAAGGTTATTTGGCAGGACGGACTGAGGAGGACGAAATGCCGGTCTACACGTATAAGGGAACCAATCGAGCGGGAAGCGCGGTCAGCGGAGAGGTCAACGCCGCCAGCAAGGACGACGTCAAGAACCAGCTGCGCCGGCAGCAAATCACCGCCACGAAGATGTCCGAAAAAGGCAAGGAATTCAACTTGCCGACCTTCGGCGGCGGCGTCAACGCCAAGGAGTTGGCGATTTTTACGCGGCAATTCTCGGTGATGATCGACGCCGGGTTGCCGCTGGTGCAGTGCCTGGAGATTCTGGCCAGCCAGCAGGAGAACCAGACCTTCCAGAAGGTCCTGACCGGCACGCGCGGATCGGTGGAAGGCGGCGCCACGCTCTCGGCCGCCATGCGCCAGTACCCCAAGGTATTCGACGCTTTGTACGTCAACATGGTGGAGGCCGGCGAGACCGGCGGTATTCTCGACACCATTCTTCAGCGCCTTTCCACCTACATCGAAAAGAACGTCAAGCTCAAGCGCGCCGTGCAATCGGCCTTGATCTACCCCATTGGTGTTTTGGCCATCGCCGGCGCGGTGATCATCCTGCTGCTCTGGAAGGTGGTTCCGATTTTCGCCACGTTGTTCGCCGGACTGGGCGTGGACCTGCCGTTGCCCACGAAAATCGTAATCGGATTGAGCAACTTTATCGGCAGCATCTTCGGCCTGTTGATCGTGGTGGCCGCCGTGGGCATCATTTTCGCCATCAAAGTATGGTATGGGACCGATCAAGGACGCTATGTGCTGGACTCGATCATCCTGAAATTGCCGGTCCTCGGCATATTGATGAGAAAGATCGCCGTGGCCCGGTTTACCCGCACGCTCGGCACCCTGATCGCCAGCGGTGTTCCCATTCTCGAGGGGTTGGACATCACCGCAAGGACCGCCGGAAATGCCGTGGTCGAGCGCGCCTTGCAGAAGGTCAGGAAGTCGCTGGAAGAAGGTAAATCGCTGACCGAGCCCTTGAAAGACTGCGAGGTGTTTCCCGGCATGGTGACCCAGATGATCGCCGTCGGCGAACAGACCGGCGCCATGGATGCCATGCTCCAGAAGATTGCCGACTTCTACGAAGAAGAAGTGGACGCAGCGGTGAAAGACTTGTTGACCGCCCTCGAGCCCATCATGATCGTGTTCTTGGGCGTGGTGGTCGGCGGCGTGGTCATTTCCATGTACATGCCGCTCTTCTCGCTGATTGGCAAGTTGAGCGGACACTAGACCGCGGAAGCGGCCTGCGCAGTGTTAGTCTATTGAACGGGGCAGGGAGGAGACTTCCTGCCCCGGTACGTTTCTGGCGCCCAGGTAGCAGGCCTGCGAACCGATGCAGGCAGGGGGTACGGGCGATCGATGGATCAGAACCAAACCATGCGCGAATGGCTGGATTGGCTCACGCGAGTCCGCCTGCTGCTGATCGCGTTGATCTTGGCCGTGGGTGTGCTTTGGCCGCAGTACGTCCCCGCGCCAACCACCAGCCGCTACTTCCTCCCCCTGATTGTTTTCTGGATCATGCTGGGTACCATCCACATCATCCTGTTGCGCTGGATTCCCAGCGCCAAGTGGCACGGCGGGTTTCAGGTTGCCAGCGACGTGGTGATGATCTCCGCGCTGGTATACGTCACCGGGCTGCAAGACAGTTACTTCATTTCGCTGTACCTGCTGGTCATCATCGTAGCCAGCATCCTGTTCTCGCGGCGCGTGGCTTACGCTACCGCCATCACTTGCCTGGCGTTTCTCGGCGGCCTGGCGGCTCTGGCCTTCGCCGGGAAGATACCGCGCACTTCCAGTACCTTATCCACCGCCACCGGGCTAAGGTTCTGGTTCCTCAGTAACCTCTTCGGCTTTTTTGCGGTCGCCTATTTGGCGGGCTTGCTGGCGCAGTCCTTGCGGCGCAAAGGCGTGGAGCTCGAGGAAAAACGCGAAGAACTCCTGGACTTGCAGGATTTTACAGAAGATATCATTCACTCCATGCGCGGCGGTCTGATTACCACGGACCTAGGTGGCCGCATTGTGTTGCTAAACCGCACCGGGGAAGAAATTCTGGGCTATCGCTTCGCCGAAATACGCGGACGCACCCTTTCGGAGATGTGCGAGGCCTTCTGGCTCCCAGGCACTCCGGAAATGGACGAAAAGCTCTCGCTCCGCAAGGAAATCGACTTTGTCACCCGCGAAGGTCAGCAGCGTTTCCTGGGAATCAGTGTTTCGCCGCTGCGTTCCCGAGACAACCGGCGCAGCGGCTACGTCTTCAATTTCCAGGACCTCACCGACTTGCGGCGCCTGGAACAAGAAGTCGCCACCAAGGAACGCATGGCCGCGCTCGGGCGCCTTTCCGCGGCCATCGCGCACGAAATCCGCCAACCCCTGACGGCCATGGCTGGCGCCGTCAAAGAGCTGGCGCGCCTGGTTCCCCTCGAAGAGGACGAGAAGCATCTGGTCAGCATCGTCAGCCGGGAGTCTGAGCGCCTGAACCAAATCATCACCGATTTCCTGAAGTATTCCCGCGAGAAGACCTACGAATTTCAGGAAGCCGACGTCCGAGCGCTGCTGGACGAAACCCTCATGCTCTTTGAAAGAAAGCCCGGCGTGGGCACCAAATACCAAATTGCGAAGACCTTCAACGGCCGCGAAATCGTCGCTCGCGTCGACGCCAACAAGATCAAGCAGGTCTTCTGGAACCTGTGCGACAACGCCCTGCGCGCCATGCCCGAAGGCGGCACCCTCACCGTGGGTTTGGACGAGCGCCCGTTCTGGCTGCGAATTGCGTTCCGTGACACAGGCATTGGACTGGATGCCAAGCAGCGTGCCAAGATTTTTGAGCCGCTACAGTCCGGCTTTGAGGGCGGCACCGGGCTGGGACTTTCCATCGTCTACCAGATCGTCCAGGCGCACAGCGGCCGCATCGGGGTCATTTCCGAAAAGGACCGTGGAGCGGAATTCATCGTGGAGTTGCCCAAGTAGCTTGAGGTGTTATGCAAGCAGCCAAGCCAGCCGTGAAGGAACAAGGCAAAGACCAGGTGCACATCCTGGTCGTGGACGACGAGCGCTCCATCTGCGAGTTGCTGGAGATCACCTTCCGCAAGGAAGGCCATCGCGTCGAAGTCGCCCACAACGTGGAGTCCGCGAAACGCAAGCTGGAATCGCAAATCTTCGACATCGTGATTTCCGACGTGCGCATGCCCGGCGAAAGCGGCGTCGACCTGCTGAGGTTGACCAAGGAAATTGCCCCGTCCTGCTTCTTTCTGTTGATCACCGGCGTGCCCACGGTGGAAACGGCCATTGCCGCCATCAACTCCGGCGCCGACCGCTACGTCATCAAGGACCACGACCTGGTGGATCAGCTACGCCGCGCCGTCCACGAGGTCTCCGAAGGCCTGCGCTGGAAAAAAGAGGCAGGCTACCTGCGCCGCGAGTTGCGCCGCCTGACCGGCCTGGACAACATTATCGGCCAGAGCCCAAAGATGCGCGCCATCTTCGACTTGATCCAGACGGTAGCCCCGCAAACCAGCCGGGTCCTCATCACCGGAGAGAGCGGCACTGGAAAAGAACTAGTGGCCCGGGCCATCCACGAAAACAGCATGCGCGCCCAAGAACCGTTCATCACCATCAATTGCGGCGCATTCCCGGAGACGCTCCTGGAATCCGAACTGTTCGGCTACATGAAGGGTGCATTTACCGGCGCGACGGAAAACCGCCAGGGTCTGTTCCGCGCGGCCCACGGCGGAACCCTGTTCATGGATGAGATCGGCAACATGAGCCTGACCATGCAGGTGAAGCTGTACCGCGTCCTGCAAGAGGGCAAGATCCGCCCGATCGGCAGTACCGAAGAGAGCGACGTGGACGTCCGCATCATCGCCGCCACCAACAAGGACTTCGAAAAAGAGATCGCCGAAGGACGCTTTCGCGAGGACTTGTACTACCGTCTGAGCGTCATCCCCATTCAGCTGCCGCCGCTGCGGGAGCGCCGCGAGGACATCCCCCATCTGGCCCGGCACTTCCTGGAAAAATTCCGCAAGGTGATGGAAAAGCCCATTGAGGGCATCTCGCCCGAGGCCATGCGCAGGCTGGAGTCCTATGACTGGCCGGGGAACGTCCGCGAGTTGGAAAATACCATGGAGCGGGCAGTTGCTCTGGAAACCCAAGGAGAGGTCTCCCTCCGGGTACTCCCGGACAAGATCGCGGGCTACTCCGGTGGCAATGCCCTGGCAGGCGAAAATGGCAGCCAAGCCTTTCCCGCCGAGGGCGTCGACTTCGAAAAGGAGCTGGCCGAGACCGAGCGCCGTTACCTGCAAGCCGCCTTGGAGAAGACCCACGGGGTGCGTACCCAGGCGGCCGACCTGCTTAAGATCAGTTACCGCTCCTTCCGCCACTACGCTAAGAAGCACAACTTATAGAGGATGTTGGCTTTGCCTAGCTCCCGGCACAGGGTTGTCCTTGAAACCCCCGCCCGACCAGTCTGACGATTTCCGTCTTCCCCACCCTGACACAAAGCGTCATTTTGGAGCACTTTAGGCCCCCAAATTTTGGCCTTTGCGGTTGCCAATCCTGCGCAGATTACCGTAAGCCATTGAATATAAGCATGATACGTGGTTCCAGCGCTTAGTACTACTGGTTTTCCAGAGTGGCATCCGCCGTGCCCTACTGTATGGCGTGCTCTGGCACTTACACACTTCTCAAGGAGACCGAATGAAGAAGCAAAAGGGTTTTTCACTTATCGAACTGCTGATCGTCGTGGCGATCATTTTGATCATTGCGGCCATCGCTATCCCGAACTTGCTCCGCTCGCGTATCGCAGCGAACGAAGCTTCCGCAGCTGGTTCCACACGCACCATCGTTACCGCCCAGACGGCGTACTTCTCCACGTACGGCGCCGGCTACGGAACGTTGGCGCAACTCGGCGGCGCGGTTCCCTGCAATGCGGGTCCGGCCACTGCTTGCTTGATCGATCCGGTTCTGTCGGTGACGGCGGTCAAGAGCGGTTATAACCTCGCGGTGGCTCAGACGGGCGCCGGTAACACCGGGTTCGTTGCGTCCGCCATCCCCACCACCATCCAGGTTAGCGGCGTCAGCGACTTCTGCTCCGATGAAACGGGTGTGATCCGCAAGGATCCGACCGGAGCCGCGGGTGCTGTGGCGACCGAAGCGGCTTGCGAAAAGCTCACCGCGATGCAGTAGTTCTTTCTCGGTCAGACGGGGAGGAAGCGTGACTTTCTCCCCGTTTTTATTTTGAGGCCCAGGTTTAGAACCCAGGTTTAGAAGTTCAGCGGAACTACAGGAGACGCAGCGACGGGACCGGAAATGGCGCTTCACGCCGTGGGTCCAAGAGATCGAGGTTCTGCTAAAAAAGGATTCGCACGAAGAGAGATAGAACACTATGGATACCCGAACACAATTCCAACTCAGGAACCGCACGGAGCGCAGCGAGCACGGGTTCTCGTTGATTGAACTCCTGATCGTTGTCGCCATCATTCTCATCATTGCGGCCATCGCCATTCCCAATCTTATCCGCGCCAGGCAGCAGGCCAACGAGGCTTCCGCTGGAAGCACGGTGCGTTCGATCGGCACCGCGGAAATTGCCTACAATGCGACCTACGCAGCCGGCTACGGCACTTTGGCGCAACTGGGCAGTCCTGCCGTTCCTTGTGTCGCCTCCCCAGGGAGCGCCTGCTTGTTGGATGATGTGGTTTCCACCGGGACCAAGAGCGGCTACAACATAACGATCACCTTGGGTGGAGCGGGGAATACCACATTCGTCGGGGCCACCGTTCCCGTTACTGTGGGAGTCACTGGTCAGCGCTCGTTCTGTAGCGATGAAACCGGAGTTATCCGCTTTGACGTCACTGGCGGCGCCGCTCCGGCGACCGACGTCGCGTGCCAAGCGTTTCCGCGGCTCCAGTAGCGAGTTTCGCGGTCGCACACGCACCAATCGAGTAACGCTTCTTCGAGTCTTCCTGTCCGTCGTCGCACGGACACGCACGCCGGCATCGGCGTGCGTCAAGGCCGGGGATGGAATCCTTCCGGAACCGCTCCGCGCTCGGCGACGCTCAATCCAAGGACGCAATCCCTGCTAGACTGGAAAAGTGCCATATCTGTGGCTTATCGCTGGTGTGCTCCACCTCGCGCTTCCCGCCCAGGCCGCTCCTGGCGCCAAGAGGCTGGCGAGCTTGCTGGAGGCCTACTATCGGCCCGCAAGGACCCTCGAAGCGACTTTCCTCGAACAATACACGGAGAATGGCCGCGTAGTTCGCAGCGAAGCGGGAAAGGCGTACTTCCGGCGGCCAGGCAAGATGCGCTGGGAGTACGAATCCCCGGAAAAGGACCTCTTCCTGGTGGACGGGAAGACCGCCTGGTTTTACGTTCCCACCGACCACACCGTAATGCGCGTTCCGGCAAAGCAGAGCACCGATTGGCGAACTCCACTCGCGCTGCTGGCGGCCGACACCAAGCTGTCGCGAGTTTGCGCCAGGGTGGAACTTGCTCCCGACGCAAAAGTGGAGGCCCAAGGCCATGCGCTGCTTCGCTGCGTGTTGCGCGGATCAGCGGCCGCAGGAAACAGCCCGGGAGCCGATTCCGCACCGCCGGACCGCGATAAGCCAGGCGACGAAGTGTTCTTTGAGATCGTGCGCGACACCGGGGAGCTCGTGCGGCTCCTGGTGCGGCAAAGTGGCGGGGTCCAGGTGGAATTTCGCTTCGCGAACTGGCGCATGGATCCGCCCGTGCCCGCTGCACTCTTCCGCTTCGATGTACCCATGGGTGTGGTCATTGTGAACGGCGAGTTACCGGCGGGCGACGCCGCCGTAAAATGAAGCACCCTGCGCTCCCTCCAACCCTGAAAATAGGCATGTTACGAAGAAGCAACGGCCAACCCTTCCCGGCTTCCCCGCATATCAGTTACATGAGGTAGACTGAGGGTCTATGGGAGAGTTTGTCTGTCGCGTAGCGGACGCCAACGGGCGCGTGTTTTCGCAGATCGAGGCCGCCAGTTCTCAGGCGGAGGCACGCCAGAAGCTGACCGATCGAGGTTTCTATATATACTCGGTGGAGTCCCGCAGCGGTTTGATCAGTGGGCTTCGCCGGCGTGGCGAGCGCACCATCGGCGGTACTGACTTCCTCATCTTCAACCAGCAGTTCAACACTCTGATCAAAGCCGGCCTGCCCATTCTTCGGGCCCTGGATTTGCTTGCCGATCGCGCCTCCTCCCCTAAGCTTCGGCCGGTCATCTCTCAAATTCGTGACCGCGTGCGGGAAGGGAAGTCGTTGTCCGACGCGGTGGCCGAGGCCGGCGTGTTTTCCAAGGTCTATTCCACCGCCATCCTGGCCGGTGAGAAGAGCGGAAACCTGTCCGGCGTGCTGGACTACTACATCGCCTATCAGAAGGTCAGCACCGGTGTCCGCAAGAAGATTTTGGCGACGCTGGTCTATCCCGCGCTGTTGATCACTGTGGCGGCCATCATCGTCAGCTACCTGGTTACCGCGGTGATCCCGAAATTTGCCCTGTTGTACCGGGACTTGAATGTGGAGTTGCCGGCCGCTACGCAGTTTTTGATCGCCCTGACGGTGGATTACCGTTACGTCCTTTTGGGTGCGATTGCAGGCTTGGCGCTGTTGGCCGTGGCCGTATACTTCTGGTCGCGGACCGAGGAAGGCGGCGTGGCCTTCGATCGGATGAAGTTCCGGACTCCGGTCGTCGGCGATACGCTCTTGAAATTCCAGGTGGCGCAGTTCTCGCGTACTTTGGCGACCTTGTTGACCGGTGGCACCCCGCTAGTCGCCGGCCTGCAGACTGCTGCCGACGCCATCAGCAGTAGGCTTGTCAGGAGTGCCGTTGGCCAGGCGACCCAAATGGTTCGCGAAGGCGAGTCCTTGCACAGTGCCTTGGCGTCCAAGGGCATCGTTCCGGAGCTGGCGCTGGATATGATTGAGGTCGGTGAGTCCAGCGGCGCGCTGGCGCCTATGCTCACCAGCGTGGCCGAATTCTACGAAGATGAAGTCAATTTGCGCCTGGGCGCGCTGGTTTCCCTGATCGAACCCTTGATGCTTATTTTCATGGGCTTGTTGATTGCTTTCATTTTGATTTCACTATACCTGCCGTTGTTCTCATTTTCGGCGACGAGCGGGTAAGCTGGGCAAGGGACCATGGCTACCACCGACCAACATTCGGATGTGATCGCCGGGCTGGCGTCGATAACCGACGAGCAGCACGAACGCGAGCGATCCATCAAGGTCGCCGAGCGCTATCGCTGCGCCTTCATCGATCTGCGCGAGCAGCGCATCGACCCCGAACTGTTTCGCACCATCCAAGCCGACCTGATGTTCCGCTATAACTTCGTGCCGCTGGAAGTGCAGAACAATGTGTTGTTCATCGCCGTAGCGGATCCCAGCCAGGTGCTGTTGAGTGACGAACTGCCCTTGCTGCTCGGAAAGAAGCTGGCGATTAAAGTCGCCACCCCAAAGCAAATCAGCGATCTGCTCAAGCGCACTGAGCAGTCCCAGCGCGTCCTGGAACAGGCCACCGAAGCTTTTACCCTGCAGGTTTCCAAGGACGAAGAGGAAAGCGACGAAACCATTTCCGGCGACCGCCTCACCCGCGATACCGCCGTCAGTCCGGTTGTCCGCCTGGTGGAGACCATCATCTTTACCGCCCTCGAGCGCCGCGCTAGTGACATCCACATCGAAGCCCGCGACACCGAAGTAGCCGTCAAGTACCGCATCGACGGCGTCTTGCAGCATGCCATGCAGCCCATCGCCAAAGAGTGGCATGCCACCGTCCTTTCGCGCATCAAGGTCCTAAGCGATCTGGACATCGCCGAACGCCGCGTGCCCCAAGACGGGCGTTTCCGCGTGAAGTACAAGGGGCGCTTCATCGACCTGCGCGTTTCCATCATGCCGGCCAGCCACGGCGAAGACGCCGTCCTTCGCGTGCTCGACAAAGAAACCCTCTCGGAGAAATTTCAGAGCCTCAGCCTCGATGTGGTGGGCTTCTCCGCGGATGAGACCAAGCGTTTCCGCCGTTATATTCGCGAGCCTTACGGCATGGTGCTGGTCACCGGTCCGACCGGGTCCGGCAAAACCACCACGCTGTACGCCGCTATCAACGAGATTAAGACTGACGAAGACAAGATCATCACCATCGAAGATCCGGTCGAATATCAGCTCCGCGGAATCACTCAAATCCCGGTCAACGAGAAAAAAGGCCTGACCTTTGCTCGCGGGCTACGTTCCATCCTGCGCCACGACCCCGACAAAATCATGGTCGGCGAAATCCGCGACCAGGAAACCGCGCAAATCGCCATCCAATCCGCTCTCACCGGCCATCTCGTCTTCACTACCGTGCACGCCAACAACGTCACCGACGTCATCGGCCGCTTCATCAACATGGGCGTCGAGCCCTACAATTTCGTTTCTGCGCTGAACTGCATCATGGCCCAACGCCTGCTACGCGTGGTCTGCGACAACTGCAAACGGCCCAAGAAATATTCCCCGGCGGAACTCAAGGAACTTGGTCTCGACCCGGCTGTCTTTTCCGGTGTCGAGCTGGTCGAGGGCGTGGGCTGTCTGGAGTGCTCTGGAACCGGCTACCACGGCCGCACGGCAATCTGCGAACTCCTCGACCTTACCGATCGCATCCGCGAAATGATTGTGGATCGCCGGCCGACTTCCGAGATCAAGCGCATCGCCCGCGAAGAAGGAATGATTACCCTGCGCGAAAGCGGCCTGGCCAAAATCCGCGCCGGGATTACCACCGTGAAAGAAATCAACAAGGTGACCTTCGTTGAGCAGTAGCGCCACATTCCGCCAAGGCATCTACCAGAGCGAATTAGTGCGCCGTGTGGCCCGCTGGCTGGAGGCGATGCCGCATCCCCCGCTGGCCATCGAGATTTGTCCCGATTGGGTGGCTGCGGCTCGATGGGGGCGGACTGGCGGGCTGGACAGTTTCGCCGTGGAGGCGCTTCCGTCAGGCGCGCTTTTGCCCTCGGCCGTGGAAACGAATATCGTCAACTCTGCCGCGGTGAAGGGCGCCATCGCCGGCCTGATCACTCGGCTGCGTGCCAAGGACGAAGAAGCAGCATTATTGATTCCCGATCCCGTGATTCGCGTCTTCGTTCAACATTTCGACCAGTTTCCGCGCTCTCCGCAAGAAGCCGAGCCCATGCTGCGCTGGAAGCTCAAGAAGAGCGTGCCCTTTGAGGCCGACGAAACGGTCATTTCTTACATGCGGCAGGCGCCCCGCGAAGATGGCGTGGATGTGGTCACCGCCCTCGCGCGCCTGCGTATCGTGCGCGAATATGAAGCGCTGGCGGAGGCCGCCGGACTGTACCCTGGTGTAGTGATGAGCTCCACGCTCGCGGCCATCACGCTACTCGATGACCGCAAACCTACTTTGCTCGCCCGTGTCTCCGGACTGGCGCTGACCACCGCGATCGTCCGCGAAGGCGTGTTATGCGGGTATCGCTGCACTGAGCTTCCGGCGCACGGCGGGAACCTTACGCCCCAGACCCTGCTCGAAGAAATATTTCCCGTGGCCGCATATTATCAGGATACCTGGCAGGAGGGCATACAGTCCGTGCGAGTCGCCGGACTGGGCGCCCGGCTGCCGGAGTTCGTGCGGCCCCTCGAAGAGGAATTCCATTGCGACGTGAGCTCGCTGCTCCATACCGCGGTGTCCGAAGGCCGCGTCCCGGAAGATGCGCATGCGCTGGCGGAACGTGAAGTGGACGGATTGGTTGGCTGGATGCTGCATCGTGGTTAGCGGCGGCTGAGTCGGCCAGAAGGGAATTACGGCAGGGAATGAAAGTACGTCTCAACTTAGCGACCAAAGCGCTGGAAAGTCATCGCCGATTTTTGGCCACCTCGGGTGTCATCGGCGTGGTCGGGGGGCTTTTTTTTCTGGGATTGGGATGGCACGTTTATTCGGTGCGCAAGTCTGACGAGGCCCTGCGAGTGAAGGCCGCCGCCATCCGCCAGGAAATGATCGGTCTCGAACAGCAGCGCGGCGAACTCGAGCGATTTTTCGCTCAGCCAGAAAATGCCAGGCTTCACGACCGCTCCGCCTTTCTGAATACCCTGATCGACGAACAAAGCTTGAATTGGACGCAGATGTTCATGGACTTGGAGAAAATTCTGCCCGCGGGCGTTCGCGTTCTGAGTATCGAACCGGCCCACGAAAAGGGCCGCGTGACCGTCAAGCTCAGCATCGCCGCCTCTAGCGACGAAGCCAAACTCAAATTTCTCCACGCTCTGGAATCCTCTCCGGCGTTCGCCCATGTGCAATTGACCGACGATAAAACCAATACTTCGGGCACGGCCGGCACGGACCGCGTGGAAATGCAACTGACGGTGGTGTATTTAAGGACCTGATGCGGCGCGAATTCAAATTCGAGAAGCGCGCGATCCTAATCGGCGTCGCGGCGCTGGTCATTGCGGACGTCGCTCTAGCGGCGTACGGCTGGAAACTCGCGGCCGCCCCGCGCTCCGAGCAGGACGTCGTTATCCTGATGCGCAACCGCGACCTGCTGCGCGCCGACATCAAGCGCGCCCAAGACATCCGTCTGAAGATTCCCGCCATTCAAAAAGACTGCGACCAATTTGAACATTCCCTGTTTCCCGAAAGCACCGGCTACTCCTCGGTTTCCGCCGAACTCGGCGCCATCGCTACCAAGTCGGGTCTGCAGTTGGAGAACATGGCTCTGCGGCAAAAGGAAGTGAAGGGGCGCGGGCTCACCGAGTTGGACATGGACACTACCGTAAGCGGCAGCTACGTTGGCGTGGTGCGCTTTTTGAACGGTTTGCAGCGCTCGGCCAATGTGTACGCCGTTGAAGGCTTGGCGGCCAAATCCGAATTCGAGCAGCAAGGCGGCCGAGGCGGAGTGCGAGTGACCCTGCACATCAAGACGTATTTTCGGGCGGCGTGATGAACGACAAGACCAAACTCGCATGGCTGATTGGGCTGATTGCCGTGGCGGCGATCGTCTGGTATTTCAACGGCAAAGTGCGTTCGACGATCGTTTCCGATGCCCTGTCGATTGCGGAATTTTCCTACAAGCCGTTGGGCATTGAAAATCCCGAGTTGCAGCGGGAAGTTTTGAAACACAGCCGGGAGACGGAATACAAAACCAGCGGGCGGGATCTCTTCACCGGATTTGCTCCGCCGCCACCGGAACCTGATAAGACGGCCCAATCGAACGCTCCTTCGGTTCCAACAACGCCACCTCCACCACCTCCTCCGGCGCTTCCGCCGAGCATGAAATTTTTTGGCTACGGCACGGTGCCCAATGGCACCGCGCGGCGCGCGTTCCTGGCCGACGGCGACGAGATTTACATCGTCGGCGAGGGGGACACGCTCCTCGGCAAGTTCCGGGTGGTCAAGATCGGGAACGCCAATCTGGATTTCGAGGAAATTGCCACCGGCAGGCGCGGTTCGACCAACCTGTCGGAAGAGCCGGTAACGCCCGCGTCATGAAAAAACGCATTCCTGCTCCGAGAAGAAGGCACCGGCAGAATGGCTATGCTCTGCTGCTGGTGATTTTCTTGACCATGATGGTGACGCTCGGGACCATCGTGGCGGCTCCGGCGGTGCGCACCGAGCGGCAGCGCGAAAAAGAACAGGAAATGATCTGGCGCGGCAAGCAGTACATCCGCGGGATCAAGCTGTACTATCGCAAGAACGGGCGCTTTCCCACTTCGCTGGACGACCTCACCAAGCCCAAGAATGGCTCGCTGCGCTACCTGCGGCAGGCCTACAAAGACCCCATGAGCAAGGAAGACGGCTCCTGGCGGCTGATTTACGTCGGCCCGTCGGGCCAGCTGATTGGAAGCCTGAAGCCGCCGCAAACGCTGCAGTTCTCCGGAGCGGGCGGCCCGCAGGGCACGCCGGCTGCCGGGGCCGGTCTGCCCGGATTTGGCCAACAGTCGCAACAGGGCGCGCAACAAGGCGCGACCCCGGGACCGGGACAGCCCGGGCAGTCGACCACAGGTTTGGCACCCCTCTCGCCCATCGGCACGACGCCTGGGGCTCCGGGCGCCGCTGGCACGGCTCAGACCGGCGGTGCGGGTCCAGGCGACAGCGGGTCGTTCTCCACTCCTACGTCGCTCGCTCCCTCGGACAGCCCCCTCAGCATCATCGGCGGCAACATCATTGGGGTCGGCAGCAAGCGGGACAAAGCGTCGATCATCATTTACGAGAAGGCCAAAAACTACCATTTGTTCGAGTTCATTTGGGACCCCTCCAAGGACACCATGGCCATCGGCGGCACGGGAACGCAGGTCGGCACGCCGAACGCCCCAGGGCAGGGAATCGGCGGCCCCGGACAGGGCTTCGGCCAACCTGCCGGGCAAGGTCCGGGACAAGGATTCGGCGGCCAGGGCGGCTTCGGCACCCAGCCTGGGAACAACCCGCTGCAGCCCACCACTCCGCCGCTCAGCACGCCGCCGCAACAGCCCTGAGGGGCGACAGGAAAAGTCGTCTCGCGTCGGTGTTGCCACTGCAAGAAAAACAGATTCCCGCCTGCCACGTTCGATTGGGCAATCCGTCTTCGAGGGTTCTCGCTGGAGCGGATTCCGGGTCGGAGGAGCACAGGCTGAAAGCCTGTGCGACAAAGAGCCCTCCGCCGTGGTCGGTTCGTTAAGCTTGTGCGGCCAGGAGGACCCTGACATTCTAAACCGGGCGCATATTTGACACTGTCTGGCTCCGTTCGATAGGAGAGGGCGAAGTGGGCGGGTCCCCTTTGCCTCTCCCAGTTCCGTTGCCCTTACGGGATGGCGGGAGGAAGCCCGACGGTTACGGTGAGACGGGCGGTCTAAAGACCGCTCTCTGCGGGCTGGAAGCCCCCAAAAGGTCCTGCCAGGATTAAAAATTTGCATAATTCTAATTGACAACGCTTCTGGAAAGGTGTAGCCATCACATCATATGAGGATGCCTCGGGGTGGGGCATCGGGTCGATTTGTATCTCTGCGATCACACCATAGCCACAACAGGGCCAAGTAAGGGGCCAGATTCTCGACTGGCCATTCTTCGACGGGAGGTCCGGAAATGAATTCTTTGCGTACAACAAGCAAGAGAACTCGGGGTGTGCGTTTCCGAAGAGCGATGCAAGTGCTGGGTGCGACGATGGGGCTGCTTTTGCTCTGTGTGCCGCTGTATTCACAGGCCAATTTCGGGCGAATCTCGGGGACGGTCACCGACCCCAGCGGCGGAGCCATATCCGGCGCCCGGGTAACTGTGCTGGACGTGGAAAGAGGCGTGTCCAAAGCCTTGGTAACCAATGACGCCGGGGAGTACAACGCTCCCAACCTGGTTCCCGGCAACTACAAGGTGCGCGCCGAGTCCAGGGGGTTCAAGATATTTGAGCGCACCAACATTTTGTTGGAGGTAGGTAAGGAAGTTCGTGTGGACGCGACACTGCAGCCTGGTGAACAGTCCCAAACAATTACCGTCACCGAATCGATTCCGCTGGTGGAAATCACCAATGCCACGCTGGGCGGCACGCTCAGCACCCAGGACATTAGCGACCTGCCCTTGAATGGCCGCAACTACCAGAACCTGGTAAGCCTACGCCCGGGAGTGATGATCCAGCCGGGCGGAGGACCGTGGACGCAGAGCACCAATAACGTGCGTCCCGACGAGATGGCTTGGCACCTGGACGGGGTGCTGAACGCCAATTTCTGGGACTCTCGCCCGGTGGCCAACATGCCGAGTCCCTTTACCGATGCGGCGACCATTCTGCCGGTGGACGCTATCCAGGAATTCAACACCGAGGAAAATCCCAAGGCGGAGTGGGGCTGGAAGCCTGGAGCGGTCGTGAACGTGGGAATAAAGTCGGGAACCAACAGCCTGCACGGCACCGCGTACGCCTTTGGGCGCAGCGATGCCATGGACGCGCGCAATTACTTCAACCCCGGCCTGATCGGTGGACAGTGCCTCAGCAACACGGCACTCCCATCGGTATGCAATAAATTGCCCGCGGAGTTGAAGCAGTTTGGCGGCGTTATAGGCGGACCGATCAAGAAAGACAAGCTGTTCTTCTTCGCCGGCTATGAGGGCCTGCGTTCGCTCATTGGCAACTCATTTACAACCAACATTCCTGCAACCGCGTCGCAAGCTTCCACAACCACCAGCATGGTGGATGCGCTCGTCGCGCTGCAAAATGCGAACATTCCAATCAGCCCGGTGAGCCTGGCTTTGACGGGATGTCCCACCGGCGCGATAACGGCCGCATCCACGTGCACCGGCGGCTTGTACCAGAATGCCTCGGCCAACTCGAACAGCTATCTCAGCACCTTCCCCAACGTCAACCAGAGCGACAACGGGATCGCGAAAATCGACTACCACCTCAACAGCAAGCACACCATCAGTGGCACGTTCTTTATCGGCAACTACACCGGTCTGGGAGAAGATCATGCCTTCGTAAATTCACTCTTCACGGACAATTCGCCGATCCGCACGTGGTCGAACGTCGAAACCTGGATTTACGCCATCAATAACACCACCGTGAACGATCTACGGTTTGGCTACAATCGCGTCGACTTCGGTTTCCTCAATAACGACGCCAACAAACTTTCCGACGGCAAAGGTTATCCTCTCAATACCGGTGTGACCAATCCGGGCGGACTGCCAAATATCTACATTGCGCCGTTCGGGACTTTCGGTGGCGGAAGTTATCTGGGGACCAATCCGAACCGGCCCTATTCCGGTGGTCCAAGCCCGACTTACGATTTCATCGAGTCTCTTTCGCACTTGAAAGGAAAGCACGCGCTCAAGTTCGGCGGCGAGTTCACCTACATCGAGGCCGATAGCGTGGTGTATGCCTCGGGGCGCGGCCGGATTGCTTTCTCCGGCGGCCAGCTCCCTGCCAGCGCTTTCCCCTGTACGTCGGGTACCGCTTCCTGCTCGACGGGACTGGAAGACTTCTTCGCCGGCATGCCCACTACCGGACAACTCCTCACTGGCCAACCCTACGTGAAGACCACTTGGAGGAATTACGCAGGGTATGTTCAAGATGATTGGCGCGTCAAACCGAGATTGACCTTCAATCTAGGCCTGCGGTACTCCTACACTTCGCCCATCAAAGAGTACAAGAACCATCTGGGCAGCTTCGATCCCAATTCGACGTTTGGAATGGTGCAGCAGGGCTCACCCGGGCTCGATACCCTCTGGAAGCCCGATCGCAAGAACTTCGCGCCGCGCTTCGGTTTTGCCTGGGACATTACCGGTAAAGGGACGACCGTGGTTCGGGGCGGGGCCGGAGTGATGTATTCGTCGTTCGTGCTGCTCACGTTCCTGGCGGAGACCTCCTTCCAGAACTCCACTTCGACCAGTCTCGCGGCCGTGCCTACGGGAGCCCAGATCATAACCACTACGGGCAGCGGCACCCCGGGCGCCGTCACCACAGTCACCCAGGGCCCAGGCACGATCGGCCTCGGCACCACCAGTTTCACTTCCTCACAGCTCAACTGGGACCCCGCCATTGGCGGCACTACCCTCAACGGCGGCAAAGTTTTTCCAGCCCCCCTCGCGAAATGTGGAGATGGCCTCGCCTCCGCTACGGCTGGCGTCAGCGACCCGAGCCCGTGCAACCTCTTGGGCGTGGACCCGAATCTCCGCAGCCCCTACGTCACCAATTGGAACCTGGGTGTCCAACACGCCTTCATGACCAACCTTTCGCTGGAGGTTAGTTACGTTGGCACTCACGGCTCCAGGCTGCTTGGTTTCCGCGACCTCAATCAGCCTGATCTGGCAACCGGCGTCCGCCCCTTTGCCGCCAAGTTCCCATTCCTGGGAATCATCAATTGGGTCTCGAACGATGTAGTTTCCAACTACCACAGCCTGCAAACGACTCTGACCAAGAGGACTTCTCACGGGCTGTCTTTCATCGCTGGCTACACCTACGCTCATGGCCTCGACAACGGTTCGCTGAATCGCTATGGTCTGCTCCCGCAAAACAGCGCCAATCAAGGCGCAGAGTACGGCAGCAGCGACTTCGACGTCCGGCACCGCTTTACTTTGACAACCACGTACAACATTCCCGGGCGGGATGGCTTTGCGCAGCTGATGAAAGGCTGGCAGATCAACTCCATCATCAACCTTCAGACTGGCCAGCCTTGGCTGGTTTCTGACTCCGGGTTTAATTTCAGCGGGTCGGGAGAGGGCGCTGACCGCTGGGATTTCTTCGGGAACCCCAGCGACTTTAAGTCGGGCCCGTTGACCATTCCTCACTGCAGCGGCTTCGGAGTGGACGCCTCGGGAAAGGCGACAACCAGCGGTGTTACTTGCACACAAACCAGCCAATTCAACACCGTGAACCTTCCCGCGTCGCTCGGGACCCTGTGCGCGACCGATGCTCCCGACCCCAAAACGCTAGCGACCGGTGGTTGCTACGTGTCCCTCAACGGCAAATCCGCCATGACTCCTCCGCTGGCCGGAACTTTCGGCACCATGGGCCGCAACCTATTCCGCGACTTGGGCTTCCGAAACTGGGATCTCTCGGTATTCAAGGACTTTACATTCCGGGAGCGGTTCAGCGCCCAGTTCCGCGTCGAGGTCTTCAATGTGCTCAATCACCCGTTGTTCGCCAATCCGTACGGTGCTTCGGCGGCCTGGCTCAACGGGATTGACCCCTCGGTGCCAGGGACGTTCGGCGCCGCGGGCGGCACTCCCGACGTCGCTGCCGGCAACAACCTGATCGGTTCGGGAAGCGCACGTGTGCTGCAACTCGGACTGAAGCTGAAGTTCTGAACTGGCGTGGCTGGTGCGAGGGAGAATCGGCCCTTGCACCGGCCCTCCACCACAGCAGTAATTCTGTTCCTTCCGCTGCGGCTTCGCGGCGGCGAATTACCTCGCGCTGTCACGATTGTGGCGCCCGACGTTCCGACCCGGCGTTGGAAGGGCGCTGCTATAAAAGCCAGAAGGGCCAGTCTTAAGACCGGCCCCTGCATAACGGCAAGAAATTGTACCGTTGTGGCTACTTACGCTCGACTTAGTCCTCGTCGTCACCGTGGTCTTGAGGGGCGAACGCCACTCCCCGGAACACCTCGCCAGCCTTCGCTGAGCGGAGGACTGTGAAGTGGCCCAGAGAATCGTCCTGATCATGATTACCGGCGGTCTTCGGCAGCGTGGTGGCTTTGAGTAGGTCGGTCACCTTGACCAGTTTGTTCGGATCGGCGCCCTGATCTCCGTTGGCGCTGACGGTCGAGGTGATCGCATACAGCGTTACGGTACCGTCCGGGTTGTGCCGGCCGGTCATGTTGCGGCACCCGCCCGTCGCCGGATTCAGCGCGGCCGGATATTTCGCGACGCTGTAAGGCACGCCGATATTCAAGCCATCTTGCAGAACGTAGAGCATCGTCCACGTTCCGTTGACCAGGCTCCACTTCTGCACGCCCGCGGTGGCCAACGTTTGGGAGTCCGCCACGTTGCCATTGACCGGCGGGGTGACCAGCGTCCCATCGCCCTCGTCGCAAACATACAACGTAGTTGCGTTGGCGAACCAAATCCCAAAAGGAAACGCCGTGGATGTGCTTGCGAGGGTGTCGGGGAATCCCGGCAAAATGGTGATGGGTACCGTCGCCAGCTGTGCCGCGGTACCCGTCGGCAACACTCCCGTACTTCCCACCTGGTACACGGTATTGATTCCATTGCCGCCGCTGCCCTTGGTGATGTACAGCGTGTTTTGGAAGATGGTCATGCCGCGGAAGTTGGTGTCTTTACCCGGCTTGTCTGTTCCGAACAGCAAGCGCCCGATCATGCCGATGTTCGGCGGCACGGGCGGGGCCAGGCCAGGCACGAGAGTTTCGGAGCCCGTCGCATTGATGAGATCGATGCCGATCGGGGTCGTTGGGAGTTGTTTCTTGGACAGGTTGCCGCTGTTGTCGTTCCCCACCATGTAGTACAAGCCGTTCCCGCCCTTTATGGCTGCGCGGCCGTTGTCACCGCTGTACGCGTTCCCGTCGGTGATATCCAGATGACCATGGCCATCCACTTCCGCGACGGCCCGGTAGTACGCCGTGGGCACGACGGGAGTGCTCACAAAACTCGAGATGACGGAATTCGTCGGGTCGCAAATGGCCGGAGTGTTGGACGCCGATACATCCACCAGGTTCGGCGCGGTGGGAGAAACCGGAAAGCCACCGCAGCCGGGGCCTCCTTGATAGCCCATGAAGGTGATGGAGCGCCCGTCAATGGAGCGGTTCAGCGCCAGCTCCGATTTCGAGCTGAAGCTGGTCACGATCCGGTCGCTGGGGATCTTCAGCGTGCCAAAAAGATGGCCGTCGGTGGAAAGGTTGTCCAGAAAAATCGGTGAACTCACGCCGAAACTGCCGTCGGTTGTGGAGTTGTTCCAGACGTTGTGCGAATCGTTCAGGTTCGGAAATTCCCCGTTGTCGCTGGCGATCCCGCAGGGGACCGTCACGTTGGTCGTGCCGTTGGTGGTGGTCGGTACGGCGACAACGGTGCTGCCGTTCGGTCCGCCGGCGCAGCCCCGCGGCAAGGTCTCGCCGATGGTGACGGTGGCGGGCGTGCCCTCGTACACGCTGCGGCTCAGCACCAAACTGTTTTCCTCAAACTTGAAGTGGCCGAAGTGATCGTCGTCCGCGGCCACCTTGGTCGCGAAGGCTCCCGCCACCAAAAGTGCCGCAACTCCGACTGCAAATACTCCAGAAATGACAATTTTTTTCACGTATGTCGCCTCCTAGGCGGTGGGGATGATCCCATGCCCGGTGAGCCGCGGGCTCACACCCCGGTAAAAGATACGTGAACACTGCTTGAACGCGGCGCGATCGCACGCGCGTAAACATCGCGCTCCGAACTCTTAGCTTGCGGTCGCGGATTTGAAGGATGGGAAAGACCAAAGAAGGCCGTTGTGCGAGAACTCGGGTTAGAACTGGCCTGAGGGAGTTGGGGCGGATTCTGAGACGGTTGCGGGTTGCGGACGCGGAATCTGGGGCTGGGCTGGCGCGCTGGATTTGCGCTTGGCGTAGGCGGTTTTGACCCGGCGGACGTAGGAGCGGGTTTCGGCGAAGGGAGGGACGTTGCCATACTGACGGACGCGCTCGGGGCCGGCGTTGTAAGCGGCGAGGGTTAGTGCGAGGTCGTTGCGGTAACGCACCAGCAGGTCGCGCAGGTAACGCGTGCCGCCGTCGATGTTGTCGCTCGGATCGAAAATGTTTTTTACGCCCAGGCGCGCAGCGGTTTCGGGAAGAAGCTGCATGAGGCCGCGGGCGTTGCGGCGGGAGATGGCTTTGGGATCGAAATTGGATTCGGCGGCGATGACGCTGGTGATGAGGTCGGCGTCGACGCTGTAGCGGGTCGCGGCGGCTTGGATCAGGTCGCGGTAGGGGGCCTTGGCGGTTTCCGCGGGCGGGGCGGAGTGAAAGACTTCTTCGGGCTCGATGGCCACCACGTCTTCGGCGGGCATTTCGACGAAGCCACCGTTCAACTGTAATCTGTATTTGTCGCCGAGGAGCTGGTAGCCGGTGACACTGAGGCGCTGGCCGCTGCGCAAGACGATGTATTCGGCGCGAGCCTTGGGCGCGGCTAGAAGTACCAGTGGGAACAGCAAGAACCAGCGGATCAGAGCCGGGCCGGTCACAGAAGCGCGCGTCAGGCGCATGAGGCCGCCTCTCGCAAGGCGAACCGTTCGATCGCCAGAGCTACGCCACTCTCGTCGTTGGTGGCCGTTTGGTGCCAGCCGAAGGTCTTCAGTTCGGGGACACCGTTGCCCATGACCACGGGGATTCCGGCGAAGGACAGCATCTCCAAGTCGTTGTGATTGTCGCCGATGGCCATCACTTCTCCTCGGGCGATACCGCGCAGGGTGGCCCACTGCTCCAGGGAGGAGCCTTTCGAGCATTCGGGATGCAGCACGTCAATCATCGCGAAATTCTTATGCTCGTAGATGGTCAGCGCGACGCTAAAGTTGCCAGGGCCGTCGGCTGCGCGCAGCACGGCTTCTGCTTCGCGCATCGCGACGATCGTCCCCGCGAACATTACTTGGATGGGGTCTGCGGTTAGGCAGCTTTCGAGCGGTTTGGCCTCGCCGAACGATTCGCGGTAACGCTGGTAGTAGGCCTGGCGATTGGGGTCTTGGAAGTCGAACGATTCGACCATGACCTGATTCTCGCGCGGGCGATCGAAGATGATGCCGGCGCTTGGGCGCCAGCGCCGCGTGAGCCGGAGAACCTCGGCGGCGGTGCGACGCGGCAGGAGATGGCGCATGTGGGTCTCGCCGGTTTGGGTGCGAATGATGGCGCCATTGCTGACGATCATAGTCAGCGGGGAAGCGATCTGGCGCGCGACGGGCATGGCGAAATCGTAGCGGCGACCGGTGACCAGGGCGACTTCAATGCCGCGGCGGGTGGCCTCGGCGATGGCCGAGCGGTTGGCCTGAGAGACGTCCCAGCGGCTGTCCAGCAGGGTGCCGTCGATGTCCAGGGCGATGAGACGCACAGCCATATCCCACTATTGTACCGTGAAAGGGCACCTGTCCTTGGGTGCGGAATCGGTACAGGATGCCAAAGGATAGCCAAAAAGGCCTGTGCTAGACTTCCTGGTTTGCCGACCGTGGTGCTCTTTCATCGATAAGGGGACTGCAGGCTTAGGAATTATGGCGACACGCAGACTTTATTACGACGACTCGTTCGAACGTGAGTTCAGCGCGAAGGTGGTGAGCTGCTGCGAGCCGGTGGTGCATGCAGCGGCTCAGGCTTGGGAAGTGCTGCTGGACGCCACAGCTTTTTATCCGAGTTCCGGTGGGCAGCCGCACGATGTGGGGCGGTTAGGCGAGGCGAACGTGCTGGACGTGCGCGATGAGGGAGAGGAGATCGTGCACGTGGTCGATGGGCCGGTGGGATCCGGCTCGGTGAATGGCTGCATCGACTGGGGGCGGCGCTTCGATCACATGCAGCAGCATACCGGCCAGCATTTGCTGTCGGCGATGTTTCAGGAGCGCTACGGGCGGCCCACGGTGTCGTTTCATCTGGGTGGGGAGATTTGCACGATTGACGTTCGCGGGCCGGAGCCTTCGGAGGAGATTTTGGAAGGCGCGGAGCGGGCTGCGAATCAGGTGATTTTCGAAGACCGCCCGGTCACTGTTCGGTATGGAACGGCGGAGGATCTGGCGGAGCTTGGGGTGCGCATGGAAGTGGAGCGCAGCGGGATTTTGCGAGCGATCGAAATCGAAGGGGCGGATTTGCAGCCCTGCGGAGGCACGCACGTCAAGCGCACGGCGCAGATCGGTATGGTCCTGGTGCGGCGCTGCACGAAGATTCGGCAGGATTGGCGGGTGGAGTTCGTTTGCGGGCGGCGGGCGGAGCGGGCGGCCCGCCAGGACTTTCTTCTGCTGCGGCGCGTCGCCGAGCGGCTGAGTTGTGCGACCGACGATGTCGTCGAGGCGGCGGAGCGGGTCGTAAGCGAACGCGACACGCACTTCAAGAATGCCCGCGCAACATTACAACGGCTTGCGGAGGCCGACGCTGCGCTCGAATTACGGGATTTGCAAAACACGGGAGAGATGCGCGTGATTTCCCGCGTCTTTCACGAAGATACGCAGGCCGAGTACCTGGGGCATTTCGCGACACAACTTGCCAAATCCGAGAAGACGATTGCTCTGCTGGCAAGATTCCCGGGCGGCGACTTGGTTTTCGCGCAGCATACCTCAGCTGGCAAAGACATGAACGCTTTGCTGAAGCAGGTACTGCAGCAGGCCGGAGGCAAAGGCGGCGGAACACGCGACTTCGCGCGCGGACGCCTGGACGACGCCACGCAGGCGGAAAAAGCTCTTGCTAACGCGCAGGCGCTGCTTTTTCCGTCGAGCCGCGATTAACGCGTTCGCTGTCCAGCATGCGCATTTGGCCCTCATCGTAACGAGTTCCAACAACCTCGTGGTGCGGAACGGCTTTATCGATGCGGGCCAGATCTTCCGCACTGAGTTGTATGGATATGGCTCCGAGAGCTTCCGTCAGTTGTGTTCTGGTGCGCGCGCCGATCAAGGGGATGATTTGCCGGCCGCGGGCCAAGACCCAGGCAATGGCTAGCTGTGATGGGGTAACGCCCTTTTCTTGCGCAATCGCGGCAAATGACTTCAGCAGGGCCGTATTTTGCTCGAAATTAGCACCGGCGAAGCGGGGCAGGTGTGCGCGAAAATCACCTTTTGCCCCGGGCCGTGAGCCGCTGAGAAGTCCGCGGGAAAGAACACCGTAGGCCGTCACCCCGATCCCGAGGGACCCCAGAGCGGGCAGGATTTGTTCTTCGGTACTCCGGCTGATGATCGAATATTCCAGCTGAACGTCGCAAACGGGATGGATTGCGTGAGCGCGTGAGGCGGTTTCCGCGGACGCCTCCGAAAGCGCTGCGTAGCGCACGTAGCCCGCTTGGATCAGCTCCGAGATGGCCCCGATCGTTTCTTCGATGGGCACGTTGGGGTCGACCCGCGCGGGGCGATAGATATCGACGTGATCGGTCCCCAGGCGTTGCAGGCTGTAAGCGAGAAAATTCTTGACGGCTTGGGGGCGCGTATCGACGCCCACGAAGGCGCCTCCGGGGGCGCGCATGGCACCGAATTTGACGGAGAGAAGCACCTTGCTGCGGTGGTTGGCGAGGGCGCGGCCCAGCAAGAGTTCGTTGTGGCCCATGCCGTAGAAATCACCGGTATCGAACAGCGTGATGCCTTGATCGATCGCGGCGTGAATCGTGGCGATGCTCTCGGCCTCATCCGAAGGACCGTACATTCCTGACATAGCCATGCATCCCAAACTTAAGGCGGACACTTGTGGTCCAGCGGATCCCAGTTGACGAGTGAGCATGTGGAAGAACAACCTCCGCCCGAATAGATGCCGCAGCGAAAGGGAAGTTGCGATGTCGTTTCGGCCCTGGTCAGAAGAATCGGGCGCGAACGCGATCGGGTATGGCCTGGAGATCCACCAGCGTCAGAAAATCAATGGTCTTGAACTCCCGGTCGATGGCCGGAGGGCCGCACAGGCGCGCGGAAATATCAAGGTAGGCGAGAAAGAGCCGGGGCGGACGGGGAGCTTCGGAGAGCCCGCTGCCTTCGCGGCAGCGGTGCGCCGGATGCGGCAAGGTGCGCAGCGGAGAGTCCACGAGGTATTTGTCGCGCAGGGCATGGTAGAGCGCGATGCCTTCCTGCTCGTCCTGAGAAGTGAGCGAGCTGCACCCGATGAGGTAGCGCGCGTTGCACAGCGCCGCGTACCTGGCGATCCCTTTCCATAGCATGAACAGAGCGGTGGTATTGCGATAATCCTGATGGACGCACGCCCTGCCCAACTCAAGGATCTCGCCGCGAAGAGCATCGAAGGGAGTCAAGTCGAAGAGTTGCTCGCTGTAGTAGCCCAAGTTGCCCTGGGCGCGGTAGCCGGTTTGCATGCGATAAGTGCCAACCAGTTTGCCGGACGTAGCATCGTGAACCATCAGATGATCGCAGATGAGATCGAAGCGGTCGCGATCCAGTCCGCAGTGCTCGGAACTGGCTAATCCCTCGCCGAGCTCGCAGTTAAACACCAGATAGCGTAGGCGTTGGCAGGCGGTGAGGTCGTCCATGTGCTGCGCCAGGGAAAGCCGGAATAGCGGCGTGGAGGTTACGAGACTTTCGCAGTCTTCCACCAAGACAGCGGTCGTGGGCATGCGGGAAGTGTGGAACGCGCCAGATTACAGAACTATTTCTGCTGTGTGATTTGCGTATTGCGGTGAGGTAACCGATACGTGACGCGTGGGCGCCGCAGCAGGAAAAGCCTGAGACATCGGGTGATATAATTATGACCATGGTATGATGACCATGGCTCTTCGGAGAGGTGTCGCGTGAAGAAGATGGCAGCCGGTGCTTTCAAGACCAATTGCTTGGCGGTCATGGACGAGGTTCAGGCCAAGCACGAAACCGTCGTAATCACGAAACACGGCAAGCCGGTGGCCAAGCTCGTCCCGGTTATCGCCGACACAGATGAGATCTACAATTTCCTCGGTGGCAAGGGCGCGGTTACCGGCGACGTCGTTTCGCCCGCTATTTCTCCGGAGGACTGGGGCGAGCTCAAGTGATTCTGGTCGACACGCATGTCGTCGTCTGGCTCGCGTTTGACGAAAGCCGTCTTTCTGGGAAGGCTAGGGCCGCTATCGACAAAGCGCGCAGGAATGGAGACGGCTTAGCCATCTCCGATATCACGCTCTTGGAGTTGGCGACACTCGCAAGCAAGGGCCGCATCCGCCTCGCTATCAGCCTGGAATCTTTCCTACAGGAAGTCGAGGCTCGGTTCGTCGTGCTGCCGATCAGCGGTCGCGCATGCGCGCGCGCGATCGCCCTTCCGCCCGCTTATCCCAAAGATCCAGCGGATCGGATCATCGGAGCCACCGCGCTGGTAGAAGGGCTACCTCTGCTCACTGCGGATCGCCAGATCCTTCGGTCCAAAGCGCTTCGTACGATCTGGTGAGATAGGGTGTTTCGGCCAGCGACGAAGGCAAATTCTGCGGTCACTTACGTCCTTTGAGTGAGTGTGGTCTCCCTTGGGCCGTCAGTTGAGTTTGGTTTTCAGCCGATTTCGTGAGCTCAACGAAGACTCGCCCATACCACGAAAGTGGTAGGAAATAGTTCCGAGAGTTAGGGATTCGCAAGATGTTGAGACGCTTACTCTAGAAGTCATGTCGTCTTGACGAGCGACCGCTCCACCTGCCCGTAGGATTGTGTCCCCGCACATGGTGAAGTGATTTCAGAAAGAATTGGCGTGGAACCAGGACTGCTGGCTATCCTTCTTATTCTTGGCGGTGCGCTTACTGGATCCGCAGGGTGCGGGGGGACGGCTCACGCGTATCGCCATTCATTTGGCATTAATGAAGCTTCGTAAGAATCGCAGTTGCCGGGAGGTCTCGATCATGAGCCGGCTACGGCCGACGGCACTTTGCCGGCGCACGAACTCGCCGACTGGTCTCCGGACCCGGAAGCGCACTACGCGCAGGGGGAACGCCAACGGATCGTCGCAAGCGCCGTGCGCGACCTGCGACCAACCCTTCGCCAGGTAGTGGAGAGTCGAGAGCTTTAAGAAGACTCCATGAAGGAAACCGCAAGGAGACTGGGGATCTCCTTAGCAGCGGCCAAGGGCAGGCTGTTTCACGCGCGGGGGCGGCACTACGCAGAGCGCCACGCTTGAGGGCCATTCGGCAAACGCGAGTCCGTCGAGCTGCATGAGTTTTTGGGGTCCTGGTATAGTCACGAAGCAAAAGGTTCTCGAGTTCGCAAAGTAGCACCTGAGGAGGAGAAAAATGGCAACGGTTACAACCAAAGACGGTACGGAGATCTATTACAAGGATTGGGGCAAGGGGCAGCCGATCGTGTTTTCTCATGGCTGGCCGCTGACTGCGGACGACTGGGACGGCCAGATGCTGTTCTTCGGGCAGCGTGGCTATCGCGTCATTGCGCACGACCGGCGAGGCCATGGGCGCTCCACGCAGACTTGGGACGGCAATGAGATGGACACGTATGCGGACGATCTAGCGGCGTTATTCGAAACGCTGGATCTCAACAACGCCGTCATGGTGGGGCATTCCACCGGCGGCGGCGAAGTGGCCCGGTATTTGGGTCGCCATGGCAGCAAGCGTGTCGCTAAGGCGGTACTCATCAGCGCCGTGCCACCACTCATGCTAAAAACGGAAAAGAATCCCGCGGGCCAGCCCTTGGCGGCCTTCGACGGCCTCCGGGAAGCACTCTTGGCCAACCGGGCGCAGTTCTACAAGGACATCACGCTACCGTTCTACGGATACAATCGCCCGGGCGCCAAGATCTCCGAGGGTATCCGCGAGCAGTGGTGGTTGCAGGGCATGTTGGGAGGTGCCAAAGCTCATTACGACTGCATCAAAGCATTCTCGGAGACGGACTTCACGGAGGACTTGAAGAAAATCGACATACCGGTGCTGGTGATGCACGGCGATGACGATCAGATTGTGCCGATCGTCGCGGCAGGCCCGCTGTCCGCGAAGATACTGAAGCACGCAACGTTGAAGGTCTATCCGGGCTTTCCGCACGGCATGCCGAAGACCAACGCGGACACCATCAACGCAGATCTGCTGGCGTTTTTCAAAAGCGGGGCAGTTGCTGCGTCGGCGTAGCGGAGAGTCGAGTACCAGGACCGTGGGCACGGTCATACATCGGTTGAGGCTGCGTCCAGGCAACGGGGGACACCCATCATGAGCGTTGCGTGTGGTGGGTGTTCCCCTCCTGCTGGGTATTCCTGCGGCAGAGTGGTTCGCCACCGAGCGAATTCATGCCCCTTGACCGGGTCGGTTTCAGCCGACGGATTTCCGGACTTGAACCAAGCGGAGCGCAGGCGCATATTGGGGCGCGCAGGACCCTAATATATCGGTTTCAATGCAAGGCACGCGGCCGGGGAGGGTGGAAATGCTTTCAAGATACAAACTCTGGATAGGTGGAGTTTTTTGCTTGGTCGTCATCGGGCTGATCATTGGCGCGATGCGCCCGAAACAGGTATCAGGAGCGGCGCCTGGCACTTCTCCGGACGTGGAGGTCGTGCAGGTCGAGCAGAAGGATGTTCCCATTTTTGGCGCCTGGATCGGAACGCTCGACGGCTTCACGAATGCCGACGTCAGGGCTCAGGTGACCGGCTACATCATGCGGCAAGGCTACCAGGAAGGGGCGTTCGTCAAGAAAGGCCAGTTGCTCTTCGAGATCGATCCACGACCCTTTCAGGCGGCGCTGGACCAATCACAGGGACAGCTAGCGCAAGCGAAGGCCCAGTTGGCCAACGCCGAAGCCGTCCAAGGCAGGACCGAACTGGACGTGGCCCGTTATACGCCGCTGGCAAGAGAACAAGCCGCCAGCCAGCAGGACCTAGACAACGCCATTCACAACAACATGGCGGCGCAGGCCACGGTGGCCACGGCGGCCGCCCTCATCAAGACAGCTGAGGCCGCCGTTGAAACGGCCAGGATCAACCTCGATTTCACCAGGCTCACCGCGCCCATCGAAGGCATCGCTGGCCAGGCGCAACTTCAAGTAGGCGCATTGGTCAATCTGAGCAGCGGGCCCGTGACCTCGGTGTCTACCGTCGACCCCATCAAAGTGTATTTCACCGTCGGTGAGCCTCAGTACCTGGAGTGGAGAAGACGGTTCCCGACAGAGAGCACCCGGCAAGCAGCGGACAAGAATCTGCGCCTGGAGCTGATCTTGGCGGATGGCTCCACCTATCCGCAGACGGGCACGTTCTACTTTGCAGACCGCCAAGTGAACGAGGGCACCGGCGCCATTCGGATCGCCGGGCTGTTTCCCAATCCAGGGAATATCCTGCGGCCGGGCGGCTATGGCAAAGTTCGCGCGGTCATTCGGCTCCAACAGGGTGCGCTGCTTGTTCCCCAACGGGCTGTGTCAGAGCTGCAAGGCGGCTACCAAGTTGCCGTAATAGGTGGCGACGACAAAGTGAGCATTCGAACGGTCAAGGCGGGTGACCGCGTCGGTAGCCAGTGGATTATCGCGGAAGGGCTGAATGCAGGGGAACGAGTTGTCGCTGAGGGCACACAGAAGGTGCGTCCGGGCATGCACGTAAACCCCAAGCCATTCGTCGCGGAAAGTAAGGCACGGTAATCCGATGTCAAAATTCTTTATCAACCGTCCCATCGTCGCGATGGTCATCTCCATCGTCCTGGTGCTGGTTGGCTCCCTCAGCATCCTGACTTTGCCCATCGCCCAGTTCCCTAACATCGCTCCGCCCGAGATTCAAATCTTGGCGACCTACGTCGGTGCGGACGCTCAGACTCTGGAGCAAGCGGTTGCCACGCCGATCGAGCAGCAGATGAGCGGCGTGGACAACATGAACTACATGTATTCGCTGAATGCTACCGGCAACTCGAACACGACACTGATCGTAAACTTCGATGTGAAAACTGACCCCAACAACGATCTCATTCTAGCTCAGTCACGCGAGACGCAGGCCGCCTCGCAGCTTCCCGCGGATGTCAACAACTACGGAATTACGGTCCGAAAGTCCGTTACCGCTCCGCTCATGCTGATTGCGCTTTACTCGCCGCATGGAACGTACGATGCCAAGTTTCTAGCGAACTACGCGTATATCAATATCACCGATCCGATCTTGCGCGCGCCGGGCATCGGCAACGTTCAGGTGTTCGGCGCGGGCCAATACGCCATGCGGCTTTGGGTCCGGCCCGACCAGTTGGCAAAGATGGGCATCACCGTTACGGAAATCGTCAGCGCTATTCAGGCGCAGAACACCGTTAATCCGGCAGGGAAGGCGGGCGGCGAACCGGCACCCAAGGGGCAGGAATTTACCTACTCGGTCCTCGCGCAAGGCCGCCTTGTGTCACCGGAAGAATTCGGACAGATCGTCGTACGCGAAACGCCCGACGGCGGGACCGTCCGGGTCCGCGATGTCGCTCGCATCGAGCTGGGTTCCCAGGACTATAGCGTCTCTGGGAGTTTTAATGGCAAGCCGAGTGCCATTGTGGCTCTCTACCAACTGCCGGGCTCGAACGCCGTCGAGGCCGCCGCCGGCGTTAAGAAGCTGATAGCAGAAATGAAGCAGCGCTTTCCAGAAGATCTGGATTTCGCTATCGCGCTGGATACGACGCGCGCGGTCACCGAAGGCATGAAGGAAATCGTTATAACGCTTTTGATCGCCCTCGCGCTCGTCATCCTGGTGGTCTATCTGTTCTTGCAGGGCTGGCGCGCGACGCTGATTCCGCTGCTGGCGGTGCCGGTCTCGCTGGTCGGCACGTTCGTGCTTTTCCCGGTGTTCGGTTTCTCTATCAACACGCTTTCTCTCTTTGGTCTGGTGCTGGCGATCGGTTTGGTGGTGGACGACGCCATCGTCGTGGTCGAGGGCGTGGAACGGCACATCGAGGAGGGCATGACGCCGAAGGACGCGGCTCTGAAAGCAATGGAAGAACTGTCCGGCCCTGTTGTTGGCATCGCACTGGTTCTCTCCGCCGTGTTTGTGCCGACCGCCTTCATTCCCGGCATCACGGGGCGGCTCTACCAGCAATTCGCCGTCACGATCGCGATTTCCGTGCTCCTGTCAGCGTTCAACGCGCTTACACTGAGTCCCGCGCTTGCCGCCCTTCTGCTCCGGCCGAAGGAACCGAGCCGCGGACTATTGCGGAGATTTTTTGATTGGTTTAACCGCGCCTTCGACCGTGCGACCGAGGGCTACGTCCTTTGGAGCGCGGTGCTAATCCGAAAAACCGCCGTGGTGGTCGTATTGCTCGTGGCCGTTTGTCTTGCGGCGGGATTCTTCGCCAATCGCTTGCCTTCGAGTTTTCTTCCCGACGAAGATCAGGGTTACGCTTACGTCAATCTGCAACTTCCAAACGGGGCTTCGTTGGAACGCACCGGCGCCGTCGCTGCTGATGTCAACAAAATCATAATGAATACCCCCGGGGTGCAATACTCGAGCGCCTTCGTCGGCTTCAGTTTGCTCAGCTTTGTGCGCACCAGTTACAACGCGTTCTTTTTTGTGACGTTCAAGCCCTGGGACGAGCGCACCAGCAGAGCCGAGCAATTTCAAGCGCTCAAGGCGCATCTGAACCGGGAGTTGAGCAAATTGCCCACGGCCATTGCTTTCGGTTTCTCCCCGCCCGCCATTCCGGGCGTCGGCGCTTCCGGCGGGTTCACTTTCATCCTCGAAGACCGTGCGGGTAATGATGTTCAGTTCCTTAGCAAAAACTTGGGCATTTTTATGGAAGCTGCCCGAAAGCGGCCCGAAATCGCCAGCCTCAGCACCACTTTCTTGCCCAGCGTCCCGCAGGAATATGTCGAAGTTGACCGCGACAAAGTGCTGAAGCAGGGTGTACCCCTCAACGATGTGTACCGCACCATCCAGGCCTTCATGGGCGGATATTTCATCAATTATTTCAATCGCTTCGGCCGTCAGTGGCAGGTCTATATCGAGGCGGAAGGGGAAGACCGCGCTAGGGCAGAAAACGTCGGGCAGTTCTACGTTCGCAACAGCAAGGGCGAAAACGTCCCGCTGTCCACACTAACCACCGTAAAGCCGCGGCTCGGGCCTGAGTTTACCATGCGTTTCAACGAGTACCGTGCGGCACAAATCAATGGCGCCGCAGCGCCGGGCTACAGCGCGGATCAAGCCACGACGGCCCTCGAAGACACTTTCAAACAGACGATGCCGCGCGAAATGGGCTTCGACTATTCGGGCATGTCCTTTCAGGAGCAGAAAGCGCGGGAGGGAGTGCCCGCTTCGGTGATCTTCGGACTTTCGCTGCTATTCGTCTTCCTTATTCTGGCGGCGTTGTATGAGAGCTGGTCGCTGCCGTTCAGCGTGCTGCTGAGCACGCCTGTGGCGATCCTTGGCGCCTTTGGAATCCTTTTGTTGCGCCGTGTGCTGCTCGGCGTTTTTCTGCCGCCGTACATGGTCCAGATCGAGAACGATATCTACACGCAAATCGGGCTGGTCATGCTCATCGGCTTAGCCGCCAAGAACGCGATTCTGATCGTGGAGTTCGCCAAGGACGAATACGAGAAAGGAAAGCCGTTGGCTGACGCTGCGCTCGAAGGGGCCCGGCTTCGTCTGCGGCCCATTTTGATGACCTCTTTCGCGTTCATTCTCGGCTGTGTGCCGCTGTGGACGGCGACGGGTGCGGGGTCGGTTGCGCGCCAAATCATGGGCACTACCGTTATCGGCGGAATGCTGGCGGCCAGTGCGATCGGCATCTTCTTCGTGCCCGCCATCTTCTACATGGTGGAGAAATGGTCGGGAACTGGCCGGGAACGCGCTCCTGACGCACTGCCGGGGACACCTGCGCCGGCGCCAGGAGACTGACATGGCCCGTCAACCCATATACGAGCGCAACCCAATGGGGCAACTCATGAAGAAGTTTCAGCAATGGATGGCGGCTATTTTGGCATCGAGTCTTGTCGGAGGGTGCATGGCCGGCCCGAACTACCATCGACCCCTCGTGCAGCCTCCAACGGCTTACCGTGATCTGAGCGAAAACCCGCAGGTCCAGGCGCAAACGGCGTCCTATGCGGATCTTCCATGGTGGCAGGTCTTCCAGGATCCGCAATTACAAGAACTCATCCGCACTGCGCTGAAGCAAAACTACGACTTGCAGCTGGCGACGGAGCGCATCAACGCAGGTCGAGCGGAGCTTGCGGTAACTCGCTCCAATCTATTCCCGCAGGTCGAAGGCAGCGGCAATTTCCTAGGTGGGAAAGAAAGTAACTTCCAGACCAAATTCAACTTCTTGACGCTGACGGCCGACGCAGCGTTTCAATTGGATTTCTTCGGCAAGCTGCGTCGCGCCACCGAAGCGGCACGGGCCCAACTCCTGGCCACCGAGGATGCGCGCCAGACGGTCACACTAACGCTCGTCAGCGATGTGGCCAGCGACTATTTCGCGCTTTTGCAACTTGACCTGCAACTCCAAATCACCCGCAATACCGTCGCGGCTCAGGACGCTTCGGTGAAACTTACGAATCTTCGAGTCGAGCACGGTGTAGCCACCAAGCTTGACGTCTTGCAAGCTCAGCAAGTTCTCGATTCGGCGAACGCGCAAATCCCGGACTTGGAGCGGCAGATCGCGCAGGAAGAAAATGCCATCAGTATTCTCCTCGGCAACTATCCACAGGCCGTAACACGCGGACGCCCGCTGGTGGAGCAGCCGCTTCCTCCTGAGGTGCCGCCCGGCATGCCCTCGTCGCTACTCGAGCGCCGCCCCGACATTCGCGAGGCTGAGCAAATCCTGGTAGCTGCCAACGCCGAAATCGGAGTCGCCAAAGCCCAGTTCTTTCCGCAAATCTCTCTGACGGGCTCCGGAGGCGGCGCCTTCGGACGCAGTAGCGCATTCTCCGGCCTGATGAGCTCCCAACTCGGAACCTGGTCTTACGGCGCCCAAGTGAGCCAGCCCATTTTCACCGGAGGAGCTCTACGTGGAAATCTGCGGCTAGCCGAGTCGCAGCATCAGCAAGCTCTGATCGCTTACCGGCAAGCGATACAACACGCGTTTGGAGACGTATCCGATGCGGTGATCGGCTATCAGAAATTCCATCAAGTCCGGGTCCGCCAAGAGGATACCGTCGCGGACCTGCAAGAGTCCGTCCGTTTGTCCAATATGCGCTACAAGGGAGGCACCACTACGTATCTCGAAGTCTTGGACGGCCAACGGTCGCTTTTTGCCGCTGAGCTCACACTCGCAGGCGCGCGGGGCACTGAGTACCAGAGTCTGGTGCAACTCTACAGGGCGCTCGGCGGAGGCTGGCAGCAATAACGCCGGAACAAATCGTGTCCGCGGAGACTTGACTATGGCTTGCCCCGAAAAACTCGACAGCCACCGCAAAGCGCTCACCCTCAATCTCGATGCTGCGGCGTTCGGTTCTTTCGCCGAAATCGGCGCCGGGCAAGAAGTCGCCCGCTGGTTCCTGATGGTCGGTGGCGCCTCCGGCACCGTCGCCAAAACCATTTCCGCCTACGATAAAGAAGTCAGCGACGATCTCTATGGCTCCGGATCGCGTTACGTGTCCAAGCAACGCCTGGAAGCGATGCTGGACAACGAGTGGGCCCAGCTGCTCACCCAACTAGACAAGACCCGCGGGTCGCATACTCGCTTCTTCGCTTTTGTGGATACGATCTCTGCGCGTAACTTCGCCGGAACCAACGACCCCCACGGTTGGATGGGTCTCCGGTTTCAGATGCAGCCCGAAGGCCCACCCAGCGAGTGCGTGCTGCACATTAATCTACGCGATCCCTCCAACGTCCTGCAGCAGGAAGCTGTCGGTATTCTCGGCGTCAGTCTCATCTACGCCGCGTTCTATCAACTTCAAACGAAGGAATCCTTTTTCGAAGGCCTGGCGCAAGACGTCGTCAAGGAACGAATTGAAATCGACTTCGTGGATTTTCGCGGGCCGGCTTTCGCGGGATGGGATCGCCCCGCGCTCCTGGCATACCTGGTGCGTCAGGGATTTGCCGAAGCGGTGTTCTTCTCCCCCAGAGGATCCACGGATCCTCCCAACGAGGTTCTGCATAAGAAAGCCGTTGTCCTCGCGCCAGGATCCTTTGACCATGTGGATCCCGCTCATGCGCGGATTCATACACAAATGCTGGCCGCGGGCGTTCAGGAGCTTGGCAAGGAACTTGGGGACACCGGCGCCACACCCATGGGCATCTTCTGCCTTTCGGCGGCTTCCCTGAAGCCCGAAGAGCCGGGTCCAGAAATTCCCGATTTGCTAAGTCGTATTGATGCGCTTCTCGCCCGTGGGGCCGAAGTGCTGCTGTTCCGCGAACGCGAGCTGTACGCCATGACGGCCTTCGTGAATCGCTACACCAAGGCGCCGCTGCGTTTTGTCGTTGGCCTTTCGCTGTTGATTCGGGCGTTTGAAGACCGCTACGGCAGTCTGGAAGGTCAACGCCTGGAAGCCCTCTCGCGCCTCTTCGCGCAGAACGTCCGTATCTACGCCTATCCCATGACCTCTGCGGATTTGCAGGAGTGGATCAAGGGTTTTTCGGCCGGCGGCTGGGAATGGAGCGAAACAAACGGTTGGGTTTCCGCCCAACAGCTGCGTCTAGCGCCTCCTCTAGGCCACCTCTACGCGTATCTCTTGGCGAAGAATTTCCTTGTTCCCATGCAAATTCCCGCATCTCCCGCCGCGGCCGATCTGGCGCATGGGGCGGCTTAGCCCAGACCCAATCACTATACCAAGACCGGCACGCCAGCTTGCAGGGCAGGGAATCAAGGGTTAGTGAAAGTCAGGATACTCACCCGGCCAATTCCCGTCGGAGATGTCGAATCAAGACTGGTAATTTTAGCTTTAGTCATACTCAACGCTCTCAGCTCCCCTTTTGACATTACAATTGAACCTGCCATTTCGCTTGGCGCGCAAGGCACGGCCGCGAGTCGGAGGAGTGTTGCATGGGGCATCCACTTCTTGATCTAACCAACAAAACGGCGGTGGTGGTCGGCGGCACCAGCGGCATCGGCCTCGCCCTCACCCGAGGACTTGCCCAGGCTGGGGCGAATGTCATTCCCACGGGACGCCGCGAAACACAGGTACGCAGCGCCGCCGCGGAAGTGACCGCGCTCGGGCGCCGCTCACTGGCGCAGACCTCGGACGTCACCGATGTTGCCAGCCTCGAAAGTCTTTTGAAGTCGGCGTGCGCCGAATTCGGCAGCGTCCAGATTCTCGTCAACTGCGCCGGCCGCACCAAGCGGATGCCCACCCTCGACGTTCCAGAGGCCGATTGGAACGCCATCCTGGAGACCAACCTGAACGGGACCTTGCGCGCCTGCCGCGTGTTTGGCCGGCACATGATCGAACAGCGCTACGGCCGCATCATCAACATCGGCTCGCTTTCCTCGTTTGTCGGGCTCTTCGAGGTCGCCGCCTACGGTGCCAGCAAGTCCGCCGTTGCCTCGCTCACCAAATCGCTGGCCATCGAATGGGCCACATCCGGGGTTTGCGTCAATGCCCTTGTTCCGGGCGTATTGCGCACCGACATGAATGCCGCTCTGCTCGACGGGACGGAGCGCGGCCGGGAGTTCCTGATGCGCACACCCATGAAGAGGTTTGGCAAGCTCGAAGAACTGGCCGGCGCCGCCGTTTTCCTGGCCTCTGACGCCGCCAGTTTCGTGACTGGACATTTATTGGTAGTTGATGGCGGCATTCTAGCCAGCGGCGTCAATCAATAGAGCGCCGCGCGATTTCTCAATGGATCCTGGCTGGCTCCATCTTGGGAACCAGCACATGAATAGCGACCAGCGCCAGCAAGTAGGCCGAACCGGCGATGAGGAAGGGAACCCGGTAACTCCCGGTCCACTGCAGCACGTGGCCCACAACTGTGGCGATGAACAATCCCCCGATCGCCCCAGCCATCCCGCCGATTCCTACCACCGAGCCGACCGCTCGAGCTGGAAACATGTCGGAGGTCAACGTATACAGGTTCGCCGAAAATCCTTGATGGCACGCGGCTGCCAGTCCAATTAACAGTACGGCGGACCAAGTGCTCTCCACTCGGTAGGCGAACACCACGGGCACAACGCCGACGGCGCAAACGAGCATCGCCGTCTTGCGAGCGGCGTTCACCGTGCTGCCGCGCCGAATTAGCCGGGAAGACATCCAGCCCGCGGCCACGCTGCCAACATCCGAGATCAAGTAAATCACTACGATTGGCGCGCCAATTCCCGTCAAAGCCAGACCGTGTTTGGTTTGCAAGAACCCCGGCACCCAAAAAAGATAAAACCACCACACCGGATCGATCAGGAACTTCCCAGCTACGAACGCCCAGGTCTGCCGCAGCGGAAGCAGCGCAGCCCATTTGATTTTCCCCGGCGGTTCTTGAGGGTCGCTGTGGATGTAATCGAACTCCGCCCGGGAGACGCGTGGATGCTCCTCTGGCTTGCGATAGATCAACAACCAGAACACCAGCCACAGAAAACCCAGCGCACCAATTCCAATGAATGACCCGCGCCAGCCCCACCGTGCGTTGATCCAAGGCACCACTAGCGGCGTAAGCATGGCGCCAAAGCTCGTACCCGCGTTGAAGATCCCGGTGGCCAACGCGCGTTCTTTCTTCGGGAACCATTCCGCCACGGCCTTTATGCTGGCGGGAAATATGGCGGATTCTCCGAATCCCAGGGCCACCCGCGAGATCGCAAAACTCGTCAGCGAATTCCCCAGTGCGGTGCCCATAGACGCCAGGCTCCAGAAAATCATCGCCAGCGTATAACCCAATCGAGTGCCAAGCTTATCGATCAGCCGGCCGACCACCACCATCCCCAGCGCATAGGCCGCCTGGAATGCGACCACAAGATTGCTGTAATCAATTTCGCTCCAACCCAGATCGTGCTGAAGCGTCTTGTTGAGCACTCCCAGAACGTTGCGGTCCATGTAGTTCTTGGTG
>Ga0210403_10000343_pt1 | contig 50301 bp, 47 predicted proteins | sample IncBWC19MmetaG_FD_150863 | JGI IMG/M metagenome (GOLD analysis project Ga0210403, IMG submission 150863) | Forest soil microbial communities from Barre Woods Harvard Forest LTER site, Petersham, Massachusetts, United States - Inc-BW-C-19-M | ecosystem: Environmental > Terrestrial > Soil >...
ATTGCGTAACTACACCGAGAAGACGCAAGCCATGGATGTCGAGATCGGGCCGGAACCTTGGTTCTCGATCGCTGGCCCGCCCCGTGTGCAGGTCGCTGTGCCCGCCGGGCAGGATTCGAGCGCCCACTTCATGATCAGCGCCGATCACAGTGTCCGCGAAGGCAAGCAGCGGGTGACGGCTGCCAACCGTGAGACCGGGGACGCGGTCGAGCGCCTGGTCCTCGTCCATCCCGATGGCGAAGACGCGGGCCAGTCGGTGGCGGCCCTGCTGGCTGGCGACCGCAATGCCATGGGGTTGCAGGTTCCGCTCCAGGCCATTCCCGGCTCGATCGAAGCGGAATTGAAAATCTATCCCAACCTGAACGCCCATGTGCTGGATGCGCTGCAAGGCATGGTCGCACGCCCCGCCGGATGCGGCGAACAGATTACTTCGCTGGCCTTCGGCAGCTTGCTGGCCCTGAAGGCGCTTCGCAAGGCCGGCCAAGACAATCCCGCCCTGCCGGGAAACCCCAATGCCGCGCTCGCCCGCCGCGCCCTCAAGTACCTGAACGACGCTTATGTTCAACTGCGCGATCTGCAAACCCCCGATGGCGGAATTCCCTATTGGCATAACGGCGAGTCCAATATTGCCGTGACCGCCTACGTGCTGGAGTTCTTGATCCAGGCCTCCGGGTTCATTGAAGTCGATGCTGAAAAGATCGACCACGCGCGTAATTTTCTCGTGAGGGCCCAGCAAGCCGATGGCGGCTGGCGGGTCCACGCCTACCCCGATCAGTGGCGGCCGGACGCCAATCTCAGCGCCCTGGTGGCCCGCTCGCTCGCCATCAGCATGAAGGCCGCCCCGGACAAAAACAACACGGTTGCTTCGGATAACGACAAGCAAAAGCCGGCGGTCGTCCTGGCCCTCGTCCCAGCCCTCGATAAGGCCATGACGTATCTTGAAAGCCGCGTGAGTGTATGGAACGACCCGTATCTGGTCGGCCAGTATGCGATTGCCGCCGCGGTGCTCGGCCGTCCGGGCTACACTACCCAGGCGCGCACGCGCCTGCTGGAACTCGCCCATGAGGAAGGCGCGGGCGCTTACTGGAACCTGGAGGCCAACTACTCGCCTTTCTATGGATGGGGAAGCGCCGGACGCCTCGAAACCACAGGACTGGCGGTGCAGGCGCTGGCCATGCTCGACCACGCCGCTGGAGAAAAATCGTCCCCGAATTTGACTTCGGATTCCATCCTGCTCGATCGCGGCCTGTTCTTCCTGCTCAACCATAAAGACCGCTACAGCGGATGGCATTCCACCCAGGCGTCGGTCAAAGTCATGCAGGCAATCGTGGAAGCCTCTCCATCGGAAGCCGACGGGCCAGAGCAAGCGACCACGGCCCGAGTCATGATCAACGGCAAGGAAGGTCCGGTATTGAAGCTGCCCTCCGCGCGCGAACTCACAGGCCCGGTGGTGTCCGACATTTCCGCATGGTTGCAGCCGGGCGCCAACCGGATCGAGGTTCTTCGCGCCCCGAATGCCGGCGCCCTGCAGGCCCAGATCACCGCCAGCCATTACGTCCGCTGGGCCGACTCGCAGGCCACCCGCGGAACAAATTTCAAACCCGGCGACAACCGCGCCCTGCGCCTGAATGTCAGCTTCGATGCCACCGAGGCCGGCATCGGTCAGAAGATCCATTGCACCGTGAAGGCCGAGCGCATCGGCTTCGAAGGCTACGGCATGATGCTAGCGGAAATTGGCCTGCCCCCAGGCGCCGAAGTAGACCGGCAATCGCTGCAACAGGCCCTGGAAAAATGGGAAGTGCAAGAGTACGAAGTGCAGCCCGACCGCGTTGTCCTATATCTGTGGCCGCAAGCCGGCGGAAGCAATGTAAGCTTCAGCTTCAAACCGCGCTTCGCCATGGAAGCCACCGCCACGCCCTCGGTCCTCTACGACTACTACAACCCGGAAGCCCGCGCGGTCGTGGTGCCGGTACGGTTTAGGGTACATTGATCAGAGATTGTGACATCAAAATCAAATATTGACATCACTTTTGCCCTAGGTATAGGCTATTGTCATGCCGAGGAGTCCTTTCACTTTGAGAATCGATGCGGAAGAACGCGCTGCTCTGGAACACCTCAGCAAGATCGAAGGCCGCCCTATCAATCAACTTCTGAACGAGGCCATCAAAGGCTATCTTCGTGGCCGGGGTCGAAAGGAACGAAGTTTGGAAGCTAACCTGGCAGGTCTGCGTGCCTATCGAAAGCAGGACCCTGGATTCCGGAGAGCTATGGCCGCGTTCGTGGAGGCTGAGACCGGCTTTGACGACCCGCTTGAAGGCCAGCCGATTGCAGGCGAGTTTGAGGAGGGAAGGCTCAAGCCCCAAGGGCCTGTGCAGACCAAAATCCGGGACCTTCTAGGTGCCTAACTGGGACGAAGACAGTCGCCAGTTGCGGCAGAATCTTGGGCACGTCCTGCAGGAAATCCTCGAAGCGGCGGAGCAACGCGAGAAGCCGGCGCTGGAAGCCGCGAAGCGATGGCACAGTCTGATCATGCAAGGCTTGAGCGTGCCCGACCCGCGATTGGTCGGAGCGTTTCGCGGCGAACCTGGTCTTGAGAAAATCCAGGTAAGGGTTGGCGCGAACTATGGAGTGGACTCAGTATCGGTGTCCGTGGCTCTGAAACGATTTGAAGCTAAACTCCAGACATTGGTTGCCGAGTTGGATGCACTGCTGCCTATCCACCACGAACCGGATGCCGACCAACTGGAGGCCATCATCGATCTTTGTGCCTGGGCTCATGCTGAGTGGGTGCGTATCCACCCCTTTGTAAACGGTAACGGACGTGTAGCGCGCCTTTGGGCCAACAGTTTTGCCATGCGTTATGGCTTACCGCCTTTTGTCCGTTTGCGTCCGAGACCCAACGCAGGCTACGCAGTGGCCGGCGCCAAGGCCATGCAGGGCGATTGGAAACCAACCGCGGCCGTCTTTCGCCGATTGCTCGATGATTTCCTAGACGAGATGAATTTATAACCAACTCCAAGCCTACGTCTAATGGCCGGTGGCATAAATCACCCTGGAAGGGCGCGCGATGACCGTGGCCGAAGGGCGCGAGGGATCTGCCGTGCCACGCTGTCGTGTGTGAAGGCTGCCTGACGAACCGTCAAAGAGCACGGATTCATCCGTGCGGTAGAGCAAAAAAATCACCCGGCTTCAGCCGCAGTTTTGCTTATTGTACAGGTGTACATCCCCGGATTCCCCCAAGCGCTGCCAGAAACTGCTCGTCGGTTTTGTCGCACAGGTTCACCCCACTCCTAAATTGATAAATTGATGTCATCAAGTGCCGTTAGGAGCAATACAGATCAGGGTCGAAAAACCAGGCTTCTCCTAGTGTTTTCATGAGCTTTCGCGGGCCAAGGGCCCTGAGGGACACTTAAGGAAATCGAGACGGCCGGGTCGCAGTCGGGTCGCACGACCAAACCAGCCCCGGCAGGGGCGGCAGAAAGTAGCCCAGCACATGCTTGGCCGCCACGCGCTTTTGCGTGGCGGCCAGGCTAAGTGCTGGGTAAGGAGAGGATCAAGCCAGTTCCTCGCTGCCGCAGGCCGGCGTGCAGCCCGCACAGCGGGCGGAGCGCCCTTAAAAAATGCTCTTTGCCGACGCCTGGAAAAGTTCTCCAATCACACATGAGCGATACCGGAACCCCATCTTGCGATCTGCTGGAGGATATCGCAGTCTAGGGGGATGAGACGAGATAAAAGGAAAGAGTGGACAAAGTGGCGGAAACTGGTAACCGGGCAGATCCGGAGCGGGCAGAGCGTGGCGGTGTATTGTCGAGAGCGGGGGTTTGGCGCTTGGCAATTCTACGCTTGGAAGAAGCGGTTACGGGAGGCGGAGGCGGCCCAGTTCGTTGAGGTGAAGCTGGCGAACACCCAGATGGAGAAGAAGGCAGAGCTGGGGGACCACGATTGAGGTTCGCTTGGAGAAGGGGCGGAGCCTGGTGGTGGGAGCTGGATTCGACGTCCAGCATTTGCAGGCGTTGCTGGCGGTGCTGGAGCCGGGAGCATGATGGGGCTGCCCAGTCTGCAGACGTTGGATCAGGCGCAACGGCGCGCTGCTCGATGAACAGGACATTCGTTTCGAGGTTGTCGCCGAGGCCCCCGCTGGTCAGGTTTGAGGAACCAATGATCGCGCTTTTCACGCCTGTTCTGGCGACGAACAGAGATAGCTTCGGATGGAAAAATCGACTTCCCGATTCGAAGCGTCTAACTTGAAATGCATCTTTACTCCTTTTTGCACAACCGGATCATCTTCGTTCCTTGGTTAGTAAATGATTTGGGTTGCCCGCCCACACGAATCAAGCTCCGTACCGGAGACGGCTTTTGCTGCTCGATGGACGATTCGTTCCGCAGTCCATGCCGCAACCGCAGCGTCATACAGGTCATCCGTCTGGGCCAGTTTCTTGTCAAACGTCACCTGGTTGATCTCGGGATATACACGCTGCAGGAGCGTCAGGCGTTCGCTTCGCCCCGCAGAAGATTTCTTGGAGTGAGCGAGATGCTTGCCGCTCAAGGCCCAGAAACTTACTTCAGGATGGATTTCTACGACCTTAGCGTGAAGCATTTCCGACGACAGTTGCGCATCAACTTCTCGGATTTTAGGAAGAATCTCAAAACATTGCCGGGAGATTGCCCGGCCATCAGTGGCCCTTCCAATCTTGCAAGCGTGTTCATAATTCTCGGCAGCCAGCATTGCCCTGATGGGCGCTGGGAAAACGGAGCTGCGTCTTGGTCCGATCAGTTTACGGGCTGCGATATCACAGCGACGCGCGCCTCGATCTGGCAAGCCTATTGGAATATCGACGGCCAGGACGGCCTCTGGGAACTCTCTAAGCACACTGCTGAAATCGGTCAGCACTTCAATCGTGATCTGTCGCCTGACGGAATCAAAGGTAAAGCACAACCAGCCGCCGCAACAACCATCCACGCCGACTGACTGTATTCTTTTCATCTTGCAGATCTTCTTTGCTTGTGTCGTAAACCTGCCGACTAGCATTTTGGTGCAACGTAAGCGTCATCCTGGTCACAGCTGCGTAGGCATCGGACTTTAGGAATGGGAGTGGCCGCGAATCGCGGCCGAGCTTCCCAGGCCAATTGCCTGAATCGGTAAATTTCCGCCAACAGCTCTGATTGATGGTTCACACGCGAGCCCTGCTTTAAAGTGATAATTAGTTTTGACAGGTGGCCGAAAGCCCCCTCGTGCGGCGAAGGCCCTTGATCCGCAAAGTACTTAAATTTATCGGCCAAAATCACACTTGCATTCTTATAGCCGGTTTCCTTCTCGCCTAGATCTTTTTTTTGGGTTGCAGGCGTGCCGTGAAACTTCGCATCCCTTCGGAGACGCAGAGTGCCTCCATGCCATTCATAAATGCAGTCGGCGCGGTTCTTATACTTCTGGCTCGAGTAGTACTCGCCATTGGGAATGACTGTTGTCACCTCCGCAATGTAGATCAAGGAGTTATCGCGATAGCTGCCTTTAGGACGCCATCCGTCGATATCTTTCGCGGCGAAAGCCATGATGATATCCCCAGGCTGCGCTTTCCTCCTGATCGCAGGCTTGCAGATCGCGAGTGTAAGAAACCCGTCACGCACACAAGGCGCGCCCCCATCGTCAGTTGTCATTTTGTAGATGTAAATGCGGGACACTTCAACCTCGGCCGGCAACGCAAAGACATTTTATTATAGCCGCGAATCGACGCGAATTAACAGAGGATGTCCGTACTATATATATTGACTGATAAAGCCTTCAGGTAGCTTTTTCCGGTTGGTTCCCCGCAGGTCGGCTCCGCACATATCCGGAAGACAACTGGCAGAAGGGCGAAAGATATTGGGAGACCGTGGCGGCTGGTACAGGGCGCACGGTACCGAGGCTATTATGACCCTGATTCCCCTGGAAGAGTTTATGAGGTTATGCAGCTTGATTTAACAAAATGAAGAATTCAAATTTCCGCGCCCTACCTGCACGCTAAGCATAAAGGTCAATTCGCCTTAGAAAATAATCTCTCAGCGTTTTTTTTGAAGCCTCATCACCTGCAATTCTAATCCCACGCGGTTTCCATTTTTTTTCGAGGATGAGCCGAATAACCCCGATTGCTGCCGTCACAGAGGCTATGACAGCGTTCACAAATACAACGTAGCTGGGGTCTGGCAAGTGCATCGGAAGGTATTCTACTCCCCTCTTCAATTCAGATTCAACAATTAACAAAATGCAAATGTTCATAAGCAAATAGGTCTTAGACTTGGAAAGAGTTTTGGGCCCTTCAGCAAAGCCGCGCCTTGTCCAATATTTTCGCGGGCTGGGTGGAGACTGCACCTCCGATGGTGGTGAATTCCGGTCAGCCATGTAAACGCGCAGCCCTTTCAGGTTTGATATTGGCGCCTGCGCGCCGGAATAGTCGATGCCGATGTAGCGATCGAACATCGGGTTGCCGATCATGTTTGTGTAGACCTCATCGGTTCCAGGGCAGCTTTCAAATTGGAGTATATTTCACGAATACGCTCCACGAGCGCCAGGCGTGTGGGCGACCGAAGACGTTCGACCCAACCCAGCCTTTCAACCCGACAGCGCGGCGGAGCAGGTCCCTCAGGTCCGCGGACCTGTCGGGATGACAAGGGGGGCGAGGGGCGAGGGGCGAGGGGTTGACACCCATTTTCCGGCGCTCTACGCTTAGACCATGGATGTTCATCTAACGCCCGATCAGGAAGCGTTTATCCGCCATGGCATCCAAGCGGGCCGGTTTCAAAGTCCAGAGGATGCGGTCCAGGAAGCTTTGTCTTTTTTGGAAGAGCTTGAACGCACGCGGGCGGAAATCCTTGCTTCCGTGGACAGGGCAGAAGCCTCCTTGGCAAGAGGCGAGGGCCGCGTGATTACTCCAGATTCCATGCGGGAGCTAGCCGAAGAGATCAAGCAGCGCGGCCGTGCCCGCCTGGCATCAAAGCAATCTCCCGTTCGCTCATGATCATCTACCGCATTGAAATTGATGTCGTCTTGATTCTTCACGTCATTCACGGAAGTCGGAATATTAAAGCCTTGCTAGGCGATTAGTTCGTATGGTCCCGTTGAGTTCCCAATCTGTGATCGCACCCAGATGACAGCATTCCGACAGCATTCCAACAGCACCCTCTTCACAACTCCCCGCTCAACGGTCATGCTGATAATGTATGGACCGAGAGTACGACTACCGGACGAGAATGGTTCCAGCGGCTTGCCGTTTCCTGAGTGCGCCCAGCCACGCTGGGGTTGATGCGGGTCAATCCGTTCGGTCCGCGTTCATCTGCGGTAAGGTTTTTCTTGCGAAAACGTTACTCCGTAGCGCTACAGATATCTTATCTACTACGCATCTGCCACGGGGAATCGCCTGGATTTATGCGGCTGGTAGCGCTGTAGCGGATAAAGGGTATTTTTTTATATGAACCCGAGAGTCAGCAGGATGAGTGGCTGTTTCCCCATGCTGGCTTCAGGCAAGCCCTACGTAATCGCCGGGTCGTTGCAATGATGGCGGGAAAACCGTTACTCTCTGCTTACCGATTGCCACTTGTTCCGTCCAAAGCACTGTGAGGAAATGACCTTGCGAGGACTCAACGGATGCCTGCCGAGACATTAGCCTTTCGCGCGGCGGTTGGCGGTAGTGGTGAAAGGGTAAACTCCCAGCGATCGGGAGCCAGGGTGAGTCAAGCTCCAGGCCGAGTGAACGACAGCGAATTGATCCGCGCCGCTCAGCGTGGCGACCGTGCCGCGTTTGAGAGTCTGGTGCGGCAGTACGATCATGCTGTCCTGCGGCTGGCTTACCACTTGACCGGCTCGGAAGCCGACGCCCAGGACATCTTTCAGGAAGCTTTCCTGAAGGCCTTCCGCCATATCGGAAACTTCCGCTTTGAATGCTCGTTTTACACATGGATCTACAGGATCGTCACCAACCTGTGCCTTGACCATCTGCGCAAGCGGCAGACACGCCGGGAAGATCCTCATGTGCTGACGGATTCCTCCGGCCAGCAAGTGGACCTGCTGGAGCGCGTTTCCGATGATCGCTCCGGGGCCAGTCCGGAAAAAGACCTGATGCGCCGGGAGTTGAATGCCCGCATCGCCAAGGCCCTCACCCGGCTCACGCCGCGCGAGCGCATGGTCTTCGAACTCAAGCATTACCAAGGGCTGCGTCTGCGCACTATCGGCGAAATGCTTAGCACAACCGAAGAGACGGCCAAGAATACTTTGTTTCGCGCCACCCAAAAGTTGCGAATCGCTCTTGCCCCCCTACGGCCAGAGCGGGAGAAATTGTCATGAACTGCGAATGGACCAGAGAAAATATCGTCCTGTACGTCTACGGCGAACTCGCCGACGATGCCGTACACAGCCTCGAACAGCACGCGCAGCACTGTGATGCCTGCCGGCAAGAGCTGGAATCGGCGCTTGAATTTAAGAATGGCATGGCGGACGCTCTGCCGGTGGTGGAAATCTCTCCTAATCTGCTGGCCGCCAGCCGAATGAAGTTGCAGGAATCACTTGACCACGCCGCTCAAGCACGCGGCCTGGGCCGCCTGGCGTTTGATCTGGCCGGCTGGATGCACCAGTTGAAGCTGGCTCCGGCGTTGACCGTGGCGCTACTGATGATCGGTTTTGCCGGAGGCTCGCTGACCACCTGGCGCATCGCCAGCCGCACGCAGCCGCAGATGGCCGATTCCGCCGCAAAGTTCGATGCCGACATCGTAGGCATCGATTCCATCGAGCCTTCCAATACCAACCGGCTGGCGATCGGTTATAAGACCCAGCAGCGGCAGACTTTTGAAGGTCCGGCCGACGATCCGGCCGCCCAGCAGTTGCTCTTGCTGGGTTCCAGCAGCAGCAATCCCGATGTGCAGATGAAGGCCATCGAGTTGCTCGGCAAGAAAGCCCAAGATCTCGACGTGCGCGAAGCGCTGATCAATTCATTGCGCTTCGATAATATTCCGGTGGTGCGGTTGGAGTGTCTGCGCGCGCTACGCGGATATGTGAAAGAAGTCCGGGTGCGTGATGCAGTGGTGGAAGCCCTGGTCCATGACAGCAATCCGGGAGTGCGCGGGGAAGCCATCCGGCTGCTGGACCAGGTGCAGTCCGATACCAGCGTCCGCGAAGTGCTGCTGGTGCTTGCCCGTAAAGATAAAGACCCGTATATCCGGGCGGAGGCCAAGCGCGTGCTGGCGAATTCGCCGACGATGTATTGAAGTCAAAAAGCATCCACCGCAAAGGACGCTACGGGCGCAAAGGAAAATCAAAACCTTTAAAACCTAGCGCAACGAGTTGCAACGAAAACCTTTGAAACACAGAGGAACAGAGGCAACAGAGGTTTTTGGGGTCGTGAGGCAAGGCAAGATTGCCGTGAAAGATTGTGGGGAAGGTAAGGGCAGCAGAGGGGAATTCCCGAATACCCGGTGCAAGTACCAGGTACCGATTACCAAATACTGTTGTTATGAAAAAGTACATCCAATTCGCGGCTTTAATCCTGACTGCCGGTCTGGCCATGGCCCAGCAGAAGACCACGTCACGCCTGACGCACGTTGGCGATGACTGGACGCAAGAGATCAATGGGACGATGCCCGCTGCGCGTGCGATCAGGGTGAAGGCCTATGCCGGCCCGATCCACATGCAGGGCGGCCAGCAGACGGTCATTACTTATACCGCGCGCAAGCATGTGCTGGCTTCCTCGGAGAAGCTGGCGCGCCGGGCCCTGGCGCACATGCACGTCCAGACGCTCAATGCCGGCGGCATTGCCCTCATCAATGGCCAGGGATGGAGCGAAGGCCCCGGCATGATGGAACTCGATGTCCACATACCTTCGCAAACAGCCCTGGTGCGCTTGCAAACCAGTGGCGGCCCCATTGCCGCCCGCAACATTGGCGGCAAGGTCGAGGCCCACACCGGCGGCGACATGATTGAGCTTGATCAGATCGGTTCCGACGTGGTGGCCACCACTGGCGGTGGCGACATCGAGATCGGCAGGATCGGCGGGGAAATTCGCGTGGAGACCGGCGGTGGCAACATCCGCATCGGTGCGGGCGAGGCCATGCGGTTGCACACCGGCGCCGGCTCCATTCACGTGAACAAGTGCCACGGAGAGATCATGGCCACCACCGGCGGCGGGGCCATCGAGTTGAATGAAGTCACCGGCATGGTGCAGGTCAACACGCGTGGAGGCTCCATCCATCTGGGGCCTATGAGCGGCGGCGTACACGCGGCAACCGGCAGCGGCCCGATCGTGGCCGACCTTGCCGCCCATCGCGGCACGTTTACCGCTTCCCGCCTGGAAACCTCGGATGGCAACATCATCGTCTATATCCCTGATGACCTCGGTGTCACCATACAGGCGGCGGTGGAAACGGCCCATGGCCCGGGCATCAGCAGTGATTTCCCCAGCCTCGCGATTACTTCCAGAAGCCATAAGCTTTGGGGCCCCAAGAACGCCCACGCGGAAGGTCCGGTCAACGGCGGTGGACCGCTGCTGGTGGTGCACACCTCCACCGGCACGATCGCCTTCCGGCGAAGAAACAATACGAAATAGAAGAAAACAAAATATAGGAGTCACGGAAATGATTCATCGAACAAAAATCGCACTGCTGTTGTTGGCGCTCACCCTGCCGGGCGCACTGGCCCGGGCCGCGGAGCAGCCACAACCGCAAAAGAACAGTTATGCTGAAGGCCTTTTCTTTTCCGCCGGAAGTTCGTATCTCGGCGTAAGGATCCAGGACGTGACCGCCGACCGTCTGGCCGCCCTCAAGCTGCGGGAAGAACGCGGAGCAGAGGTAACCATGGTCGACCAGGATGCGCCGGCGGGCAAGGCCGGACTGAAAGAGCACGACGTAATTCTCGACTACAACGGCCAGCGGGTTGAAAGCGAGCAGCAGCTTCGCCGCATGATCAATGAAACGCCCCCGGGCCGCACCGCGTCCCTGGGCATCAGCCGCGATGGCGCACCCATGACGATTCAGGTGCAGGTCGGTGACCGCGCAAAAATTGCGGCCGACAACACCCACCAGCGCACCCATGAAGAAATGGAAATGATGTTGCCGCACCTCCCTGAGATGCAAAACTTCAGTTTCAATCTGCAGGCCCCACCCGCCCTGGTGCTGGGTGTGGGAGTGGAATCTCTAGGACGGCAACTGGCGGAATTCTTCGGTGTCAAGAGCGGTGAAGGCCTGCTGGTGCGCTCCGTGGAAAAAGGCAGCGCCGGAGAAAAAGCGGGGCTCAAGGCCGGGGATGTAATTACCAGGGCCGAGAACGAGCAGACCAGTGATCTTTCAGAGCTGCGGCGGGTGCTGCGCGCCCATCAAGGCGGCAAGGTCACGCTGGGCATCGTTCGCGACAAACACGAGCAGAACATAACCGTGGAACTGCCGGCCCGCAAGGCGAAAGACCATTCGGCCCTGGAATTCACGCTGCCCGATCAAAAAACCCTTGAGGAAATCCAGGAGCGCTTGCGCCGGTTGCAGCCGGAAATCGACAAGACCATCCACGAGCAAATGCGCAATCTGCAGCCGCAGTTGAAGAAAGCCAAGGCGACCATGCAGAACCTGCAGCCCCAGATGGATGAGGCCCTAGGCAAAGCGAAAGCGGCCATCGAGAAAGCGCGCAAAGACATGGAGAAATACTGGCAGCAGCGGACGATGATCTGAGACCTGGAGGTCACCACGGAAGGACAACGCAACAACCTTGAAACACAGCGTGACGAGTTGCAACGAAAACCTTTGAAACACAGAGGAACAGAGGCAACAGAGGTTTTTAGGGTTGTGAGGCGGGCACTGGAAATTCCCGCAAACGGCGAGACTTTGATCGATAGCGACAAGTCGGATAGCAACGAAGGGCTCTTGCTGTGTACTGGCGAGTTTTCGACAGCAGTGGAGATTTTGTAATTGTGAAGTGGGCTCTATCCGGGTCGTCGCGGGGTCACGACGATTCAGCAGCCGCCTCACAACCCCAAAATCCTCTGTTGCCTCTGTTCCTCTGTGTTTCAAGGTTTTGTTTGACGCTACGTTACGTCTCCCAGCGGCGGAAGATCAACGATCCATTCGTCCCGCCGAAGCCGAAAGAGTTGGAGAGCGCGTATTGAATGGCGGCCGGGCGCGCAACCTTGGGAACAAAATCCAGGTCGCAGCCTTCGCCTGGATTTTCCAGGTTGATGGTGGGGGGAAGCATCTGGTCGCGCAAGGCCAAAATAGTGATGCCGGCTTCCAGGCCGCCGGCGCCGCCCAGCAGGTGGCCGGTCATGGATTTCGTCGAACTGATGGCGACGCGCGTGTCTTCACCGAAGGTCCTCTTCAGGGCCTTGGTTTCGAGAACGTCCCCGATGGGCGTTGAAGTGCCGTGGGCGTTCACATAGCCGATATCGGCGGGCGTCAGGCCGGCGTCGCGAATGGCATTCATCATTACGCGGTAGCCGCCGTCGCCGTCTTCCGACGGCTGGGTGATGTGGAAGGCATCGGCGCTCATGCCGTAGCCAATAATTTCCGAGAGGACATGGGCCCCGCGGCGTTGGGCGTGCTCCAACTCTTCCAGCACCAGAATGCCCGCGCCTTCCCCGATGACAAAACCGTCACGGTCTTTGTCCCAGGGGCGGCTGGCCTTTTCCGGTTCCTCATTGCGGGTGGAAAGGGCGCGCATGGCGGCAAAGCCGCCCACGCCCATGGGTGTAATGGCGGCCTCGGTGCCGCCGGCAATCATGACATCGGCGTCATTTCGCTGGATGATTCTATACGCGTCTCCGATGGCATGGGCGCCGGTGGTGCAAGCGGTGCAGATGGCCTCGTTCGGTCCTTTGGCGCCATAACGGATGCTGACATGGCCGGCCGCCAGATTGACAATGGTGGCCGGGATAAAAAATGGGGAAATACGGCGGGGGCCGCCTGTCAGCAGCGCCTCGTGCTCACGCTCAATCACATCGAAGCCGCCGATGCCTGAACCGATGTGGACGCCCACACGCGGGGCGATTTCCGGCGTCACCTGCAAGCCGCACATCTTCATGGCTTCATCGGCCGCGCCTATCGCCAGATGGATGAACCGGCCCATCTTCTTCAGCTCTTTTTTTTCGATGAAATTGAGCGGGTCGAAGCCCCTGACTTCAGAGGCAATCTGACAGGCAAACTTGCCGGCGTCGAAATGCGTGATCTTGCCCACGCCGCTCTTGCCGGCCAGAAGGTTTTTCCAGATCTCGGTGGAATCGTTCCCCACGCTGCAGATCAAACCTAGCCCCGTGACGACTACCCTCCTGGGCAAACTACTTGCCGCCTTTCGCATTCTTGCCGATGTACTCGACGGCGTCTTTCACGGTGCGGATCTTTTCCGCGTCTTCATCCGGGATTTCGATGTCGAAGGCCTCTTCAAAAGCCATCACCAGTTCGACCGTGTCCAGTGAATCCGCGCCTAGATCATCGACAAAAGAAGCGTTGGGCGTGACTTCACCTTCATCGACTCCCAGTTGCTCGACAATGATCTGTTTTACCTTCTCTTCCACTGCTGCCATGGGGTTGCATCTCCTTCTCGTTCAAATTCGATTTTTTCCGGATTTACTGTTTTACCGATTTGGCGTTCTTCTGAATGTAATCGATCGCATCCTGCACGGTGGCGATGCCTTCCGCATCTTCGTCGGGAATCTCCAGCGCGAATTGTTCTTCAAAAGCCATTGCCAGTTCAACGCGGTCGAGCGAATCGGCGCCCAGGTCGTCCACGACCGACGCGCCCGGCGTGACCTCCGAGGGGTCGACGCCCAACTGGTCGGCGATGATCTGCTTGACTCTATCTTCAACCGAAGGCATGCGGTCTCCTGGGAGTGCGCGGCAAACCGTTTAGTGTAATTGCTGGGAAAATATCCTGTAAAGTGCCTGCACTCCATCGCCCCCGCTCATGGTACCTGGCGACGCGGCGGCCAACGGCGGTCTTTCGTTCGCTTACAATATCAACTTGTCTCTCAAATCCAAGCTTATCTTAAAATACAGCGTAGCGATTGCCGCCCTCAAGGCCCTGGGCGCATGGGGTGTCTTGATTATAGCGGTATTGGACGCAGCCGCTTTTGGCGTGCCCATGGACCCGCTGGTGGCCGGGTTCGTCTACTCCGCTCCTCACAAAAGCTGGCTCTATTGCCTGGCCGCCTCGGCAGGCTCAGCTCTAGGCAGCCTCATTCCCTTCTATATCGGACGGGCCGGAGGCGAGCTCTTTCTTCTGAAACGCATCGATGAAGCCCGCTTGCTCCGGCTGCGCGACCGGTTTGCGAAACAGGAATTCCTGGCTCTGATGGTCCCCGCCATGCTGCCGCCGCCGACACCGTTCAAACTGCTGGTGTTCTCTGCGGGCGTCTTCGAGATGAAGGTAATGCAGTTTGTGCTGGCGGTCCTCTGCGGCAGATTGCTGCGTTTCGGCATTCTTTCAGCGCTGACCATTTATTTTGGCCCCCAGGTTGTCGCCACCATCAAGGAAGTTGTTAAACATCACCTGGGGGCGGGCCTGGCAACGTTGGCCGCGGCAGCGATTGTGGGCTATCTGATTTATCGCTGGCGCAAGACCAGGGTAACGGCGCCCACGGCCAGGGACTGAGTGCCATGGCCGCATCTGCGGCTGAAGCCGCTCCTGGAAGCCCCTGGAGCTTCTAGTGAGCATTCCTATTTTCGCTCGCCCGTATACATGTCGAGCACCTTCAGGTTGGAATCGAGAATTACGGTGCCGGCCAGCACCGGGGAACGGCGTATGCCCAGACTCATGAAGCGCAGATCGAAAAACCGCACTCTGTAGCCCTTTCCGTCAGGCGAGCGACCGGCTTCCACCACCGGATATTGCGACCAGTCAAGATACACGCGGCCGAGCCGCGACTTCTTGGCAGCCAGGGTGACCGGAGTTTCTTCCGGTTTATAGCGGATGGAGGCTGTCCCCTGGGGGTCCACTTCGGCGGCCCAGGTATCGACGGACGCGCTCTCAAAGAAACTCTGGGTTTCCACGACCCCGCTCCACAAAAACGGATTCATCGGACTTGGGAAAGCCGAAGCCTTGACCGGTTCTTCATCATGATAGGTCAGCGCATTCAGAGCATTGACGGCCTTACGGTGCTCGAAATCGCGCAGGGCGACCAGGGCCACGATCAGCACCAGGGCGGTCATGGCGCCGCCCCGTCCGCGAAAGGCCGGCTTACGCGCGCCGATTTCTTCGGTTACCAGGCTGAACAGCGCCGGGGTCACCAGGCCGAGAAACAATAGCACCAGAATGATGGGATCGACGATGAAAACTATGTCCCATGAAAACCATCGCGGATAAAACGGCGCGAAAGGCCGGACTCCGTAGTTGTTCAGGAAGTCCATGAATATATGTACCAGGCATCCGAACACCGCGTAAAGATAGAGCAGCTTCCAATTGGGCGGCTGCCTGATTTTCCATTGCCGCGACAACAGGAAGCGATAGATGCCATACACCGTGCCCAGCGTCAGTGCGCCCACGAAGGGAGCGCCCAGCAGCGTATGCGTGAAGCCCCGATGATGCTCAAGATTGGCCACCGACCCGCCGAGCAAAGAAACAAAGTCGATATCAGGCGCTTCGGTGGCCAGCGCCAGAGTGAGCGTGGCCAAGCCGGTCTTGCGATTGAGCCCCGCCCGCCCCAGGCAGGCTCCTGTAAGAAAGTGTGTGACTGGTTCCAAAGAGTTTGTCCTTAGGTCAAGACAGTATACAAAAGCGCATTCAGCACTCAGCATTCAGCCCTGCAACAGATTGGTAATTGCCAAAATTGGCAATCGGGGAATTGAAGAACAATCTTTGGCCGCTGATTTTCGCAGATGAGCGCTGATACACCCTGCCCTATTCAGCATGCAAATATTGATGATGTAAATTGGCCACAGCTGCGCTTTGCAATTTCCCGGTTACCCGTTTTTGGCAATTACCAATCTGTTTCGCGGCTGAATGCTGAGTGCTAATTGCTGAATGCTAAGAGCGCTTCTACGATTCTCTCAGGAATGTCATTGGGGGCTTTCCGTCCGAGCAGGTCGTGTCCGGCGCTGTCGATGAGCAGTAGGGAGTGGCGGGCGGGGATGATTTTGAGGGCAGCTTCCATCTCCGCGGGCGATCCAAAGGGGTCGCGCGCACCGTGGACAAAGAGCGCGGGCGTTGTCAGTTGCGGAAAGTGGGCGGTGTGTAGCTCTGCGGGCTTCCTCGGGGGATGCAGCGGATAAGAGAGCAGCAGGAGGCCGTCCACTAAGTTGTTGTTCGCGGCAGCCAGCATGGTGGCCTGCCTTCCGCCGTAGGAATGGCCGCCGAGGAAAATCCGGCCCGGAGCCCGCTTCTTTCGAATTTCTACCAGGACTTCCACCGCCCGCCGCAACCCCTCGCGATCGTTTGCGGCTCCTGCCGGAGACGGTGGTCCGGTGGGGCGCTGCTGACGAAACGGGAGATCGCATCGCAACACCAGAAAGCCCTTTTCCGCAAAGGCCGCAGCCACAGCGATCAGGAGCTTCGACTGGCAATCAGAACCTGCGCCATGAGCGAGCACGAGGGCATCGCCGGACGGATCTTCAGGAACATGCAGGAATCCGCGAACGGCCGGCGAGGCGGATTGGTCGGCGAATTGGGAAATAGTACTCAGCACATAGCACTCAGCCTTGCAACAGATTGGTAATTGCCAAAATTGGCAATCGGGGGATTGAAGAACATCCTTGGCCGCTGATTTCCGCAGATGAACGCTGATAAATCCGAGATGAACACTGCTTAATACTGCTCAAGTCATGCTTAAGCCCTTTGATGCAAATTGACGCCAGGTTCGCCTTACAATTACCCGATTACCAATTTTGGCAATTACCAATCTGTTGCAAGGCTGAATGCTGATGGCTAAGTGCTAAGTGCTAATGGCTAATGGCTAATGGCTAACCGCTGAGCCTCTCGATTTTCTCTTTCAATTCCGCAATTTCGCGCTTCAACTCTGCTACGTCCTCCTCCAGCTTGATTACGCGCTCATTTTCCAGTCCGCTGATTACTACACGATTCTCTGCCGGTGGGGCCAAGCCTTCTACGTCTCCGGCTAGCAGGTGGGCATAGCGCGCCTCTTTCGTGCCGGGGATGCGTGGTAGTATTTTGACCAGCGCCGGGTCGCGCTCCATCAGCTTTTGTAACGCGGATTGCACGTCATCCAGGTGCTCGAAGCGGTGCATGCGTTCGGTGCGTCCGCGCAGTTCGCCCGGCGTTTGCGGGCCGCGCAGCAGCAGCACACAGAGCACGGCGGTCTCCGGTCGCGTGAAGTTGAAGACTTCCTGCAGGTGGTGCTCATACTTGGTGACCCGGCTGTCGCTGCTGTTGACGTGGACGGCCAGGCCTTTTTCGCCCAGGTTGCGCAGCCCCAGGCGCACGGCATCTTCATCCAGATCCATCACCGGATCGCGGTTGGATTTCTGATTGCAGGCGTTGACCAGGGCGTTCATCGAGAGTGGATAGTAATCGGGGGTGGTAATGTCTTTCTCGATCAACGAGCCCAGCACACGCACTTCAATTTCATTGAGCAGAATGTTCACGGGGGTATTTTACAGAAAGCACTCAGCACTTAGCATTCAGCATTCAGCCATGAAACAGATTGGTAATTGCCAAAATTGGTAATCGGGTAATTGTAAGGCGAACCCCCACGCCACCAATTCGCACTATTAATAAGAAGGTTTATCAGCGCTCATCTGCGGAAATCAGCGGCCAAAGGATGTTCTTCAATTACCCGATTACCAATTTTGGCAATTACCAATCTGTTTCATGGCTGAGTGCTAATGGCTAATGGCTGTTTGCTTCTTTCATCAGCAAATCGAATGTCCGCTCTTCGACGCTGATTTCTACCGGCAGCGTTCCTAGAACTTCGCCGTCGATTTCGGCGTGGATGCTTTTGGGGTCCTGTAAGGGCGTGGGTGTACACCGGAGCCATGTGGAGTAGACTACGTCCACCTGTGGGACCTTCCAGTTCAATCCGGTAGCCAGGCTGGCGAAAAAGTTGAGGAAGTGACGCGCCTTGCCGGTGCGAAAAAGCAGGAGCCGGTAATCGTTACGTTCGAGGTCTGATCCCAGCTTGACCCGGCGCAGCAAGCCTGGAAACCGGCGCGGACGCAGGGCCATCACCAGGGCGACTTTCGCCGTGTGCGCGATGCCTTGTTCATCATTCCATTCCGCCATGAACATCGGGAATTCGCGCCGCAGGGTCATGCGCGCCATCTCTGAGAAATAAGCATAGATGCCCAGGCGGCCCTTCGCCTCGGCGCCGGTGCGGTACATCAAATCGGCATCGACGCCAACGCCGGCGGCCACAATGAAGTAACGCTGGCGGGTTTCACCGTTTTCCTGATACGAGATCAGGCCGGGCTTCAGACTTCGTGGCTGGTAGCGCAGCAGCGCTCGCGCCGCCTCTTCCGGTTCGGTGGAGAGGCCCAAGTCAGTGGCCAGCAGATTGCCACTGCCCAGGGGAATGACCCCCAGAGCGGCATGGCTTTGGGCATGCATCAGACCGTTGAGGCACTCATTCACCGTGCCATCGCCGCCGCAGGCAATCACCGTGTCAAATCCCGATTCGGCGGCGGCCCGCGCCTGGCCGGTGGCGCTGCCGGCATGAGTGGTGGCGCACAGTTCGGCGGCCACGCCCGCTGCCCGAAAGATCTCCGCGCACCGCGCGATTTTCTCCGCGCGCCTTCCCTGCTTACGGCCTGATGATGGATTAAAGATGAAGATCGCTTTGTGCATGGGGGCGGCTGGCATCGAGCTGCTGGCTCCTGGCTTCTAGCTGGCTGGTGAAAGCAAAACCTTAATGATTGATGATTGCAATTGCAATCGGAAATGGCAGGCGGTCTGATGCTGACCAGGATTACCCCATGAACCCACTGGCCCAGGAAGATTGCCCTGGCCAGAAGGGTTCAGGACTGACTGCTGCCCTGCTGAGTGCTGAATGCCCGCTTTGCATTTAAAATTCCAGAATCATGCCCAGACGCTCTGGCGACCACTCCGTCGAGATCGAGAAATTGCGCGAGGAAATCCGCGGCCACGAACATCTCTATTACGTGCTGGATGCCCCTGAGATTTCCGACGCCGATTTCGATCTTCTCATGCAGCGGCTCAAGAAGTTGGAAGCCGCGCATCCTGATTTGATTACGCCGGATTCGCCGACACAGCGCGTGGGCGGCAAACCGCGCGAGGGCTTCGTCAAGATGGAACACTCGCGCTCCATGCTCTCCCTCGACAACGCTTACAACGAACAGGAGCTGCGCGACTGGGAGCGGCGGGTGCGCGAGCTGGCGGAAACGGAAAAGATCGAATACGTTTGCGAATTCAAGCTCGATGGCATGTCGATGGCCCTCACCTACGGCAAGGGCAAACTCGTTCGGGGCGTGACCCGGGGCGATGGCTCCACGGGCGAGGACGTAACGTCCAACGTCCGCACCATGCGCTCGGTGCCGCTGGCGGTTTCAGCCGCCGCCCTGAAGAAGGCCGGAGTGCCTGATAATTTTGAAGTTCGGGGCGAAGTCATCATGCCGCTCGACTCCTTTGCGCGCATGAATGATGACCGCGAGCAGCAAGGTCTGGCGCGCTTCGCCAATCCGCGCAACGCCGCTGCCGGGACTATCCGCGTGCTGGAACCCAACATCGTGGCCCAGCGCCGCCTTGATTTTTACGCCTACTTCCTGCTGGCGGAAGGCCGCTATTACTCCGAAAAACATTCGGATGCGCTGGGGGCCCTGAGCGCCGCGGGCTTCAAAGTGAACCGCTATCATGCTCTGGCCCACAACATCGATGATCTTCTGGCGTTCATCGCCCAGGGTGAGCGCCTGCGCGATACACTGCCTTACGAAATCGATGGCATTGTGATTAAGGTGAATTCCACCCGCCTGCAGGAACGGCTGGGCTTTACCGGCAAAGCGCCCCGCTGGGCCATTGCCTATAAGTACGCTGCCCGTAACGGCGTCACCCAGGTTGAAGACATCAAGGCACAGGTCGGCCGCACCGGAAAGCTTACACCGGTAGCATGGCTGAAGCCTGTGCCCATCGGCGGCACCACCGTCACCCGCGCCACGCTGCACAACCAGGATGAAATCGAGCGTCTGGGCGTCAAGATCGGCGACTGGGTGATGGTGGAGCGAGGCGGCGACGTGATTCCCAAAGTGGTCAAGGTCATGGAAGACCAGCCACGCGGACTCCAGGACTTCCACATGCCCGGCGAATGCCCGGCCTGTGAGCGCAAGGTACACCGCACGGAAGGCGAAGTTGATTATCGCTGCATCAACGCCAATTGTCCGGCGCGGCTCCAGGGCAGCATTCTGCACTTTGCCTCTCGCTCGGTCATGAACATTGAGGGCATGGGCGAGTCGCTGGTGGCCCAGCTCTGCGACCGGCGACTGGTGAAAGACATTGCCGATATCTATGAATTGACCAAAGAAAAGCTGCTGGCGCTGGAACGAGTAGGAGATAAGTCGGCGGAGAATCTTCTGGCTGAAATCGAGCAGTCGCGCAAACTGCCCCTGGAACGCGTGATCTACGGGCTGGGCATACGCTTTGTGGGAGAACGTACCGCGGAATTTCTGGCTGAAGATTTCGGTTCCATGAAAGACCTGATGGCTGCCTCAGAAGACCAGTTGAAAGAAGTCAATGAAGTCGGCCCGCGCATTGCCCAGAGCATCCGTGAGTTCTTTGAAGAGCCGAGCAACCGCAAGCTGGTCGAGCGCCTGGGCAAATATCTGACGTTTACGGGCGAGAAGAAACAACGCGGCACGGCGCTGGCGGGCAAGACCTTTGTCCTCACCGGGACGCTGGCCAGCTACTCTCGCGATGAGGCCAAGCGGATGATCGAAGGCGCCGGAGGCAAGGTCGTAGGCTCGGTGAGCAAGAAGACCGACTATGTGGTTGCGGGCGCCGATGCAGGGTCGAAGCTTGAGAAGGCAAAGGAGCTGGGCGTGGAGGTCATTGATGAGAAGGAGATGGAAAAACTGGCCAAGGACCCTTGAAAAACAGCGTGACGAAGCCGCGACGAAAATCTTTGAAACACAGCGCAACGAGTTGCAACGAAAACCTTTGAAACACAGAGGAACAGAGGAAGCAGAGGATTTTTGGGGTTTGTGAGGCGGCCCCGAAATCGTCGCGGGCCGCGAAGATTCTGATGGATAGTAATACAGAGGCAACAGAGGGTTCTTGGGTCGTGAGGCGGTTCGAGAAAGCATCGTGAACCGCCATAGGAATTCTCGAACACCTCTCGCGTCGATCTCTACCCCGGCCTCACTACCCCAAAATCCTCTGTTGCCTCTGTTCTTTTGTCTTTCAAAGGTTTTCGTTGCAACTCGTTGCGCTGTGTTTCAAAGGTTTTTTTAGAATTGCCCACGCAGTTTCTCGTAGGTAGTCTCCAGACTTTCCGGCACGACCCGGGTTTCGCCGATCACGCTTAGGAAGTTGGCATCGGCGATCCAACGGGGGAGGATGTGCATATGAATATGCCCGGCCACGCCTGCTCCGGCGGCCTTACCGAGGTTCATTCCCACATTGATACCGTCGGGACGGTAAACGTTCCGCAGGATGCCTTCCAGCTTCTGGGTCAGCGCCATCATTTCCTGGGCGGCGGGAGCGGAGAGTTTCTGCAGCTCATCCACATGCGCATAGGGGACGACCATGACGTGCCCGCTGGTATAGGGAAAAGCGTTGAGGATCACGAAGCAGTGCTGGGCGCGGTGGACGATCAGCGCCCGCGGGTCGTCTTGCTCCTGCGGTTTGACGCAAAACACGCATTCGGGCTGCTGCCCGGCTTTGGAAACATAGGCAAAGCGCCAGGGAGTGAACAGATGGTCCATGACCTTGAAAGATACCAGATTGGGCATCAGGACAGGGTTGACAACCGGCCAATTATGTAGGCAAAAGCTGGGGAAAACCCGAACGGGTGTTTGACACTGCCTGCCTCCATTGCTATAGTCGGAGGAGTCTTGTGGGGCTTGGAATGAGCTTCCATGAGATCCGGCCACTGGACTTTCCAGCCTTCTGAGAGAACGGAGGCCAATCACTCCAGTCAGACTCGGAATCACGAGTACGCCTTCAAAACCCGCACTGACAGCGTGCAGTCGTGTTTTTGGCTTCAAATTTACTAATGCCCGACGACGTTACAGCCCGCACTTTTCAATCGGAGCACACCGAGGGTGGCAGCCCATCGGGTGATACCACACATCAAAAAATTATGCCCGGAACGAATTCTGAACTCCAATCCACTGAACAGCCCACCAACGCGGTGACTGCTCACAAAGAAGACCACCACATGGAAGATTTTGCAGCAGCACTTGAATCTTACACTCTTGAGACCGAGCCGGCCCCCAGCGAAGACAATGTCTTCAAAGGCACGGTGGTCAAGATCACTCTCACCCACGTTGTTGTTGATATTGGCTTTAAGTCCGAGGGTCTGGTGCCGATCGCCGAGGTCTCAGATTCCGAAGGCCAGGTGAAGTTCAAGCCGGGCGATGAAATTGAAGTCATGGTCCAGCGGGGCGAGAATGAAGAAGGTTCCGTCCTTCTGTCGCATGAACGCGCCCAGCGTGTCCGTGTGTGGGAAGACATTGACCAGGCCTATCATTCCAAGGCCTCGATCAAGGGCAAGATTGTCGAGCGAGTGAAGGGCGGCGTCTCCGTGGATATCGGAGTGAAGGCCTTTATGCCCGGTTCGCAAGTGGATGTGCATCCGGTGCGCAATCTCGACAGCCTCAAAGGCCACGAAGTCGAAGTACGGGTCATCAAGCTCAACAAGAAGCGCGGCAACATCGTGGTTTCGCGCAAGGCCATTCTAGAAGAAGAAGTGGCGGTCAAGCGGGACAAGACCCTGGAACACCTCGAAGAAGGATCGGTGCTCACCGGCTCCATCAAGAACCTGACCGACTACGGCGCGTTCGTGGACCTGGGCGGCATCGACGGCCTGCTGCACATCACTGACATGTCGTGGGGCCGGCTCACGCATCCGCGCGACCTGGTGCATGTTGGCGACCAGATTCAAGTGAAGGTCCTCAAGTTCGATAAAGACAAGCTGCGCGTATCGCTGGGCTTCAAGCAACTCACGCCCGACCCGTGGCTCGACGCTTCCGAGCGCTATCCCATCGGTGCGCGCGTGAAAGGCCGCATTCTGAGCGTGACCGACTACGGTGCCTTCGTGGAACTGGAGCAGGGCATTGAAGGCCTGGTGCATGTGAGCGAGATGTCGTGGTCGAAGCGAATGAAGCACCCTTCGAAGCTGGTGAATATCAGCGACGCCATCGACTGCGTGGTGCTCAACGTCAATCCCACAGAACGGCGCATCTCCCTGGGACTCAAGCAACTGGAATCCAATCCCTGGGACCTCTTGCATGAAAAATATCCGCTCGATTCCACCGTGGAAGGCCGCGTGCGGAACCTCACGGATTTCGGCGCGTTCATTGAAATTGAAGACGGAATCGACGGTCTGGTACACGTGAGCAACCTGAGCTGGACGAAGCGCGTGAAACATCCTTCGGAAGTACTGAAGAAGGGCGAAAAGGTAAAGGCCATCGTGCTCGGAATCGAGCCGGAACAGCGCCGCCTTTCGCTGGGCATCAAGCAGTTGTTGCCGGATGCCTGGGAGACTTTCTTCAGCACACACCGCATCGGCGACGTGGTGCATGGCAAGGTGCTGCGCCTGGCCCAGTTCGGCGCGTTCGTGGAAATCGCCGAAGGCGTGGAAGGTCTCTGCCACAACTCCGAGGCCACCGATTCCGAAGGCTCGCCGGCAAAACTCGATTCCGGCCAGGAGCACGACTTTAAGATCATCAAGATGAACCACGAAGAAAAGAAAGTGGGCTTAAGTCTGCGGGCCGTCGGCGAAGAAGCCAGCCGCGCCGATGTGGAGGCCTACAAACATCCAGCTTCCAGCGCTACCACCACGCTGGGCGACATTATCAACTGGAAACGCGCCGGCAACGATCAGGACTGAGCCAGCTAGCCGTGTGCCAGGTGAAAAAGCAAGTCTGGTAGATCGGGACATCTGGACATCGGGTAATCGGGACATCGGGAATGCCAGTCTGCTTTTTTGTGGGATTGCCAATTCGACCAGTCACGGCACTAGCTAGTTCGCTACGAATCAAGGGCCGCCCACGGGGGCGGCCTTTTTATTTGACCTCGCTCGCCTTTACTTCTTTACCTCGCTCATCAGCGCCACGTAATTTTTCTCGGTATCGCGGAAGGCGGCGATCCACAGTTCGTGGGTGGGCATTCTGGCAATCATGGCCGGCTGGCTTTCAAAGTGAACACCGCCTTCCACCAGCTTGCGGTGGGCGGCCTGGATGTCCGGGACCTTGAAATACAGGATCGATCCGGGATGGTCAAACTCCGGGCGCTCGGCTTTGGCCAGCATCAGGCGGATTCCGCCGCAATCGAAAAAACTCATACCGCCTGCCTGAAACAGCAGAGGCAGCCCCAACACATCGCGGTAAAATGCGGTGGCGCGATCGAGGTCGTAAATGTTCACGGAAATCTGTCCAATGCCGGTGATGGCGATGCCGCTGGAAGCTACGTTCATGGTCCTTTACCTCCGCAGGGAAAGTGATTAGCATAGCTAACTATATTCCATGAGAGAAAGCAAGCGGAAAAACCGCGGCCCCGCGGCCCGCGAAATCGAGAGAAACAACGAGATCGCCAGCCGGCTGCACTCGGCGGCCATTCATCTGTTGCGTCGGCTGCGCAACCGCGATCAGGCCAGCGGCATCGGTTCGGCGCAGCTTTCGGCGCTGTCGGTGTTGGTCTTCGCCGGTCCGCGGTCCCTGGGAGGACTCGCGGAGGCCGAACAGGTCAAGCCGCCCACGATGAGCCGCATCGCGGCTGGCTTGGAACGAGAGGGACTACTGCGGCGGAAGAAAACTGAGGACAAACGCCGGATGTTACTGGAAGCTACCGCGAAAGGGCATAAGGTATTACAGGAAGGCCGCAGGCGACGGGTGGAGTCGCTGGCGGAAGCGATTTCTATGATGACCATCGAGGAGATTGAGCGTCTTAGGATCCTGGCTGAGGTGATGGAAAGAGTGATTGCACGGCTATAACGCAATCCCACTGTTTTGCATTCATCCGCTCTAAGATGCACAATCGTTCAACCAAGCCATGACTTTCCCCGTTTACCTTCGCTTGTTCGGCCTGAATCTCCACCCTCACCTGATCTTCGAGTCGCTGGGCTACACGCTGGGCTTTCTGGTATTCCGCATTCTGCAAAGGCGGCAGGGCGATGCGGTCCCGCCGAGCGTCCGCTGGTCGGTGATTGCGGCGGCGGCGGTGGGTGCGGTGATCGGCAGCAAGCTGCTCTACTGGCTTGAAGATCCGCGTATGATTCTTGCCCACTGGAAGAACTTCGAAGTTGTATGGGGCGGAAAGACCATTATCGGTGGCCTGTTGGGTGGACTGATTGCCGTGGAATGGGTGAAAAAGCGGTTACAGTTCACGACCCGCACCGGTGACCTGTTCGCTGTGCCGCTGTGCGTGGGGATCGCCATAGGACGAATCGGCTGTTTCCTGACCGGGCTGGCGGATGATACCTATGGCACGCCCACCACACTGCCTTGGGGCGTCAATTTTGGAGACGGCATTCTACGGCATCCTACGCAAGCCTACGACATGGTCTTTCTTCTACTGCTCGCCTGTGCTCTACTCGTTGCCATGCGGCGCCCGCACCAGCAAGGTGACATCTTCAAGATGTTCATGGTGGGGTACAACGGCTGGCGGCTGGCGATCGACTTCATCAAGCCTGATCCGCGCTTTTGGGGCATGAATTCCATTCAGTGGGTATGCCTGGCAGTGTTGTTGTTTTACAGCCGCGACATAGGGCGATGGCTGCCGAAACCAAGAGCTTTAGCCGTGAATGAACGCGTATAGGCGCGGATCTGGAATCAGGTAGCCGGTGGTTGACGTTAGGAGAACCCATGGCAGAACGCGTACGTCCTTATTTGTTCTACGATGTCGTGATCTCTCTGTGCTCGGTGTGTCTGGGCAAGGCCGAAGGCAAGATTGTCTTTCAGGACGGCAAAGTCTTCATGCTCAAACGCTGTCCACGGCACGGCAGTGAAAAGGTGTTGATTGCCGACGATGTGGACTACTACCGCCGCTGCCGCGAGGTCTTCATCAAGCCCCCGGAGATGCCCAACGTCTATAACACGCCGGTGAAGTGGGGCTGTCCTTATGATTGTGGCCTGTGCCCGGACCATGAGCAGCATTCCTGCCTGTCGCTCATCGAGATCAACGACCACTGCAACCTGAACTGCCCTATCTGCTATGCCGACAGCGGCACTGCTAAAGAGCGTTATCGCAGCATGGCGGAAATCGAGAAGATGGTGGCCGCGGTGGTGCGCAACGAAGGCCATCCGGACGTGGTGCAGATCTCCGGCGGTGAGCCAACCTTGCACCCGGAGTTCTTTGCGGTGCTCGATCTGTGCAAGCGCCAGCCGATCCGCCATCTGATGGTGAACACCAACGGAATTCGCATCGCCCAGGACCGGGAGTTTACCGAGCGACTGGCCGGCTACATGCCCGACTTTGAGCTCTATCTGCAATTTGATTCCTTCGAGCGCCAGCCGCTGATGGAATTGCGCGGGGCCGATCTGCGTGAGGTCCGCCGCAAGGCGCTTGACCGTCTAAATGAACTGGGCATTTCCACTACCCTGGTGGTCACCCTCAAAAAGGGACTCAACGACGGCGAGGCCGGCAAGATCATCGATTACGCACTGCAACAGCCGTGCGTGCGCGGTGTAACGTTTCAACCGATTCAGGCCGCGGGGCGGCTGGAAAAATTCAACCCGGCCACCGACCGGCTGACGCTGACAGAAGTTCGCCGGCGCATTCTGGAGCAGACCACGGTATTCAAACCCGAAGACCTGATTCCCGTACCCTGCCATCCCGACAGCCTGGCGATGGCCTATGCGTTGAAAATCGCTGGAAAGGTGCTGCCACTGACGGGCATGATCGACCCGAAGGTCTTGATCGAGGGTGGGCGCAACACTATTGTCTACGAGCAGGATGACTCGGTGCGCGAAGGCATCTTCAAGCTGTTTGCGACCAACCATTCACCGGAATCGAGCGCCGGAACGCTGCGCGAGCTGCTCTGCTGCCTGCCCCGGCTGGCAGCGCCCATGGATCTCTCGTATCGGAACATCTTCCGCGTGCTGATCATGCAGTTTATCGATGTGCATTCTTTTGATGTCCGCTCAGTGAAGAAGTCGTGTGTACATATCGTGCATCCTGACGGAAGGCTGATTCCCTTTGATACCTATAATATGTTCTATCGCGACCAACTGGAGCAGACGGTGCTGGCGCCGCTACGGCAGCAGCAGGAAAGGCTGGTCATGCTGTGAGCGAAGAAGATAAAGGAATCATCGGCGCTGGTATGCTGATTTGCTGGGGGTTGAATATCGCCGAAGTGTTTCTTGGCTTCAGTTTTGTTAGTTTTGAGAAGGACAAGATTCCTATGCCCGCAGTCGTGCTGATTGGAGGCATTGGCCTGTTACAACTTGTTTACATCCTTCCGCTCTATTTCATGTTCAGACGGAAGGGTAAGACCGCTACCGCCATAGGGTTGGTGGTTGCGGCTTGCTTCACTGCTCTTCTTAGTTCCGCGTGCTGGTTTGGTCGGTAGCGGAAACACTAAGCTCCAGCAAGAGCCGCCGCCGATCGCTCATCGATAACGGTTGGCGTATCGGAGTCCTTCCACCGTCACCGGCTGGAGCAGACTCTGCCGGGCGCTGCTGCGGAAGCAGCAGGAAAGGATGGTCATGCTGTTCAGCGAAGTAAGCGACTTAGATAACGGGATAATCGGTGCTGGTATGTTGATTTGCTGGGGGTTAAACCTCGCCGAAGTGATGCTCGGATTCTTTCTTGCCCCATTGGTTGTGATTGGAGGCGTTGGCCTGCTTCAGCTTGCTTACATCGTTCCGCTCTATTCCATGTTCAGACGGCAGGGTAAGACCGCTACTGCCAAAGGGCTGGTAATTGGGGCTTGCGTTACCGCTCTGCTTAATTGTGCGTGCTGGTCGGTTGCGCCCAAGGAGTTACTGTCGCACCACGCTGTTCCACCGTTGCTACGTTGCTGCCAAATCGCAAGGATCGACGGCTGAAAGCGAACCGGGACCACCAAGGCCCTATCGAATGCGAAACCAGATCGGGTCCGGGCGGCCTCGGAACATCATCTGCGGGGTTGCGTTCGCTCAGAGACGTATAGACCACCGACACAGTTCATCCCAGCCAGTCTTCACATCGCACAGTGGGGCGGAGCAGTTCCCTTAGGTCCTGCGGACCTATCGGGATGACATCGGTTGCGAGTGTGTTGAGCCTGAGAAGTTATCGCGGGCCGCGCTTCAGCCTCTCTGGGGCGTGCTTTCTTCAGCGGCATTACTGTGGGCGATTAACCAAATAGGGCTGAAAGCGTTTTGAAAAACTCGGTCGGCGTGGCAATCCTCAAGCCGGTACGCCGTGCAACTGCCTCAGTGAAGTGTTTCGTATTATGGGTTAGCAGCCAATCTGGCCGGCTTGCCATTGCCGACAAGAGAATTGGGACATCCGCCTCATGCCTGATGATGTTTCGGCTGGCGCGCACAAGGCTGGTCTCGGGATATGCGACGATCTCAGGATGAGTCAACTGGATGAGGCGTCTATAGTCTTCGATCAATTGTTCAGCGTCAATTTCGGGTATCTCCGCGGTATGGATCAGCAGATTCTCTTCAACTTCATCACGGACCGCCTCAGCCAGCACCAGCCGGCAAATTCTTGCAGCGCAGAGTGACAGTACCGCTTTATCGAGACCCCAGGGAGAAACCAGCCCGCCTGTGAGGACATTTGAGTCCAGGAACAGCCGAATTCTCCGGGGCCGTCCCATGGCTTCACGCTTAAGAATGGGAACGACGGCGGCTGGGCTTGGCTGAAGAAGGCTTGCCGTAGCGACGATCAAAGACCCGCTGACGGGCCTCAGGCAGAGTGGCCTGCATTTTTCCCTGGGTAACTCCGGCACTGGTCAAGGCGCTGCTCACCTTGCGGCACAAATGCTCAAAACGCTGCTGCTCGGGCAGAAGAATCAGACCGTCTCCAAAGCGCAATACAGCGAAGGGCGCGCCATTGCCCAGCCCCAGGTCTTCCCGGAACTGCTTGGGCACTGTGAGCTGCCCTTTTTCGCCGATTCTGGCGGTCGTTAGATATTCGAGGGCAGTGTCACGTGACGCCATGGATTCAACCTCTGGGTAGGAATATCCTACCACATCAGCTTCTTGTTAGCGTTGCGTTTTGCCCAGGAGCTTATAGACTGCCGGCACAGTTCATCCCAACCAGTCTCCACACCGTACACTGTGGCGGAGCAGTTCCCTCAGGTCCTGCGGATGACATCGGTGGCGAGTGTGCCGAATCTGAGAGGTCCTCGTGGGCCAGACGCTTCAGTCCGCTTCAGCTTCGGTTTCAGCCGCGGATTAACTTCCCGATCCGGCGGAGGATTCCGAGGTCGTCAATTCTTCAAGGGGTTAAACCGTGGCTAAAGCCGATCTCATTTTGTCTTCTTAACGCACGGCTGAAGCCGTGCTCTTTGACGGTCCGTCAGGCATTTTTCTGCGGTCAGATGCAGTCGCGGCCGACTTCCGCTGATTAGAGGGGAAATACCAAGCAGGTTGTAGTGGCGTGGGCGCAGAGGCGATTTTCGGAATCGAAGAGGCGTCCTTCGGCAGTGGCGATTCGTTTTCCGGCAGTGAGTACTTTGCCTTCTGCCCGGACCAGGCCGGTGTTTTCGGTGAGGGCGCGATCGTAATTCACTTTGATTTCCAGCGTGGTATAGCCGGTGCCTGCCGGCAACATGGTGTGGACAGCGCAGCCCATGCAGGAATCCAGCAGGGTGGCAGCGTATCCGCCATGGACGGAGCCGATGGGATTGTAAAAGTCGATACGCGGCCGGCCGGCAAAGACGACGCGTCCTTTTTCTACTTCGGTGAGTTCGAATTCCAGGGTCCTGCTGATGAGGGCGCGGGGAAGCGTGCCGATCAAAACGCGCTGAAACAGTTCATAGCCGGTCAGCCGGCGGGCCTCTTCGGCGGGAAATACGCCATATTCTGGATGTTTTTCCGGGGCGGAATCCATGGGATTATCGGGCGACAACCTCGCCTGCGATCTGGACCAACTCGCTGGGTGCGTGGGGGTGGCATTCGCAACCTGGGCCGACGACTCTGTGCGATTCGCCTTTCTGTGGCGACCTCCAGAAATCCATGAATGACGTCTGGTGGACACAGGAGATGGTGCAATTGGGCGCGCAGGCTTTTTCGGTGAGGAACTCACGGCGAATGTCATCGCGGGTGTACTCCGCCAGGGGAATGCCGGGGAAGCCGCGCTGCTGGGAGCAGTAGTGTACCAAGCCGTGTTCGCAGATATAGAGGAAGCGCGAACCGGCGCGGCAGCGCCACTGGTTGGGCTTACCGAGCGCGATGTTCTTCTGAAATCCGTTGAGGCGGGAGTAGCTGCGTTTGCCCAGCTTGCGGGTTTCCTGAAAGACGGCCTGGGCGTCTTCAGCCAGCGGCCGCAGTTGTCCGCTGCCATCGTGGATGATGCCTACGGTAGAGCTGAAGCCCAGCTCGACGGCGCGCCGGGCGACCGTGAGCGCGTCCCATTGGTTCTTGACCCCGGCGCCGATCACGGAATTGATGTTGACGTGGAAGATGGCGTGTTCCTTAAGCCATTGCAGCTTCTTGTCGAGCACCTTGAGCGATTTGAGCGAAACGTCGTCGGGCAGCACATTGTCGATTGAGATTTGCAGATGGTCAAGGCCGGCGCGGTTGAGGCTCTGGATGCGTTCCGGAACCAGCAGGTATCCGTTGGTGATGAGACCGGCAATCATGCCGTGGGAGCGGATGCGGGCGATCACGTCATCGAGCTGCGGATGGAGCAACGGCTCTCCGCCACTGATGACGATCAACGTGGTGCCCAGGGCCGCGAGTTTGTCGATGCGGCGGAACATTTCTTCCACCGGCACGGGATCGGAAACTTCGTCGAACTCGTTGCAGTAGGTGCAGGAGAGATTGCACTTGCGCATAGGAATGATCTGCGCCTGGACAGGGTGGCCGGTCGAGACCACGCCTTTGGCGATCATGAGGAATTCCCGGAATTTGCGGCGGGCGGCGCGCAGCCGCCTCTTCGTATTGGTCCCCAATGCAGGCATAACTCTATAGTCAGCATTAAACCACAGATGCCCGCTTGCACGAGAGTCCCGGAACATCGAACGGGGCTTTTTCCCGCTTCAATGGAGAGAATCCGGGGGAGAGAATCCGCGCTGCCGCTTATACAAAGCCCAGCGCGGATACGATCAGCTTATAGGCGAGGTACAGGCCGGCAATGGTGGCCACCGCAGTGCCCGTGGAGAGCCTTCGATTGGCCGAATTGATTTTGAATCCCAGGCCCAGCAGGGCGATGGTCCATATCGTGATGATGTCGATCGCGCCCGCCATGCCATAGAGGAATTTGGGAGCGCTGGTGGAATCGAGAAAGTAGGCAATGTTGGTGGCCACCAGGTTCCTGGGGTTCATTCCTTCGGTATCGGACTTGAGCAATAGGGTAATGGTCCCCAACAGCAGATATACCACCGAAGGGAGCGAGCTATAAATCACGATTGCCATGCTGCGCCCAAAGGAAAGGTCAGCGTCGTGAATGAAATTGAACGTGCCCCAGAGAACCAAGGCAAGGAACAGCGAGAGGAGCAGGCCAACGGCAGGGGCCGCGTAAGAAAACACCTTGCCAACCTTTGCGCCTAGGGCGATCTGCCGCTCCTGCTGGTCTTTAGGCAAGCTCTCAAATTGCTGGGCCCGCGAGGAATTGGCAATCTGCTGGCGCACCATCTGTTCAAAGTCCATTTTTTGGGCAAACACCATCGAAAAAGCCATCGATGCGATGAAAATGAGCAGCCAAGGAGCCCACCACATGGCACTGCGCCGGATGTCAGCAAACGTCTTCGAGGGCGCAGCCAATGCACTGATCACACGTTGCACCTGAGAAAGCGCTGGAACTGCGTTTTCCACTGGCTGGGAGGGCACGGGGGGCGGGGCGGAACTCATAGATTGAATCCTTATAATAGTTGCTCAACGAGGAGCTAGCAAAGAACCTGGGAAATTGTAGCCCGCTGGAAAGATTGCCCGCCAGTTATATTTTGCGGAGGTGTTCCCAGCCTGCGGGCTTGAGGGGCCGCAATCTGCCGATCGAATCCCGTAGCTGCACGATTCTGGCCGGGGAACTTCCGGCACTGCAAGGCAGGATTTCTCCAATTCTGGTGACTGGAACCCCGGCGATGGAGGCGGGTATCCGGGCGTTTTTCGAAGCGGTAAACAGAAGTTCGTAGTCTTCACCGCCGTGCAGGGCAAGCTTCAGATCAGCGCGCATGGCGATTGGCAGGGCATCGGTTTCCACGATGGCCGACACTCTACTCTCATCACAGATATGACGCAGGTCAACTGACAGGCCGTCACTCAAATCGATTGCGGCGCCGGCCAGACGGTTTGCACGCAGCCAACGCCCGGCCTGCAGGCGTGGCTGAGGGTAGAAATGGCAGAGACTGTGGGATGCGTCCGGCTTCTCACCAGCGTAGAGCTGCTGCAATGTAGCGGCCGCGCCGCCCAGTTCTCCGGTAACGAAGATTCCGTGGCCGGGCCGCGCTCCGGAGCGGAGGAGTGCCCTTCCGGCAGGGACCTTGCCCACGACCACGATATCGGCAGTAATCTTGGGTGCGCTGGAGGTATCCCCCCCGGCGAGAGCAACTTTCGATTCCTGGGCCAATTTCAGCAGGCCTCGTAGAAATCCTGTCAGCCATTTCTGAGAAAAGCCAGGAGGCAAGCCTAAAGAAAGGAAACAGGCGACCGGTTCACCGCCCATGGCGGCGATATCACTTAAGCCACGCGCGAGACAGCGATGGCCGACACTGGGGGCCGGATGCCAGCCGCGGCGGAAGTGGACATCTTCAACACAAAGATCAGTCGTAACCAAAGCGCGCCAGCCCTGGGGAACGCGCAGGACCGCGCAGTCGTCGCCGATTCCGTGGGCCATGTCCGCATGCCCGGTTTTGACCGCCAACCGCCGGATTTGTTCGATCAGTTTTCGCTCTGCTGGCGCCACCGTTTAACTATATCAAAACCAATGACTTACCGACATTCAAGGCACCTTGTGTTACCACGAATTCCAGATGGCCAGGTCCCATGCGGCGGTGTGTTGGTGGCCGATGATCGTTACCTTCCAGTACACCTTCGAACATTGACAGCCGTAGAGCGGACTGTTAGTTTTACCGTGAATTATCCAGAAATTTAGGAGCGAAGCAATTGCGCAAACGGTTTTACGTCATGCTGGTGGCCCGCAACTCCGAAGGGGAGCTGCTCAAGATTCCCATTCCATTGCACTACCTGTATGTGTTTATCGCGGGCGCGCTGATCGGCATGTTGACGATCACCGGCATGGCCGGGTCCTATACACGCATGCTGGTGAAGACGCAGCATTTCAACAAGCTGCGCGACGAAAAAGAAAAGCTCACGAAGAGTTACCGGCAGCTTGAACAGATCGCCCAGGAAAACAAGCTGCAAGCGGCCTCGCTCAGCTCTCTGGCCGGTGAAGTTTCCTCTCTTTATGGTCTTAAGCCGAATCCCAAGCTGGAGCAGGACGATCCGGCGGCGGCTTCGTTCCAGCAGTTCGATGATCTGCGGTCTACCGCCATGAGCGGCGCGGCTTCCATAGGAATCGCGATGGGTGACATGAGCGGCTCCACGACACGCGATTGGATGCGGCTGGTAGCCGCACCCACATTGTGGCCGGTGCAAGGGCGCGTTACCAGCTCATTTGGCGAGAGAAAAGATCCGTTTGAAGGTGAAGGCAAGTTCCATGCCGGCATTGATATCGCAGGTGAATATGGGACCCGCATCATAGCCCCAGCGGACGGCACGGTGCGCCTGACCGACCTGATGAATGGCTATGGCAAGACGGTACTGCTGGACCACAACAACGATATCACCACTCTTTATGGGCATCTTTCAGGATTTGCGGTGACCGCCGGACAGCACGTCCATCGCGGCGACACTCTCGGTTACGTTGGCCAGTCTGGCCACACCACCGGCCCGCATCTGCACTACGAAGTCCGTATTGATAACACGCCGGTAAATCCGGCGAAGTACCTGCGCTTTACTTTTACCCAGCAGGTCGCATCGGGATCGATGTAGCCATCAGGGCTGGTGGCCTGCTCCGGTTGCGGACTGCACTTCCGGCACGACCTTTCTAAGAAACCCCTGGGACACGGTTGCGGTAAATACCGCGCTGTTCCCCTTCTGTTGTATCTCGATACTGTCAATGGCGGCCTTGACATCCTGATCGGCGCCGGTGTGCCTGGTGGAACCACCCGCGGTGCGATAGAGCGCCAGAAATGTTCCGGCTGACTCAGCCAGGTTTTTTGCGGATGATTCATCGAGGGTGAAGACTTCGGCCTTGACTGCCAGGGCGCCGGAGTAGCGGACGGAGGCCACGGAAACCGTGTTTTCGAGAAAGCCGACACTGGCCCCCCCGAGCAGGTTCACAGGGCCGGAATGCGGTGGGGCGCGGTAGATCAGCCATGCCAGGCTGGCCGCCGGTACATGGCGGTGGTAGGTCTGCAGCAGGTAAGGGCCATGGCCCGCCAGGGAGGGGTTGCGGAACTTGTCGATGATGCCGCGCAGGGGTTCGCCGGATTCCATGTTGGTGATAGCCACGGTCCGGGCATCGAGAATGGCGGCGCGAACGATGTTTCCTTCATGCGGAATGGAGAAAACTGTTTTATCCGCATAGCTTTCACTGGTGGCGGAAATTTTTTGCAGGTAATTGCGCAATCGCGTGGAGTCAAATGTTCCGGTGAAGATGGCGGAAGATTCGGTGTTGACTTCCGCCTGGGGAAACCGTTGCGAGATGGCGATCGAGCCGAGATCTCGCTCAAACTGGATTCCAGTCTGTTCGACAAAGGCCCGGTATTCGGGATTGAGGCGATCAGGGTCCGGCCTTCCCGCCTTAGCGTTATCATGGTCGAGCAGATGAATCGGCTGGAGGTCCCCATAGAGCAGCAAATTGCCTTCCGGCAGCAAGAGAACGTCCTCGGGCGCCGAAGAAATACGGTAGTACGTCCCCAAGCCGATGATGGCGATAACCAGAAGAAACAGGCACAAAACCAGAAGTTTCAGGCGGCGATCCATGAGAAGCCCAGTATAGACCAGGATACCCCCTGGAAATTGTTCTCCTACACGGTCTCCCCGAAATCCGGCTGGAACTGATAGAATATGAAGGAGCTTTTGCACCGGAAGAAACCGGATTGCCTCGTAACGTGGCCGGGACGGTGTTGCACGCGGAATTGTGCCTGTGCTAACGTATTAACCTTACCCCGTAAATTTTGTCGGGAGTGATTTGCTGGCGTAGCTCAGTTGGTAGAGCATCTGATTTGTAATCAGAGGGTCGGGGGTTCAAATCCCTTCGCCAGCTCCAGGTGATTCAAGGGAATTTCTGAAGCGCGATGCTGGCACGCTTCAGGAGCGGCAGAAACTGCGCACGAAGAATTTCCACCGGAACGCAATCCACGAAGACTTCTCCGTTAGGCAGGTTGGTTAGGTGCGGGAGTATGTTTGGGCGTCTCCTGTTGGCTTGACCTTTCGGTTGCCGGCCTGGAGCGCGAGGAACTCGGTGAACCCCCGGGCCCGATCAGAGTAGTACATGCACAGGTGGCCGAGTGGTTAATGGCAGCAGACTGTAAATCTGCCGCTCTTCGGAGCTACGGAGGTTCGAATCCTCCCCTGTGCACCATATGATTTTAGGACCGCGAGATTGAGGATGGAGAAGCGTAAACGCTTTTATATTGCGCTCGCGGTCTATGCCATCCTCGGGTGTCTGGCGTGGATGACGATGAGCAGCGCGTCGTTAGCGGCAGGAAATGGCCGAATCAGTATCCGGCTGCTGACTGTGATGATTTTGGCGTTTTTTGCCTTGCGAACGCTGCTGCAATGGAAGACCGAACAGACTGGTGAACAAGACGAAGAGCACGAACAGGATTAAAAGGCTGATGTAGCTCAGTCGGTAGAGCACTCCCTTGGTAAGGGAGAGGTCACCGGTTCGATCCCGGTCATCAGCTCCAGAGATATAGAGAGGATTTGGTAATTGCGTAATTTGGCAATTGGGTAATTTGTGCGGCGGGAACCGAGGATTACAATTACCAAATTTCAAATTACCCAATTACCAAATCAGTGATTGGCGGGAGTAACTCAGTGGTAGAGTCACAGCCTTCCAAGCTGTTGGTCGCGGGTTCGATTCCCGTCTCCCGCTCCAGAGATCCAGATACGAAGGCGCAATGAGTTCCACTGAAAACGAAGTTTTTGAGGATGGGTTCCGCGATGGTATTTGAACAGGCCCAGATCGATGTCCAGAAGACGGAAGAGTTCGAGCAGTTGAGGGCCGCCATCGAACGGGTGTTCGCGGTCACGGCGGTGGAAGGGTTTCTGAAAAAGTTGCAGAGCGGCGATGTGCGCGTCCGGCAATTTGAAAAAGTGCTGGAGGCCGGCATCATCGAGTCAGTGGATGTGGCCCAGAAGAAAGCAGGGAAGATGGCCTCTCAGTGGTACGCAGGCCTGACGGTTTCCGATCAGGCAATGATGCGGGAGTTTTACCTGGAGCGGATTGAACAGGTGGCCCCTGCCCTGCGCGCGAAGTATCGCAAGGTTTATCGTTATTACTAGGAACACTGGAATCGGGTATTCCGTGGAACTTTGAGGAGAAGCAATGGCCAAAGAAAAATTTGACCGCAGTAAGCCGCACGTCAACGTGGGCACGATCGGGCACATCGATCACGGCAAGACCACGCTGACCGCGGCCATCACCAAGGTGTTGTCGAAGCACAACCCCAAGATCAAGTTCCGTTCCTTCGATTCGATCGATAACGCTCCGGAAGAGCGGGAGCGCGGCATCACCATTGCCACGGCGCACGTGGAGTACGAGACGGCCAACCGGCATTACGCGCACGTCGATTGCCCCGGCCACGCCGACTACATCAAGAACATGATCACGGGCGCGGCGCAGATGGATGGCGCCATCCTGGTAGTGGCGGCCACCGACGGCCCTATGCCGCAGACGCGCGAGCACGTGCTGCTGGCCCGCCAGGTGGGTGTGCCCTGCATCGTGGTAGCGCTGAACAAGTGCGATGCCGTGGACGATCCGGAGCTGCTGGACCTGGTCGAGCTGGAAGTGCGCGAGCTGCTGAAGAGCTACAAGTTTCCCGGCGATGACGTGCCGGTCGTGCGGTTGAGCGCGCTGGGTGGCTTGAACGGCGAAGAGAAGTGGGAAAAGAAGATTGATGAGCTGATGGATGCGGTGGATAAGTACGTGCCGCTGCCGGGCAGAGACATCGACAAGCCGTTCCTGATGCCGATCGAAGATATCTTCTCGATTCAGGGCCGGGGCACGGTCGTGACCGGACGCATCGAGCGCGGCAAGGTGAAGATCGGCGAAGAAATGGAGATCGTGGGCTTCCGGGAGACGCGCAAGACGGTGGTGACGGGCGTGGAAATGTTCAAGAAGCAGTTGGATGAAGGCATGGCGGGCGACAATGCCGGCTTGCTGCTGCGGGGCACGGCCAAGGAAGACGTGGAGCGCGGGATGGTGCTGGCCAAGCCGGGATCGATCACGCCGCACACCAAGTTCAAGGCCGAGATCTATGTGTTGAGCAAAGAAGAAGGTGGAAGGCATACGCCGTTCTTCAAGGGCTATCGACCGCAGTTTTATTTCCGCACCACGGACGTGACGGGAGTAGCGGAGTTGCCGACAGGCACGGAGATGGTGATGCCGGGCGACAACGTGTCGCTGGCAATTGAGCTGATCACGCCGGTGGCCATGGAAAAGGGCCTGCGGTTCGCGATCCGCGAAGGTGGCCGGACGGTGGGCGCGGGGACGATTAGCGAGATTATTCAGTAAAAGAAAGAAATTGCCAGAATTGAAAAGCAAGAACGTTCAATTTGGCCGGCTATCTTGGCAATTCCGGCGATACTGGCAATCATGGCAATACTGGCAATTTCAAAATAAAAGCTAACGGCTAAAAGCTAATGGCTAAAGGCTGGGTTTATGCGTGAAATCGTGACACTGCAATGCGGCGACTGTAAGAACCGGAACTACTCGACGACCAAGAACAAGAAGACCACAACCGCGCGTCTGGAGTTCAACAAGTTCTGCAAGTGCTGCCGCAAGCATACGGCACACAAAGAAGTGAAATAGATTTGGCAATTGGGTAATTTGGCAATCGGGCAATTGATTTCGGATTTATGGAGATGGCAATTATCCGATTCCCGCAAGCGGCGGTGGTTAGTTGGGCAGATTTTCAATTACCCAATTACCAATTTTGGCAATTACCCGATTCCTTCAGGGGGCGTAAGCTCAACGGCTAAACTGCCGGTCTCCAAAACCGGACTTGGGGGTTCGAATCCCTCCGCCCCCGCCAGTTTATTGGAGCATGTGGAATGATGTTGGGCCCTTGGAACCCATGAAAGCAGGAATGGAATGGCAAAAGCAGCTATGGCCTTAGAAAACGACCAGAGTTTCGGCGGACGGATGAAGCAGTTCCCGGCCCGTACGCGGGGCTTTTTCTCCGATGTCCGGAATGAAGTACGCAAGGTGACTTTTCCCAGCATGAAGGAAGTGCGGGCGACTACCATTGTGGTGATTATTACGGTCTTCGTTTTTGCTTTTTACTTCTTGTTGATCGATCAGGGGATCGGCCCCGCGATCCAGTGGGTGTATAAACATGGCGCGCGTTAAGGCGCCGGAGGGCGCGCAACCGAAGGCCGAAGCCGTGGACGAGCAGGACACTGCGCCGCCAACAATGGAATTCGAACACCCGAACATGCGGTGGTACATCATCCACACATATTCAGGATTCGAGAAGAAGGTGAAGGAGTCGCTGGAGTCGAGGATACAGGCGTTCGGTTTGCAAGAGAAAATCGGCAAGGTGGTGATTCCCACGGAGCCCGTGACCGAAATCCGCAGCGGGAAGAAATACACGGTCGAGAAAATGTTCTATCCCGGCTACGTGCTGGTCCAGATGGACCTGCGCGGTTTCAGGACCGGAGGCGAAGGCGACCAGGTGTGGCACGTGGTGAAGTCCACGCCGCGCGTGACCGGGTTTGTGGGAACGGCGAATGATCCCACCCCGCTTTCTCCGGACGAAGTCAACCAGATCGTCTACCGGGTGAGCACCGGCAGAGACAAGCCGAAGATCCGGGTGAAGTTTGAAAAGAGCGAAACCGTGAAGATTACCGACGGTCCGTTTGCGACGTTCACGGGTACGGTCGACGAAGTCAACGAAGATCGCGAGACCTTAAAGGTCATGGTCACCATCTTCGGGCGCGCGACTCCCGTGGAGCTGGAATTCGGGCAAGTCGAAAAAGTGGAATAGAGGCGCGAAGCGGGCGCGAGGCGGTGTTGTTTGCGGCCGGGAGTCCGCTGCCGAAATCTTGAGCGGAAGCCAGGGGCCTCTGCAAGTTGAGGCGAATATCGAAATTCGAGACCAGGGACAAGTGAAATCACATGGCAGCCAAAAAAGTTACAGGTCAGGTAAAACTGCAGATTGAAGCGGCCAAGGCCACGCCGGCCCCGCCGGTCGGGCCTGCCCTTGGCCAGGCGCAGATCAACATCATGGAGTTCTGCAAACAGTTCAACGCGCGCACGGCCAACAAAGAAATGGCCGGACTGATTATTCCGGTGGTCATCAGCGTGTATACCGATCGCACGTTCACATTTATTACCAAGACCCCGCCGGCCTCGGTGTTGCTCAAACGCGCCGCAGGCATCGCCAAGGGTTCCGGCGCCCCCAACAAAGACAAGGTGGGCAAGGTGACCGAGAAGCAGGTGCAGGAAATCGCCAAACAGAAGATGCCTGACCTGAATGCCGCCTCTCTCGATGCGGCCGTCAAAAGCGTCAAAGGCACGGCCCGCAGCATGGGCATTGAAGTAGTAGCCTGAGAACGTGAATTCATCGCATGCACCACGGCCCGGCGCACGAACACCGGAGCGGTGGGAGATAAGGAATGAACATGAGTCGAAAGCCAGGAAAGAACATCGCCAAGGCGCGGGCTGCCGTCGAAGGCCGTCTTTATCAGATCGCCGAAGCCGTGCCGCTTCTGCAGAAAGTGAAATACTCAAAGTTCGATGAAACCGTGGAAGTCACGCTGCGTCTGGGTGTAGACCCCAAACATGCGGACCAAATGGTGCGGGGCACCGTCGTGCTGCCTCATGGGCTGGGTAAGTCGAAGAAGGTCCTGGTAATCGCCAGTGGCGAAAAAGTCCGGGAAGCGGAAGCTGCGGGGGCCGATATTGTGGGCGGTGAGGAAATGGTCGAAAAGATCCAGAAAGAGAACTGGACCGACTTCGACGCTGTAATTTCCACGCCCGACATGATGAAGTCCGTCGGTAAGCTGGGAAAAGTGCTGGGTCCGCGCGGTCTTATGCCCAATCCGAAGACCGGGACCGTGACCTTCGATGTGGCCTCGGCGGTGAAAGAAATCAAGGCGGGTAAGGTCGAATTCCGTACAGACAAAACCGCCCTGGTGCATGTGCCGGTCGGCAAGATTTCGTTTACGCCCGACAAGCTGGTGGAGAACGCCAGCACCGTGATTTCCAGTGTGGTGAAAGCCAAGCCGGCGGCGGCCAAGGGCAAGTACATCAAGGGCGCGTATATTTCCTCGACCATGGGTCCGGGAGTTGCGATCGACACCGCGACCATCGAAGCGGCGTCCAAGGCCTGAGGTTGAAGCGCGAGCGGGCTAGGGGCTGCGCTTATTGCAGCCGAGGGCACGCTGCCGAAATCTTGAGCGTAGTGAATGATCTCTAAGGACCAATAAGGATTAAATTATGGCTGTTACTAAAGCGAAAAAGGCCGAGCAGGTCCAGAAGCTCAAGGCCGATCTGGAAAAAGCCAGCAGCATGATTGTGGGCACTTTCTCAAAGCTCACCGTGGACAAGGACTTTGAATTGCGCAAGACCGTGCGGGCAGCCGGCGGCCGTTACCAGGTGGTGAAGAACACCCTGGCGCGTATCGCCTCGGAAGGGACCGGAGTTGCGGGAGCGCTGCAGGCGCTGGAAGGTGTCACTTCGATCGCCTATACCAGTGGCGATCCCGTGGCGCTGGCCAAGGCGCTGAGCAAGTATGTGGAAGCGAACCCGGAATTCTCGTTCAAGGCGGGCGTTCTGGAAGGCCGCGTGATTTCGCTGCCTGAGGTCAAGGCGCTGGCCACCATGCCATCGAAGGAAGAGCTTTACGCTAAGCTGCTGTTCCTGATCAACTCACCGGCGCAGCGCTTGGTTACCGTCATGAACGCCGTGGGCCGCGATCTTGCGGTGGTGGTCAATCAGGGCGTGGAGAAGCAGAAATTCAAAGCGGCGGGCGAATAAGTTGAGGCGCCCGCGGGCGTGAGGCCGCGTTTTTTGCGGCCGGGGGCCCGCTGCCGAAATCCTGGGCGAAGCGCAGGATACAAAGTTTAAGACCCTTGCGGAGCACGGTGCGGGCCGAGCAGGGGAAAGAAGTTCTCGCTGTCAGAATCCCGCGTGGCGCATGTCTGGGCGCATTGGAACACGCTTGGGAGTGGATGGCGAACCAGCACAATAAACTGATCACTGATCAAAGAGTGGAGATACACAATGGCAGATTTACAGCAACTGGAAGACCAGATTGTAGGCCTCAGCCTGCTCGACGCAGCTCAGCTCGTAAAGAAGCTGGAAGAGCGCCTGGGCGTTTCTGCCGCGGCCGCGGCCCCGGTAGCGGTAGCGGGCGGCGGAGCGGTGGGCGGAGCGGCTGCAGCCGAAGAAAAAACTGAATTCACGGTCGTGCTGAAGGAAGCCGGCGCGCAAAAGATCAACGTGATCAAGGCCGTTCGCGAAGTCACCAGCCTCGGACTGAAAGAAGCGAAAGACCTGGTCGATGGCGCACCCAAGGCCATCAAAGAGAACGTTTCCAAGGAAGAAGCGGAAACCATCAAGAAGAAGTTCACTGAAGCCGGCGCAACTGTTGAAATCAAGTAATTACGCTGTGCGGCCGTCCCCTGCGGGCCTGTATGGTTTGCTGGGTGCGCCGGTGCGAGCGATACGGGCTTCCTGGCCCGCAATTCCGGCATCCCCGGAGTTTGCGGGCTTGGAAGTCTAGAATCCGCTTTGCGCGGCGTCAGGAACGGCCCATTTGAATACGGGAGTTCTGCTGTCGAACAAACGGCGAAATCCAGGATTCAGAAAATTACCAAGGGACAGCAGACAGGGCTGTCTGAAAAGCGTAAAATGATGGAAGCAGGGGGCGTTGGCCTGATCAAAAAGATTTCGCTTTTAACAGGTCTGCCGAAGGGCAGATCAAGAACGGTCTGACTCAGACGGGCGCGAACAAACACAATTCATTCAGTGCGCTCCGCGCATACGGCGCCAACGGGGATTCTTGTCTCCGCTGGGCCATGTCTTTGTCCCTGCAAAGGCCCCTTAGGGCGCAGACCGTTGCAGTGCTCGAAACTGCATTGATTAACAGGTTTGCCCGGTGAAAGCAAGAAGTTTCTCGGACAGCCTATCAGTTCGCCGATACCGAGCGAACGGAACAACCAGATCCTAGGAGTGATGCATGCCCAATAAGAACGGCGCCTCCCGCAATCGTCTTGACTTTTCAAAAATCCCGGCGATCCTGCAGATTCCAAATCTGATTGAAGTCCAGAAGCGGTCCTACGACCGGTTTCTGCAGATGGATAGACTGCCGAGTGAACGTGACGACAGCGGTTTGCAGTCGGTATTTCAGTCGGTGTTTCCCATCAACGATTTCCGGAACGTGTCGGAACTGGCCTTTGTGGATTACTCCATCGGCAACTGGGAGTGCAAATGCGGACACCTCAAGGGGCTGCATCACCTGCGCACCACCTGCCGGAGTTGCGGCAACACGGTCATCACCGATCCCTTCCACCCTGGGGAAGTGCTTTGCCTGAAGTGCGGCAGCTACAACGCCAATACCCCGGACTTCTGCAACAAATGCGGCGACCCGGTTGGCTTGCAGTTGAAGTATGACGTGGCCGAGTGCGAAGAGCGGGGCATGACCTATTCCGCGCCGCTGAAGGTCACCATTCGCCTGACCATTTACGACAAGGACCCGGAGACCGGCAACAAGAGCATCCGCGACATTAAAGAGCAGGAAGTATTCTTCGGCGACATTCCGCTGATGACCCAGAACGGCACGTTCATCGTGAACGGCACGGAGCGCGTGATCGTCAGCCAATTGCACCGCTCGCCGGGCGTGTTTTTTGAGACCGCCAACAACCGCACTTATTTTCTGGGAAAGATCATTCCCTATCGCGGCTCGTGGGTGGAATTTGAGTACGACCAGAAGAACATTCTGTACGTCCGCATTGACCGCAAGCGCAAATTTCTGGGCACGATTTTTCTGCGCGCCCTGGGCCTGCGCGCCGACGAAGACATTCTGCGGACGTTCTACACCGTGGACCGCATCAGCCTGAAGGACAAGAAGCTGCGCTGGATCCTCGAAGCCACCAACGAACGCCCCACAAACCTGACCGGCCTCAAGCTGGCGCACAGCGTCAAAGACAAGAGCGGGCACGAGATCGCCCACTCCGGACGCAAGATCACGCCTGCGGTGCTCAAGGAAATTTACAAGGCGAAAATCACGGAGATCGACATCGACACCACCGATCTCGAAGGCGCGTTCACGGCCGGCGACATTGTCGATACCGGCACCGGCGAAATCCTGCTGGAGGCCAACAGCGAACTGACCGCGGAAAAGCTGTCGAAGATGATGGATGCGGGCGTGGAAGAAGCGCATGTGTTCTTCCCTGAGCGCGACGACGTGGGCAATGTGATCAGCGCGACGCTGCGCCGCGATTCGGTCAAGACCCCGCAGGAGGCCCTGATCGAGATTTACCGCAAGCTCCGGCCGGGCGATCCGCCGACCCTCGATACCGCCACCGCGCTGTTTCACGGCATGTTTTTCGACTCGCGCAAATATGACTTCAGCCGCGTAGGCCGCCTGAAGTTCAACATCAAGCTGTACGAAAAAAACGACGCGACCGGCCTGGACAAGCGGACGCTCGATCCTGAAGATTTCTACGCGACCATTCGCTATGCGCTCAAGCTGCGCAAGAGCATCGGGGCCGTCGATGATATCGACCATCTCGGTAACCGCCGGGTGCGCGCCGTTGGCGAACTGATGGAAAACCAGTTCCGCATCGGCCTGGTCCGCATGGAGCGCGCGATCAAAGAGAAGATGAGCGTGTACCAGGAAATGTCGACGGCCATGCCGCACGATCTGGTCAACGCCAAGCCGGTGATGGCCGCCATTCGCGAGTTCTTCGGATCGTCGCAGCTTTCACAGTTCATGGACCAGACCAACCCGCTGTCGGAAATCACCCACAAGCGCCGCCTTTCGGCCCTGGGGCCGGGCGGTCTGTCGCGTGAGCGCGCCGGGTTCGAGGTGCGCGACGTGCATCCGACGCACTATGGGCGCATCTGCCCGATTGAAACGCCGGAAGGCCCGAACATCGGCCTGATCAGTTCGTTGAGCTGCTACGCCCGCATCAACGACTATGGCTTTATCGAGTCGCCCTACCGCCGCATCAAAGACGCGCGGGTGATCGACTTCGTGACCGTAGTGAATGCCGGTGACAGCGAATACCGGGTCAATGACCACATCGAGCAGAAGGAAATGGAGAAGGTCAACACCGACTTGCGCGAGCGGCGCAAGAAGCTGATTGAACACGAACCGTTTTCGTTTTATCTGTCGGCATGGGAAGAAGACCGCCACGTCATCGCCCAGGCCAACATCGACCTCGACGAAAAAGGCCGCATCGTGAACGAACTGGTTGACGCCCGCAAGGCCGGCAACTTCGTGCTGGTGCGCCGCGAAGAAGTCGACTACGTGGACGTCAGCCCCAAGCAGTTGGTCTCCGTGGCCGCTTCGCTGGTGCCCTTCCTGGAGCATGACGACGCCAACCGCGCGCTGATGGGCGCGAACATGCAACGCCAGTCGGTGCCGCTGCTGCGCGCCGCTGCTCCGATTGTCGGCACCGGCATGGAGGGCGTCACCGCCCGCGATTCCGGCGCCGTAGTGCTGGCCCGCCGTAACGGCATCATCGACTCGGTCGATTCCGAGCGCATCATCGTGCGCGTGGAAGGCGAACACCATCCCACGCAGCTTTCGCGCGAGGTGGGCAGCGATATTTACCAGCTCACGAAATTCAAGCGCTCCAACCAGAACACCTGCATCAACCAGAAGCCTATCGTGAAAAAGGGCGACCGGGTGATCAAGGGCCAGGTCATCGCCGATGGCCCTTGCACCGATCAGGGCGAGCTGGCGCTGGGCCGTAACGTGCTCGTGGCTTTCATGCCCTGGCGCGGATACAACTTCGAAGACGCCATCCTGGTTTCGGAAAAGATGGTGAAAGAGGACTACTACACCTCGGTCCATATCGAAGAGTTCGAGATCGAGGCGCGCGACACGAAACTGGGCCCCGAAGAAATCACCCGCGATATCCCCAACGTCAGCGAGTCTTCGCTGCGCGACCTGGATGAGAGCGGCGTCATCCGCATCGGCGCCACCATCAAGCAGGGCGACATCATGGTGGGTAAGGTCACGCCCAAGGGCGAGACCCAGCTTACCCCGGAAGAAAAGTTGCTGCGCGCCATCTTCGGTGAAAAGGCCGGGGACGTGCGCGACGCTTCCCTCACCTGCCCCCCGGGCATCGAAGGCACGGTGGTTGACGTCAAGATCTTCTCCCGCAAAGGCCAGGAGAAAGATGAACGCGCCAAGGCCATCGAAGCCACGCAGATCGAGCGGCTGGAAAAGAACTTGGCCGACGAAATCCGGATTCTTACCGACGAGCGCCTGAAGCGTCTCGAAGCGATTCTAGGCAGCCGGGAAGTGCAGGCCGATCTGCACGATGAGCGCACCAACAAGCGCTTGCTCACCAAGGGCGCCATGCTTGACCGGGAGACCATCGAGCGGATTTCAACCCGCAACCTGAAGCGCATCAAGTACGCCGACAAAGATCCGCGCGTCAACGAGCAGATCGACGAGATCGAAGAAATGACCTCGCGCCAGATCGACGTTCTGCGCAAGATCACCAATGAGAAAGTGAGCAAACTACAGAAGGGCGACGAACTGCCTCCTGGGGTGATCAAGCTGATCAAGGTCTACATCGCCATGAAGCGCAAGCTGAGTGTGGGCGACAAGATGGCCGGACGCCACGGCAACAAGGGTGTCATTGCCCGCATCCTGCCGGAAGAGGACATGCCTTACCTTGCGGACGGCACTCCGGTCGAGATCGTGCTCAACCCTCTGGGCGTCCCCAGCCGTATGAACGTGGGACAGATTCTCGAAACCCACCTGGGCTGGGCCGGATTCCAGTTGGGCGAGCGCATCACCGAATTCCTGAAGGAGAACTCGCGGGAAGACGTCATTCGCCGCGAACTGAAGAGCATTTTCAAGGAGACTCCCTTCGGCGACAAGATTGCCGCGCTGGATGACGACGAGCTGGTGAAAGTGGCCCGCAGTATGGCGAAGGGTGTCCACTTTGCATCTCCGGTGTTTGACGGTTCGCGGGAAAGCGAAATCAAGGCCATGTTGCGGGAAGCCGGCCTGCCCGAGTCGGGCAAGACTGAGCTCTTCGACGGCATGACCGGCGATAAGTTCGAGCAGCCGGTGACCGTGGGCTACATCTATATGCTCAAGCTCTCGCACTTGGTGGATGATAAGATCCACGCCCGCTCTATCGGACCGTATTCGCTGATTACGCAGCAGCCACTGGGCGGCAAGGCGCAGTTCGGCGGACAGCGTTTCGGAGAAATGGAAGTCTGGGCGCTCGAAGCCTATGGCGCGGCCTACATCCTGCAAGAGTTGCTGACCGCCAAGTCTGACGATGTCTATGGCCGCACCAAGATCTACGAGGCCATCGTGAAGGGTGAGGCTGCCATTGAACCAGGCGTGCCGGAATCCTTCAACGTGCTGATTCGTGAATTGCAATCGCTCTGCCTGGATGTGGAGCTGATCAAGACCGAAGGCGGACGTAAACAGTCCCATGCTGCGGCTGACTAACAGATAGTGCCGGGCCCGATGGCCCAGCATGAGCTTAGTCCAGCCGCACGGTCCTCAACCCCGTAAAGCTTCCGCTCTGGGGTTGGGGCCGTAACAGAGATTACACAAAGCCGGGAGCCGCATGCGGTGGCGCAAAAACCGCAGGAGGACACCTTGTACAGATCGAGTCCATTTGATCAAGGCAATGTCATAACCGACTTCGACTCCATCCGCATCAGCCTGGCGTCACCGGAGAAAATCCGGAGCTGGTCGCACGGAGAAGTGACCAAGCCGGAGACCATCAACTACCGTACCTTCAAGCCGGAACGGGACGGGCTTTTCTGCGCCCGCATCTTTGGCCCGGTCACCGACTGGGAGTGCCTGTGCGGCAAGTACAAGCGCATGAAGCACCGGGGCGTGATCTGCGACAAGTGCGGCGTGGAAGTTACGCTCTCGAAAGTCCGGCGGGAACGCCTGGGCCACATCGAGCTGGCTTCCCCCTGTTCGCATGTATGGTTCTTCAAGGGACTGCCTTCGCGCATCGGCCATCTGCTCGATATCTCGCTGCGTGACCTGGAATCGGTGCTCTATTTCGAGTCCTATGTGGTGGTCGATCCGGGTGAAGCGCCGGTAAAAGACCGCGAAGTCATCAAGGAAGAGACGCGCTTCCGTGAACTCGACCAGCAGTACCGCGCCACGGGCTTCAAGGCCATGATGGGCGCTGAGGCCATTAAGGAAATTCTGAAGCGCATCGAGGTCGAGGAGCTTTCGACCGAACTGCGCGAGAAGATGAAGACCGAGACTTCCCTGCAGAAGCGGCTCAAGTATGCCAAGCGGCTCAAGGTGGTAGAGGCCTTCCGCAAGAGCGGCAACAAGCCCCAGTGGATGATCCTCGACGTGATCCCGGTCATTCCCCCGGAGCTGCGCCCCCTGGTTCCACTGGATGGCGGCCGTTTTGCCACCTCCGATCTGAATGATCTGTATCGCCGGGTCATCAACCGCAACAACCGGCTCAAGAAGCTGATGGACCTGCACGCTCCGGAAGTGATCGTGCGCAACGAAAAGCGCATGCTGCAGGAGGCCGTGGACGCCCTGTTCGACAACGGCCGCCGCGGACGCGTGCTGCGGGGCGCCAACAACCGCCCGCTCAAGTCTCTTTCCGATACGCTGAAAGGCAAGCAGGGCCGCTTCCGCCAGAACCTGCTGGGCAAGCGCGTCGACTACTCCGGCCGTTCAGTCATCGTCGTGGGCCCCGAACTCAAGCTGCACCAGTGCGGCCTGCCCAAGAAGATGGCGCTCGAACTGTTCAAGCCGTTTATCTATCACCGCCTTGAGCAGACCGGTCACTGCACCACCATCAAGCAGGCCAAGGAAATGGTGGAACAGCAAGAACCGATTGTCTGGGACATCCTGGAAGAAGTCATTAAGGACCACCCGGTGTTGCTGAACCGCGCGCCGACGCTCCACCGTCTGGGCATCCAGGCGTTTGAGCCGGTGCTGGTTGAAGGCAAGGCCATCAAGATCCATCCGCTGGTATGTACGGCCTTCAACGCCGATTTTGACGGCGACCAAATGGCGGTACACATTCCGCTGTCGCCGGAAGCCCAGGTTGAAGCCAGCGTGCTGATGCTGGCGTCGCACAACATTTTGTCGCCTGCGTCAGGGCAGCCGATCACCGTACCCACGCAGGATATGGTGCTGGGTCTCTACTACCTCACCAAGGCCAAGCCGGGCGCCAAGGGCGAAGGCCGTCCGTTTGCCAACATTGATGAAGTGCTGCTGGCCCTCGAAGCCGGCGCAGTCGAGACCTTGACGCCTATTCGTCTGCGCTACACCGGTGAAGTCATTGATCTGACCCAGGCCTACGATGACCAGGACATCATCCATACCGACTCGGCGCAGTTTGACCGGCAGTTCATCAACACTACGGTGGGGCGCGCCATTCTTAACGACCATCTACCCACGGGAATGCCCTACATCAACGGCCTGCTGAAGAAAAAAGGCATCGGCCAGCTTGTGAATTACACCTACCTGCGCTTTGGCCTGGAAACCACGGTCAAGATGCTCGATGAGGTCAAGCAGATCGGGTTCCAGTACGCCACCCGCGCCGGACTGTCGATCGGCATCGATGACATGGTCATCCCCGAACATAAGAAGGGGCTGGTGAAAGACGCGGAAAAGCAGGTCATCAACGTTCAGCAGCAGTATCTGGATGGCGCCATCACCAACGGCGAGCGTTACAACAAAGTCATCGAAATCTGGTCGAACGTCACGGAAAAAGTGGCGGACGAGATGTTCGCCAACATGCAGGAGCTGGACAAGTCCGGGCAGTTGAACCCCATTTACGTCATGGCCGACTCCGGCGCTCGCGGTTCGAAACAGCAGATCCGCCAGCTTTCCGGAATGCGCGGCCTGATGGCCAAGCCCTCGGGAGAAATCATCGAGACGCCCATCACGGCCAACTTCCGTGAAGGCCTTACGGTGTTGCAGTACTTCATTTCGACCCACGGCGCCCGTAAGGGTCTGGCCGATACGGCGCTCAAGACCGCCGATTCCGGCTACCTCACGCGCCGCCTGGTTGACGTCGCACAGGACGTGATTATCAGCGAACAGGATTGCGGCACCGTCGACGGCATCTACGTGGGTTCCATCGTGGAGGCCGGCGACATCATCGAGCCGTTGCGCGACCGCATCGTGGGCCGCGTGTCGCTCGAAAAGATCAAGGACTACGAAGGCAGCGTGATCGTCGACGTAAACCACGAGATCACCGAAGAGTTGGCCAACGCGATTCAATCCGCAGGTATCGAACGGGTGAAGATCCGCTCGGTGCTCACCTGCGAGTCGAAACGCGGCGTGTGCGTCATGTGCTACGGACGCAATCTGGCTTCCGGACGCATGGTTGAATTGGGCGAGGCCACCGGCGTAATCGCGGCCCAGTCGATCGGCGAACCGGGAACGCAGCTCACCATGCGCACCTTCCACATCGGCGGCACGGCTTCCCGTGTTTCCGAACAGTCGCGCCTTGAGGCCCGCAATCATGGCTCAGTGCGCTTCATCAACCTGCAGACCGTGAAATCGAAGACCGGCGATCTGGTGGTGATGAACCGCGCCGGCTCCATCGCTATCGTGGACGAAAAGGCCCGCGAAAAAGAGCGTTACTCGGTGGTCTATGGCGCCAAACTGAAGGTGCAGGATGGCCAGCAGGTGACGCTAGGCACGATTCTGGTCG
>Ga0210403_10000345_pt1 | contig 50060 bp, 98 predicted proteins | sample IncBWC19MmetaG_FD_150863 | JGI IMG/M metagenome (GOLD analysis project Ga0210403, IMG submission 150863) | Forest soil microbial communities from Barre Woods Harvard Forest LTER site, Petersham, Massachusetts, United States - Inc-BW-C-19-M | ecosystem: Environmental > Terrestrial > Soil >...
TCATCAGGACGTCTCCGTGGGTGGAGTCAAAACGTCTGCCACGAGGGTGGGGGAGCCGCCAGGGAGGTCGTAGACGACGGTCTTGACCTGCCAGAGTTTCCCCTCGGGCCCGTCGCCGCCCGTGCGGAGGAGCTCGCCGACGCGTGGAAGCGTCGGCAGCTCGAACGAGAACTCGACGCCGTTGATGAGCACCTTCGCCCTCATTGGGAGCCTCCCTTGGACAGGCCTGCAGGGTTCGGCACGAAGCCCTCGAGTGGCGACGCACGGGTCGCCTCGGGGCGCGGCACGTCGGACCAGAAGGGCCTCGGGTTGGGGCCCTCGGCGAAGCGCACGACGCGCGCGCTCGGCCAGTCGCTGTGAGGGCAACTCTTCGTGCGCTCGTCGACGTGGTGCCACGCCTCGGCCGCGGTCCTGAACCGCACGGGCCTCGAGGACGCCTCCTCCCAGATGGGACGGCCAAAGACGTCGATGCTGAGGAGCCTGTCCGACGGGTGCACGATGCCGAAGGGGAAGCAGGCCGGGCACACGCGCCTGCCGAAGTCGCAGGCCGCTTCCTTCGTTCCGTTCATGAAGCACCCAGTTAGCCGTGTGCCAGAGTGTGAGGTGTTCGTGATGTCGCACACGTACTCCGCGCCGGAGCAGGTGGGGCAAAGTTTGGCAGGCGGCGAGGCGTGGTGGGTGCACCCCTCGGCACTGCCCATGGCCTTCGTCTCGAGCTCATGCTGCACGGCGCTCTCGGCGCCGGAGAGGTGCTCGACCCACGCGAGGCACACCGCCGCGACCTGCACGAGCTCACTCCTGAGCCTCTCTCGGAAGTACTCCTCGCGGTGCGGCGGCATCGTCTTGAGCTTCTCGTCCGCTGCGTACTTGTCTCTCGTGATGACGTGCTCGACGACCTCTCGCGCCACCTCACCCACCTCTTCACTCAAGACGGCGAGCTTCTCCGCGTAGGGCGGCCCGTCGAAGGAGCAGTTCCACGAGAACTTGCCCCTCCGCACGAGCGCGTCTTGACGCTTCCGCTCCTCGGCGATGAGGCACAGCACCCGCCACTGCGCGTCCGTGAGCCCGGTGGGCTCCCCGAAGCCGAACCCCACCGTGGCCTCCTTCTCCTCACTCATGCCGTCACCCTCCTCACCTTGCTGGACTGGATGAGCCACACGACGCACAGGAACCCCAAGCAAAAGAGGCCGTCGCCCATCGAGCTCTGGCCGCGCCCGGCGCGGGACAGGGTCGAGCCGAGCACGGTGCCTATGCACCAGAGGTCGAAGCCGTCGAGCGTGTTGAGCACGTCCTCCACGTGGCCCATGGCTACTTGCCCTCCAAGTCGGGGGCCGTGCGCCTAAGCTTCATGCGGCGGGCGTGGTGCTTGAGCGCCTCGGACACGGTCGTTGGGTCAACCGTCCACACCTCGGCGACGCGCACCTTGCTCCACCCGGGGCCGTGCGGCGGCTTGGCGGTGAGGTACGCCCAGACCGCGGCCCTCGCCGTCGGGATGGGGCGACTCCGACTTGCCGAGCAGATCTCGAGCGGCCTCACGTGAAACTCCAAGGCCACCTTCTGGAGGACCGAGCCCAGGCCCACCTCGTTCAGGTCGGTGAGCAGTGCAAGCGCGGACTTCTTCTGCCACACGTGCTCTGGGCCTGCCGAGGCCTCGTCGCGCTCCGTCGGGAAGAGCGGTGGCCTCGAGAACCGCTTGATGGGGGGTTTAGCACTCGCCACTACGGGCCCCCCTCGGTGGGGCAGGGCACGACGTAACTCTCGGACGACGCGTTGCCGACGCTCCCGAAGTTCGGCGCACATCGCAAGCCGTAGGCGCACTGGCCACAGTCGTCGGTGCGCGCAGAGCTCCCCTGCACCCCCGACCAACACCCGAAGGAGGTCATGCCGAGCTCGGGCCTCGGCGTCTCCGAGGGCGGCAGACACACGGTGGTTGGCCCCCCGGCCCCCCACTTGCAGCAGACCCGAGGGTTGCCAAGCGGCCCGGCCTCTGGGGCCGAGGCCTCCGCCGAAGCTTCGGGCGAGGTCACTGGAGCGTCGCCTGGGGCGTCCTGTCGCACGTCGGGCAGAGCATCGGCGAGCCACACGTCAAGCACAGAGCCCTCAGCCCCTCCGTCTCCGCTGTCCGTGGAGCTTGAAGCTTCGAGCACGACGTCGGGCCGTGGCACCGGTGGCACGTCCTCCAAGCCACCTCCCCCATCGGCGGACACGGCGCCCCTTCGCTCGAGGCTCCCCCCGTCGCCCTGCGAAGCACTAAGGTCAAAGGGAGGCCCCGAGCAAGCTGCCAGGCCAAGGGCCAAGCATGGTAGAGGAGCCAGAAGAGCCCAAGCCCGAGCACAGCGAGGACGGGCAACGCCAAGAGGTCGGTGAGCACGTTCGGTCCTTGTCATGATGAGTTCCGTTGGCCGCGTTGACTTGAGTTCTGCAGGACCGACGCCCAGGCGTGGCGGAGGCCCTCGATGGTCTCCTCGAGGTCGAGGCCAATGCCATGCGAGGTCACCGCGTACGAGAACGCCAGGGACGCGAGGGTCATGGCGATGCCGCCGGTGTCGTCCGGAGGTGACGCGGCCTTGTAGGCGGCCTCGGCACGCCTGATGACCTCGAGCTTGAACTCTTCAAAGGACGGGAACTCACCATCGTTGTAGTTTTGCACTCACTGGGTGGACTCCTTCCTCGTTGCGTCCCTGGCGCGCTCGGCCTCGTAGCCCCTCAAGAGGGCTCCACCGACCTTCTCCCTGACCATGGGCTTGCTCCGAACTCCGACGGGGATCTTCACGAGGGAGAACGCACACTCCTCCCAAGGTTTTCCTTTCAAGGAGATCACACCCTCGAGTTCCAGTCGTGCGAGCATCGCGCCCATGCGGAGCGCCGAACGCTCGGCCGTGTTGAACCAGGAGACGTTTCGCTCCTTCTCCTTGCGCGCGACGAGGCACTCCTTGTAGGCCTGAAGTTGCTTGTCGTGAGACTCTTTTGCCACCTCGACGACGTCTTCGAAGGACGCTCTTCGGTTGGTCACGAGCCCGTCGAGCTCGCCCCCGAAGCGCCAGTGCTTGAGGATGGCGGGGAGCAGCGCGTTGCCGGTCGTGGCGTACTTGTGGATGGTGGTGAGCGACGCCCCCTGGTCCTCCGCTATCTCCCCCACGGACATGCTGAACGGGGGCCTTGTCAACTTCACGACGTGCGCCATGAGGTCCGGGGGTTCCAAGTTGTTTCGCCCCACGGCCGCGCGACCGTTGAGTAACACGGCCTCGCGATCATCCAATGGACGAACTTCGGCAGCAATGTGGCCGTTGGGTACGTTCGGAACAATAGGTATTCCGGTCTCCTTGGAGTGCTCTTGGAGCTTCTCACTCGCGTTGAGGCCTGAGATGGACACCCAACGACGGAACCCGTCGACGAGTTCATACGGCGGCCACCACCACTCGAGCCGCCTGGTCTCGGGGTTCTTGACGTGCTCTCGGCCCTTCTCGTGCACGTTCGGCCGCACGGTGATGGGGAAGTCTTGCCCCTTGGTGCGCAAACTCCCCGAGAGGTCCTCGAGGCCACCCCCGGGCGCCGAGTCCGGCTCCGACGTGACGTTCTCCTTGGACCGCGCGTTGAAGTCGAAGTCGGCGTAGATGTCCGTCAACTTGATGTGCTCGACGGCCATGGGCTTGGGCTCGGGCGCGGACTTGCCGCGGGCCTCACGCTCCTTGGCCTTCTCCTCACGACGCTTGAGCGCTCGGTCCTCGACGTGGGTCACTTGGAGCCTCCGGAGCACGACTGGAAGAGGGTGATGAGACAAAGGATGATGAGCGTGTTCTCGACACGACAAAGCTCATCGTAGATGCCTTGGAGCTTAGCGACCACCTCAGGCATGGGAGACCTCCCTCTGAGTGGAGCAGGTGCACGGGTCGCACTGGGGGCAGACGTCGCTCCCATGCTCACACACGATGGCCACGGCGCACGTGAGCGCGACGCGGTGACGACACTTGGGCTCGTGTGTCCGTGCCTCGGCGCACACGCACGAGATGAGTTGACAGTCGCAGTCGGCGACCCTCCCGCGGGCCATCCACTCCTCCGCGTCCTCGAACTGCACGAGGTCGGCTCCGGCCTTGCGGAGCGCGAGGACGATCGGGCGCACCTCCTCAGCGTCCTCAGGCTGTGGGAAGTCCTTGTCGACGAGGACCGTGGCGACTACATGCGTCATGCCTTCTGCCCCCTCAAGTTACGGAGCACCTGGGCTCCAGAGTCGGTCACCATGAAGTAGCCCTCTCCCATGTTGTCGTGGCACTGGACGAGGTCGAGGCTCTGCAAGAAGAGCGCGTCGTCGATGGCGCTCTCGTAGAGCCTCGCCCGACGTCAAGCCTCGTTGGATCTGGCTGAGGAGCTCCGCTTGCGCGAGCGTCAAGACCGGCTCATGAGTGGCGGCTACCTCAGGCACTTGCGCAGCTCCTTGAGGTCGTACTCGTCTAGGCCTGCCGCCTTGAGCTCCGCGAGGCCCTTCTTGCCGACGAGCCCCGCGGCCCGCGCCACCTCTGCAACGATCGTCGGCTGGTCGAAGCCGCGGTTGACCTCGGCGAGGGCGAGCCCGAAGCCACACAGCCACGAGTTGTCGAGGTCCTCTTTGCGCGCGAACTGGAAGCCCTTGAGGACGGCCTCTGCGAGGGGGCTCGCCGGCTTGCCGACGACGCCGTACGTCGAGTGGAGCTTGAGCTTGACGACCTTTCCCATGGCTACTCCTCCCCCTTCGGGTACGCAGACGCGAGGTCGATGGTGCACGTGGGGCGGTGGCGGAGTCCCTCGACGCGGCCCCCGTAGAACGCAAGGGGGACCGCGAGGTCGTACTTGGGGTTTTGGCTGTAGACGGGCCGCCCCGCGATGACCCACCGCACCCAACTCGTGAACCTCCTGATGCGCTCTGCCGCCCAGCGGAGGAGCCTCACGACGTCCCCCCGCTCGTGCCGACGCCGCCGGCCGAGCCGAGGGTGAACGTGTGGCCCTTGGACGCGTCCGGGTGTCCTACCTGCGCAAGGCCACACGTGGCACACGCCCCTCCCCCTCCACCGAGCTTCTCGACGATCGATCCGCCTGCCGGCAGGGTGCCGGTGACGCTCTGGACCACCGCTCTCCCAAGGTCGTCGGGGGGCACCGGCGTCGTCTGCAGCACGAGTTTGGTGACCTCGGCGACGTCCCACCCGTGGTCCTTGGACACGGCCTCGATGCGTTGTCGCACGTAGGGTGTGAGCTTGCCCTTCGGCGCGGGGTTGTCCCTCTCAAGAGCAAAGACCTGAAGGTACGAGAGCTTCGTGAACTCTTCTAATGAGGCGTAGCCGTGGTGCGCCGCCATGGCCGCCAGGTGACTCCTCGCCGCGTCGTCGGGCACGAGGTCCTTGGGGGAGCGCATCACGAGGTCCTCGAAGGTGGAGTTGCGTTGGGGAGGCCCGTCGACGAAGAGGGGGTTGACGAGCACGAAGACTGGCTTGCCAACTTTTTTGGCGTGCTCCGCCTCCACGTGCATCCCCTTCGAGACCCTTGGCCCCACGAGCCAAACCTCATCGCACCGGTCGATGAGGGCACAGTCGACCGCCAAGCCCTCGTCACGCTTGGTCTCCGGCCACTGCGAAGCGAGGACGATCCAGGTGCACACGGGGGCCATACCCTGGTCCGCGGCCCAGGCGACCCACTTGGCGCCGCGCCGCATGTTCTCGTCTCGGTCAGGCCCGTCGCCGAGCGGGTGGGCGATGTACACGACCTTCATGACTTACCCCCTGCCTGTTGTCGTCTCTCGAGGACGTTCACGAAGGCGTCGGACGCGATGAGGCCGACGACCTCCACTAGACGTTGCGCCTGCTCCTCGGAGCAGTGGATGCCAAGCTCCCGGTGGAGCACGGCCCTCATGGCAGGCACCGACCTCTCGAGTTGCTCCTTACTGAACACGACGCTCGGCTTCACTTGGGTCCGTCCTTTCGAGGAAAGAGGTAGGAGTGGATGACGTCGCGCCAGTGCGGCTTCACCCACGAGCCGTCGCTGAACCTCCGGGCGCCACACACGTTGCACCAGTCGTTGTCGGCTCGGCAGAACGGGTGGGGGCACGCCTCGAGGGCCGCTTCAAGCCCATCGAGGAGCTTGAGTTTCCCCGCCAGGTCCTCAGCAAGGGGCCCCGTGAAGGCCGAGTCCGAGTCGAGGTAGACGACCCTCTTGCTGGGGTCTGCGGCGACACCCTTGAGCAGCTCCGACTTGAGCCTCTTTTGCGCGAGGAGCACGTCGAGGCCCGTCCCCTCCCACGACTTGGGAGTGCTCACTTGGGCCTCGACTCTTGCTCAAGCTTCGTCAAGAGCGCCTGGGGAGAGTTGAACGCCCGGTCCCTCTCACGTTGACTGTCGGTGAGGGCGAGCTCCGCGACTTTTAGCAACCCCCACGTCTCCATCCCGGCGGTGTGGGTCACCCAGTAGCCACTCGGCCCCACGAAGGCGGCGAGGACCCCGTGGAAGCCGTTGTCGGCGCAGAGCTTGACGATGGCCCTCCCGAGCTCGGCCCGTGTCAGGGGCTCGACGCTTGGCGTACTCACAACGGAGTCGTTGGCCATGGGGCCTAGGTCCTCACCGGGCATGGGGCCCCTCCTCTTCGAGTTGATGCGCCCTCTCGAGGGCCTTGGAAAGTTGTCGTGCCAGGTCGGCGGAGTGGAGCCACGAGGCGCACTCCTCGGCACTCGTGTCGTCGTACGCCCTGTCTTCACACGCCTTGGCGAAGACGGAGAAGGAGACGGAGAGTGGCCCCGCGTCGATGGGGCCGAACATGGGGGTGACGCGGCTCATCGTCCGTCCACCTTAGGTGAGGGGGGCCCCTTGGTCAAGGGGGAATGACGAAGCGTCTCCACTTTTTTGAGGAAGTCCTCGTAGACCCGCGCACCGAGGTCGTCGGGCGACATGGCCTCGAGCACCTCGTCGAGCACCCTGTCCCGCACCGCCTGGGCCCGGACTGGCACCTCACCCGTGAGGACACTCGCGTCGACACGGCCCTCTTCAGTCAGTGGGCTCCTCCTACGCTCCTCGCTCTCCTTCGCCTCGAGTTCGCCCCTCCACGCGTCCTGGATGAGGGTCGCGACGCCCTCGACCCCAAGCTTCTCGAGGAGGTCGACGAGCGCCTTGACGTCAACCCTCGCGGCGTCGAACCTCCCCCTCCACTCAGCCTCACGCGCGACACGCCCTTCGGCAACGTCGGCACGCACGTACCCACGTGCCCTGAACCTCGAGTCGTCTGGCCCAGGCCGGGTCTCAAGCCACCCACGGTCGACACAGTCCATGACGCACTTCTCGTAGACCCAGAGTCTCTCGGGCCAAGCGGTCGGCTGGGTCATGGTGCACCGCCCTTGTAGATGAGGCTCTTCCAGATGGGCTTGCCCGACAGGTGGCTCCGAACCGACGCGCGTGACCTGTTCGTCCGCGTCATCCAACCCAACGCGACGGCGTGCTTGAACACGGCGCCGAGGGCCCGGTTCTCCCGCGTCGGCGCGAGTTTGCCGTGCCTCCACACGTCGTCCGAGATGAACTCGGCGTGGGTCTCCGCGGTCTTGCGGATGGCGGTGAGGGCTTGGCCTGCCCACGCGGGGTCGACGAAGAGGGCCACGGCGTTGATGGCCTCGTCCCGCCCCCTCTTCGCCTCACGGAAGAGTGCGCCTTGTTCGGGCGGCACGGGCTCTCTCTTCTTGCTCATGGCAGGAGCCTCTTCCAAAAGACGCGAATGCTGCCTCTGGACTCATCACGGAGTACCTGCACGAGCTCCCATGACGTGACACTCCCAGGCGGCGGCCTTGGGAGCCAAGTGGGGTCGGCGCTCACGAAGGGCTCAGACGTCGCGCAGTGCTCCCAGACCCTGTCGTCGGGTTGTCTGCGCCTTGGCTCGGTCGTCGACGTGGGCGGCGGCTTGGGGGTTGACCACGGGGTCACCTTGGCGGTGAGCACCGTCACGCTCTCCTTGAAGGGCGGTGCCCCGACCATCGACTTGAGTCCCCGCTTGAGGGACTCGAAGACCTCGCCACTGAGGTCCTCGTCACCCCCGGCCTGGCCGAGGTCGAGCAAGGCCTCCACCTTGTAGACCCCCTTGTTGTCGAGACTCACCACGGCCTCAGGCCGACGACGAGGAACCTCACCCACCCGTACACCCACACTGCGTCGTTTACCATCTTCCTCAAGACTTCCATCAACTCCTCCTTTGCTCTTCGTTTCCTTGGTCAACCCACCAGCGGAGCGCCGCCGCAGTCGGCGCAGCACACCCCGACGTTCCGCATCCACCACACCTTCTCACCGGGCTCACAGTGCACCCCACACCCCTTGCAAAAGGCGGGGTACTTGTTCGTGAGCTTCACCGGCTCAGCGTCCCTGTCCCAGTGCTTCGGCCTCCCGTTGCCACCCTTGGACTTCGCCTGAGCGGCAGGGATCGAGCCCGTCTCGTCGACGAAGGGGTTGGAGCCTCGCCAGGTCCTCGTGGGCCCTGGTGGGGTGGCGTCTCGAGTGCCCCTGGCCGGTGGGCGAGGTGGCGGCGGGGGCTTGGTGGCAGCCTCGAACGGGTCCACCGAAGGCGACGGTGTGGGGGCAGTGAGGCGTGGGTCGTCGGGCATGAGCACGACGAGCTTGTGCTTGAGGATGGCGTGACAGGCCTTCAAGGCCATGGACGTCGCCTCCGCCTCGTTGGAGGACCCGGTCATGCCGATGCACTGCGTCACCATGCGGAGCACGTCGACCATCAGACGAGCACTCCTCCCTTCCGCAGCGGCTCGAAGAAGTCGTGGGCGGTCTTGAGGGACGAGGAGGGCACGACGAGGGCGTCCCACCGGCCCTGGGTGCCGTGACACGCCGCCCAGTCGCGGGCGTCGCCTGGCGCGAAGAGGCGTGAGTACTCGGCCGACTCGTAGCCGGTTGGGCCGCCACGGTCGATGAAGACGTAGAGCGCCCCGTCGTGCCCGGGCTTCACGAGCAGTGTCACGGCGACCTCCCTCTCCTTGCCCGTGAAACAGTCGGTGCGGAGCGCAGGGACGTCGACCCGTGGCCTCTCGACCTCGACGCGCGCACGCTCACGGGCCACGTCGATACGCAACCTCTCCTCGGGCGTCGCCCTCTCGTAACGTTCACGACTGAGCCCCTCAAAGTCAACCACCACTCGCCCCCTTCCTCTTGACCTCGTACCCCTCGGACTCGAGGAACTGGAGGATCCGCCCGATGACCACCTCGTGGCTCTCGACGTACCTCGTCCAGTCGCGTTTGCCCATACTCTCGATGACACTCGACGCGGGGCCCACGTCGGGGGACCTCATGACCCACGCGACGTACCCCTCCGCCAGGGCACGAACCTCTTTGGGCGAGAACTTCACGACGCTCTCTTTGGCGGCACAGGGTGAGCAGCAATGTACGACCTGATGGCCTCGAGGGTCGCGACGGCCTCAGGTAGACCGCGCCTCGCGTTTGTGCGGAGGTTGGTGATCGTAGCCATTGAAGCGTGGACGCCGGCCCTCGACTCGTCGACGAGGCGTGCCGCGAACTCCTCACGCGTCTCGTCCTCCCTTGGGGTTGTGAAGAGCCTCACTGGACGCTCCGAGAGTCGATGGCCTCGAGGACGTGCAGCAACGTCTCGACCTCGTTGAACCTCTTGGTCGCCGCCGCCTCACTGCCTTCCATCCACGTCTGGAGGTTCACGCCCCCACGTCGAAGGTGCACCTCCCACCCGTGTTCACGCCCGAGCGCGTCCTCGAGGCGTAAGTGCACGTTGAGCTTCGGGAACGTGAGCAAGGCTCTTGTGGTCACGACGCGCCTCCTTGTCGAACAATGCTGCGCGCGATCGACTCGAGCTCTCGGGCAAGGAGTTTGTGTTTTTGCTTTGCCTTCTGGCCAGGCTTGACGACGAGGAGCCGCTCAGCCTCGTCGAAGAGGAGTCGCATGGCGAGGTTCCGAGCACCCTCCCGCACCTCCTCGACGTCCTCGGGGGAGAGCCGCGTTCTCACCACGACCTCGCGGCGAGTTGTCGACGGTACTTGACCGCAAGCTTCCGAGCGGCCAAGGCCTGCTTGGGGCTGAGGGTTGTGCACTCGGCCAGGGCGTGGCCGAAGCCCGAGTCCACCTTGTTGAACCCGGCCCCGTCCTCCGCCAAGGCGCCGTCACACCGAGAGGCCAACCACTCCATCTGCCGAAGGAGCCGTGTACACTCCTCCTCGGTCAACCCCGCGTCGACGTACTCTTTTGCCCTAGCTGCCGCCTTGACGTCGGCGTAACTGAGTGCGCCACTGGGGAGCTCCGCGCGAGTCGCGGGGTCAAACGTGAGGCCGGTCTCAACATCCAGAGCTAGGTCTGCCACGTTCTGTTTGTCAACGAGCATCTGCGCGATGTGGGCGTCGACCGAGCCGTCGAAGACCAAGATGTCGACCAAGACGCTGCCACGTTGCCCGATGCGGTGCGCCCGGTCCTCGGCTTGCACGAGGTCCGCGGGGCGGAGCGGCAACTCCGCGAAGACCACGTGGCTGCTTGCCGTCAGGGTGATCCCGACGCCGGCTGCGCCAATCGACCCGATGAACACTCGGCAACCTGCGTCACGTTGGAACGTGTCGACGGCGTTTTGACGGTCGGCCTGGCCGGTCTCACCCGTGACGGTGACACACCCGTAGGACTGAAGCGCGTCGAGCAGTGCGGCGACGACGTCGTGGTGGTGCGCAAAGAGGATGACCTTCTCGGAGCCCCCCTCGAGGGCGCCCGTCACGTGCTCCACCACCTGCTCGACCTTCAGCATGGCAAGGTCGTGTCTCGACTTGCTGTAGTCCGCAAACCCGACCTTGGCCTTCGAAAGTGCCTTGACGGCCTCGTCGAGGGTGTTGCACTTGAGCACCGCTCCGAGGGTCGTGCTCTCGTCGTCGACGAGGCCCTCGACCTCACGACTCTTGGGGAAGCACACGACGGTGCGCCGCTTCGCAGGAAGATCGGCTAACACGTCTTTCTTGAGGCGGCGCACCATGCACGTCGACCTTAGCTTCTCGGAGAGTTCATCGAGGTTGGAGGAGCCGTCGAAGACCCAGATGGTCTTGGTGCGTTGCTCGTCGCCGTTGGCGTCGACCCACCTCTTGGACGGGATCTGCTCCGCGTGGGCGTTGCAGTACCTCTTGGCGTACTTGAAGAACCCCGCGCCCCCTCCGGCCCCGACGGGGACGTAGGTCTTCTTGCCGTTCGACTTCCTCATGGCAAGCCCCGGCGGGTCCCAGACCTCAGGGGCGACCAGTTGCAAGAGGGGGAAGAGCTCCAGCGGCTTGTTGAGGACCGGCGTCCCCGTGAGGACGAGCACCTTCTTGCTGCGGGCCTTCAACTCGAAGACGAGCTTGGTCCGCGCCGCCTTGGGGTTCTTCGCGTAGTGCCCCTCGTCGAGGATGAGTAGGTCCCAACGTCGCGACGGGAAGGCTTTCACGACCTTGCCCAAGACGTTGTAGTTCACGATGGTGACGTCGCCGACGTTCGGGAACTGCTCGACGGTCGGCACCTGGTCAGCCCGCTCGACGACCTCGACGACGCCCGTCGTCATGTTCAGCTCGAACCGGTTGGCCGTTCGGTTGACCAGCCACTTCTTCGCCTCCCTCTCCCAGTTGATTCGGAGCGAGGCGGGACACACGATGAGCACCGACCGGATGCTTGGGCAAGCGTTGACGTAGCCAAGCGCTTCGATACTTTTCCCACAGCCCATCTCGTCCGCAATGAGACAACCTTCTTCGCGTGAAGCGGCGTACTGAACTCCTGCAAGTTGGTACGGGAGGTACTCGAGACCGTCAGGAGCAGGAACCTCGACGGTCGACGATGCAAGCGGCGCACTCGCCTTCGACTCTTGGACTGCAAGAGCCAACGTCTGGCCTTGAGAGGTGCACTGTACATGAGTTACATCACGCTCACCGCGGAGCCACTCGACCCGGTCACCGGGCAGGACCTGCCTCTTGCACACCTTGCAGGCGCTCGCGTACTTCGCCGTGATGACCATGGGCCTCGGGGTGTGTGAGCGGGAGGACGTGCCGTAGCTGCGTTGCGTGTTCATGGGTCAGAGCTTCGCACGGCCTGACGAGGGGCGCAAGGGGTGTGAGGGGTGCCCCTCGAAGATAGGTGGGACACGGTGGGCGTCACCGCGGCCCCCCAGGTAGACGCGGGCCGCCTGGACGACGTCGAAGAGCCGCTCGGTGCGACTCAGGGGCGAGTCATCGTCGTCCCAAGCAACGACCAGTTGGCGCAAGAGCGAGTGGGCGTCGGGGGCCGCTTGCATGGCGTCGAAGAGCTTGGAGCCGAAGACTGCTCGCGCGTCTTCGAACCCCTCAGGCATGGGCGCGGCGCGGCTCATGGCTGAACCCGGAGGGTGCCGGTGAGGTTGCGGTCGGAGACCGTTTTGGCGAGGTCGGAGAGCGCCTCTTCACGCGAAGTGCCCTCGCCGTAAAGGTGCGTGTACCCGCCCACGTGCCCAGGGCCCGTGAAGGGCCGAAGGCCGAGCTTCTCGTAGGACTCGTCGACGAGCTCGGCTCGGAAGTGGGGGTCGTCACCCGTCCCGAGGTCGACGACGTCGACGAGGAGCAAGCCGACCTGGCGTGGCTTGCGGGTTGAGGCGGCGGCGCTCACCGGGACACCGTGACGGACCAGCCGAGGGTGCGGAGCTTCGCCGCGGTGACGAACGCCTCGTGGACCGAGGGGCGTGCGAGGCTGACGAACTGGAGACCCTTCGTTGCGAAGACCTTGTACTGTGTTTGTGCGGTTTGCATGCCCTCACCATCGCACGGCCCGTCGAGGGGTGCAAGGGGTTCAAGGGGTGTCCCTCGCAAGTAAGTGGGCAGGTGTAGGCAAGAGGACATGGCTCAACCCATCCCGAAGTTGACGATGCCTTGGAGGGCCTTGGGCTTATCGACGCGCTTGACGTCGTAGCCTGCAGGCCCCGCGAGTCCACCGGGCCACTTGGGGGTGGCCGAGAACCAGTGCTCGGTCGACGTGATGACCGAGGCGCCCCAGGCGAACTCCTCGAGGACGGCCATGTTGTAGTACCCGTCCTCGTACATGTCCCCATGGTTCTCGAGCACGGCCTCCTCTGCGAGTGGGAGCGTCGGGAACCACCCCCAGGTCCTCTGTCGCTTGACGAGCCCATGGGGCTCGATGAAGAGCACGGTCAAGACGAAGATGCTTGCTACTCCTTGGGCGTGCTCACTCATGGCTCTTCTCCCTTGGGCGGCCTACGGTCACGGGCCTCGTAGACCATGCTTCGTATCTTGGCGACCTCCTCACCCCCGTGGTCGAGGCACTGCCAGGAGAGTTCACCGAATGCGTCTGCAGCCTCGTCGAACGCCCGAGTGCGAGCGCTCACGACGAGGGTGGGGATGGCCTCGGTGGTCCCGACGAGTCTTGCCCTCGTGGTGAAGAGCTCACTCCTCATGACCGAGAGTTCCGAGAGGAGCAGCTCCATGGAGTCCGCGAGCCTCACGAAGAGGTACGCGTTCGCCGTGTCGAGCACCTTCGCACAAGCTGCCGCTCGTGCTCTGGCGTCCTCGATGAGGTTCAGGTCCTCCTCGTGCGCCCCACTCATGGCCCCGCCCTCTCTGCCTCGCCCGAAAGGAGGCGTCTTGCGGCCTCGGCGGACTCGTGGGTGGGGCACTCGGCGTACGCCCTCTTGTAGCGCCCCGTCCAGTCGAGTCGCCCGAGCACGGTAAACTGCCCGTTGGCGCCCCTCTCGACGGTGCAGTACTTCAAGTAGTCCTCGGGGCTCAGTGCCGGGGGCCGCCTCATGGGCCCACCTCGAGGTCTAAGAGGCGGTCGACGACCTCGCACCACTCGCCACTCGACCACTTGACGGGCTCGCTCGGTGGGCAGGACAGGGAGAAGGTCATGACGGCCCTCACGCAGTCGCCGACCTTGAAGACGCGCGTGTCCTCGTCCTGAGGGGGTGGTGGGGCTTGCCACTGAGTCGTCACGGGGACACCTCGAACGCGTGCAGGACGATGGCGCCGCCGTGCAGCATGGCCGTGCCGACGTGGTGGCCAAACGTCCCGTCGTAGAACCCCTCGGGCAACGCGTGGCCGGTGCCGAAGAGTCTGTACCACCGCGGCACGAGGGACATCTCCGTGTCGACTATGAGCCACACGCACACGACGTCCTCTTGCGCACCGACGTGGAGTGTCCTTGCTCCCGCCGGCACACGCAGCTTGGTCTCGGAGAGCACGTCGAGTGTGTACTTCCACACCGTCTTCACGTGGCACCGGCCTTGAGGAGGGTCATGGCGAGGTCGAGGGTGTGGGCCCTCTGGCGGTGCCGCTCGGCCGTCACCACGAACGAGATGGCCTGCGCCCTTCGCGCCTCCCCCTCGAGGTAACTCTTGACCTCCGCGAGGTGAGCGAGGAGTTCATCGACCGACGTCATGACGCGACTCCCTCGGCCGCAAGGAAGTCCCACGCTGTGCGGTCACACACGTGCCGCAGGACCCCCTGCGCGTCCGACACGAAGACGATCCTCTCGCCGACTTGGGTGACGTCGTCGGGGCGCGTGTCAGCGCGTTGCCTCCGAGTGGACGCAAGGGTCCTCTCCCACCGCTCGTCGAGGCACGCTTGGCAGTGGCCGTCCTCCACGATGACCGACCGCTCCCGAGAGCACCACCTGCACTCCCCCTGGCGCAGGAGCCTCACTCGGCTTGCCACGAGCGCCCTCGACCGGAGCGTGAGCGCGAGGTCGGGCCGCGTCACGACGTGCCCCCTTGGCTGCGTCGGTGCTCCTCGAGGCGCGCGTCCCAGTCCTCAAACGGCGTGGCCTCTGTCTCCCTCGCCTTGCGCTCTGCCTCCACCTGGGCGTGGGCGCTCCGCCAGAGTGCACGCTCACGCCGCGCCTCGGCCTCGACTCGCCAGATGCCATCGAGCATGGCGCCGACGAGCCACGCGGCCCAGGCGACGCCCCCGAAGGCGACCCCCTCCCCGACGAGCCTCCAGAGCGTCACGACGTGGCCCCCTTCTTGTGTGGGAGCTCACCACGAGCGCCACGGTAGGCACGCCAAGCGAGGACGTAGCTGGCCGCTGCGTTCTGCGCCTCGACCTTGGCCGCCTCCATGGCGAGCCTGAAGTCCTCCCCATCGAGCTCCAGGTAGGAGATGGCCTCAACGAGCTTGAGGGCGTCGACGAGGTCGCTGCGCGCCCCGTCGAGCTCATACTGGAGCACCGACTCGTGGCTGTTGCACCCCGCGAGGGTCGACGTCTTGGCCTTGGAGGTCCTGTAGTCGAGCACGACGGCAGCCAGCTCCGAGCCGAGGTCGTCGCCGATGAGGACCGAGTTGGCGAGCGCCTCGTTCGTGCTCGAGCCGTACTTGCCGTCTACGGTGAGCACGCCCTTGCGGTTGGGCTCCTGTGGGAGCCTGTCGTTCAAGAGTCGTTGCAACCTCCCCACGAGGACGAGTTTGCGCCCCTCGGGCTCCTCGGTCGGCTTCCACCGGTTGACGAGGTCCCAGTCGTCCTTGTCGAGGGCGAGCTTGGTCAGCCGCTTCATCCCGTCGTCCCTCTCTTCACTCACAGGAGGCCCCCTTCCTTGAGGTCTTCCAACGTCCTCGGGTACGGCGTCGACGCAGTCTCATCGAGCATCTCGTCGAGGGACGAGTCGCAGGGTGGGCACACGTTGCCACGCAAGAAGTCGTGGCGCACAAGGTTAGACCGCTCCCCGTCACAGTGCTCACACGGCCAGGTGTTTGGAAAGAAGACCCCCTCCGCGGTGCAGTCGAAGTACTTCCGCCTCATGGCGAACCCGGGCGGCACGAGAGGCGCCACGCACAGTTGGGGCAGGTGACCCGAAGTGTAACAAGCTGCGTGGGGTCGAGGCTTGACGCCTTGACGCGGCCACAGAGCACCTTGACTGGCGGCCCATGCGGCGAGTCGACCTCGGCCACGTGGGTGAGTTTCCGCCCCGCGTTGCGGGCAAGCCCGAAGACCCGGACCTCCTTGGGGGCCCCGACGCCGACGGACGCGAGCACCTCACGCGCCTCTTGCGCGGAGCAAGGCTCGTCGAAGTTGCTCGCGACGATGGCACCCTCGGCCCAGGACGCGATCCGGTGGAGGGCGACCTCGTAGGCGCGCACCTTCTCCGTGAAGAGGAAGTGCCCCTTCGCCACGACGGGGACGGGCTTGCCGCGACGGGCCACCACGGGGCTCACGAGGGGTCCCCAAACGCGTCCCGGTCGTCCAGACACTCGCCGCTCGGGCCGAAGAAGAGGCGCTCCCCCGACGGGGACGGGCTTGCCGCGACGGGCCACCACGGGGCTCACGAGGGGTCCCCAAACGCGTCCCGGTCGTCCAGACACTCGCCGCTCGGGCCGAAGAAGAGGCGCTCCCCCGACGGGGACTTGGCCACGTAGAGCGTCGGGAGTCTGCCCACCGAGGCGCGTCGCCGCTCCTCACGCTTGATGACGCCCTTGAAGCCACGGAGCGTCTTCACGTAGCCACAGCCCTCCCCAGAAAGGGTCGCTACCTCGTAGCAGAGGAGGTTGCACCGCAACTCGAGACGGACGTCGCAAGTCATGGCCGCACCGTGGGGTGTTCGGATGTAGCGGTGGAGGCGAGTTTCACGTGGAGGTCACAGTCGTCAAGCGACACCCTTCGAAGTCGGGCCTCGACCTCGTAGAAGACGACCAGGTCGATGAGTTGTTGCAATGATAGACGCGACAGGGCGCCCTCTAGGTCAGTTGCGACCCCCTCTTGTGTGGGGAGGTGGGTCAAGGATGACCCGGCTTGGTGGATGTCCATGGGTTTCACGGTACGTTGCCCCATAGTTTCACACGTGTCAAGCGCCACTCTTGCCCCCACGCTCTTTTTCTGGCGTCGCCACCTTCCCCTGTCTCCGCGCCCTCTTGCGGTCCTTGTTGAGCCGGTTCTTGCAAGGTTGGCAGTACGAGAAGCCTGGGAGTCTTTCAACCTTGCACCCCTCAAGGTTGGCACGACACGGCTTGTCGTTGACCCGAAACGAGAGGTGTGGCGCCGTATCTCGCAAACTCATGGGTCCTCTCCCGTCAAAAGTTGGTGACGACGCCCTCGCCCGTGCCCTCAAAAGTTCGTCACCACGACCTCGGCGACGGGGCCACGCTTCTTGCCGTCGGAGTTGACGTTGCGGCGTGCAGACACGCTTCGAATGTTGAACCCCTCGTAGAGCTCACGGACCCACGAGCAGTCACTGTTCGAGAGCACACACTTGGCGCCAAGCTTGTCGAGTCGACGGAACTCGCCCGCGAGGTCCTCTTGGTCTCTCTCCCCGAACCCGAGCTTCCCGTACCCGGTGAAGTTGCTCGTCACACTCACGGGCACGTAGGGAGGGTCCATGTAGACGAGGTCCCCAGGCTTGACGCGGGCAAGAGACTGCTCGAAGCCCTCGGTGTGCACGTGGACCCCCTTGAGGGACGCGTGGCACGCGTGGACCGTCTCCGCGTCGCAGACGCTTGGGTTCTCGTACTTGCCCCACGGCACGTTCATCTGGCCCTTCTGGTTGACCCGCCACAGGCCGTTGAAGGCGGTCTTGTTGAGGTAGATGAACCGCGCCGCCCTGTCGAGTTCACTCGTCGGCGCCCACCTCCGCACCTCCTCGAAGTACTCCTTGCAGTTGCGTTCACGGTGTTTTTGCAGCTCGTGGATGAGCATCAGGGGTTGGTTACGCACCGCCCTCCACCCGTCCATGAGGTCCTCGTTGGTGTCGGCCAAGAAGCACGGGCCCTGAAAGGTGGCGCGGAGGGCAAAGAAGACGGCACCTCCACCCACGAACGCCTCGTGGTAAGCGTGAAAGGGTTGAGACTGCAAGATGGGCAAGAGGACGGGCAAGAGTTGCGTCTTACCTCCAACTGCCTTGCACCAAGGCTTCGCGTACGCACGGGGCGCGGCCATCACAGGGCCAAGCTCTTGAGGGACGCGGGCACGAGCACGATGCGAACCTTGGCGCAGCGGGAGAGGACCACCATGCTCTCGGTGCCGCGGCCCCCAGGGAACGCCACCACGAGCTCCGGCGTCTCCTCCCTCAACATCTGGCGGTTGCGGATGGGCCCTGCAGAGAGCCCGAAGTCACGCCAGTTGGCGGGGTAGCCCTTGACGGGCACCCTGCGGGAGACGGCCCACTCGGCTGCAAAGAGGTCTGCACCCTCCACGACGACGTCGTCGACCACCTTGCCGGAGAAGCCATGGACAACCTTGGTGAACCCGTGCTTGCCATGCAGCACGTCCAAGGCGCCCCAAACGAACCCACGGTCCTTGCAACTCCTTGAGCCGCAGACGATCGTCACCACCACTACACCTTGGCCCTAAGTTGGAACTCACGCACGAGGGAGTTGCGGGCGTCGTCCCACGCTTGGTACTCCGGGCCATCGTCCCCGACCGCGTCAGGGATCAGGTCATCGTCCTTGGACAGGATCTGCGCCAAGTCACGGAGGAGTGCACGCTTGCACTCTGCGGACGTCACGCCTTGGGCCCTCGGAGTGCGGCCTTGACGTCGGACACGAGGGGCCGGAGGTCGCACACGGCACGGCCCCCGCCGAGGGGCTTCGGGCCCGCGACCCTGAGGTCGTTGACGTAGAGGGCGTAGCCGCCGGGGCCAACAACAACGGTCACCTTGCACCACTTGCGTGTAGCGGCACGCGGCACGGGCTCCTTCGTTTTCGTCTTCTTGACAGCCATTACACGTCTCCCTCTTGGTGTACAGGCTCCTCGACGACGAGCTTCGCGAGACGCCCCTCTGCAGTTCGAATGGCTGCGGGCGACTTGTCGACCCCGACCCACCCTCGCCCAAGCCTTTCGGCGACGACACACGTCGTCCCACTTCCCACGTATGGATCTAAAACTAGATCTCCCGGTTGACTCAAGGAAGAGATCAAACGATGCAACAAGGCCTCGGGTTTTTGCGTCGGGAAGTCGACGCGCTCCTTGGCCACCGGCGCGATGACGCCAATGTCCCAGACGTCCCCGAGCGGCACGCCGGGGCTGGGCTCGGCGGTGGTGCTCGAGTGGTGGCGCTTGCCGTTCTTGAGCACCGCAAGCTGCTTGCCCGTCCCCCAGGTCTTGAGGGTGCTGGCTGCCGGCGCCTCGTAGAGTTGCACGAACCGAGGCTCGACGCCCACGTCGGCCCGCCACCGGAGCAGCGTGTCGTGCACCCTCTGGAAGTTCGGGGTCTTGCTCGGCCACCTCCGGTACCGCCAGACGACCTCACTCGCGAAGTTTTCACACCCAAAAACGGAGTCGCCCGCAACGCGGACGTAGGCGTTGACGCGCGAGTCGACGTGCACGACGACACTCCCCCATGGCGCCAAGAGGGGCTTGATGGCCTCGAGGCGGAGCCGAAGCGCGTAAATGTAAGAGGACATGTCCTCCCACTTGTCCTCGAACACGACCTCACCACTCTTCGAGCGGTGGTCCCGTTGGGTGAAGAATGGTGGGTCACAGTAGCAGAGGCCCACGCGCCCCTCGAGGCTCGCTCGCAGAGCCATGAGGACCGTGAGGTTCTCCCCCTCGACGAGCTTGCGGGTCACAACGCCCTGCCCACCGTGAGGAGGTCCTTGAGGTAGGCCACAAGGCGTCGCTCGCCTTCGAGGTCTTCGTCGTCGACGAGCCCCTCGGCCTCAAGGGTGCTCATGGCCGTGTCGTAACGCAGCAGGACCTCCTCGACCCTTCCGGTGACGAGCTTACGGTGCTCCACCTCGGCTTGGAGCGCCTTGCGGAGCGCGTACTCGACGTCACTCGACGAGCCGCAGAGCGCGGCACGAAGGAGGAGCGCCTCGTGCTTCTCGTGGCTCACTTGGGGTCTCCCGGCCAGGCGTCCCTCACCCACTCGGTGAGATCCGACTCGCCGATGAGGATGGTGTCCGCGAGGAGCGCCATGAGCTCCGCCTCGACCCTGCCGAGCTTGCCAGGCAGGAGGCACCCTTTAGGAGTTTGAGCAGTGTACAAGGCGCCCCCGTCCCGACAGGCCTTGCAGTAGGCCTCTGCATCCACCGAGTGGCCGCCAATGGCCGTGAGTGGCATCCCAACAGGGAACAAGATGGCCGTGCGCTTGCCGGCGCCCGCCGCCCACCCCACCTCCATGGCAGTGGAGGTGCCGTACGGCTGCACCGCGACGCACGCGTCGGCCCACGCAAGGGCGTCCTTGTCGCTCTTGAACCCAGCACGGGCGATCGTGTGACTCAATCCACGCCTGTATTGCTCGGGGGTCCACCCCTTCCACTCTGCGGCGATGTCTCCCCATGAGAACCCGACGTCTCCCTCTTTCGGGTGGCGGAAGTCGTACACGTCATGCCCGAGTGAACGTAGGAGTCCGACGACCCCAGGTTGCCACGGGTTGCGCCAACTGCTCGCAACGTAGACCCTCACGGCCCCACTCCGGGGACCATGGGGAAGTCCATGACGCCAATGGCGTCGTGGAGTTCACTGGGCGTCATGCCACGCTCGTAAACGAAGCGCGCTACCTTGCCATCGGGCACGTCCACCTCCTCGGTGAAGACGTCCAGGAAGCGTGTCCACCGCGTCTTCTTCTCGAGTGAGTAGTAGTGCACGAGAGCGTGGAGGAGCTCCTCGTCGAGCGACGTCGAGTACACGACGTAGAGCCCTCCCTTGTAGTGCCTGTAGACCCCAAGCCGGAACCCGAGCTTGGCGAGCTTTGCCTGACACTCGTCCTTCGCGTCCATCACTCCTCCTCTACCAGTCGCCCAGGGTGTAGTGCTCGTAGCTCGCGTAGGCAATCCCGACGAAGCCGCAGAGGGGGCAGGGCCTCTCAGGGGTGAAGTAGCCCCGTGGCCACCGCTTCTTTATCTCACTCGACCCCGAGTGGCCCATGATGAAGTCCAGGCCCGGCTCGTCGCCGTGGCTCTTGGACGGCTGCGAGAGGATGGCCTTGGCCGCCTCGAGGTCGAACGTGACGCCGTGGGTGCACCCCTTCTGCTTGTCCTCGAGCCCCGTCATGGCGCACCCCCGTTGCCGCCTGCGCCGCCACTCGTGACGAGGGGCGTGTGGCTCGGGCAGGAGCAGTGGACGGCGAGGAGGCCGTCCGAGAGCGGCGTCACCGTCATGACGCCTCCACCCTCGCAGGTCCGCGTCGAGTCCGAGTGCGAGATCACCTCGGCGGACTCTTCGCAGCCACGGGGTGGCGGAAGCGGAGGGGGTGGTGGGTCGGGGCGCACCGCCCACGCGTGGAGCCCATAGACCCCCGCTCCCCCAAAGACCAAGATGGCCCAGGCGAGGACCGACTGCCACCCAACCTCGACGTCGTGTTGGCTCGTAGCTCCCATCAGACGGGCCCTCCCTCGAGGAACACGAAGTGGTGCCACGGGTGGCCCAGGCACTCGCCGCCACCACAGGAGTAGCACTTGCTCCCTTGCAGGTTGACGCCCTGCACGACGTAGACCGTGCCCTCCCCTCGCGCCTCGCGCTCTCGCGCCCACCGGATGTGCTGCGGCAAGAGGTGCGCGGACTCTACTTGGCCACACGCTGCACACAGCCTCTCACGACTCGCTCGACGTGCGTCGACCGGCTGCGCCACGAGCTCCCTCGTGGGCGCACCCAGGACCTCCACAGTGCCCTTGTGAACGAGGTTGCTCACGGCGACGCCCCCTCGCCAACCGGCTGCCTCGGCTTGCCACACTGGGTGCACAGGTCGTTTGAGAACGCGGAGAACTTGCAGGGCTTGCGGCCCGCGCGTGCGCTGCACCCCTCACTCTCCGGGAGCCAGAACTCCACGGGGCAACGGAAGCGCTTCTCCTTGACTGACAACTTCGGCACGAGGCGCCACCACAAGCTCCACGCCTTGCCTATGTCGGCCGCAGACCACGGCGTCGGGTCACGGCCACGGACCCTGTCCTTGGGGATCTTCAGCAGCACGTTGGTGCGCAGCCGCAGCACGTAGACGCCGGAGACGCTCCACCGGAGGTCGAGGCTTGGGTTGGGGGTCCGTGGCGTGACCCCGAGCACCTCGGCCCTGAACACCTCGCCCGTTTGGAGGCAGACGAGCGCCAACGTGCCGTGGGTCCTCATCGGGCACCCCACCGCTTCTCGAGCTCTACGACCCAAACGTCGACGAAGGGGCCCTTGGAGCCGCACCGACACTCAGCCCAAGAGATCGTCTCGGGTCCCATGGCGTGGACCCACTTGCACGCCCTACACTGCTGGAGCCTCTGCGAGCTCTTCGTGCCGAGCGCGTCGTCGTGGAGCGGCGCGGCCGTCCAGGGCTCGAGCTTGAGTGTGGAGACCTCGAGGGGTGCGGTGAAGAGGCCACAGTCCCCACGGTGCGCATAGCCGTCTGACCCGCACGTGCACCGCTTGGACGTTGCAGAAGCCGGGCTCTGCTTGACGCGGAGCCACGTGGCCCCAGGTGGGACGCGGAGCGTCGTCGTGACCTCGCTGCCGACCGTCCGCACACCCTCCCAGAGCACCGCCCAGTGGGCACCGTCGTCGGACGCCTCGACGACGACACTCGGCCACTCCTTGGCGCGTGAGACCTTCAGCTCGTCGAGCACGTGGTCCATGTACCGCCACACGTCCGCGAGGAGCCCATGCACCCTTAGCTCGAGTTCCTCACGTTGACTCATGCGAGCCTCGACTGGTTGACCGACTCGAGGATGGCGACGACGACCGTGTCGACCTCTTGCCCCCCGTCCGAGTCGGTGCCGTGCACTCGCAAGTCTTCTGTCATCGCCTCGAGGGTCTCGCGTGGCACCTCGAGGAGCGCCTCGGTCAACTTGACGACCCTCCGGGCCAAGACCGTCTCACGCAGCGGCTTCTTTCCCACGTGGCTCACCTTCGGCCCCACCCGGCGACTGCAAGGTTGTAAAGAGCTGCGCCCGCCATGAGGAGCAACGTGAACCCGGAGAGCCCCGAGCGGCGTGGTGGGAGCGACTGCGAAGCTCGGAGAGCCACCACGTCCACAGCCCTGCGGCATGCAGGAGGAAGGCGTTGCAGGTCCTCGTGGTAGACGAAGCCTGTCGGACGGAGGCCCAGTTGTCGCCGCGCCCGGCGCACGTACACGTTTGGCTCTCTGGAGAGTGCACGGTTCATAGCGCGGTCGTGGTCGTGCGCCGACCGGTAGTGCACCGACGGCATGCGGACACGGGTCGCCTCATGGGCCCGCAGCGCCCTGGCCGTCTCGAGGCCGATGGTCTCACCCTCCACGCCAGGCTCGAGCCCCTCGGCGGAGTGCCTCTGGAAGTCGTGCAGCGCTCGGAGCTCGTCGGGGGTCACGACTCGCACTCCTCGCGGGCCCGAGCCATACTCTCGAGCGCAGACTGGAGACTCGGAAAGGGGCTGACGACGAGTGAGGACTCCGCTAAGCGTGCGACCTCCTCGAGGGACTCGATGTACGCGAACATCCGGCCCATGTCACGCACCGCCGCTTCGTTGAACTCCTTCTCTTCCCGGGCCTTGCGCTGTATGGCGCTCGCGAAGTTGTCACGCGCGAGTGGGAGGACACTCTTGACGCTCATGTTGAAGCCTCTCTTGCGGAGAAGTCCGCCTCATGCGGGTAGTCCTTGCGGAGTTGCTTCCACCCACGGAAGTTCCCGCTAAAGGCGCTTGTCTCCCACCCGGGGGCGACCTCAGAGCCCACGTTGCCCTCCCACCCAAGTGGCGTCGCGACGTGCTCGAGGGGGCTCATGTGGCCGTTGGATGCGAGTCGCTCGAAGAGCTTGACGTCAGCCTGGACGTCCCTCTTGCCGTCGTGCGTGAGGTACGAGACGCGGGCGCACCGCGCGACGCTCACCTTGCAGACCTCTTCGGGCGACAAGAAGCTCTGGAGCTCCTCGAGGTCGGGGACCAGCGGCAGGTGCCACCCGCCGTAGGGAACAGGCTTTGGCACGCTCGCGTCCATCGCGAGCTTCATGAGCCTGGCAGGCTCGGCGATCTCCGGTTGCGCGAGGGGGCTAATGCGAAGCCCCCAGAAGTTCTGCCACTCGGTCGCGGTCACGATGACCGTGTGCCACGAGAAGGGCTCGAGTAATCGGTTCGCGAGCTGCTTGTGTACCTCGAGCTCCGCGAGCCGCCCGGCGTAGAAGAGAGCCGTGTCCATGGCGGACGTCCAGGCAGAGAGCGCCTCCTTGGTCTCGCCCTCCGCAAGCGTTGTAGCGGCCTGCATGCCACGTTGGTTCTTGCCGAACGCAGCCGGGATGAATGGGTCTCTACGGACTGCAGCAATCCTGTCTGGGACGGGGATGGCGCGTGAGCTTGCACTGCTTCGCGAGAACATGCGGTGGGTGTTGAACTCTGCGAGGACGATGCGCGGCATCGTGACCTCGAGGGTCGTGAGCCTCACGCCCGCTGGCGAGAGGCTGTCAGCCAGAACCTTCGCTCCAAAGCCCATCGTGTCACCCTGCTCCCTTCATCTTAGCGATCTCACTGAGCGTCTCGGCCGCGAGGGCTTGCCCCTCTTCGAGGCCGGCTAGGGTCACCGCGACGTGAGCTTCGTGGTCTGCACACATCGTTACGTCAAGATCGCCCTTGCCATAAGCGTAGAACGTCACCATGAGGTCCGCGACCACCTTGTCGAGCGGCAGGCCGTCCGATAGGGCTCGGCGCGCTGCGTGCTCTGAGACCACGCACACCACGCAACGCGTTGCAGCCGTGCTCACGTCGACACCTCCCTCACGCCCGTTGTGGGCTCCGTCGTCTGCTCGCTCACCGGCGACAAGACGCCCCTGATGTACGCCTTGCGCTCCTCCAAGTCCGGCGTGTTGAGGAGGTGGACGTCCACCTGGTGGCCCTCGAGGAGGCCGTACAAGACCTCCTCGAACACCCGGTGGTAGGTGGGTGAGGCCACACGGGCCTGGTCCCCGTCGAGCTTGAAGAAGCTGTCCATCGGGCAGAAGAGGACGTGGGTGTACCGAGACATCCCCACGTGCACGTCGTCGAGCGCCTTGCCGTCTACACTATGAACATCATGGAGGATGGTGTAGACCAAGTTGTCCAGGCACGTCCGGTCCGTCACGAAGCCTGACCCCTCGTGGGCGGCCTCCCACTCAAGCTTCTCGGTCAGCAGGCGTCGCTGAAACTCCGCGCGCCTGCCTGCCACATCGACGTCGTAGGGGTTGCCGAAGCCCATGGCCTTGGCCACGGAGCGTGAACCGACGGGGTTGACCGGCAGCCCGTACGCCTCGGCCACGAACCTCGCCAACGTCGTCTTGCCGGTGCCCGAGGCACCTGACAGAGCCACACGAAGGCTCACGACGAGGCTTCCTTCTTCCCTGACGCCATGCTCGTGATGCTCGAGATGACCGACGGCGTGAGCACCTGCGCGAGCTCGAGGAGCGTCTCGCTCCGCTTGGCCTCGGCCTGGGCCTTGGCAGCCTCCGCGTTCCACTTGGCTGAAAGTGCGTCCGCGGCCCTCTCGATGGCGTTGCCGACCTTGTCGAGCAGCGTGACCACGACCTCTGGCATCTTCTCGTCACTCATGTCCTCGTCCTCCACAACCCTTGTTGGCTTCGGTTTCCGTCGAAAGGGGACGTGGTGCCCACGCCCCCGAGTGCTCCTCGTCATCCTAGCCCTTGACGCACACAACGGCCCTGAGGGTGTGCACTACTTCTATCAGGTCGGCTTGCGCGGCGATCACTTTGTCTACATCCTTGTAAGCGCGAGGGCTCTCGTCGAGCACGTCCGCGTCCTTGCGGCAAAAGACCCCGGCGGTGTCTGCCGCGTGCTGCTCTAGCGTGATCGTGCGTTTGGCCTGGCCGCGTGACATGCGCCGCCCCGCCCCGTGGCTGCACGTGTTGAAGCTCTCTGCACACCCCTTGCCACGCACGACGTAGCTCTTCTGCCCCATCGAGCCCGGGATGATGCCGAGCTCGCCGAGCTTGGCCGACACGGCGCCCTTGCGAGTTATCCAGAGCCCCTGCCCAAAGTGCTCCTCGTAGGCGATGTAGTTGTGGTGGCACGAGACGGCGCTTTCGACTTGCTCCAAACCCGGGAAGAGTTTGCGCAAGGCTCCAAACACGAGCGCGACCATGACGTCGCGGTTGACGCGGGCGTAGCGTTGGGCCCACGAGACGGCCCTCACGTAGTCGGTGAAGCCCTTCGTGCCCTCCTCGAGCCACGCGAGGTCCTTGCTCGGGAGCTCGATGGCGTCCGCCTCACACCGCTTCTTGGCGGCTGCAATGAACGTTGACGCGATGCGGTTGCCGATGCCGCGTGACCCCGAGTGGAGCATGACCCACACGTGGTCCTCTTCGTCGAGACACACCTCGACGAAGTGGTTTCCCGTCCCCAAAGTTCCAAGTTGCGATGCTTGACGCCCCGTGTGGAGACGCGGCTCGATGGCAACAAGCGGCTTGAAGCCGACCTCAAGGTCCACCCAAGCTTGGCCGACGTCACTCGGCACGTCACGCCAGGCGCCACGGTCGTTCGGCCCACCGTCGTCAGTCCTCCCGTGCGGCACTGCCGCCTCGATGGCGTCCTGCACCGCCTTGCCGTTGTCACGCAGTGCAGACGAGTCGAGGTTTACACGCACGGCGGTCATGCCGCAGCCAAGGTCGACGCCGACGCAAGCCGGGATGATGGCGCCACGCGTCGGCACGACGCTGCCGACGGTGCTTCCCATGCCCCAGTGCACGTCCGGCATGACCGCAAGGTGCGGCCACACGATCGGGAGCGACGCCGTGGCCCCGAGTTGCTTTCGCGCCTCGTCCTCGACCTCGACCCCTTGGGTCCACTCCCTAATCGGCACGCCCACGAGACGACCTCCTTCACGCGAAACCTTGACGTTACTAAAAGGGGCTCCCCTCCGTCAAGGGGAGTAAAAAGCCTCGGGTGCAGGGCTCATCGCCTCCTGTCGTTTGGTCCGAGTCTCCGAAAGGAGCCTCACCGCGCTTCTCCTACCCCTCGAAAGGGGCAACAGGCAACGGCGTGTCGGCAAGAACCCCGTACACGGCCCGAGGGAAAACCTCGCGATTGAAAGGTCGGCGGGAGGACCACGGCCACCTCCCGTCAACTTGTGCACCTCACCCCGTGTGGTGTTGGGTCAGAGCCCGTGTTCGGCGAGCTCGACGGTGCACGGCCCGGCGTCCTCTTGCTCCGTGCCGGGGCACGTACGGCGAGCAAGCGACACTTGCTACGAAGTTACCACCGGAGTAGTGGAGCTCTTGTGGAGACCCAAGGACCGGTCGACTTCTATGAGGCCGTCTACTGCGGCGTCCAGAAGAGCTACAAGACGTTTCAGTCGTGTAGCCGGAACCCGCTTGTCCCTCTTGAGTGCGAGGGCTAAGCGGGCGAGGGCGGTGGCGTCGGACGCGTACCCGCCCGTGCGGAGGCGTACGGGACGTCCCACGTCTTACGAGCCCCCTCAGAAGGGGGTCGCGACGTCGGCGACCGCCTCGGCAGCCTGGGCGCCGCCGGTGGACGCGGGAAGAGCCTTGGCCGTCGAGTTGCCCAAGCGCGCCACGATGCCGAACTCGGCTCGCGGGGTGCCCTTCTTGTTGGCGCCCATGTTGTAGAGCCACATCGTTTGGCCACTGCCGATGTCGATCTTCTTGTCCGGCGCGATGAAGACCTCGTAGCAGAAGTCCGGGTCGAGCGCAGCGCGCTCGAAGGTGTCGCCGAGGCGGAACGTCTTGGGTGTGAGCACCTCGCGGCCGGACGGCACGTCGACGACCTTGCCCTCCCGGTCGATGCCCTGGGTCGGGGCCGTCGTCTTGACGAGCAGACAGTCCCAGTCCTGCATGATGGGCTCCTTGGTCTTGGGGTCCTTGCCACGCTCCATGGGAGGCATGGCGACGACCGACAAGAGGAAGCCGCGGAGCGGCCCCTTGCAACCCTTGTTGGGGTTGTACATGAAGCGGTCCAAACCAACGGCGTCGAACCCCTCGGGGAGTGCGAAGCCCACTTGAGAGACGGCTTGTGCGGCGGATGCGGGTGAGGTCTTTGCGGTCATTCTCTTCAACTCCTGCTCTTTGCAGATTGCACAGTGGGCCGTTCGCAAAACGCGAACGGCTCGAGAGTCGGCAAGGTGCACTCATTGTGAACATCGGTCAACAAAGAAGAAGCGTGCGATGGTCTTTTTTTGGACAGCCCTTGACCCCCGTTGAGCCCGTGCCGGACGTCCTCCGTTTCCGACCGTATGCGAGCCGTGCACTTAGCGCACGACGGCTCATGTTTTGCGTGAGATCGGAGACCCCTTGACGGGCCCAGAGAGAAGGCCTGGGCGTTCGTCGCTGCGGCTGCAGATGAGCACCCGTGCAAGCGTGCGGCGGAACGAGCAGCACGGCACGACGATGCTCATGTTCTCCTTCCACCTCGGGCCCCTGGAGGTTTTTTGCCTCACGCACCTGCCGTCGCCCGGCGAGGCGTACTCCAAGACGTACGTCAAGGTGGGTTTGCGGTCCCGAGCCTTGATGGAGGGTGGGAAGAGAGCTGAGTCTTGGGAGCTCGACGAGGTCGGCGACCCGGGGGGCGCGAGTGACGAGGGGGCCACCTCAGCGCCGGGGCACGCAAAAGTCTCGGGGGGCATCCCGGGCGCAAGGGTCTTGACAGACCTGCGTCTTGGCCCATTGCGCTTGGTCATCGACGGGGACGGCCAGGTGCGGGCGACGCTCGCTCCTCGCAGGACGTTCGAGGAGGACAAGGGCGTCGTGGAGCACTGGGAGGTGGCCCGGTGACCTTCGCCCAGGGAGTCCTCTTGGGCCTGGCACTCGGCTACGGGGCCCGCTTGGCCCACGTGCGGCTCCGCGACTGGTGGGTGACGTGGCTCCTCGAGCGTGACTTCAGACGGGCTCAAGAGAGGTTCAAGGGGTGCAAGCACGAGCGGGCCGTCCCCGTCGACGTCGGCGTCCCAGCCATCAAGTGTCTTGCCTGTTGGGGCCTCTCGTACCCTGACCCGAGCAACTGCCCACCCTTCGGCTACGGCGAGTGGCACCCCAACTGCGCTCCACCGCCGGGCCCCGTGCTCCCCACGGTTCACGCAGGTGGCAAGAGCCATGAGGACGGGCCGTGACCACACTCAAGGACGTGTTGGAGCGCCCGGAGCTCCTCCGCATCGAGCTCAGGCCCAAGAGGCACGGGCAAGAGTGTCGGTGTGAGGACTGTGGGTACGAAGCCTTGGGAGCGCTCGTCGAGGAGCACCCCATCGTGAGTCCCCGTGGGTGGGTCCGGTAGGTCATGGCGACGACGCGCGAAAAGATGGGGGACCCGTGTCGGGAGTGCAAGACGCCGATGGCGTACGGCACTGCCCGGTGCCCCAACCCCAAGTGTCGCGCTTGGAACTTTGGTAGCGGGGGCGAGGCAGAGGTCGAGTTCGTACGCCTGTCGGACGCGAAGGTGTCCATCGTCCCCCGCATCAAGACCCTCCACCCTGCGGTGGACGCGTTCTTTGGTGGAACGGGGATCGTGCAGAGCTCAACGTGCCTCCTAGCAGCCCCTCCTGGCTGGGGCAAGAGCACTTTCCAACTACAGTTCGCGGACTACACCTCACAACAGTGTAACAACCGCGACGTGGCCTACGTGGCGAACGAGCAGAGCCCTGACGAGATCCGTGCGAAGGCCCTCGAGCTTGGCATCAAGAACCTCCACCAGGTCTGCGTCATCAACATGATGGGCGGCATGAAGGGGTCGCTCTTCGACGTCATCATGCGAATGAAGCCTTGCCTCACCATTGTCGACTCACTCACGAAGCTCGTAGGTCGAGACTTAGACTTCGCTGTGGTCATCGCGAGTGAGTTCAAGAGTCTGTCGGTGGAACTCCAACAACCGACGATTTTGATAAATCAAGTTACGAAAGAATTAGACCACGCGGGGCTCGAGAAGTTGCAACACGAGGTTGACTGCACGGCCCTCGGCCACATGGAGGGAGCCAAGAGGTACCTCGTGAGTGAGAAGAATCGGAATGGCCCTGCTCCGATGATCTTGGCCATGCGGATGAGGAGTGAAGCAGAGTTCGCTTGTGGGGAAGGCGGCCTCGAGGTCTTGGGGATCGTCGACGAGGATGCGGAGGAAGACGAGAACGGAGACCGACCCATCAACTCCGTCGGCGAGGGCGACACCGACAAGCCCGAGGTGCACCGCCTCCAGGAGCGCAACTAGGGTTTTCGCCCTGTGCGCGTCTCCACCTCATCGAGGTCCCACGTCGCACGCTTGTCTCCGTGGCAGACGACCACGATCCGCTTGAACCGAACCTCGTGCCCCTCTAGCGGTTCGGTCAACACGCGTCGAGCTACCTCGCACAGTGCGGCAGCTTCAACGAGTTGACAGGCCCGTGCGCGCTCCTCGGCCCGAGCCGCAGGGACGCCGGCAAGGTCGACCGCAGATGCGCACCAACTTTCACCTCTACCGTCCTTGTCTTCCAACTCGATGGTGACGATCACTTCGCACCCCCGTCAGAAGATCCGGCGCGCAAGTGTGTTAGGCATAATGGTCGGCAACCTCCAATCCAAGTGCTCGCCTCGTACGCGGGGGCCCCGCAGACTCCGCACGCTTCATAAGGACGAAGAGGACGACCGCCTGTCCTGACGCTGCGCCGACCTCCACCCCGGACGACTAGCTTAGAAGCGTACTCCTCGTCTTCGATGCTCAGGACGGTGTCCGCAGTCTCACAAACGTGCATCTCATCACGAACGCACTTGATGCAGACGGGCTCGAGGCACTCGACACACCCAAGCCCGCGGGTGAACTCTTCACGACACTCTCGACACTTGAAGACCCACCCTTCATTGGCGAGTATAGGGTATAGGTAGGCTGCTAACTGGGAGCGACACTCGTCGGTCGCGTCACCCTCAAGTGCGGTCCGGTCGATCTGCGGAGAGTCTCCTCGATGGTAAGCCACGTTGGTCTCACCCCACTCACTGTGCCGAGAGCTCCAAGCGGATCGTCCTTCCGAACGAGTCTCGCTTCGACCTCGTATTACGGAGAGACTTGAGGTGTCGCCTACGGCGCTTGGGCAAGTGCGGGATGCATCTCACCGGACAACCTCTTGCTTGACCTTGTGCAGCGCCTTTGCGAGCGCCTCGTTCACCACCTTGTCGACAGCCGCGTCCCACCTCTCGTTGAGGCGAGTTTGCACGGCTTCGAGGATGACTGGCGTCATCGTCTCAAGAGCGGAATCTATGATGCGCTCAATGAGAGGGTCAAAGACTGTTTTGAAGTGAGGTGTAAAGTGTGCACTCTGCAACTCCTTCTTCACTCGACTGTGGACCCACTCTGAAAGCGCGACTTTCTGCTCGGTGGTAAGTAGCGCCCACGCCTCTTCGGCAAAGTGCGAATCCATTAGGTTGTGAGACGCGATGACAACATTGGCTGCATGGTCTTCCTCCTGTCCTGCTTTTTCAACAACATCGAACATGTGGACGTTGAACGCGGAAACCCCAATGTTTGCACCAGGGATGTCCTGCTCACAAAAAGCTCGATTGAAGGCGATTCGTCGCGCCATGGGGTTTCCTTCTCCCTGTCTTTAGATTCGCATTCCCACGGTTGACACTCTCAGGCGTAGCTCTTCCGCAAGCAATGCTCTTCGTTTTGCATGATGTTTTGCGTGGTATGCCCTCCGCGCCTTGCGGGCGCGTGGTGTTATGTGCTTGGCAGCAGGATGACCACAGATCGTACCCTTGTGAGGCCCTAGGGCAACCACGTGTGAACACGGGTCGCCCAAAGGGGTATGCTCGATCGACCTTCCACGAGTTCTTCCTGCTGACGCGCCAGCTCTCTGCTGGACCCCCGTCGCCTTGCTCGGACACTTAGCGACTGCCATGGCCGTGTCCATACGTTCCTCAATGACGGCATCCTCTAACGGCGAGACACAATCCGCGTCTTTCGCAAGGTCCTCTAAGATCTCGTTGCGAAGCGCGTCTCGGAGAGCTCTGAACGCCCAACTGTACTCTTTTCCTACCATCGTTATCACGCCCTCCGTCGACGTCGAACCAAAGGATTCGAACGTGTATCTTCCTGCGCCGAGAAAAACTCGTCGCGGATGCGTCGAGTCGTCCACCCGGCTGACCGTCCAAGCTCGACGACGATGCGCCACGAAACTTGCCCGTGGCGAATCGCATAGATGCGGTCCGCGTGAGAGTGGTCCCTGAGCAGGTCGTCGAGGATCTCCCGAATGACTCGGGTCGTCTGACCACTGGAGCCTGCCATCCGCATCACGAGAGCACGGACGTACGCTTGCGGCGTGACCTCTTCAGTCGCCGCGGCGCGCTCAAGCCGAGAAAACTCCTTCTCGGTGAGTCTAAGGCCGATCTGCCTCGTCCTCCGCATCGTTACACACGAGCGTACGCTAAAAGGTATCTTTTGTAAACCAGAGCGCTTAGACGCCGTTGCGGTCGAGGGTCTCCCAACTCGCGAGCACCTCGAGGGACCGTGCAAGCTGCTCGACGTTGACGTCCTTCTCCACGAGCCAGCCGTGCTCGGTGCTCACGACGTAGAACTCGCCGAGGTTCGGGTCGTAGTGGATGACGTCGTGGTTGTGGTAACGACGTGAACGTCGGAGCGCTCGGCCCGAGTGGGAGAGCGACCGGTTGATGCGCTGCACGAGCGCACGAAGCGTGACGGGGACCTTTTCCTTCTTTGGAGCCATGGGAGAGCAGCTTGGCGCGATCGTGCACACGAGTCAACGAGAAAGTGAGCGTGTGAGAACCGGCGGTGCACGCATTCTCAACATGAGTGCCAACTAGTGCACGCATGATTGCTATGAGCAAACACTGGATACGGCTTGATTCGTCAAGATCCCCGTGCGGTTGAGCCTATCCGGCACCCTCCTTGCACTTTGGCTTGACATGCGACTAGTTCCTCGGGAGGTTTCCAACCGGAGCCCTCTAGTTGATGACCGACACCCTCGCCCCGTACCACGCCTTTCCAAGAGCGACCTCGCCCCTGCGGAGGTTCGTCGACAGCCTTAGAACGGCTGAGAGTGCCGCCTCGGGCGTCACGCCGTTCGCAAGGGCAGGCCTCCACACCCTAAGGAGTGCGGGCACGACGGCGGTGCTCTCGGCGGCGCTCGGCGCGGTTGACGGCAAGTGGGGCCTCGACTACGGCAAGAAGAAGGTTCCTGTCGACGGAGTGCTCGCCCTAGCGGGCGCTGCAGGCTCCCTCTTCCTCGCTCGCGACCCCGATGGGCTTGGCGTCGAAGCGAGGTCGGTGATGGCGTCGGCCGGGAGCATCTTCCTTTATAGGAAGGTGAAGGCCTGGGCTGAGCTCAAGAGCTCCCCCCACTACAGGGAGCACGGCGGAGGCTCCAACGACAACGCCCACGACCCCGTGATGGCAGCCGCCGGGAGTCTCGACGACGTGGCGGCCCAGTAAGAGTGACGAGCACTTTGCCCGGTACCCGGCAGGGAGCTCCTTGACGAACCAACAACCGCGAAAACCAAGGAAAAACCCATGAGCTCAATGATCCGCCAATTCACCGCCCGTGCGATGTACCCCATTCGGGAGAGCCCCGTGGCCGTGACCGGCGACGTGCTCGAGGGTGCCGTCACGGGCGCTTTGACTGGGCATCTTGCCGCAAAAGGCAAGCTCGACTTGACCGTGAAGGGCAAAAAAGTTCCAATGGACGCCCTCCTCGGGCTCGCGGGCTCCTACGCCGCGACCTTCATGGGCGTGCCCCACATCGTGCGTCGCACAGCAGACCGCCTGACGACCATCGCGGCCCACCGCATGAGCGCCAACTACGCAACGACGGGCAAGTTCCACGGCGACGAGATCGAGGACGGCCTCGCCGACGCCGGCATCGGCGCAGACGACCCTGTCATGGCCGCTGCCGCCGGGCTCTGATTCTGCACGGGGTGAGACGACCCCAACGAACGTGACCATCACGCAACGCTTTTCGTAGCACCTGAAGTCACTGGGCTCTTCGTGAGGCAACTCACGCGCGGCCCCTTGAAGCCCCTTGAGCCCCTGGCGACCGAAAGACAAGGTCTGGCCACCAGGATGCCCTTGGGGTTTTTTCCAACCCCTCACGTTGGCCAGACCGCCTCAGAACATGCGTCCAAACAGCAACCAGCTCGCGATGCGCGACCCCGCGTTGGCTTCCATCATGGGTGCACTGCCCGGCTCGGACTTCGGTTCGGCCCGTCGCGCTGCCCCCCGTGCACCCCAGGCCCGACGTGGCACCGCCGCGTTCGGGGACATGGGCTTTGGGTTTGGCTTCGGTGAGGACGCGCACCTCGCGCCCCCACCCGCAGCCGGCCACAGCTTGAGCTCCGACCAGCGTCAGGCCCTGCACCACCACACGATGATGCAGCACCACACGATGCAGCGCGCCATGCTGCTCGACCCGAACCGGTACTCGACCCTCAAGGTCCAGGGCTACTCGTTCTCCCTGAACCAGGCGCTCGTCATCGGCACGGTGCTCGCGTTCAACGTGACCCTGCAGCCGAACAGCAAGATCCGCCCCAAGCGCATGGTCTCGAACGTCAACGCCCCCGGCATGGTGACCCTCTCGGCCGTGCAGGTCGCGAACGTCAACGTGCTCATCGGTGCGTCCGACGACGCGTCCGTGTACGGCCCCAACTCGTTCGGCCTGGAGAACGAATTCCCCACTCTCGACACGTCGACCCGCGCAACCATGACGGGCGGCTACTCGGGGTTCGCGCCGACGGGCTATGCCCCCGGCTTCCCCTTCCTCTTCGTCCTGACCTTCCAGGGTCCGGCCGCCCTCGCCGGCAACGGCTAAGGGTCCCCGCACACACGCAACGGTAGGCACCACTCGCCCCTCTCGATGAACCCTTGGACATCACCTTCGATGCGCCCCACGTGCTCCAGGCCGGCTCGCCGCCAGCGGAGAGCGCACAGCCCATCCTCAGGCGGTGTCTCGCGGAGCTTCGAAAGGGCGGGAAGCGCGCGACCGTTGCCAGAACTAGCGCAAGTCGCATCACCTGGGGGCTCCCCAACGTGTTCAACGCCGGCTCGGTCCCGGTCGAGAACGCCGAGAGCCTCCAGGCGTTGCTCCAGTGCCTCACGGCCCTGGACAAGGTCTACCTTCGATCATGTCCTAGCGCACCCCTACTGTATGACAGTGGAGTTCGCTATGACCGGACCGAAGTTTGGTTCACGACGCCGTCTCTCTACGCCATGGGGTATGGTGACTGTAAGAGCCTCGCCTGCACGTTGGCTGCCGAGCGTGAGTTGGGCATCGGGGGGTACGCCCCTGAACCTTGTCAGACCGTGTTTCGCTTCCTACCCCACAAGTCTGGGCCGCTCCACATCACGTACCACATTCTGAACCTCACCCCCAATGGGTGGGAAGACCCTTCCAAAGTTTGTGGTATGACCGACAACGAGAACTCCTACTTCAAGACCCGATGATCCGCTCCTTCCGCTACCCCCTCAAGCCCACTCGAGCACAAGAAGTCGTGCTCACGGAGTGGCTTGCTCGGTGTTGCGACCTGTACAACGCAGGGATGGAGCAGAGGCGTCAGGCCTGGGGTAGACAGCGGGTGTCGATTCAGAAGTTCGACCAGTTCAACGAGCTTCCCGAGCTCCGAAAGTCGGACCCCGAGTGGGCCGCCATCCCTGCTTGGGTGATGCGTTCACCCCTTGAACGCCTCGACAACGCGTTCCGCGCCTTCTTCCGTCGTTGCAAGGCCGGTGAGACGCCGGGCTACCCACGCTTCAAGCCGCGGTACAGTTACGACTCATTCTCTTTCCCGTACAAGACGGGAGTTCGGCCCATCCGAGTGGAGAACGGCGAGATCTACTTGCCGAAGCTCGGCCCGGTGAAGTTTCACGCCTACCGTGAACTTCAAGGCGATCCGCTTGTGGTCAGCGTCACGAGGACCGCGCGCGGTTGGTCTCTCGCCTTTGTCTGCAAGCTCGGCGAAGCTCCTGCCAAAGTCGCAGTCAAGAGCGTCGTCGGCATCGACGTCGGGCTTGAGGCCTTCGCGACCCTGAGCAACGGCGAGCGTGTCGAGAACCCCAAGTTCTTCGCGCAGAGTGAGGCCCTCATCGCGCGCCACCAACGCTCCATCTCGCGTAAACGGCGCGGCAGCCGTAGTCGCCACCAAGCCAAGAGGCAGGTTGCTCGCGCGTATGAGCGCATCTCGAACCGACGCTTCGACTTTGCTCGCAAGTTAGCCTGCGACCTCTACTCGAGGTTCGACCTCATTGCGCACGAGGACCTCGAGATCCAAAAGATGGCTCGCGGCGTCTTCGCTAAACCCATCAAGGACGTTTCGTGGGGTCTCTTCATCCGGTGTCTGCAGTCCAAAGCTGAAAAGGCTGGGAAGCACTGCATCGGGGTCGACCCACGAGGGACTTCTCAAACGTGCTCGGCGTGCGGCCGAGTGGAGAAGAAGGGGCTTTCAGAGAGAGAACACCGCTGCGTGTGCGGCCTCACGGTTCACCGTGACCTCAACGCGGCCGTGAACGTGTTAGCGCGTGGCTTGCGCGCGGAGCTTTTGACCGAAGCAACTGCAGAGCCGGGTAGGTCACGTGTTTTGGATCTCGGTGCCCACCCGACAAGGGTTTCGGGTCACCTCTAGTCACGAAACCCCTCAATCGGAAAAACGGAGATCGACCATGGCATTCAGCGGCAACAACCAACTCGTCTACAACGCGGCCTTCAACGCGGCGCTCGCCGGGCAACTCGCCCAACAGCCGCTCGTCGGCGCGTCCCCCGCGCTCACGGCGACCTCGCCGGTCTACGTGGCGCTCGCTGCGGTGGCCTCGGCCTTCGCGAAGGCGGTCGACGCGGCCATCGGCAACAACGTGTCGCTCGCAACCGGCGCCGCGGGCACCACGGTGCCCCCGACCACGGCCCTCATCACGGCCACCCAGGGAGCACTCGTGGGCATCGTCTACGCCGTGTGCCTCGGGTTCTGGAACAGCCGCGCGGGCGCGCAGCTCGCCGCGGACGCGGGCGCGACCTCGACCGACTACACCGCCATCGCAGCGCAGGTCCTCGCGATCTTCACCGCAGCGTCGACGGCGTACGCGGCGGCCCCCGGCGGCACGTCCCTCTCGTGACCTTCGAGGCCGCGAGTGCGGCCTCTTGGTCCCTCCTCGCTGAGCCACTTCTCACCTCGGGAGTGGCTCAGCTTCTCTTTCACTCCCACACGCTTCGAAGGAGACGCTCAAGTTGCTCGCCCTAGTGCTCCCCGCAGCGGTGGCCGCTTGGTGGTTCCTCTTCCGGAAGCCGCCAAGCCTGACCCCTGCCCACGAGGCCATCGTGGCGAAGGCCATGGCCTCGACCAACGCGCCTGCCATCCAGAAGGTGGCGGTGGCGTTCGGGCGTGAGGGGCACACCGAGGTCGCCGCACGACTTGCTCAAAGGGCTAGGCTCGAGGGGCGGGGCTCGGACGAGCTCAAGGCGGCCCAGAGGGAGCTCACCGAGGCCATCACGGCCCCGGTGCGTTCAGGCGACTGTCGGTACACAAGAGCTACGGCTGACAAGTTTCGCCGTCGTGGGTTGCACTGCACGGGCAAGCTCCTCGAGGACTACGCGACGGGCCTGGAGCGTTCCCGCACCATCCAACCGGTGCTCCTCAACGCTGCGGGCAACCCCGAGCCCGGCCAGGGCTCCACCGACGAGGGTCTACCCCCCGAGGTGCCTGGCACCGGCAACGACGCGTCCATCATGCCGAAGTCGCCCAACATGTTCGATGACCCGATGGATGTGGGAAAGATCCCGCTGGGTGCGCCCCCCGTGGCCGACTGGCCCGAGGCAGAGCCTGGCGGCGAGGAGACGCCCCCGTGGGGCCCCCCTCCATCCGGCGGCTCCGACGGCCCGGGGAGCTACGGCCAGTGAGCACCCAAGAAGACTTGCAGCGCAAGGGCGCGGCCGAGCTCGTGATCCGAGCGCGGCATTTTGATCAAAATAGCATGGGCATCCTCAAGGAGATGGCGAAGAACGCCGAGCGTGGGGACCCGGTCGCCATGAGTGGCCTCGCCCAGGTCAAGGCGTACATCGCGAGGCACCCCGCTGAGGACGCCACCCTCACCGAGGACGCGGCCTACTCCCTCGGGGTCCTCAAGGACCCGAGGAACCCGCCCGAGGCCGTCCTCAAGGCCCTGTGCACCCTGCCGAGTGTGGGGTGCAAGGAGGACGTCAAGACCGCTTGCGCCATCCTCGCCATTGGCCCCGCGGTCACCGACGAGTTCGTCGACTCGCTCTGCAACGCCGCCGGGCCGTGGAAGAGCACAGTCATGTACGGCTACAACAACGCGGGCGACGACGGCAAGCTCGCGGTGGCCAACCAAGAGTTGAGTCCACATGGTGGCGCACCCTACCTGTGTGCAGGCCACTGTGTGGGCGTCGCGAGGCGAATCCAGGAGACGGCGGCCGGCAACCCGGGCGCCCTGGGCGGGCCCGTTGCGTGGGAGGTCGGGTGCCCGTGCTGAGGCCGCGCATTCAGGCGCCGCTCGCGTTCGTGGCCGTGTGCTGCGCCATGGTTGCGGCGTGGACCGTGTGGCTGTTCGAGTCTGCGCCGACCTCTGCTAAGAGGTCACCATGAGCACCCAACGGTTCATCATCTACTGCCACACCCACGTTGCGTCAGGGCGCAAGTACGTTGGCTTGACTCAAGAGACCATGGAGCGACGGTGGACGAACCACTTGTCGGCAGCCAGAACACGTCAAGATCGCGGTGGGTGTCGATACTTCAACAACGCCATTCGAGCACACGGAGCAGGGTCGTTCACTCACGAGGTCCTTGAAGAGTATGAGGGAACCCGTGCAGAGGCCGACGTGCTCGAGACGCGGTGGATCGCCAAGCTCGACTGTCGAGCGCCCAATGGGTTCAACCTTGCAGAGGGTGGAAAAACATCGTCGCACCACCCACTGTCAAAGCAAAAGATGCACGAAACTGCACTCGCCATGGGGCAGCCAAAGCGAAGTGCGCGGGCGGCTCAAGGGTGGGCATCACAGACGCCTCAAGAGCGCACTGCGCGAAGTCGCAAGCTCAACGCGGCAAAGAAGCCCGAAGAGTTTCAAAGGCACGGCGAGTGGGTGCGTCAAGAGTGGGCCGGACTTCCGGAAGAGGAAAAAGCCGCTCGATTGAAGTCTCTCCGTTGCACTCGTGAAGCTTACCTGGCCTCGCTCACGCCTGAGAAGCTTGCTGCCCGTTCGGCAAAGACGAGCGTGTCCTTGAAGGCCAAAACAAAAGAAGAGTGGGCCGAGATCAGTCGTCATCGACGAGCGACTCGCGTTGCAAACAACCTCCCTCGGAACCCGCGATCCGCCGAGTCACGAGCGAAAACCAGTCGCTCGTCCAAAACAGCCTTCGAGAAGCAGCCCACAGAGCAACGAGAGCGAGTCTTGCAAAACCTTAGGACGCAAACGCCCGAGCAGCTTCGAGCCAACAGCTTGAAGGGTCAAGGCGTCCGGCGAGCCAAGAAGTTCCGAGCGAAGGCACACGCTTGGTTCGCGCAGAAGGGGGCCACATGACCCTTTTCTATGGGCAGGCGACGATGACGCCCACGCAGGTGGTCGGTCCGAGGCCACATGGTGCTCCAAGCGTTTGGCACGCGGCTAGAGAGCAGAGGGTGCCCTGCCCGGCGCTGTTGAAGTCACACGACCACTTTCGACTTGGCCCGCACTCGACGGGAGCGTTCGAGCACCCGCTTGCAGCCATGTCGCAACAGAGCCTGCCTCCCGCATCAACGCCTGCTTCCAAGTGCGTGGCGACGTCCGGCACGCCCTCTGCGTCTGGTGCTGACTGTACGTCAGGAGTCGTTCCTGCATCGCGTTCCGTCTGTGCGTCGACGCCCGTGTCCACTTCGACCGGCGTGCCCGCATCGGGCAGGGCAATAACATCTGGCGCTGCAGCCTCGTCCACAAGGACCCCCGCATCCGTGTGTCCGGCGTCCTCGCTCGGTTGTGGGGCGCTCTCCGGAGGTCCCATCGGGACGCCTCCACACGCGCTCACGAGGACAGTCACGGCCAAGGCCCAAGTTGCGGTCAGGTTCTTCATGGTTCCTCAGTGTCCCTCGTGCGAGGGACGTCGTCAAGGGGAAAGCGCATGAAGCCCATCCAACTCGCGAAAGGTTACCAGGGTAGCCAGTCGCTAACGACCCCATCGGCCGCGACCCCCAACCTCGACCCGGCTGTGCCCAAGCCTGGGCTCCTGACGGCGCTCCTTGCGGCGACGTTCGACCAACCGTCCCTCTACACGGTCTCCTTCAACATCGCTGCTGCTTCGGTCTTGCCTGTGCCTACGGGCTCCCAGGGCGCTCCGCCGGTCCCCACGCACACACCCACGGGCTCGGCGAGCGGAGTCCGATGTGTGGCCGTGTGCACATTCAAGGTTTTTGGTGCACAGGTGAGGCGTGTCATTGATGTTGGAAGTGGCACGTCGATCTCGCAAGTCGCCGCGTCACTCGACGTTGCCATCCAAGACATGACCTACACTGTCGGCGGACCTGCTGGGGTGTCGTACACAGTCACTGCGCTCGTGAGTGACCGGACCCGCCCCGCCACGACCCTCCCTCCGGTCTTGTGGCAACCCGAACCCTCTCCAGGGGCGTTCCTCCTCGCCCCTGGCGGCTCTGTCTCGGTTCCAGTCCCTCAGGACGCGGGAATAACGTCGATCGAGGTAAATGCCTACGACGACACCGCCCCTGACGTGAACCCCATCTTTCTCCAGGTTCAACACTTCACCAACTCGACGCTCACCAAGGCGTACGCCCCCACCCTCGACCCCGGATACATCAAGCTCACGCCGTCGACCAACAGTGTGACCATCGCCAACCAGTCCGTGAGTGACACGGTGCAGGTAAGCCTCACATGGGGTGTGGACGGTTAGATCACCATGAGATCGTTGAGGAACCTACCATGAGTACCACGGTCCAAGAGGAGAGGCTCCGGAGCGCGCGCGTCGAGGTCGACCGGCGCAACGCCGTCAACCCAGGCATCTTCATCTTCGCGAAGAGCACCGAGTGGGGCTTCGTGGGCGAGACCCCCGAGGAGCTCGCCATGACTCCCGTGCCCGGCACCTGGACCAAGCCTCCGCAAGTTCTCAAGGACCTCATGGGCGCCTTCGGGAGCTTGCTCGCGTTCGTCTCGTGCCCCAAGTGCAAGGGCGTGAGCGGCCTCTTCGACGGCGTCACCGAGGTCGACGGCTTGGGGAAGATGAGCCCCGACTTCACGCACCAGGGGTGCGACTTCCACCGCCCGTGCTTTCTCGACCGTTGGAACGACAAGCCGCTTTACGCGCTCTCCTTCCACGACCGGGCGGACAAGATGCGCGTCGCGATCTTCTACACCCACGCGGACACGGTCTCCGAAGCCCGCATGGGCATCCCCAACGTCCCCCCTCAAGACATCATCGCCATCGGCCCGGCCATCGGCGTGTTCGTCGACGAGGGTGCAGACAGGTCCGGCAACACCCTGGTGGCGCACTAGCCATGGCCAAGCGTGACGACTCCCATGACTGGCTCTTTGACCTGGTGCTCCTCCCGGTGCTCCTCATCGGTGGAGCCGTCAAGACTCTCAAGTGGCTCGTGAAGTAGTGGACCCATTGACCCAAACGTTGAACGGGAGAGACCAAAGAACATGCTGATAGAGGCAACGCTAGTCGGGCTCGGGATCTTGGTGTGGCGTAAACTTGGCCAGACCAAGGAGTGGACGGCAGAGAACGAGGAGATGTACCAAGCGGCCTTGGAGCACCTCAAGGGTGAGGCGGGCGTCGCGAAGCTCTACGAGATCGCGGACGCGTGTGAGAAGAACGGCCACCACACCAAGGCCTTCGCCCTGCGTGAGCGCGCCAAGCTCCGCTCGACCCCGGAGAAGGTCAAGCGTGAACGCAAGGCCGTCTACATGAAGGCCATGCAGTCCGAGAACGTCGCCGGCATCCTCAAGGTCGCCGCAGCCTTCGAGTCGATCACCGCGACGGGAGCAGCAGCGAACCTCCGTGCCCGGGCCACGGAGCTCCAGGCTGCCCAAGACGCCATGACGGGGGCACCCACGCCGGAAGTCCCCCAAGCCCGCGTTGCACCGACGCCGCCAGGCGAGCAAGCCCATGAGCCATCCCCTGCTCCTGAGCAAACTCCTGTGGCCCAAGCGGCGTCGGAGTCCATCGTCACCGAGGCGGAGCCGGTTGTCCAAGAGGCGCCCAAGGCGCAGCCCGCGCGTGCTCGCGTCTCACGAGCGCGTGAAGTCTCAGGCCTTCAGGAGGTGCGAGCCGAAGCGCGCCCTGTCACCAAGACGACGCCCGCGCCGCCACCCCCCGCAGCGTCGATGCCCGTCATCGACGTCGAGGTGACGACCGAGGAGCTCAACGGAGCCGGGCACGCCAACGAGGAGGTCCATGGCACCACGGCGAGCTCCTAAGCCCAGGGACTGGGGTGCAGAGTTCCGGGCCTTCTCCGAGAAGGGGGCCGCGAAGGCGAGGGTGCGCCAAGCGACCGCGAGCTTCGGTGCGAGTGTCCCGCCCGCCGACTTCGGAGCCGGCGGCAACCCCACGCTCCTCACGGTCCAAGCCAAGCTCAACACGCTCGGCGCGAGCCCGCCGCTCGTCACCGACGGGGCCGGGGGGCCGAAGACGACGACGGCCATCGTCGCGTTCCAACGGGCGCATGGACTCCAACCGGACGGCTCCCTCGGCCCGATCACCCTCGCGGCCATGGGGTTCCAAGGCGCCACCGGCGTCGCTGGGGCCCCGTCGCACGGCACGTTCGTGCCTGTCCCGGCGAGCGGCCCGAGCCCCATCCCCGGGCTCCGTGCCGTCGTGGTCGCCAACATCCCGCCACTCTTTGCGCTCTGGGAGGGCGAACGGCTCCCCTTCATGTACACCGACAAGAAGGGCTTCGTCACGACGGGCACCGGCAACCTCATCGACGCCTCGCCGGGCCCGAGCCCGAGTGGCCCCGCGCTTGCCCTGCCGTGGAAACACCCCGACGGCTCCTTGGTCCCACCGGCCGAGGTGCAGGCCGCGTGGCAGGTCGTGAAGAACGCGTGGCCTGGGGTGCAGAGCAACGCCTCGCAAGCGTTGACGACCATCCGCCTCGACAAGGCGGATGTTGATAAACTCGTCTTGAAGCAAGTGGCAGCCAACCACAACGTGCTCACGGCGACGCTCCCGGGCTACACGGCGGCGCCCGCCGACGCGCAGATGGCGGTGCACAGCGCCTCGTGGGCGTGGGGTGCAGGCTTCCCCCACGTCTGGGACGGCCTCGGCCTCGGGCCGCTTGGCACGCAGTTCAAGAGCGCCTTCGCGGCGCGCGACTACCGGGCCGCTGCCGCTGCCGCGAAGCAGGCCGGTGACTACGAGGTGACGCACAACAAGAACACGGGCATGGCGCCACGCAACGCCGCGCAGGACCAGATGTTCACGAACGCGGCCGACGCGGTGTCCAAGGGCGGCTCATTCGACGCACTCTTCTACCCGGAGGGCTTCACCCTCGTGAAGGCGGCGGCCGGCGGCGCAGCACTCTTGGTCCTCGCTGGGCTCGGGTTTGGCGCGTGGTGGCTCCTCTCCTCAGGCTCGCCTCGCCAAGCGGGCCGGTTGCCTGCTACGACGACACAGGTGTCCACATGAGTGCTCTCCAGACACCCCTCAAACCTGCAGAGCGTTACGTCATCTACTGTTGGACGCACGTCGCGACAGGGCGCAAGTACGTCGGCCAATCTTACCGCGAGAAGGAGCGCTCCAAGTCTCACATGCACAAGAGCTCCTCTTGCTACCTACGAAACGCCGTTGCCAAGTACGGTTCAGCAGCTTTTGCGCTCGAAGTCCTCCAAGTGTTGCCCATGGAAGGGCACGTTCCAACGGAGAGCGAACATCAAGTTGCTGACGACTTCGAGGTCTGGTGGATCGCACGCTTGAACTGTCAGGTCCCTTTTGGCTTCAACATCGACGCAGGCGGTCGCACGGGGCCCACTCATGAGCTCACGAGGCGGAGACTGTCAGCAAGCATCAAGCGAAGCAAGGACCGCATGGGGGTCGAGGGCCGAAAGGCGGCAGCACGCAAGGCCGCAGTCACGAAAGGTCCACTGCAGCGTAGTGCTGCCGCCAAGAAACGCGCGGAAACAATGGGCTCCGAGCGTCTTCGTCGAGCTAAACTGCAAGCGGAGGAGACACTAGGAAAAGCGGGTCGCAACCTCGCAGCTCGTAAACGAGCAGAAGGTTTGGGCCCACAACGACTTCAGGAGATCCGGCGGAAGGGTCACTTCACGTTGGGAGACGATGGGCGTCGTGAAGCCAAGCGAAAGCGTGACGCTACCATGGGTCCAGAGCGCCTTCGCCAAGCTGCACGCCAAGGCAAAGCGACAATGGGCGCCGAGCGTTGCAGTGAAGCTAGGCGCAAAGGGTGGGAGCACTTTTCATCTGAGCAACGCAGCGAGATCGTCCGAAAGGGGAAGGCTACGATGGGCCGCGCTCGGTGCAGCGAGGCGGCTCGAAAAGCCAAAGCTACGATGGGACCAGAACGTCTCCGTGAAGCTGGACGAAGAGCTAAGGTGACGATGGGGCCTGAAAGGCTTAGCAAAGCCGCACGCAAGAGGGCACAGTCGCTCGGGCCTGATCGTCTCCGTGAGATCGCTCTAAAAGGAGTCGCAACTCGCGAGGCCAAAAAAGCCAACGTCTTCTCTGCCATGGAGTCGCCATGAATTGGACCGAGCACTTTCAGCAGGTCTCCTCATCGAAAGGCGCGTCCTTTGGAAACGACTTTGGAATGGTCGAACCGTTTCCTGTTGCCTCTGACACGAGGATGCCTTTCGTTGAACCGGACAAGCGAGTTTTCCTGATCCCTCGCGCTGCAGTCCCCTCGCGCCCCGCATACGACGTGTTCGGCGCGCCTGACGACAAGGCCGCCTTGCCCCTCTCCGACTGGGTCAAGAACGTCGGTGGAGCCTTCACCGTCACCCCCCACGGGGCGCCGGGAGCTCCGACGACGGTGCCGTCGTCGACGACGACCGCAATCACCACCTTCGCGAGCACCTTCGGGGTCCTCGTCACGGTCCTTGGTGTCGTCATCGGCGCCTTCACCCTCGGCCACCTCCAGGGCACCCACCACAAGCGAGGTCGGTGATGGCTGCCAAGAAGCGCAAGCGGAGCAAGAGGTCCAAGAGGTACTCACTCGTCCACAATGGACCCTTGGCCTACGGCTCCAAAGCGAAGCTCAAGCTCCTCAAGAAGAGGATGGAGAAGGCCGGCGGCTTCCCTGACCCAGACACGAGGGAGTGGACACCTCTCAAGCGAAAACTCACGATCCACGACGTGACGTAGTCAGGATGAGCCTCATGACGACCAAGAAGACAGACTGGGCGAGCAGGTTCCAAAAGCACTCCGAGCTTGGGGTGGAGTTCGGGTTGCCGAAGAGGAGCGCGACCGCAGGCTTCGGGTCGGACTTCCAGTCGCCTGACCGGGACGAGGTGCTCCCTGACCTGCGCGACGTGCTCCCCCCGAAGATGGTCCGCCACCCGGACTACGACCTCTTCGGCGGAGCGCCGGTGCTCGGCGCGACAGCCGGCGACGTCGTGCTCGGCAAGTTGTCGTCGAGGTCTGGCTTCGGCCTCGGGGTCGTCATCCCAAGCACGGCGCTGCCCCCCAAGCCCTTCACCCCTGCGCCGCCAAGCGTCCCGACGCCCGACGACGGCAAGGGGGGTGGCACCGACTTTGGGTTCGCTGCGCCGAGTGGGGGGTGGGTCAAGACGCTCCTCGCCGGCATCGGGCTCTTCTTCGTCGGGCTCTTCATCGACCAAGCCGTTGCCAAGAGGCTCGGCCCCCACCACAAGCCGATCGTGATCTTCAAGAGGTAACAGGACCATGGACCAAGCAAAGCAGAAGACCGACTGGGCGAGTGCGTTCCAGAGCATCTCCGAGGGGAAGAAGGCCGCACCAACGGCCGGCTTCGGGGGGCACCAACCCATCCTCGAGGGCCGGGACTACCACCGGGGGGAGTTCTCCGACCAGTTCCCCCGTGGCGCGTCCCGACGCCCGGACTACGACGACTTCGGCGCCGTGGGCAAGGTGAGGACCGCGCACACGCGTGGAGCCCTCCGGGCAAGGAGCGCCCACCACGGGGAGGACGGCCGTAACAGCGAGTTCGGCGGCTTCCTCGATGGGCTCGCCAACTCCATCCGAAAGGTCATCGGCGGCTTCTCCGTGGGGCCATCCCACGGAGCTCCCATCTCGCGTGAGGCTCAACTCCGCGCGGCCCGTCTCGCTCAGGCGCGCCTCACGGGGCGGCCCGCTGCTCCGCCACGCCGCGCAGTGGCAGCGCACCACGGTGAGGTAGGAGAACGCCCCGACCTCGACGCGGCTCTTCGAAGCGCGGCCACGTTGGGCGCTGAGGGCGTCGGGCAGTCGACGGACTTCTACTCCAACCCCGACGTCGCCCTCGAGGAGTTCGCGGGCGACGTGCAAGTCGACAAGGGGCTGCCCACCTGGCTCCTCGCCCTCATCGGGATGGTCGGCATCTACGCGACCTCCGAGTACCTGGCCCACAAGGGCCGCCAGTTCGCGAACCGCCCCCACCGCTTGAACCCATAAGCAAGAACATGTCGACTGAGCACGAGGACACGTTGCCACCCGACCCGCCGCCCTACGAAGAGAGGGCGTCGGAGGGTTTTGGCTTCGAGGCGCCGCCCGAGGCGGCGGCCCACCGTAGAGCCATGACCGAGGCTCGGGCGCTGCTCCTCGACCCCAACCGGGGGAGTGACGTCAAGGTCATAAGGCCCGTCTTTGCACTCCCGAGTGTCACCGTCACCCTCGGAGACAAGAAGAGCTTCCACATCGAGGGGTACGCCCTCTCGGGCACGCTGCGCGTGTCGAAACTCAAGACCAACGCGCCGATGCCCGGGGAGCTGTACATGACGGGCCTGTCCGTGGCGAATGTACTCCTGTCGGTCGGCGTTCCGTGGGCCCACAAGACCGACCGAGAGCGTGAGCTCCGCGGCATGCTCGACGAGCCGTCCACCGAGAAAAGACACGCGAACGCCCAGAGGTGCCATGACCTGCAAGAGGACATGGCGCGTCACGGCGACCCGTGCATCATCCTCGGGATAAGCCCAGAGAAGCTCCCCGACCGTGGGTGCTGCACGGACATGTTCGGAGACCTCGACGTGGAGCTCCCGACGCTCACGCCGGACACCAAGGTCACCTTGGAGGGCTTCTACTCCGGCCACGTCCCCATGGGGTACGCCAAGGGCTCCGAGTTCACGTTCACCCTCACCTTCTCCGGCCACGGGAGCCTCGTCTGATGAAGAGCTGGGCGGCACACTTCAATGACGTGTCACGGCGCACCGTGCCCACGAGGACGGCGACGTTCGGCGCCACGGCGCCCATGGACACGGTCGTCGTCACAGAGCGCGAAGACTGGCGGACGGGGTGGCTCTTGCCCGTCGTCGGGGCACTCGGCTTCGTCGTGTCGTGGGTGGGTGGCTACGCCGCGGCTCGTGCTCACATGGAGCTTGAGCGGCCTGAGCGCCACGCGCTCAGACACGCCCACCGAGAGTTTGCGCGGACGAGGAGGGTCTCTGCATGAAAGACTGGGGTGCACACTTCGAAGCCGTCTCGCGCGGTGCCACAACGACCGCCTCGTTCGGAGGGGTCCTCGAAGAGGCGGAGCTCACGGGCAAGGGGCTCCTCACCAAGGCCGAGGACGCAAGCAAGAGCGCTCTCGCCAAAGCCAAAACGCTCGTCACGAGTGACGAGGCCAAGAAGTACCAAGCGCCGGTGCTCTTGGGGCTCCTCGTCGGGGTCCTTGCCAAGGTGGCAGGGATGGTGGGGCCTGCGCCCATCGTGCTCGGCGTCCTCGCGGCGTCGGGCACCATGGCAGTGCAGTCCAAACTCGCCAAGGACGCCAAGGACGCGGTGAAGTCGTGAAGGCCCCCATCGTCGCGGTGTGCTCGAACACCAGTTGTGACAACAACCGGAACGCGCGGGCCACCTTGGTCTGTGCGGCGTGTGGACGGTGCTCGGACTGCTCGCTGCACGGGGCCTGCGAGTAAGCCATGAGAGACTGGTCCAGACACTTCCAGGCCGTGTCCTCGACGGCCCGCTTCGGCGGGTACCTTGAGGACTGTCAGTTTGGTGACGAACCGGCCGCTACGGCTCCGCCCATGTCCGAGGGGGCCCAACCGTTCATCACGCCTGCCCTGCTCGGCGTCGGCGCGGGCATCGTCGCGAAGCTCGCCGGCCTCCTTGGCCCGACGCCCATCCTCATCGGCGCGGGGGTCTTCGGTGTTGGCTCACTCCTGAACCTCTCCAAGGCGAAGACGGCCGAGCCGCTTGCCGCCTCACTCTCAACAACGCCGACTGCAACTCCAGGGTACGCCCCACCCGTCTCACGCCCAAGCACAACGACGACGCCGTTCGTCGGGCCGGTGCAACAACTCCCAACGTCGGCTCCTTCGAAGCCGTGGCGCGTCACCGCGAGGCTCACGCCGGGCGGCTTCGTCATGTCCGTTGCCGACGTGCAGGACGCCCTCAACACGCTCGGCTTTGCCCACCCGTACCTCGTCGTCGACGGCAAGGCGGGCAACCAGACGACCGCCGCTGTCAAGGCGGCGCAGGCCAAGTACTCACTCCGTCAATCAGGCAGCACCGCCGACGGGGCACTCAAGCTTGCCCTCCAGAAGGCGATGACGGACAAGGCAGGCTTCGACAAGGCGACGGCCGCGGCCGACGCCCTCGCCAAGTCCATGGGGTACACGTGAAAGGAGAACAGCCATGAGGTGTGGAGGCTTTGGCGGCGGGTCGAGGTTCGGCTACGGGGACGCGTACAACGCCCTCGAGGGCGTCGCGCGTGGCATCGCAAACAGGGCGTGGGCCTACGACCACGACCGCGACCGTGACGACCGTCGTCACCACGACTGGGACCAGGGGCAGGGCTACTCACCGTACACGCAGCCGTACGCGCCGCCCTCGTACGGGTACCCACAAGCGTCCTACGCGTACCCAAGCTACGCACGTCCGGCTTACCCGACGATCCCCCCGCCGCCACCCACGGGCGTAGGCGTCCCGTACGTCGCTCCCCCTCCACCCCCTCGCTACTACTGAGGCCACTTCCATGGACTGGGCAACGCACTTTCAAGGCGTCTCACGAGGACGAGGTCGGCCTAAAGCCGACTTTGGGGTGACGCTCTTTGGGCAGTACACCATCGCCGAGCTCCGCGACCTCGTGGCCGCGAAGGACGTCGAGGTCAACGTACTGACGAAGGACGGCCACGCGTTCTTGCCGACGTGGTCGTCCAAGGACCCGGGAGCCGCAAGCGCGTGGCAGTCGGACCTGCAGAAGCTCACGGCCGACTACGCAGCCTCACGAGCGAGTGCGCAGACGGCGCTCGACGCCGCCGGGGCGCCAGGCACCATGGGCTCGATCTTCGCCGACAACCGGAACCCCGCAGGCGACGCGCCGTACAAACGCCTCATGGCGACACTCAACCCGCGGTGGGAGTCCCACGACGCGTCCACCGACCGGGTCGGCACCCTCCGGAGTCGACTCGCAGCAGCCGGGGCGACGATGAGTCGGTACACGGTTCCGCAACCGGGGGCCCACTCGGACTACCGGATGGACGTCGTCACCCACCCGTCCGAGGTCCTCTTGCCCCACGAGGTGCGTGAGGAAGCAGGCAAACTATGGCAGGACTCCAAGGACAAGGTTCGTGAGGTGGCCGACTGGGGCAAGTACATCAAGTACGGCCTGCTCGGCCTCGCGGGGCTCGCGACGCTGCTGCTCTTCACGGCGGCCAAGTCCATCGGCCCCGTCGCTGGCGGCGTCGCACGGGCTTACCTACCCCCTTCCCCCAACCGCTGAAGTTTTTCCGCCTACCCGTTGACCCACACGTTGAGAGGACCCTGAACCCACCATGAGCGAAGCAGAGCAGCGCGTCACACTCCCCGCCGCAACGGAGCGGCACAGTGGAGACTGCGCAGACCTAGCCACGATCCAACCTGGAGGCCTCGGCTACTTCTGCGTCCAACCCAACGCCCGTGTCCGCGTCGACGCCATCCGGGTGTATGGCCCCAAGGACGGGCGGGTGAGTGTGCTGCTCGTCCACTTGCCCTCGGGTGAACCCTTCGTCGCCCCTCCGGAAGAGAGGCGGTCTGCTGCACTCGTGGCCGTCAACACCTCGAAGCTCCTCGACGACGCCATGCGGACCGTCGAGACCTCGGGGATGATCGGCCTGACCGTCCAAAACGACGGTCGTGAGCCTGTCAAGTTGACGGTCGTGGCCGAGGGCAACTTCTCGCTGGGCGAC
>Ga0210403_10000346_pt1 | contig 50046 bp, 71 predicted proteins | sample IncBWC19MmetaG_FD_150863 | JGI IMG/M metagenome (GOLD analysis project Ga0210403, IMG submission 150863) | Forest soil microbial communities from Barre Woods Harvard Forest LTER site, Petersham, Massachusetts, United States - Inc-BW-C-19-M | ecosystem: Environmental > Terrestrial > Soil >...
GTTCGACTCACAGTTTCCCGACCAGTTTTGTATGAGGTGATTCATGGCGGCAGCAACATTAACAGCAGTGCTTGACAGATTGGCGGCTCCGGTAGTTGGCGGTTTGTCAGTTCAATATGCATTCTCTTCTAATGAAGCGCAGAATTTAGATTTGCTTCAAATCGTAATTCCTGGTGATCAAACTGGCGGTGCTCCTGTTGTTGCTCTTAACGTAGATTTTAAGGGTGTTGTTCATAATCCGGCGGTTAATCCGACGAATGGAACTACCTTAGGAGTTTATTCTGCCCCGTTATTAGGAACGACTGCTTCCTTATTTGCACAAGCATTTGTGAATCCAGCACAACTGGATATAGTTCAGATTATCAATCCTGGCGGAAATATTTCTTACTGGCTTGATTTTCTAGGCGTGGCTCACGGAGCATAAGGAGAAATTAAATGGCTATTACACAAGTGACAGTGGCAACGCCAGCCAATGAGATTATCTTTACAGACACGGCGATGGGTAATACAGCTGACGCTATCAAAGCGAGTTCGGCAAAGGTTTATTGGATTTCAGTAGATAACTCTGCTAACGGTGGCGCTGCATCATATGTTAAGTTGTATAACTTAGCATCAGGTTCCGTAGTAGTAGGAACGACAGCACCAGATGAAATTATTTATGTTCCTGGTGGCGCAGTAGTTACACAAAATTATAACACCGGTTCGGCTCCGGGTAAAACATTTGGTACAGCTTTGACGGCTCTTTGTGTTACCACTGGCGGAACAGCAGGTTCGGTTTCTCCGTCATCTAGTGTAATCGTAACCGTTAACTACGTATAAAAATAAAGCTTGACAAACAATTTAAAGTGTGATATTCTCTTATAACAGTGGGCTTGGAGTAGGACGGCAATACATTCGGTCTGCACCCGAATAAACGGAGTTCGACTCTCCGCAGGTCCACCACTTTCCCTATTTGGTGTAATGGTAGCACCTCTGTCTGAAGAACAGAAAGTTTCAGTTCGAATCTGAGGGTAGGGACCATTTCCACAACATTGCGCTGGCAAGACGCTGAAGCTCTGCAGGGCTAAGCTGGCGTGATGTCGGGCTATTCTAATCAGACATTGTGCTGTTTAGAAAATATGGCTGGCCACCCGCTGTCACGAAGGCGTTCGGTTCGAAACGTTTGTGATGGTGAATACATTTTATTTGGTTGATAGGTAGCTCCTATCAATCGGTGGGGCGTACCACGAATACGCCCCGCCATATCTTCGTGGAGATAATTACGATGCGTTTATGTTTAAGTTGCGGTATTGAATTCAAGGCATATAAGCCTAAATTACGGTTTTGTAGTCGTCCTTGTGCTGCTAGATTTAAAAGTTCTCATTCAGCTATGGGTAGTAGAACGAAGAAAGATTTATTTTCTTCAAGAAAGAATTGGCAGTCAGCTAGAAGTTCAATAAGAAAGTATGCTGCCGCTGTTTGGGAACGAAGTGGTCGCAAGTTAGAGTGTTCAAAATGTAGATATTCTAATTATGTTGAGATTGCTCATTTAAAAGCAGTATCTGAGTTTCCTGATGACGCTACGATTGCTCAAATAAACGATTTGAATAATTTAGTAGCTTTATGTCCAAATCATCATTGGGAATTTGATCATAATTTGATTTCTATTGCGGGATCGTCTAGTCAGGTCTAAGACACGAGATTCATAACCTCGTTATCGTCGGTTCGAATCCGACTCCCGCTACCAATGCGAGCATGATGTTAACGGCAGCATGTGAGTCTTCCAAACTTAACGTACGGGTTCGAATCCCGTTGTTCGCTCCAGTGCTGAAGGTTGTGGGTTCGAATCCCATCATTAGTAGGGTCATGCCGAACGTGTAGCTCAAGGGTAGAGCGTCAGCGATTTGCGGCTTTCGTACATTGGCAGTACGAATGCTTGCCAAGCATTAAAGGCGGGTTCGATTCCCGCAAGCCGCTCCAATGTTGATAGATTTTGAATACCTAGGAATAGATGTTAGTAAAGTTTCTGGGGCTATTCATGTAGGTGCTCATTGGGGTGAAGAACGTTATGGATACGCTGAACACGATTTGGATGTTCTGTGGTTTGAGCCGAATCCAGAGGTTTTTAAAAAGTTACAAGAGAACATAGTAGAGTTTCCAAAACAGAAAGCGTTTCAATTGCTCGTTATCAACGAAGATGATAAGGAGTATACGTTTCACATAGCGAAAAATGGGGACGCTGGAGCGTCAGCTTCTTCCTCTTTGTTGAAGGATAGTGGACTTACTAACGCATATCCAAGTGTAACATATGTGAAAGATATTCTTATAACCGGATTGACGTTAGATACATTTTTTAAACGATACACTATAGATAAGAGTCGATATCAGTTTTTGAGTATAGATACTGAAGGTTCTGAACTGTTAGTTCTTAAGGGTATGGTAGAAATTTTACCCCACATTCAGTTTGCTGAGATAGAAGTTGTCACAGGTATGAATTGTTGGTATAACGGTTCAACTGTAGAAGAAATTGATGCTTTCATGATATCTTGTGGATTTAAAAAGAAGGGCATGTGTTTCCAATGTGGATCAGAAGTTGGAAACGGGAAAGTATATAACGCTCTTTATCAAAGATAGAGTTTCAATTGGCCTGTCGTATAATTCGGTAGTACACTCCGCTGTTAACGGAGAGGGTGAGCGTTCGAGTCGCTCTGGGTCAGCCATTTTGGTGACGTAGCATAATGGTAGTGCGCCTACCTGTCACGTAGGAGTGTGGGGGTTCGATCCCCCTCGTCATCGCCAGTTTATAATCCCGTGGTCCAATGAACAGGGCACTGCACTTCTAAGGCAGGCGATGTCGGTTTGAGTCCGACCGGGATTACCAATGGGCCTATAGCTCAATGCACAGAGTACTCGTCTTCGAAACGAGTGGTTTCGGTTGGAGTCCGAATAGGCCTACCAGACATTGGAACGGGATGGTTCTCACAACTGTCTTATAAACAGTCGCACCTGATTAGTGCTTGGTAAGGGTTCGATTCCCTTTTCCAATACCAGAGGATAAAATGAAGTGTAGTGAAGTTAGAGAAAAAGACTTTGCAATTCAAGATGTTTTAAGACACATGAGAGAAGTTAATATTCAAAATCCGGAATACAGCGCTATCAAGAAAATTTTAGTAGAAGGCGCTGATGGTAGATACTTGAAAGAATATAACGGTCTATAATTCAATGGCTAGAAGCGCTGCCTCTTAAGCAGCTAATCTCGGTTCGAATCCGAGTAGACCGACCATGTGCTCCCATCTTCTAGGGGCTTAGGATACTGCTTTCTCAAAGCAGTGACGTGTGTTCGAATCACACTGAGAGTACCAACGGGGTTATAGTGCAACGGCAGCACGCTTGCCTTTCAAGTAAGTAGTCCGGGTTCGAATCCCGGTAGCCCTGCCAATACAGGATTAACTCAGCGGTAGAGTGCCACTCCTACAAAGTGGAAGCCTAGAGTTCGAATCTCTAATCCTGTACCAACGCTAGGAATGGCGAATTGATTGAGCCGAGCGTCTGCAAAACGCTTCTTAGTGAGTTCGAGTCTCACTCCTAGCTCCAGTGCGTGTAGCTCACAGTGAGTACTACGGTAAGCCGCTACAAATCCTAGGATACATCCGTAGGGACAAGAGCCTAACGACTCTTCTCGCACCTTATAGGCCGGTAAGATAATGGAAGTCTTCTCGTCTCCAAAACTTGAAGTGGGGGTTCGATTCCCTCCCGACCTGCCAGTTATGCAATGCACGGGGTAGAGTAACTCGTAAGCCTACCTCGGAGTTTATATGATAGATGAAAAAACTGTAGACGTAATGACGGACGAAGTTAAGAAGCATCTTCTACAGGGCGCAGATCGAATTGTGCTCGATGTAGATAAATCCGATTCTGGCGAAGATATTATTTTCTGCCGTCCAGAATATAATCTTCCACCTATTATAAAGATTTAATGGATCACTGGCGAAACGGTAGCCGCACATGTTTGCTAAACATGCAACCGAAAGGTTGTGGGAGTTCGAGTCTCTCGTGATCCGCCAATGGAACGTAGCGCCTAATGGTGGGCATCTGTCTTGAAAACAGTGATACCTCGCAAGGGGTAAGGCCGTTCGATTCGACCACGTTCCGCCAATGGAAGATAGCGCTGAATGGTCGGCAACTATCTCGAAAATAGTGACACGTGAAAGCGTGACAGTGTTCGATTCACTGATCTTCCGCCAATGGACTGCAGGTGTTAGAGGCAACATACCTCCCTTTTAAGGAGCGGGTTCACGGTTCGAGTCCGTGGCGGTCCACCAGAAATTCTATTGTCTTGTCGAATAACCGATAATTCACGAGTCTTTGAAACTCGTTATCTTGGTTTGAATCCAAGCGAGACAACCACTATTGGTCGCTAGTGCAATTTGGCAGCACGATACTCTCTGAAAGTATAAATTCTGGTTCGAGTCCAGAGCAACCAACCAATAACCCGCCCATTGTGGCGGGTTTTTTATTTGTAGACCCCGGTGACAACTGAGGCCGGAGACGTTATGTGGGAAAGAAAGTGTCCACGTTGCGGCAACGTTTTACGAAAGCCTCGTCAAGGTGACGGTATTGTCAAGTGCATCTGCGGATGGCTGTGGCGATGAAGCGGGTTTTAGGTTATATTTTATTTGGAATTATGTATGTTATGGTTTTTGTGCTAGGTACTCTGTATGACCTAAAGCATAAATGAAGTAAATCTAACAGAGTTTAATTTGGGCACTTACTCTGTGTGCCGTTTAAAAGGAGATGTATGACGTACAAGAAAAACTTTGTCTTGGCAGTAAAGGTGAATGGAAAGATTCTCCGAGAAAGTGGAGAGGAAGTTCAATTACCGTTTGGAAGTGAGTATTCGATTTTATTGAAAAATTTGAATCCTGTCAGAGCTATGGCTCAGATTTCAATTGATGGAAAGGAAGCCACAACGTGGTTGGTACTTCCAGCTAATGGCGAAATGGAAGTTGAGCGATTTCTGCGAAGTGATAATTTGAAGCAAGGTAATCGTTTCAAGTTTATTGAGCGCACGCAAGCCGTTGAAGATCATCGTGGTGTTCAACTTGAAGATGGTTTACTACGTGTTGAGTTTAAGAAAGAGCGTGTTGTCGAATTGCCTAAGATAGTTGAGCATCATACTTACCATTATCATGACTATTATCGGCCATTCCGTCCTCGACCTTTTATTCCATATAACTCACCTTATACGTGGTGTTCTAACACCTTAAATAGTGGCCGCTCGCTAGGAGTATTGAATAAGAGTCTATCAAATGTGCAGGCACAGAGCATGATGTTGTCGGCACAGTGTTCTAAGCAAGATGAAAATACTGCTGGTATTACAGCAGCAGGGGCCGTTAGTAATCAACAGTTTGTCAGTGTATCTGGATTTCAAACAGAGGCTTCAGAAGTCTTGACTTTGAAGTTGATTGGTAAGCACGGTAAGGTTGATGTACAGAAACCCGTGACAGTTGATCTTCGAGCTACATGTCAAACATGTGGTAAACGAGCAAAGGTCGCAGCCAAGTTCTGTTCTCATTGTGGAACTTCACTTCAGATAATTTAATCTTGACCGCTTATGAGGCGGTTGGAGCCTGCCTGAACGAAAGGAAAGGCGAGCGACAAGGGGTTCGGCGGGTGCCTCGGCGAGAGCCAAAACCCGCACAATTTTATGTCAAATGTTGTCGTAATACCCACATTAAAGCGGCCAGAAATGCTGGCGCTAGCATTAGAATCAATTGACAGGGCTGATCAATCGCCTGACGATATTCGAATATACGTAGACCACACTGATGATAAGCGTCTCAGCGAAGTGGAGTATGTTCGGAACACCTACTTACCACGTGCGTTGATCTTTCACGCTAAAGAGCATCCTCGTGCGCCAAGCGGGTGTTGGAATATTTTAAACTCTATGAAGGGCGGTTACGAGTCTGGAGCCGATTTGATCTTCTTCATTGAGGAAGATGTTAGAGTTTATCATGATTATTTTACTTGGTCTATTAGAGCACAAGATTCGGGTTGCTTTGCAACGTCTGGTCGGTATATTAAAAGATACGGCGAAAACTATTACACTAACCCTGGCGCTTCATTTAGACGTGAATCTCTTGCTTTGGTTGTTCCTCATATCAACGATAGTTTTTTCAATGATCGCAGAGGTTATTTAGATAAAACCTTTAGTCCGTTTCCTGATGCTAGTGATTTGGATGACGGTTTAATTCGCCATGTGATGCGTTCGGTTAATGGATTCGTTAAATATCCGGAAATTCCCAAGGTAGCTCACCAAGGTTTTCGTATGTATTGTCGTATTGAAGAATTTAGACCGATGGGAAGTATTGAACGACGTATTCATCAATTGAGAAATATTTTAAAGAACGTTGATCCATTGTGGCGTTATACACAAGATTTTGAACCCTTTACAGAGGGATAAGATATTCGCAGGTGCCATCGGTGCCTGGAATCACAGATGGCACAATAGTGTCTCTGAATAAGAACGTATGGATTGAACAACAGCCGCAAGGCGAGTTTCATACCTATACGAAACACAAAGGTGACTCATGCAGACAGTAAGTAATTTGCTTTTAAATGGTAATACCCCCGTGACAGTTGGTGGAACCGGTACAACAGCCAAGTTCTTTCCTCCTCTTCCAGGTCCGTCGATTAACGTAAACTCAACTAAAGTTGGATATATTTACCCTCAGGGAAATAACGCCTCCAATAACCAGAAGTTGCATATTATGGCTTGTGGTAACGTGACAGTCGATCCAACAATTGCTTGCCCAACGTTCAGAATTGAGCTTGTGGCAACAAAGGATTATTTGATCGCTGCTCCAGTTTATGTTTCTATTGCTGACTCTACAGCAGAAGCTCCAGGTGAAATTTCTGGTGACGCTACAGCGACTCAGCCATGGTCGATTGATACTTGGTTGCAAGTCGATGGAACAGGAACAGTAGCCCAGGGATATTCTTTCATTATGGTTGGTGGTGAATTGGACGTGGTACCGACAGTTGGTTCCGGTTTGAGCAATACCTTCTTGATTAACGGTGGAGTTGGTCAGGGTATGATCAACGGTCCTGAGCCGGGTTCTGCTCCGTTCGCTTTGGCTGTCCGAGCAACATTCGGTACATCAGCAGCTGGTAACTCAGCATCTATGTATCAGTTTGCGCTTGAGCAATAAAGTTTCGTTCTGACTTTCGGGAATATTGAGAGATGTTCTCGTTCGCTAGTTCGACAACGCCTGTGGAATTCAGGGCGGCACCGTGAAAGTCGGTTGCTTAACTTTAGGTAAACATGGAAATCCCTCAGACAGAAGAACAGTTTCGTCTATGGATGGTGGAAAAAGTAGGCGAGATTCAAACGAGTCAACAAACCATAGTCGGTGATTTGAAAACTTCTATAGCTAATCACAATGCTCTTAAAGAGCAGGTTGATGATCTTAAAGACGATGCTAAAACAGCAAAGAATTGGGAGAACGGTAAGTTTTTAGTTACCTATGCATTTCAGGGTTTGATGTTTTTATTTGGTCGTCATCACGGAGCTTAATATGCCTGCAGTAAGCAAAGCACAAAGAGTAGCGATGGCCATTGCGGAACATGAGCCGGAAAAGTTATACGCTCGTAATAAAGGTTTGAAGAAAATGAGTCATGAACAGCTTCATGAGTTCGCTTCTACTTCTGAGAAGCATTTGCCGTCTTACAAGGTGGCACATAAGGCACGGAAAAATGGCTAAGTTAGTTCAAATCGAACGTTGGGCGTTAGGTTGGGTTGGCGGTAAAGATACAAAGAATCAACCGAAGTCTTGTTTTAACTGCCCAAATTTTTATATCAATCAGAAGACATGTCAGATAATGGGTCCGGACATTATCATAGATAAGGTAAAGGTTAAGGATGAGTTGTACACGCCGGTTTGTATTTATCAGAACGGTGGTCTTCCTCGTGTAGTTAAGGATTCCGACGCTATTTACAATGCGACGTTACAAGGACCGGACAAAGCGGATCAGTCTGGTTTAGAGTGGGCTAAGGGTCCGGGTACGAATTGCAACGGCTGTGCCGGTGGAGCGCCTTGTAAACATTTTGTTCCGGACGATGATAAAGGCGTAGATGGTATTTGTGATGTGATGGAAAAGTCGGATAACAAAGTGGATTGGGATGATTGTTGTGATGCTCACAACGGTGAGTCTATTTCATGGCGTGAAGCACAGAGAATTTTGAAAAACCCAGATGAAGAGATGGCAAAGTCTGGTCTTAAAGTATTAGCAGAAAAGGAGATTTAATATGTCAGATTACGTAAAGGACCACAGTCCGAAAAGAGGAAATAAGATCGGTGTAACTACAGCTACTCCGGGTGCAGGAGATGGTTATAATCACGATGCTGATATTAATCAGGCTGAAGGTAACAGCGGCATGAATACAGGTGTACCTGTTAAAGATGCAAAGCATCAGATGGGTACAAGAGCAGCCGCCCTAGATAATTGGAAGCGTGGAGTTACAGGTGGTCATGCAGCTAACGGTGCTCATGACAGAATGCCTACTAATCAAGCAACTGGTCATAGACCATATCACAAGCCTAATGCAAGTGCAAGAGCAAATGGTTTGGCTATGTGGCAGGAAGGTGTCGACAGTGGGCACGACGAGAAAGGCGAACATGCAGTTCCAGAACAGTTTAACAATCGGCACAATGCTAAGTAACGGAGATTATCATGGCTAAGACTCATAAATATTCTCATACTCACATTACTCATCATGCTGATGGTTCACATTCGATTCATCACGAGCATGAAGAGGGAAAGCACAAGGATTACGCTCGTGCTGATCACGATGGTATGATGGACGGTATGATGGAACACACATCTGAGCCGGATGAGCAGGAAGGCGCAGCTGAAGCTGGAGATCACGGTGTAGATGAAGCCGAAGCAGCTAAGGCTGGTATTCCCATGAAGGGAGCATAACATGGCTAGAGTTAAAAATCCCTCGCTTTATAGAGCGTTGCACAAACTTCGAAAAGGTGGTTTGCACCGGGCGTTAGGTGTTCCTGAGGGAGAAACGATTCCTAAGTCTAAGGTCGAAGCGGCTACTCACAGTAAGAATGCCCATGTTCAAAAGATGGCTAACTTTGCTCAAACGATGTCTGGTTTTAAACACTAATGAATTTTGATAAGATTTTAACCAATATTAAGGATTATCATCTTCCTATTTGTATTGGCGTATTTGGTGTAGGTGCAATTCTTCAGTGGTTTCATCACCTTGATCCAACGTTTGTCGCTTTTACTGCTACTGTCCTTGCAGCAGTGACAGGCCAAGCTTTTAGTCCCGCTAGAAAAGATCAGTAGGCCGAACAGAGGACCTTGTAAGAGGGCGGCTTTAAACTATGCTCTGTTAGGGTATTAGTGTGAAAAAATTAGCCACGTTAGCTTTGGCTTTAGTTCTCTTGTTTCCTCTTGCGGCGAAAGGATCGGTTATTCAATCACCAAAAGGTTTTAACGGCGATGTGTTTAAGGCAACAATGCTGTTAGAAGGAATTTATAAAGATCACGTTCAAGATTTTTGTACAGTGACAGCGTATGAAACAATTCCTGGTGGTTACCATCTTCTTGGGGCGGGTCATTGTGTTGGTAAGTCTACAGGTTATACTTACGCAGTAGCCGACGATGTGGATGAAGATTTTACACCTGTCACCGTTGTTAAATCAATGTTCGATAAAAAATTCGATTTCGCTATATTTGAATTGAAGACAGATAAGGTTTATCCGGTTATTTCTTTGGGAACGCTAGACGGTGTTTCTATTGGGGATGATGTCATCGATGTGAATTTCGCTTTATCTGCCGCTAAACAGCTTAGTGTAGGAAAAGTATCATCCGCTAATTTGACTTCTGAGGGAATCCTAGTGCCGGGTTATTTTATGACTCAGATTTTTGGTAGCGAAGGTTCTTCGGGTTCGGCTCTTATATCATTAGCCACACATAAGATTGTAGGAATTGTCACGATGCAATTTGGTGATGATAATGAAGCACAAATAACTGTAGGTTTGGGCGTCGAGTCTATCGATAATTTTCAAACGTTTTTGAGAACGCCTATTATGGATTCAGTTAAATCATCAGTTTCAATTTCAGATACCGATTTTAAACAACTGTTCGGTAAAGATCATCCGTTTAAGTTGAAAGTCCATGGTCCTAATCCAACATTTGTTCAGGCAGGATATAAGTTTCAGTGTTCCATTTTGGGATTCGAATTAGCAGATATCTATTATAAAAAGTCTGTTTATATTGAAAAAATGGACGGTATATATCGCCTCGTCACTTCTAAGGGATACGGAGTCGACTTAGAGCTTATAGGAAAAGCATGAATATGTTAAAGCCTGTCGCATATTTTGTTCGGCATGGTAGTACCGAATTAAATGATGCAGGAAAGTTTCGTGGACCTGTCGACGTATCATTGGATGATAAAGGAAAAGAGCAGGCCGAAGAGTTAGGTAATTTCTTCAAGAGTCGAAAGTTTAGCGCAGCATATCGCAGCAGTAAAAAGCGAACGTTGCAAACTATAGAACCAATTTTAGAAAAATCGAAGTCTAAGATAAAACCTAAGATGGTTAAAGATTTCGATGCTTTTAATGTTGGTGAGCTATCAGGGAAGCCAAAAGATAAAGAGAATTTAGCGACGATTCGATATTATCAAGATAATCCTGATGAGAAGATTCCTCAGGGTGAACGGCTAAATGATTTTAGAAAGAGAACCGATCCTAAGATTATGATGGTCATCCACAAGGGTGAAGCTAGTAAGTACCCTTCTATAGCTGTTGTACATAGTTCAGTTATTCATGAGTTGTCTCAGTTGCTTCACGGCGATCACAACAAAGTGAAAGTAGCGCCCGGTGGAGTTGTCGGTGTTTATAAAGACGATCAAGACCCGTCGGGTTATAAAGCTATCGCTTTAACGAAAGAAATTAAACACTCAGAAGACATGGTGAGCTAATGCCGGATATTTTTGAAGATGTAAAAAGAGCGTCGGAAGTCGCTAATAGACCTGGAAAGACTTCTACTATGCCGTTGCCTCATGAATTAAGCAACGAGTATTCTGGTGCATCTTATAAGATGGTGGCTCCAAAATCGGCAGCAAAACCGAAGGGTGAAACTGAGAAGTCGTTAGATTGGAATGCTCAACAGAGAAAAGTAGCGGAGCAATAACATGCCCGACATGACGGGGTTAGGAAAGAATCCTTTGGAAACAGCAGAGACTTTTGATAAGACTCTACAAAGAGACTCAGTTTCAAATCCAGATGTAATCGCTAACGAATATTCGCAGGCTCCATATTCCTTAATAAAAAGATGGGGCGAAGCTGCTAAGAAGCCAAATTTAAAGCCGACAGGATCATTGATACCATCGGCTTAATGTCGAGGGATCAATGGGCAATACTACAGAAGAAACAAGAGAAGAGCGAAAGTATAGTAAAGAGCGTGCGTTACGATTAGGCTTCGATCTCTCAGTAAGAGAAAGTGCTCCAGCACAGTTTGTTACAGTAGAGAATCAGTTTATTCGTGAAACATTAGCACCCTTTGATGAGGCTGAACTTCCTCTAGCTGATGTAGGAAGTCTTGGTAAGATCGATAGACGGTCAGAGAGTTTGAGTTGGGCACAGCTAGGTCAGCTTTATGTTGGTCGAGACGAGTGGTTAGCTTCAGAAGAAGAGGAAGAAGAGGACGATGTAAAACGACCTCGTGGTCGTCCAAAAGGTTCTAAGACTAAGAAGTCTAATACTCCAAAGCCATTAGATTCAAAGATTCTCGGAGCTTATCGTAATTTTAGAGAGTGGCTTGATCTTAGAGATAAAGCTAGAAAGGATTTATTGTTTCTAGGTATCGATATTCTACGGCACGATTTTGTACGTCGAGTTCACCAAGAAATAGCTGATACGTACGTTCAGAAAAATTTTGACGGTGTGTATTACAAAGGATACACCATCGGCGATGTTCATAAGGCTATTGATCGTCAAGAGCGATTTGATGAACACGGATGTCTTACAAAAGAGTCCTTGATTCTGGATTCTAGAGGACATTTTAAGTCTACGTTGAATAGAGTGGATTGTATTCAATGGATGCTAAACGTTCCGGATGTTCGTATCCTGATCATGACGGCTGAAAAGAAATTAGCTTTCGCCTTCATGAAGGCTATTAAGGGTTACCTTTATCTAGCTGAACAGGGAACACCGACAGATTTTCAACTTCTGTTTCCTGAGTATGTTTTGCGGAAAGCCGCTGGTAGAGCTAATACACCGATTCTTTTGCGATGTCGAAAACACAGTCAAGTAGAACCTACTTTGTGGGTTAACTCGATTGATTCTGGTTTGTCTGGTTGGCATTGCGATATCAAAAAGAACGATGATGCTGTTAACGATAAAAATTGTCTAACTACGCAAACTAGAGAATCGTTGAAAGATCAGATAGACAATAGTTCGAACCTAGTCGATGGACATGGGTTTACAGACAGTATCGGTACGAGATATTTTCCGGACGATTGGTATGGTTCTCGTATAGCTATTAGAGATGATAAGCCGTTAAAGTATTTTTGCCGGGCGTGTTGGGTAGTTAAACCAGGATTTGAAGATTTACCTCTGAAGCAACTTACGGAAGAAATGGTGGTTTTAGCTTTTCCTGAGTTGTCTAAGAATGCTTTTCAAGTTCTTCGTGGAAAGCTTCTTGATAATGAAAAGTTGTTCCGTTGTCAACAATTGAATGAACCTGCTTTGGAAGCTGAAGATTCTTTCAGAGTAACATTCACTGAGGATGCATTGCGTAAGCATTTGTATCCTATGACAATGGCTCCTCAAGATGGCGATCTTTTTATAGCTTGGGATTGGGCATTGACACATAATAAGAATTCAGATTATTCAGTTGGTGTAGCTGCTCGACGTTATCAAAAAGATGGGCGATGGGGATTAGCAATTTTGGATGTTCGTTTCGGTCGCTGGACGCCTTCTGAGTTAGCTCAGCAGATTGTTAAGATGGATCGGGATTGGAATCCACGACAAACGTTGATTGAGAAGACTCCAAGTTCTGAACTCCTTCAAATAGAGTTAGATCGTTGGTATAAGCGTTTGGATGTGATGCCTCGAATTTGGTGGAGAACACCTTCTGTTGAGCCCGACGCCAAAAGAAATCGTATTAAGCAGTTGGAAATATTGCTTACAAACGATTTGCTTTGGTTTTGTTTCGGTGCATGGAATGATGAGGCATTTACTCAGTTAACTCGTTATACGGGTGAGAGAAGAAATCGTGGTCGAAAGGATGATATTCCTGACGCCATGTCAATGTTGTATTTCTTTTTGCCTACGTATATTCCTTCAGTGGAAGATATAAAGGCTCAAGAAAAAACAAAAGAAACTCAGCGAATCGCAATGGCGCAAGCTGAATTTCACAAAAGAATTTTTGGTGGATGGGGTGATCCTACGCCTACGCAGGCACCGTCAGCACCGGAAGATGTGCGACCTTCAAATGACCCTCGAAATAAAATCTTCGGTGGTAATGGAATGCACGTTTAAGGATTGAAATAGTATGGCAGGAATCGGAGCAGTCCCCGGTAGTTCTCAACCGGCACCAGAAGAGATTTCAAAACTATATGTAGAGCCTGCGGGAGAGATCACTAAGGATAATACCAGTGTGGATGTCGAAACTAACATCCTTATGCTACAGGCGCAAGCAGCTGTTAAGTTAGTGTTGGATGATTGTGCTTCAGCTGACAATTATATAAACATAAATCAGTGGCCTTCAGGTTGGACTTTAGCAGATACTTTGTATCAGTCTCCAGCAGCTAGTACAGCTTTTGATGGTGGTAACGTAGCTCAGGCTAACGTTCCGAAGTTCATGGTTTCGAATCACATTAGCTCTATCATTCCTAAGGTGATGGGCGGAATCTTTTATGAGAAACCACCGTTTGAACTTCGTCCTAGACCCGGAACAACACAGACTGTAGTCGAAGCGAAGAAAGCTCTTTTTACCACTCAACTTGATTTGATGCATTTTGAAGAAGAAGTCGAGTTGTTTGCGGAGCATATGTCTTTATTCGGAACAGGAATCATGAAGTGGGGTTATTCCGAATATAAAGAAAAGAGAAAGACGTATAGTCGAAAGAAGAAGACCGGAACATTCGTCGGTGCGACTCAGGAAATTGAGCCTATTCATACCGCAGAGTCGGATGAGTTTGTCAGTGAAGTAGTTGAAGTTCTTCATTCTAGACCTTGGATTAAGTTTTGTGATATCAGAACCGTTCTAGTTGATCCTGGCACTCGTGTTGGCGATATTAGAAAAGCAAAGTGGGTTATCTATAGAGACTACGCCACGTTTTCGGATTTGGATCGTTTGCGAACTGTTCCTGGTTATAACATTCCTGATGAAGATGTTTTAAGAGGGCTGTATTTCTCTAAGCCTACTTCTGGACCAGATAACATCACGTTGACTATTCCGGAAGGTATGTATGGTTACTTACAGCACGCTCTTCCCCGAAGCTATAAGACTTCGGCAAACCCGCAAGAAACTCCTATAGAGATTCTTGAGCGATGGGACAAGGAACGAGTAATAGTGATCATGACTTTTGATGGTCACAATATTTTGATTCGAAATGAAGCTAATCCATACGGTCGAATTCCATTCTTCTCAGCAAACTGGAGAAACATTCCGGATTGTTTTTACGGTCAAGGGTTAGGTATCTTGATCGGTTCAGAACAATTGGTTGAGCAGGGTGTGACAAACCTTTCGTTGGATTTGATTTCGTATTGCTTGCAGCCTCCGTTTGTTCGTAAGAAGGGATTTAATACTCCTACGCAGAACATTCGGTGGAAGCAGGGCGGCATTATCGACGTAGACGATGACGTAGATAAGGCGTTTAGAATTTTGGAAATGCCATCGCCACCTGCGGCAGCTTATCAAGCTATTCAGCAGTCGCAAGCGGCTGCGGCAGCTTCGTCTGGTGCTAACGAGCAAGTTGTTCAGGGCGCTAGTTCGGCTGGTATTAAGTCGACTGGTATGCGATCAGGAACAGGTGCGGCTGGCGTAATTCAGGCTAATGCATCGAGATTGGATAATCCTATCGGTCGAATCATCCGTCAGGTTTTTGAACCTTGGCTTCAGACAATGGATGAATTGAACAATGACTTATTACCTACTTCTGTCTTGAACAGAATCCTTGGCGAGAAGATGGGTAAAGACGCTATAAAGAGTGTAGATCATATCGATTTCAGAAATGCTCAGTTAGAGTATGAAGTTCTCGCTGGCGCTCATCTTGGTGCTAAGAAGGAAATGGCTCAATTTTTTCCTATTCTGATGCAACTTTTTGCTGCACCAGCATTTAATAACGGGCTTACTCAGGCAGGCGTGAAGTGGAATTATCCTCAGATATTTAAGATGTATGCTGCGGCGGCTGGATGGAAGTACAGTCAAGAATTCTTGATTCCTATGTCTCCTGATGAAATTAAGCAGCGAGATGCAAATTCTCCTGCCGGAGTTCAGGCTCGTCAAGCTCAAGCTGTTCAAGCTCAGAATCAGCAGAAATTCCAGCAAGAGCAGGCTTTACAGGAACAAGAGCAGTTAGGAAAGGCTTCGAATGAAGTCGTCAGAGCGGCTACAGAACATGCTTTACAACCAGAAATATCTGGTGAACCGACTACAACAGGAGTCGGTTCGTCAACAGAAATATAATCAATAGTTAGGAGTCACAATGTCCGTAGAACCTTTGTTATTTGATGAATTAACTATGCCACAGCGAACAGCTTTGGCTAATTTAGCTCATCATCCCGGTTATGAAGTTTTGATCATGATTTTCAATAAATCGTGTGAGAGAGTTAATAGACGTTTTCTTGCTCTTAAATCTGATGATGCGGAGTATGAAAAGAAACTTAGTCGTTTGCATTTACAGTCTCAAACGATAAATGAATTTTGTGCCGATGTTATGAAGTCAATTGATTTTCATGAGCGAGTAGCTGTTTTGAGTCAGCAAGTATCGGAAGAGGAAATTCGTGCTGTTATTAATGCGGCAGAATCTAAAGCTCGACCGGGTAATCCACTAGCGCAAGCAGTGGTGTTGTCTAATAAATTACAAGATGGAGACTAATATGTCAGAAATACTGCGTACTAAGGCCGATGTGTATAAACTCGGTACTGAAGAATTAAAGAAAAAGATGTCGACGGCGGAAGGTATAGCTGAGATTAATAGAGCACTTCAGGCGACCGAAGAAACTCCGGTAGTCACCCCAGAAGAAGCGGCAGCAAAAGAAGCCGCTGATCAAGCGGCAAAAGAAGCGGCGGCAGCTGAACAAGACGCAGCGGATGCAGCAGCAGCCAAAGCAGTATCAGAAGCAGCAACGGCGGCAGCGTCAGCAAACCAAGTATTAGTTAAGCCGTGGGAAGCGGAAGATGCTTCTTATGCTATTTATGGCATACATGTTACTCGTGATGCTGAAGGTAAAATTTTGAGAATTGTTCAGGAATATCAGGTTAAGGACGAAACTGGTAATCCTATCGGTCGACCTACTCATCTTGAGGCTAAAACTTGGCCTGAGTTTATCGCAAAGAAAGATGAATGTCACGTTCAAGCAACTAGAGCCTTTAATCGTTTGAAGACTCAGAAAGTTTCATTTAAACAACAGCAGCCAGCAGAGCCAGAGTATAAGCCTCTGACCGACGAAGATATGGCTGCATTAGTGAAAGATTTGAAAGGCGACGACCCTGCTAAGGCTGTAGCGGCAGCTAGAAAGATCGCCGGAAGTGAAGTCGCTAAAGATCGACAAGCTGCCCATGAAGCAGAAGTTAAAGCTAGAGGCAAGCAGATCGGTTATGAATTCATGCAGCGACATGTGAAAGATTTTAATCCATGCAAAGCTAACTCCGATTTGATCGGAAAGTATCTTGAGGAAAATCAACTTGAGTTTACTTTAGACAATTTGGAAATAGCATTTATTGCATTGGAACACGAGTTGGCCCCGGTATCGGTGCCAGCTAGTCGAGTAGAGGTACCGCCCGTGGACAATCCACCGGTTCCGGTGCCACAAGCGTTACCAGCCGTGCAACATCCTTCCGCTGAATTGGCGGCAAGACAAGCAGCGGCGGCTGCTCCTCCAGCAGCACCAGTACCACCGGCAACTTTGCCAGCAGACAATACACCTCCTGCTACGCCAAGACCGGGTATTAACGGTGGCCTCGAACCGGGATCGTTATCAGCACAGCGACCAACGGTTTCTGGTGAACCGAAATACACAAGAGAAGGTATTTTGAAGATGGACAAGGAAAAATTGAAGCGGTTAGTCAAAGACCCGAAATCACGGGCTGAGATTAACGCAGTCCTTGCACAGCCTCGATAACTTCGTAAACCAGTAAGTTTCAAAGGACATTTATGAGCGGACCAAACCCTGCAGCAATGAACGTGGGGAACGTTCTAACAGCGCAGGCGATTTTGTTTGATAAGGAATTAATCCCCAACTTAAAGGGCGAAACCGATGCTTTCGTAGCATGGGCAGAGCGACGTGTGCAGCCTTTGCACATGGGCATCAACCGAACTTTCTTCCAGTACAACACGCTATCGGGTGATACAACACAGCGAGCCGACGGTACAGTTGGAAGTCCGGAACTGATCAGCCAGTTGAGCGCACCGGCGCAGATTGGTGAATGGAATAATTATTCCAACTTCTCTTCGTTTGCGATTGCCGCAGCGATTGACGAGTTGGTCGGAAACTCGGCTGTTGAACTAGGCTATCAGGCTGGTCAGTCGATTTCTGAATTGTATAGCGCCGTAGTTGACTCGGCATCGACAGTTGACGCTAACGTTAACCAGAGCGGTTTGCTATCGGCTCCTTACACTCTTGACCTAGGAACAGTTCGTGAATTGAAACAGCAGTTAGTTTCGCACAACGTGTTGCCTTGCAAGCGTGGCAAGTTCGGTGGTTCGGTAAGTCCTAACGTGTTGGGAGATATCTACAACGCAACAACTGTTAATAACAGCATTGTTGATTTGTGGAAGTACGCCAATATGGAGAAGTTCGACAAGATGGCTGGCTCTGACCAGACACAGGATATTGAACTTCCCGGCACAAACATCGTGCTGCGACAGACACCGTTTGTGACAACAACAGCTAACTTCAACGCTACCGGTAAGACAGCGTATCGTACATACGTGTACGGTAACTACGCTTTCATCGGCGTGTGGTTGGAAGTTCCTGGTGACACAGACCTAGACGAAGGCGATTGGAGAACAATTGAGTGCCGTGTTGTTACAGACGCACCACAAAGTTCTTTTGATCCAACCGGTACAATTGGTGGATGGGCTTCCTTAGATTCTGAGTTGGTTTTACTAGCCGCTTAAGAAAATTGGGTCACTCGCAAGAGTGAGAATTCTCTCTGATTGACTTGAACCCTGAAACGGGAACAAGGGGCAAGCGAAAGCAGCCTGAACGACTAAGCGAGAGAACGCCGCAAGGCGATGCGATAGTCTGCTCTCATGAGAATAGAAATCATGAGAGGTTGGCAGAAATGACCAACCCTTCAACGTAAGTTGATGTCACAAAAGGATAAGTTCCATCAAACAGTGACTTTGCCTCCAGCAACCGGATTGAATACACAGCGTATTCGATACATTGATAGCGTGCCTGCTATTCAGTAAATTAACTCTTGACATAAGTTGCAACTTATGCTAAGATTAGAGTGAGGGAGTGTGCCCTTAACACACTCCCTGACTCATCTCTTTAAGGGAGAGAAAATGAGAAGAATATTTGCGGAAAGACCGTTAACAGAATCAGAGCGTAACAAACGTTTTTATGAAAATCATAAGGCGGCAGAATTAGCTCGTAACGCTCAGTATTATCGGGACAATAAAGAAGTACAAGCAAAACGTCATCGTAATAATCGTCACGGCATAACGCAAGAATGGTTTGACGCTAAGATGATTGAACAAGATAGCAAATGTGCTATTTGCCATAAACCTTTTACAGATACACCGCACATCGATCACAATCACGAGTGCTGTCCTCAGTTGAAGAGTTGTGACAAATGTCGTCGTGGTTTATTGTGTGAAGATTGTAATTTAGGTTTAGGTCGTTTCAAGGACGATACGACGGTATTAGCAAATGCTATTCAGTACGTCAATAGTTATAAGAAGGAACAATGAAAAATATCAATGGTCGTCAGTATGAGGACTTTCTAGCACCAGCAGAAAATCCTATCAATAGTGTTCATGATTTGAAAACTACACGGGAAACTATCAAGCAGCTTCTTGCGAACGGTACTCCTAATTGGGTTCGTTTTCCGCAAGATTATAAAGCGTTCGTGAAGGAAAGTTTTGCCAGAGAAAAAGAAATTTCAGATACGATGGCTAAAGCCTATCAAATCGAAGATCAAGATATCTTGGCAAATCCAGAAGGTAGAAAAGTAAACGCCACACCGACTCGTGCCTTCATTCAGAAGCTCAGAGATAACGGCGTAAGATGTTTCACAATAGATAATGGATTTCCTCCTCAGACTGTCGCTTTGTGGGCTATTCGCCCCGGTTCCGATGAGGCTATTTATGTTTGCTATCTTCAAGTTCCGGCTATGTACGAGTGGTCTGTTTTGAAGTTAGATCGCCACAATGTTCCCTCGGGTGAAGATTTTAGGGGATGGCGTACAGTCGTAAGTCAGTTAATAATAAAGGATATTCTTAGCGAGGAACGGGCACATCAAATATTTGGTAAGCCTGTCCTGAATAAGATTAGTCGTGTTTATCGGAGAACGTTGTACTTTCACAGAAATCGAAAGCGGCAAGAATTCCCCAAGTTGTAAATTTCGTCACCGGAACGTAATCCGGATTAGTTCTCAGAAGAAGTTTAGCCTGAGAAGGATGATATATGGATAAGAAACAAGAAGTTGCAGATTTCCTTTTGTCTGTAGATAAAAAGGAAAAACCGGTTGAACAAGTACCGGCAGTGATTCCACCAGCAACGCCAGCCGCTCCTATGAACTTAGAGCAAGCTGTTGCCATGTTGATGCAAATGCAGGTGGAAAACCAAAAACTGACACAGATGATGTTTCAGCGAGAAGCTCGAAAAGAAGTTGAAGAACGAGCATTAATTGAAAGAATTGAACAGAGAGACAAGCAGCGCCGATTGAATGCCCGAGAATTTGATAGAACTCGGTTGTTGACTCAGGCGCAGTGTAAGCACCAGAAAGGTTTAGGTAAGGGCAGTATCAAGGGTCCAGTTGTCGATTACGCCGTTTATCTTCATACCTTTATTGATCACTCTCAAACTATTAAGTGCCGAATTTGTAAGATGTCGTGGCGTCCGGGCGACACCAAGGAATTCTTGATGATCAGCGGAAAGCAAGTTACAAATCACACAAAAGTCGGTTGGGCGGAAGCCGTCGAAATGACTAAGCAGTCGACGGATAAAGAGTCTAGTTCGGAAGCTCCGTTGCACGTGGACGGCGATATCGCCTTGTTGTTGCAAGGCCGTGATCCATCCTTTATCTCAGCGCTATTGAGTAGCCCTGAAGGTAGAGCGTTCTTGGAACGAACTAAAGACCAACCCGCAGTATAAATAAAGGTGTCTTCTACCGCTTTACCGGTTGTGCGATAACAACCGGATTTTTTATTTGAGGCCTAGATGCCCACATCTTCTTTAAGTACTGTCAAGCTTCAGGATATAGTCACGATAGCGCAGGGATTTGGTGATATTGCACCTGTCCTTAACGTTCCTCAGTCTTCTGGTCAACCCGCTAAAACAATTGCAAATGACGTAATGAATGCTATCTGCGCTCTACCTTTTCCTCATAAGTGGAATGAGATTAATTTACCTCAGTTTTATACAAATTCGTTTCAACAGGACTATGCTGGTATAAATCTTGATGGTTCGTCTATTTTTAATTTGTCGTGGTTAGAGCGAGGAATTGTAGTCGATATTAACAATACCGCTGTTCCTAAGCCGTGGCGTCAAGCTGAAGTAGGTCGACAGTTACCACAACAAACGGGTCAGCTTTTTAATTCAGCCACGAATTCTCCATTGTTTTTGTGTAACTGGTTTCCAAATCGTACGTTGTATTATGGTCAATGGGGTAAAGGAAATACTGGAAGCACCTCTTTCGGTAATAACCCTGTTGCGGGTTCCGTATATCAACCGCTGGTTAGTCCTAATTTGACAGCGATGCCGTTTAATCCTATTTTACAAATTAGAGATTCAAATAACAATCTTTTGGTCTTGACAGTTTTCGGAACTGAGGGTGTGAATCCTCCTGTAGCGCCTCCAAATTCTGTTCCAGGTTTCTTGGTTACGGCAGCAACTCGTCAGGATGCTTCAACGACAGTTTGGACTGTAGTCGATCCAAATGGTGCTGGATTTAGAATTCTCCCTGCTCCGTCTCAGACTGGTGTCGTGTGGCAGTTTAGCTTATGCGGACAGGCAGTGCCAGTTAGATTCACAAGTCTTTCACAAACATTGGCTCCGTTGCCGGATGAATACGAACCTATCTTCCGACAAGGATTCATCGCTCAGTGTTACCGATACTCTCCAGAAGCGAAGATTAGAGCGAAGTTTAAAGAAGAGTGGGCGTTGTGGCAAGCGGCTGCATACTCGATGCGAGCCAAAGAAGACTTCGAATTAGAAGAGAACAGTTTTGTTCCGGATCGTGGAATCATGGGTGGAGTAGTTGGTCGACAACGTTGGTTTGGGCCAACTTGGCCGTTTCAGTACCCAACTCGCTGATAATAAAGAATAGTTCTTGACAAGGACACAATGTTGTGGTATATTGTTATAAGGAGAAACAATGCCGCAATTTTACGTTTATTTATGGTTACGAGAAGATGGGACACCGTACTATGTGGGCAAAGGTCATGGTAAACGGGCATTTACGAGTAAGGATCATACGTGCCACAAACCTGTAGACGATTCACGAATTTTAATTTTAAATAGAGATTCAGAACAAGAGGCATTTGAAACCGAGAAAGAATTAATTGCAAATTGGGGACGAAAAGATTTAGGGACCGGTTGTCTTCGTAATCTTACTAATGGCGGCGATGGAGTCTCGGGCATTATTCCTACTTTTGAACATCAAAGTAAGGCAGGAAAAGTTAGCGGTAGATTGGCCGTAATAAATAAAACAGGAATTCACTCTTCTGAATATGGAGATGTCTGTAGAGAAAACAGTAAAAGAAGTGGCTTGAAGAATGTTGAGTCTGGACACCTTCAAAATATATCTTCAGCAGGCGGAAAGGTCGCTGGTGTTTTAGTTGGTAAAAGAAACGTTGAATCTGGTTATATGTCCGAATTAGGTAAGAAATTTGGTGGTCTAAATAAAGAAGAACACGTCGTAGGTTCTAAACGTTATCTTCATATTCGTTGGCACATAAATCGCAACGTCATTAATCCTTCTTGTCAGTATTGTAAATAATTAAATTTTATCATAGTTTCATAGTCGTCTGATTTTATGGGCGGCTTTTCTATTGGTGTCTATGCCAGAATCTCCTGTTATAATTACTGTACAACCGCAGAATCAATCTGTCCTCCATGGAAGTATGGCAACATTTTTCGTCACAGCTAAAGCAGACGGCGTGTTGTCGTATCAGTGGTTTACAACGGATCATGCTATCTCTATAGCTTCCGGATTTACTCCTTTACCAGGAGCAGAAGCAGACGGCTTCTGGCAGATCACTGGAGCGCAAGGCGCTAGTTATACTACGCCGATATTAAGTGTTTCGGATAATGGTTTTCAATTCATTTGCTTGGTTACAAACGTGGAGACGGTTTCTCAAAGTGTCGGTGGACCGAATGTGACAAATACTCCACAGCAGACACAACAGGTGCTATTCACTGAGACATTGACGGCTCCTGCCTTTCTTTTGGTGAGTTAATGGCGAATACGCTTACATCGACTTTAAATTGGTCTTTACCATATATAGAATATAGTCCTATGACTGCAGGCACGAGTAATGAGCCTGCGGTTTCAATTTGCTCGATGATTAGAAACTCTATGTTGTTTCTTCCACCTATTGGGTGGGCTTTTAACCGGATTGAGGATTCTACCAAGTCAACTCAAGTTGGTGTTCAAGATTACACATATACAAATACTGATTTCGGCTTTTTGGAAAAAGCATCTTTGATAGATTCAAATAATCAAGTGATAGAAATTAAGGATGTTTACAATACAGCAGCTTTGTCATTAGGTGGAGATCAGCAGCAGCCTCACGCTGTGGCAGTTATTTTGAATACCCCTGGAGTTGGTTTTAAGATTCGATTTATGGGAATTCCTGATCAAGTCTATACAATTGTCCTGACTTATCAGAAGTTAGCTGTTCAATTTGGTTCGTTTTCAATTACATCGGTTATGAATGCTTCGGGTGGAACTACAGAATATATAGGAACGTTTGATCCGCTGTCATTTTTGGTAGGACAGAGTGCGTCTATATCTGGTCTTAAGACGGCTTCAAATAACGGTGCTTTCACTATCGTATCCGTCAATGCTACAACTTTGATACTTAATAATCCAAATGGTCAAGCTGAAACCGATCCAGGTCTTGCTCTAAATCAAAGTTGGGCACCAATTCCGGATTCGTACTCGGATATTTACAATAATCTCTTTTTGGGTGAGTCTCTGGCAGTTGTCGATGATACTAGATCGCAGATTTACAGACAACGTGGAGTCGCAGCTTTCTTGGCGAAAGCCGAAGGGCTGTCCGACACTCAAAAGAACATATTTGCCCAACAATGGCTTGCTCAGGGCAGAGAGCAAAATTCGGTAACGTTGAAACTTCAACAGGGAGTTCAAGGTAGAGGGATTTAATGAATTTACTTCAGGCACATGGAGCACAGCCTCAAAAACAGCCTCGGTATACGCCTATCTTTATGGATCGGGCTTTTACTGGATTGTACACTCAGAGAAACGTGTTGCATGATCCTTCCGATGTCGCCACAGCTAGATTTTATGGCGGTCGTCCAGACGCATTGTGGATGGGAAAGAATATCGAATTAACAAATCGATTGACTCTTCAGCGTCGTCCTGGTCTGGTTCCTTTTTCGGCTGACATATATCCTACCGCTCCTTTGCGAGCATTTTCTTTTCAATTAACAGACGGAACAATCCGAGTTATCATAGATACAGGAAGTACGGGGCCATTAGTTATCTCTTCTGTTGCGTCCTCTGTCGGTTCTACAGCTGTTTATACCGGAGTTTTTCCTAACGGTGGAAATAATGCTTATCAAGGATTTATTTTCCAGATCGCTGGATTTGCGACAAACCCTGGGAACAATGGAACCTTTACAGTCACAGCTTCAACTACGACAACTTTGACTGTTTCTAATTCTGTCGCCGTTGCAGAAACTCACACTGCTACCGGAGTGTCAGCAGGGGCTGTTTATTGGGATCAACAAAATGGAATTACCACGTTTTTGTTTGGGAAAGGTGTTGGTGCTGGTCAGACTTACTTCTTAGCTGTTGCTGGTATTTTGTATATGGGTGACGGAGTAGAAACTAGAATATACACTCCATTAAATCCTAACGGAACGATTTTTAGTTTTGGAGCTTTTGGTCCTGTAAATGCTCCAGCAGTTGTAGCGACACCTTCAGGTACGGCAGCGGGAACATGGCAAGCAAGTACGTGGTTTTCTACAATGGGGTTGATTGTTGATCCTAACGGTAATATTCAGCAATTGAATTTCATAAATAACCCGTCTGTAACGATAGGTTCAGTGGCCGTTTTAGGTACATCGAGTACAGGTGGTCCTACTTGGAATCAAACTCCAGGCAACACTACAACAGATAACACGGTTACATGGAGAAATTTAAGTGATGTTATACCGTGGTTGCCAAATTTTCCGTTCGAAACAGAAACTCAGGCTTTCAGTACAAACACGCTTCGATGTATTTGTTATGATCAAGCAACTGGCTGTTTCTTTGTAAACATTTCAAGTCAGGCAACGGCGAATACCGGTCTTTCAAATCCATTTGCTGCGGCGGGATATAATACGGCAAATCCTCCACCTCCAGGTACTGTTATTCCGGATCGTCAAGTAACTTGGATGAGTTTAGGAAATATAAACAATATTCCAAACGGATATTGTCAAGGCATATGGCGACCTTCACAAGTAATCGCTACTCCTCCGCCGTCTGTTCGAATTCTGGAGCCGTTTACACTACCGCAGCCGGGTCATCCACTACCTGCGGGAACTATTTACTTGCAGGAAAATACTAGCTCTGGTACAACTGCAGCAAGTAATACTTCTATAACATGGCAACAAGCTGCTGGTCAGACTACAACAGAACCAGCAGGTTCAGATGGAAGTACATTAAAGTGGCTGTGTGTGACAGCAACTAATAATGGAACTGGATTATGGCAGTCGGGAACACCGTACATAGGTTGGTCTTCTCCGGGTTCAGCATTCGGTGTTGTTAAGGATAATAATGGAAGTTTATGGGTTGCGGCAAGTTCAGGAACTTCTGGTGCGTCCGATCCATTTGGAAACTCTGGCGCTCAATTATACTATCAGACTGGTGGTCACGTTTACGGTGTTGGAACGATTATCATAGATTCTAATTCGAATCGTCAGCAGGTGACAGTTTCAGGAACGTCAGGAGGTTCGGCTCCGGTTTGGAATAGAAATCAAGGTGGTATTACGGTTGATAACGGTACGTTGCGATGGCAGAATTTGGGATCGGCGTATGGTTTCGGCCCTGTTCCGGATGGAACTAATGGTCTTACATGGGTAAACGTAGGACGAAGCGCCGTCTGGATCGCAAGTCAAAAGTATTATTTGCCTAACGCAGGATTCTTTGCTCCTATTTCTGTTCCTCTTGGTGGTGCGAATGTTAATGATGGAACGAATATAGAGTACGTAGTTCAAACAGGAGTTTCGGGAAGTTCGACTCCAACATGGAATACGTCGACAGCACCGGGTTCAAATGAGACATATGATCCGTCTCCTGCGGCAGCAGGCGGTGTAGTGTGGTATAATAACGGACCTTTTAAGCAGAATTCTCTGTCATTCTCTACATCTCTTTCATGGGCGTATTCGTACAAAGCACGAACTCTGACAGATTTTTATTCGGTATTAATACCAGGAACTAACACTCCGCAAAATATTCCTCCTCCAGGTCCACCATTTAATGGAGCACTTCCGGCTCCTACTGGAAGTGAGACAGGTTTTATTACCACTGCATCTCCTGCGACGACGTTGACAGGAGCTAATGCGGGAGCCGTGTTCTCTATTTATGGTCAATATTCTCCCGATACTCAATTCGATACAATTGTGATATGGCGTTCTTCTGACGGCGGTGGCCCCACGCAGATGTTTGAATTGACAGAAATTCCTAATATTCCATCTCAGGCGGGATCGGGTAAGTATACAGTTAATGGAGTAAAGTATGATTGGGTGTTTCAAGACTTTCTCCCTAGCGTTGCCACAAACCAGTTTCCGGGTTTGAATCCTCAAATTATCGCTCCGATAAATGGAATTAATAACCCTGCGCCGTCAAATTTTTTGCCGATGGTATTTAATTTTCAAAGAATTTGGGGAACTGTAGGACAAAATGTTTTGTTTAGTGGTGGTCCTGATACACCAACTGGTAACGCTAACTTTGCATTTCCGGCTATTAATTCGTTGCCGTTTCTGGCTACTGTAACTCGTTTAGTTCGAACTCCGCAAGGAATTATTACTTTTACTGTTGATTCTATTGAGTTGATAGCTGGAGGACCGGCAACGGCAACTTTCTACTCAGTCACATTGAGTCCGGGTGTCGGATTATTAAGTTTCAATTTCCTGGATGTTTATGCGGGAGAAATATTCTTCTTTAGCGCCGATAACGAATTCATGGTATTGAGTCCTAGCTTGAATTTGGCTAACTTTGGTTTTCCATTGGGAGATCAATTCGCAAATTTGCCGTCTTCTGGCGTTTCGGATACGACGTGGAATCCAGCGACTGGATACGTAGCTGTTCATCAGAGTGGAATAGATAACTGTATCTTTGTTGCGGACGGAGCCACGGGTTGGTATCGATTGAATCCGAGACAGGTTCCTGGTGGCTTGGCTGGTGCTGAACCTATCTGGAGTCCTTTCGCCGCTATTACCGGTGGTTGTCATATGGTTCAAAGTATTGAATATACTCCGGGTATCAAGGCTTTGTTGGTTGGCGCTTCAACCGGTGGACATAATATTTTGAAGAGAAGTTTGTCTGTTTTTACAGATAACGGAACACCATATGACGCAAACTTCACTATGGGTGGAATTATGCTAGCTCACCCTGGTCAACGAGCATTGTTGAAGTTTATAGAAATAGATTTCAGTGGCGTGGATTTTAATCCAACAATTTCATACTTATTGAATGAAATATCAGGATCGTTTACTTCATTTGCACCAGATGCGGAAGTGTTTGATCCTCCTTCAATTTACGGAACGAGTATAACTCCTACATCGTATAGTCCTAATCGATATTATTTTGCGAGCAATGCTTCATTGGCTGTTTGTCGCCATCTTCAGATTAAGGTTGATTTAGGCACGACTTCAACTGGAGATGAGTTGTATAATTTAACTATTTTTGGAAAACTAATTGTTGAACTATAATGGCAGAACAGAAATTAAACTTTATAAATGAAGCAGACATTCCTGAAAATTGGCAAGAAGTGGAAACTAAGCCAATCGTTCCAGGGGAATCTCCTGCTCCGATTTCGTCAACTCCGATAGTTCTTCCACCATATTATCGGGGAAGTATTCCGGCTAATTTGCAGCATGATGCCTATCTTGTCGGGACAGATCGTACGCCCCGAGTTACAAGCATTCCGATCATGCCTACTGCGCCATCGGCTAATCCACAAAATAATGCTGCCATTCAAAGTAGCATTATAGAGAACAGATCATCGTCAACGACAGTTATAACGTCTGGTTCGGGGATGAGATTTCGGGGATATTGGCTTGGTTTTGTGACATATAATGCAGGCGATGTGGTAATTTTTAACGTGTCAACGTATGTTGCAAATTCAACAAGCATAGGTTTGCAACCAGATTTAAACGCCATAGGGGAAATAGGGGAATCAACTAACCAACCTCTCACTCCTTCTGCTTGGACTTTAGTGTCAGAGAACTTGGTGTTTAATGGTAGTTTTAGCCCCCAATTTTCGGTTGGAGGATTAGGTCCCATAGATGCGGCTGGTGTTGTTGGAAATTCTGGTGTTACTCAGTTTCCTACGGTTACAATTAACTCTAGTGGTACTTTTGCAAATGAGATAGCCGTAGTGTTTGTTACTAATGATACTTTTTCATTTACTCCTCCGTCAGGCTGGAACTTATTATACAATGTTTCTTCATTCGCTCATTTATATTGGAAACAAGTTACTGGTGGTAGTTCAGTAACTTTTACAGGAACTTTGAGTTCTATAGATGACTGGGAAGCTTGTATAGCACTCTTTGGTTTTGGGGGATTTGCGCCTTTTTCTATTACAAGTGTTCAAACTTCACCTTCAGTTTTGACAGTTACCGCAGCAAATAGTTTAGTAGCAGGAAATATTGTTACTTTTTCTGGTTTGACAAGTGCCGCATTTTTAAATGGGCAGCAGGGAGTAGTGGCGTCAGCATCTCCGACTCAATTTACTGTCAATAGTGTTTTTGGAAATCCTAATTACGGTCCAACTGCCGATACAGGTATAGCGTCGTTGCAAATTTTTCAAGTGACAGCCTTAGTGTCAGGAGGAGGCGGTCCAAATGCTGTAGGATTTACTCAAGCTACTACAAAAGGAAGTACTTTTCTATATACAGATTTTTGGGAAGGGCATACAGGTGGAACTGGACAAGTAACACACGTTGGTGACAATAACGTTCCTTCTAACGTCTATCAGTTTGCGAGCACAGATGACGGTGCAGCATTAGCCGCTGCACAAAATGGAGGTGCTTTAAGTACTCCAACCATTCTTCCCACGGGAAGTGGACTACAGCTATCTTCCAACGCTCTAGGTCTTGAGTTACCGGGTTCAGTTCAAAATACAGTGAAATTTCTTCCTTATGATGTGGTTGAGTTTAGAGGATCAGTTTTTGTATGCTTAGCGGAGACTAGCGGAGATGCTTTCACGGCTCCGTCAAGTTGGGCGTTGTTGGGACCAGCTACAGGATTCGCTCAAGAAAAGGCTGGAAGTTATCTGGCGGTTCGAGGAGATGAAGGTACTCTTTTATCATTTAACTCAGCATCTGCAGTTACATTGACTCTTCCAAATCCTGTTCCGGCTCATCCTCAGTTGATAGGAATGTCAGATTCAGGTTGGTGGATTTTAGTTCAAAATATCGGTGCTGGTATCTTGACGATTTCACCTAATGGATTGTTGATCGATGGTTCGTCAGGTAATCTTACTCTTGGTCAAAACCAAGGTATACTTATTTTTACAAATGGGACAAATTATCTAACATGGCATAATGTGAATCGAATAACTGTTCCGTCGTTTTTAACTGCTTCTGGTCCTGACGGATCAGGAAACGTAACTATCGGTTTAGCTAATCAGAATGCAAAAACTGCCCTGATGGGTCCAGTGGCATGTTCGGCCCCGGCTCAGCCAACATTTCGTCAACCACAAGGTACAGATTTTGTAAATCTTAATATAGCTTCAGCGACGGGAGTCGGTGTAACAACAAACCAAAGCGGAAACTTGAGACTATGCGGTGCTGTTCTACCGGCTGGTTTTTATAGTGTTTCAATGTATGTGGTCGTGACAACCGCAGGTGCCGGAAATCTCTCCATGACTATTACATGGAATGACGGTACTGCGTCTCAAACTTTTTCACCATCAAACATTTCAACTACTGTTCAAGGAACATTCGCTCAATTTGATATAGTAGTAATATCAGATGGAATTCATGATATTTCATACGCTATTAATCTAATTTAAGGAGATTTTAATGTCAACATTTGAAACAAAGTACGGAACAGAGAAACAAAGTATTACTATCACGATAGCTTCTCTGACTAACACTAGCGTGCGAGGATCGTTAGTTGTGGATAATACGAGTAATCTATTTTTGGATGCTCTTGTCCAGGTGCAGATTAAATCTGGTGCAGCTAGTACATCGGCCACAGGTTACGTAAATATATACGCTTATGGTACAGTCGACGCTGCTGATTCTTTGTATACAGAAGGATCAACAGGAACAGATCAATCTATCACTCTTACTGTACCTACTAATGCCAGATTAATTGGTACTTTAAACATGGTTGCGAATGCCATCACGTATGTTAGTGAACCTATGTCTGTAGCTGCGGCTTTTGGCGGAATACTTCCTGAGAAATGGGGCATTTTTGTAGAGAATCAATCAGGTGGAACTTTTGATGGCACTACAGCTTTTGCTTATTACCAAGGAATTCTTGGACAGAGCGTATAAATAATGGCTATCGTTCATCAACCTAAATATTGGACAGATCAACCGCCAGCGGGTGTTCAAATAGACTTTGGGCATCCTCTGGCTCGTGGTTTGACGTTCTATACGTTATTTAATGCCGGTGCCGGTTTACAAAGAGCATTATTACCTGCGGCACTTCCAGCTACAGTCGTGACAGGTGGTACAGAGCCTAATCAAAGTTGGATTTCAGCAGATGCGGCCCGGTCACATAGATGGGAGGGTAATTGGGGAATTTGGTATGAACGTGGAGTGTGGGTGGAACCAAATTGGGTTAGTGCCGTTTGTCGAGCAAAGCAGACAGGGACAGAAGGGGGAGATGCTTCTATTTATAGAAAAGCTTATCAAAACGCAGCTAATCCTCCGTTCGTTAGCCACGGTATAAACTGGAATCCCGCTAGTGCAGGTCAGCAAGTAGTTGGGGCTTACGTCGCAGATCAAGGTGGAACACTGCACGCTCCAAATTTTACGGCGACTCCGTCGTTAAAAAATGCTCATACTTATGGCCTTTCTGTTGGACCATCTGGAGCAGATGGAGTAGCTAAAATTTATTTAGATGGAATTGTCGGTGTATCTAGCACGATAACAGGTATGACGGGTATTAAGTATGATACCACATCTACTGGTCGTTTGATTGTCAGCGGAGCAGAATCGACAGCTAACGTTGTTCCGATTTTAGGAAATGTCTATTACTTAGGAATATGGAATCGTCCTTTGAATGCTTCCGAAATGCAGTGGTTGAGTATAGAACCTTATTCTTTCTTGGTTCCTCAGAAGAGAAAGAAATTTTTCCTTCCGGCAGCTGGTAGAGCATTTACATTTAATGTCGCCGCCGAAAAGATTATCTAATGATTAAATTTATTCCATCAGTTAAAGAAGATATAGATCAAATTAGAGAATGGACAGAAGCCGATCCGTTTCATCAAAATCAGAAGCAACCCGATTGGTGGCTAACTGGCAGCGAAGCGTATGTTTGTGCCTGTATCCAAGATGAAACAGGGCCGGTTGTCTATATTAAAGTAGAAGAAGAGGCTGAGCAATTTAGACTTCACTGTCAATTTGCACCACGAAGTGAAGTTAGTCGTCGACGTTTACTTTTAGCAATGAATGAGGGATTACCACCTCTTTTGATGCATTTACTGAGTAAACAAAAGAGCGTTGTTTTTAATTCAACTAACCCTAGTTTGGTTAGATTTGTGGTTTCAAAAGGATTTCGTCCTGTAGAGGAATCTGTTGGAGAGTACAAACTATGTGCGGCCCGAGTGGACAAGAAGAACAGTTAGCTAATCAGGAAGCCTCTCTATCAACTGCGCTTGACAACGCTTATAAAGAACGTTTCGCCACGCAGAGTCAAATACTAGGTCAGGTGCAGGACGCCATTGGACAATTGAGATCAGGCAACTTTCCGCCGGGTTACTCTCCTGCAGTTATGTCACAATTACAAACTAGTGTATTGAATAACGTAGCTGGTGCAACAAGATCAGCACGTCAAGCTGCTGGAAATGCTATTGCAGGCGAAGGTGGTGGTGCAGGTAGTGCTTTGGTTAGCGGTCCTCAACAAGAGATTCAGGGCGAGATAGCCGCAGCTGGAGCTACTAAACAAGCTGATCTTTTGAATGCTCTTAACATTAAGAGTTTCGATCTTGGAAGAGAGAATCTTTTGCAGTCTATCGGCGGTTTACAAGCGTTAGCAGGAGCACAAGACCCGTTAGGATTTTCTGGTGGTTCAACAAGTGCTAATGCTCAAGCGTTTAATCAAGCCAAGGATATTAATCAACAAAAGAATCAGAAATGGTCTGATATAGCTAGTTTCGCTTCGGCTGGATTGGGTGTTCTTAGCGGTGGCCAAGGCTTGCTTGGAAAGATGGCTCAAGGCGGTGGTAGTTCCGGTGACGGTGGTATAGGTTCTTTTGCCGATCCCGGCGTATTTTCTAGCACTACTCCACAGAATTTAGGAGCTTCAGAAGCAGGGTTCGGTACAGACTGGTTGAACATGGGCGCAGCAGAAGGCGCTTATTAAAGAGGAAATAAAATGGCAGATGGAAATGCAGTTACTCCCGAACAAGCGGGATTGGATACTTTAAGTCAACAAATGCCGGGTATGCAGTCAGATCAGTCGGACCAGATTCCGCCTTATAAACCTGCACCTGCGACTCCGATTCCACAAGAGCCTGCGGTAAAACCAGGAAGTTTCGGTGCAAAGCTAGCTAACGCTTTGAAGGGATTTACAGCCGCTATGGGAGACGCTGGTAACGTAGGACAAGTTCCTCAGGGTGCAGGCGCTCTGTATGGTATTCAAAAAACTATGCAGGCTAGAAATCAACGTTTGAAAGAAGAACAGGCTCACAAAGAAGTATTAGAGCAACAGGCACGAGAGAACACACGTGAAGATTACCGTGCTATGGCTAACGTGGCGACAGCTAATGCTCAAATGCGGCACGAGCAGGCTTTGACTTGGCAGCTTGGCGAAGAACAGATGGATAAGTCTATTCAGAGCGGAAGTCAAATGGCTGATCAGTGGTCGTCGTTACCTAAAGCGCAGTCTCAAGTAGATGCTGAGAATGTTACTGCGTCTGAATTGACAAATTTGATAAAGACAAGAGATGCTGCCAGAAATGATAAACCCGGAACCTACGCTTCGACACATACAGCGTTTCCTACTGGAAAGAAATATGTTGGTGAAGATAAGCAAGGGAAACCACAGTATGCTTTGACTTATACTGTGATGTCGGTTCCAGCGGAATATCAGTTGACAAAGGAAGATCAACCTTGGATTGATGTTGTCAACAAGATTCCTGGCGGTAATCAATATAATATTAGATACGATGGGAGTGAAAACAAGAGCGATAGAATGCCTGGGTATGTGGCTAACAGTTTGTTTAAGCAGTCTCAGACTATTCAGGCTCAAACTGCCGCCACTAAGAAGGCTGCCTCTGATTTGCAATTGACAAATGAATATAACACTTTTGCTCCGTCGGGTGAGTGGACGAAATATCTCGGTGCGGCAAAAGGCGATATCGGTCAGGCTGAAAAGCACATGATGGGTGATTGGAATAAAGATAAGAATATGCAACAGAAGTTTCCTAATTTGCATCAAGATATTGTCAGAATGTTTGCTACTAAAGAAGACCCAACAGGTCAGAGTGGTTATACTACAGCTTTGGAGAAGCAGCAGAAAGATGCTGAAGATGCTCGACGAGAAACAGAACGAGAAACTCATGATGCAGAGACAGAACGAATTTTGGAAGCTAATAATAAGTTGAAGGATGCGGCTAAGAACCGATATGAAGGTAATCTTGAACTATTGCAAAAGTATGAAGATACATCTGATCCTGCAGAAAAAGTTATGGCAAAGCAGGCTTATCGTGCTTCATTTCCTGCAAATGAAATGGCGACAATTGATTCTATCGGCACGGGTAGAGGGGATGTTGGACGAATAGCTTTTCTATTAAGAGGAGCGAACGGTCCAGCGTTAGCCGATTCTGTTAATTTCTTCTACCCAAACTTTGATAATTCGAAAGTTGCAGGATACGCAAAGGCAGTTGATAGCATGACTGCCGGTAAGGATAATATTCGGTTGAGATCAGCTGGTATCGCTGCTAAGCACTTGTTACAACTTTATCAGGGTACTACATTAGGTGCTTTAATTCCTGGTACAGAGTCACTGCATGAAAAAGAAACTGTCTACAATCAGTTGGCTCAAGAATTAGCTTCGTTTAATGCTCAATCTAACGCTCCGTCTCAGACGGAAATAGCTGATGCTAAAGAAACATTGGGCGGTACATTTTCAGCCACATGGAACGCTAAAGCATCTCTCAGAAAAGTTGCTAGTTTAATGACTGATGGTATTAATGAATATAAGACTCGATATAAGCAGGCAGCGCCGTCTCCGGCTTATGAAACAAAGTATTCTGATCTAAGTCCAGAAGCTTATGCTTCGCTTCAATTAGTTGCCGATGATGGTAAGGTTACAATAAAAGACTCTCAGGGTAGACCATACACATTTACAGAAGTAGCTCCATTAGCACGATACATGCAAGCTAAGATGGCATTAGAGAAGCAACAAGGAGCACAGTAAAATGGCTCAAAATTTAGATGACATTTTAAGAGCGACAGGTAAACCAGCCGACTCTCCCGACTCGTCTGATACTCCGTCTCCTGCGCCTGCTCCGGCTTTACAACCTACAACATTGACTAATCCAGAACATATCGGAACTTTGGATAGTGTACTTCAGCAGACGGGTAAAGCTGAAGCCGTTCCTGAAGATGTTCAGAAACAACAGGGGATTATTGAACAACTGAAGCAGGAAGTAGCCGGTCCCGGTACTGTTCTAGGAGAAGCTCCTGCAGCCGGTGAGGGTATTCGTCGAATGCTTCAGGGAGATATTGTCGGTGGAGCTAAGCAAGCGGCCCAAGGTTATAAGAAGATGGCTACCGCTTCGTTGACAAAAGGTTCAGAACAAATTGACGGACAGAAACATCCGATCTTGAAAGCTGGATTAGAATTCGCTGAAGGAATGACTTCTCCGATTAATCTTGGTTTGATTGCCGCATCTGGTGGTTTAGGAATGATAGATTCTGCGGCAAAAATTTATGCAGTGCATCAGTTGGCGAATCTCGGCTTGACTTCACAACAGATTGTAGATATGTACAATCGGTTCCCTGAGGTTAAGAAAGCTTGGGATAAGGGTGACTCTTCGAAAGTTTTGTATGAAGGAACTCATCTTTTGCTTAGCGGTGCGTTGACTGTCGCTGGTATGTACGATATGGCTGGTAAGCCGCTGGAAGTTGCTTCTCCGACAGATCGTGCTGTCGCCGGAAAGGTTGCTGAAGTAGCTGGTAAGACGGTTACAGCAGTTAAAGAAGCTCCAGGCAAAGCGGCTGCGGCTGTTAAGGGCAAATTAACAGCACCCGAAGCAGAAGTAAAGTCGAATCCTATCGAGGATTTGAAAGCTGCTTTTCCGCCTTCTAAGACCAATCCTTATGATGCTGAGAAGGCACCTCAGGTCGCTTATAACGCTCTTGCGGCTGAACACAAGCTAAATACCATACATGATCCTACAGAGGCGGCAGAAGCTCTCCAGAGCCAAATTACCAAAGCTGAAGATAAGGTTATGGAACAGGCTATTAAGCAGGTTCCAGATGAGCCTATCTTAAAGAATAACAAACCCGTGAGTGTTTGGGATGAAGTTAAGAATGAATTAGATTCTAGAAATTACGCCGAGTCTGGATTCGTTGATAAGGCTATGGACGAATTGGAAAAATTTGGTTTAATTAAGGGCAAGTCCGTGACGGTTAGCGATGCAGACAGAATTCGTCGGCAGTTGAATGATCAAACAACGGCGATAGAAAAGAAACCGGATTATCAACAAGTTCGAATTGAAAACGTCGATCCTAAGTACGCCGCTTTGCAAGTAGCAAAAGATGTGCTCAGAGATGGAGTTTACGATACGATTGACGCTCACGGTTTGGATAAAGGCGTTACTGCACGTGATTTCCGTCGAGACATTATCGGTAACTTAATTTCGTTTAAGAACGCTATGTTGGATAAGGTTTACGGTGCTGATCAGCAGGTTAAGGGAACGGCACCGGAAGCACCTGAAGAATCTTTAACACGTAGAGTAGCACGAGGCGTAGCTCCGGTTGCCGGTGCTTTAGCGGGTTCTAAATCCGGTGCTTTGGGTGCTGCGGCTGGAGCTTATCTAGGAAGAGAAGCCGGAGAAAAGCTTCTTCCGCCGCCAGAAGTTCCTGAGGATTTGACTCGATCAGAGTTGCTTGATCGTGCTTTGAATCATCCGGAAGCGGATAAGTTCGTTACAGAGACTCCGGAAGAACAGCGGATCAGAGGAAGAATTCAGCGTCCGGAAGCTCCTGCTCCTAAGGGACAGCAGGAAGTTCCTTTCGGTCCACCTGAAGTATTCGGTATGAATCAAGGTGGAGCTACGCCTTTGGAAATGCGACCGGAACAACTAGAAAAGATCAGCGGATATATTAATAAACTTAGAGAAGCTCTGAATGACCCTACGGCTACGTCTGTTGAAAAAGATGCAGCACAGCATCAAATTGAGAGAATATTTGGTGGGGCTATTCCCGAGGGCTTTAAACGCCCAAAAGGGCAGGGCGCAGCTGAGCCTGCGCCGAAATTAGTGCAAACTCATTATATTGACGTTGGCGAAGGATCAAGATTTGAGTATCCTGGTGAAATTAAAAGTCAGACAGGATTAGATACAAAAGCCATTCTGAATCATGAATTAGCTCATGCTGTATTAGCACACATGGCCGGTTTTGAAGTTCACGATATTATTAGCGGTGAACATGCGGCTGCTCAGCCTCGAACGATAGCTGCTTTACGTGTTAGCTTACCTGAGGATTTAGTTAAAAGATCGGATGGCACATTAGAGCCTAGAGGACTAAGAGAACACCTTCCTGATGTTTTATCTATGTATTTAGCTGGCGGTGCTGCGAATGAATTATACGACGGTGTTAAGATAGAAGATAATAAAGCTCTAGGAGCCGATCTTAAGGAAGTTAAAGATGCATTAGATTTGCTTGGTTTGTCAGAAGAAGAAAAAGATAAGTTTATTGAGTGGGGAATAACACGAGCTAAGGCTACCCTGTCGGACCCAGATGTAGAAAATCTTATTAATGAATTTTCGGATACACGAGAACGTGGTCTTCCTGAGTCACATCATTACAGTACAATCCGTTTGATGGAATTTAAAGATAGATTAGATAGTTTGAGAGGAAAAAATGCAAACAACCCTGAAGGAACTCATGGAGTCGGTACGGAACACAATCCGGCAGGCGAATCCGACAGAGAGACGAGTGTTGCGGCAAGCGATACAGAAAAAGCTGCGGGAACTACCGCCGACGAAGTAAAAGAAACTGATGAAGAGGCTTTTAAGAGAGAGTTATTCGAATCTTTGCGGCATCCGTATAAGCCACCGCCAAAAGGAACTGGCCCTACTGGTACTCTGGTGAATCTCGAAACAACGGAAGTTTTGCCTCCGGAGCGAACAACCGGTCAGTATGATACTCCGATCAAGGAAGCTGGTGCCATACCGGGCGGAATTTGGAAGGGTGATAAAGAATTGAATATTCCGGATATGGCTTTATTTCACGATCCTACATCTGGATCGACTTTGGCGCTACCAGTTGATAAGGTTACAAAAGAAGCTGTTCAACAACAGTTAGAAAAGAGCCGAGAACAATATAGACAGGCTGCTCAAAGAAAGGCTTCTTAAAATTACAATCAATTGCGTGTTCGATACTTTTCAAAATACTTGTTTCACAAAAACGGTTTTCCATCTGCCTTGACAGGGCTTTCCGTCTCTTGTCGTGTGCCCTTCTATCCAGCCGCATTTCGTGCTACAGAACCCTCGTCCACAGAGTTCGCAAATAGCCTCGTCGGATATCGAAATGCTGTATCGGTCTGAACAGTCACACTCCTTATTGAAGGCTTTCACGTTTCCTCCGGTGCAATCAGCGTGCCTTTCGTTTTCACCGTCTAGCACAGGACTTAGAACCTCTTCAAATCGCCAGCGGATTCCGTCTCCCACGTCATAAATCCAGCCGTCGTGTACGTCATGCAATCGTCTCAATATAGTTCTCTGAGTCGTTCCGTATTCGATGACTACTTGCCCGATTTCAAATTTTGGTTTGCCCATGCTAACTCCTTTGTTTCTGTTACGAGTACAATCAATCGTGCATTTATTGTTTTCTTTTACGTTTTGGTTTAATGAAACTCTTCTCAGGAACGTAATCCTTCCACATTTCATCCCAACGTTTTTGAGTAACGCCGCCTCCTGCGGGGGGAAATTGACACTTAATTCCACCGCTAGCTAATACATCACCGCCTTTGTTTTCCATATTCCTCTCGCTCAATCTTTCCTAAATTGATGTTAAAATGATTTGCTCGAAATTGTTTCGTCGTATCAACAGCGTATGTGTGGGCCGCTGTCAGACTGGCCGCTTGAAATTCCTCTTCTTGAATCTCCCGCTGGCCATTGTAAAACAATCTTAGGGTATAAGTTTCCATTACTCTTCCTTTGAAATGTAAGATTCTACAGGCTCGATCTCACCACGTTCCTGCTTCTTTCGTTTTGTAAATTCAACTAACTTTTCTTTCGATTCCTGCGTCATTTCTTTGCCTGGAATGATCGTGTATTTATAGTGATCCTTAGTCTGTTTCTTTACTATAGCGTCAGCGATAATTCTCATAGCTTCGGACTGACTGTAATTACCAAATGCCTCAGGTTGATCATCTATAATAATTCGGGCACTGCGGCTACCAGCAGGCCAGTTATCGGTCATTTCCCACCTGTCATCCTTCTTTGTCCAGACAATTCCTTCTATCATTTTAGTCCTTCTGGGATCGGAGCCGGATGGCTCCGGCCCCTTTTCCTCATCTACTTCTTCCGTGCCGCTTCTAGAACATCCAACATTGGGAGTGCTCCGTTACCACCAACGATAGTAGTCGGCAGATGACCGTCCCAATTCTTTGACATCATTTCAATTGTACGAAGCTGAAGAAGTTCAGGAGTGATCTGTTCCTTCTGAGACTTCAATGCTTCGGCTTCTCCCTTAGCTTGTTCGATCTTTTGTTGCGCTTCAGTCTTAATACGCTGTAGATCGTTCAAGGCTTTCTCAGCATTCTGTTGAGCAGTCACCTTAGCTTCAATACTCTGTTCGTACTGCTCAGAGAACTTGAAGTTAGTGATGCTGACAGTTTCCGCCACGATGTGATAAGGAAGTAGTCGAGTTTTGACGAATGATTCGATCTTATCTCGAACTTCTGGTCGTTTGCCAACTAATTCTTGCACGTCATATTGTGCTGTGACAGACTTGATAGCTTCAAGAATAGCTGGAGTGATCACACGGGATTCAGCATCATCGTTCAATTGAGTCAGGATTTCCGTCGCATGTGCTGAGTCAACGTGATAAGCGAACGTAACTTCAAAATTAACCATTTGAAGATCACGGCTCGAAGCCTCTTCACTTGGCTTGACAATTCTAGTTTGTACTGCCACAGGAGTAACGGTGTCTGCATAAGGCAGGACAAAGTGTGCTCCTGGTTGTAGTTGGCGTGTGGCTTGTCCGAATCGTTTGACAATACCGACACTGCCAGCATCGATTGTAGTGAAAGACAGAGCCAAGCTAAGGAAGAATAGAGCTAAGCCGACTCCCGGTAGGCTTTTGCCCAGTTTAACTTTTTCTGTCTGAACGAATGTAACAATGGGAAGCGTCACGGCTAGCACGAGTCCCACGATGAACAGAATTGCAAATAGTATGCCCATTTATTTTCCTCTCTTTGTTTAACAGCGATTTAAATTTTTAATATATGTCTATAGTTCCTTCATCTTTTACTTCAGTAATTCGATAAATTGATCCAGTTTTCTTTAACGCTTTACTTGCCGCTTCCTGAGCAGTTTTAGCCAGCACCCAATAGTGAATCGTGTCATCAGGGTAACTAGTGCTCTTATTTTTTAAACGGACACTAAATACTCGTTTCATATTTTCTCCTGTGTAAGTTGGAATCCTAGACCGGCTTTTTCGCACCATTCTTTTCGGACTTGTATATCGGAGCCGATCCGAGTGTATCGATCTGTTATGTCTCCGGCAGCATGACCGGTCCAAAATTGAATCAGAGTATGCGGCACATTATTAGCTTCAAGATGTGTCACACGGAAGCGACGGAAAGCATGAAATGCCTCTTTAATTCCAAGCTTGTGCATCCGTCGAAGCACCGTCGAGTAGACCAGTGGCTTACTGTCATTTTGAAACAATAAGCCACTCTCTATGGGTCTACGTCGCAGGAAGGAATTTAATTCTGGATGAATATCGACCTCTCGTATGCCTGCTTCAGTCTTAGGCATCGGTTGAATTTCCCCGTTTTGCAAAACAGTGCTCCGAATGCTCAAAGTAGCCTTATCCGGATTCCAGATGTTTAGACCGGTTCCCTGTCCTGTTCCTAAAGCCAGCGCCTCGCCGATTCTAAGCCCCGTTCCGGCTAATAGGCTGTAGAGTGCCTTATCCGCTTCCTGCGCCTGTCCTAGAGCTTCCTGTAGCGTCCCAGAGGGCATTATCGGAGCATTTAGGTTCGCCTTAGAGATCAAAGGGGCATCGATAAAGTCAGCATTCCAGGTCCGGTTATATGTCCGGTTGCCGTTTTCGTCTACGGCAGACGCTACTACAGCCTTCAGGAGACTGAGGGTAGCTGTTACGGTGCTCGGAGCCAACTCTTGTGAAATGTCGGCTATGAACTGCCGTACGACGCCATTTTCAATGTCTTTAAGGTCCATCTCGCCAAGTCTAGGAAGGATGACACTATCTAACCGGTTTTGGAAGGTCTTTAGCGTAGCTAAACGGGCGGGGGCACGCTTTCGGTTAGCGATTTGACGGATGAACCTTTCAGACTGTTCGCTTAGCTTCATAAACAAAGAATAGCACGCTCTAGATAGCTTGTCAAGTTTATTTTTTAAATTCTCTGCACACCGGGCATGGTTGAATCCAGTGGTGAACAGCGCAAGGCTGCATTTGCCAGCCATGCGGACCATCGTGATTATTCGGCAGAAGACAAGCGTCTCCATCAGGATACTCTCTACAACCGCAATATCTCCGTTCAAGTTTTTGATAATCTTTTTCAACTAGACCGAGTGCTTGTGAGTGCCGTAAATACTCCATGATTCGATTTCGTTTCTTATTTTTAGCTTCAAGCAATTCTTGTGGAGAAATTTCGGGAAGTTCTCCTAGGTCCATTAGTACATCTAGCGTGGCGAGAATATCGTTAACTTCAGCACGTAACAACGCTGTATTATCATATCTCTTGCCAGTTGTCTGACTTGTTGAGAAATGTCCGAATTGCATTTGTTTAGCAGCTTGTTGAGCTACTTCGGAACATTCTTCTATTAATTTCAAAAGATAAAACTGTTTGATGCTAGTCATGCTTTAATCCTTTCTATCATATTGTCAAAATCTTCTTTAGTGTACTCTGCTCCCCCATCAGGACCCCGTTCGGATTCTAAGAATGCAACAATGGTTTTTATTTGAGCGTTGAGGCTCCCATTTGTTACGTGTCCGTCAAAAGTAATTCCAGCTTTATGCAATTCTTCTCTCATATGCCGAACCATTTTGTCAAGTAAATTCGCAAATGTGATGCTCCTACTTGAATAGTCGCCCATAGTGGAGCAATGTTATCCGGTCGGAAGATACCGTGAATCGGACAGAACAGGAACTCAAGAATATTACTCATCTTTTCTTAACGTTTTTCTTGGCGTTATCACTTCCTAATTGTTGCAACGAGAGAACCCAAAGAGCTACTTCACTGCGGAAATCGCCTCGACCGATAGATATGATCAGTCTACCTGCGACATAACTTACAAGTTCATCTGTGGTCATATCTTTTAAAGGTTTCATTTGCCTGCTAGTGCCAACACCTTAATAACATAGGCATCAGCTTCCTCTCCGACGCCGTCGTAATGTTGGATGCCGGATTTCATACCGTATTGCTTGATCATACCAGCTAATATCTTCGTTCCGATTTCCATGCTTTGTCTAGAGTTAAACAGGTTAATCAATGAGAAATCGTACGCTTTGGATTGTACGTCAACGTTGATTTGCATTAAGCCTACAGCGCCCTTTTTACTGATCGCCAGTGGGTTACAGGAACTTTCTACACTGACTATAGCTGCGATCAAATTTGCCGGTACTCCAGTTTTGAGTGAGTTCTCGGCTGTCATTTCAGCAAGAGTTATATTACCACAACCTGCCTTGCCGTAGATTTTAGCTGCATCGAAGAAAGCTTGCCGATACGCAGGAACATCATACGGACTAAGATTCACCACGGCAGGCTGAGTAAATGCCGGGATAAAAAATATACTCAAGATAACAAACGGGAGAATCGGGACTAATTTTCTCATGTGCTCTCCTTTGATTTACGGTTGAGTAGGAACGTACCCTTGAATTCCTTGACTAATCCAGCCATGCGTTATGTCGTATTGATATTCGGTGTAATTAGCTGTGTAGAAAAAGTTGGAATTGCCGTTAGTCTCTATGTATATGCGATAGAGAGGTACAAGTGGCGTGTAACACGGACTGATGCCACCACAATAAGTATTTTGTGTAGGCATAATGTTACCAACTAGTCCTGCTGGTATCCACCCTACGTTCTCCGCATTTTGTATCTCAGTGCTGTTGTCGGTTAGTAGCCACGCACCGTTTGACGGATAGCCGTTATTGCAGCACGACATTCTATATAGTGACAAAGCACTACCTGCTGGCTGAAAGGCTACCCCATGGTCATAAGACCAAAAACCGATCCCTTCATATCTGTAATCATATGGCCAGATACTTCCTTCGTCACGTGTTTGACTCCAGTAGTGTGTGCCGTGACTAGGAGAGTAGGAGCGGAAAACGGGAACTCCACCTAGGCGAATTTCAAATCCGAAGGTGTCAAAGTTTTTCCATGTTCCATTAACAAGTGTTTGAATTTGTGCGTAGTAATCTCCCGGCTCTTCATCATCAGCATAAGCAAACCAACCGGCAGGAATGGTTATCTGACCATTTCCCGTACCGCCGACGGTTAAAGCACGACAAGACCCATTGTATCCGAAACAATTTTGTTCTTTACCAGAGGCGTCAAAGATCATAACACCTGTTTGACTTTGTACGAATCCTCCGGATGGGCGCTGGTTAGGTGTTACAATTAGGTCGACAAAATTTCCAGCTTCTTCAACAAGTGGCTGTACGATATTGCTAGGCGTGATTACTCCCGCAAGTTGCGTCTTGCAGCCGCAAGATGTGAGTATGCATACAAAACTAACCGTATCGGCCACATCCACATTAGTTAACGCAACGTATCCTCCACCGTTGCAAAATTGCGGATACTGCTTACCGGATTCATCTTGTAGTGGTCCGAACGTTTTTTGAAGGTATCCGGCCCACTGTGAATTATAACCGGTGCCTGTCGTACCCCACGTAAAAAACCATTGCCCCGGAGTCATACCGTCAGCTGATATAATTAAACCCGAGTTGACAGTAACAGCTGGCGGTGTGACTCCCACTTGAGCACCCGACGTTGTCGGACCAAACGTTGTTTCACTGCCGTAGGTTGTACCGCCTGACTGGTAGAACTTTCCAGTTACACCGTTTATTGCATCGGCACGGAAAACTTCTGGAATGTCCACAATTTCAAATTCAGTGTAAACGTCAAAACCGCCTCGGCCTTGGGCCTCCTGTGCTTGTACAGTAGATGGCGGTGCGCCGCCAACACACCCAGTGCCTTCACCATTTAGAAAGCAAGTGCCTAATCCGGTGCCATTGATAGGTGGGCAGGTAAATCCTGAGAATAGAACGAAAGACAGCAATGCTAGTAACGTTAACGGTAATTTAGTTTTCATTGTCCCTCCAGGGCAGCTACTGCGATTTTAGCCGCATCTGTGTCTGATAGTTTGAATGTTTCGGTCAAATAGTATAGCAATTTAGCCGCCTCGATATTGGTCAATCCTTTTTTGGCTCGCAAAATCTTATGAATTTCACTTGTACGGCTGACACCACTATCTTTGCCTTCAATTTGATCAGTATGTGCCAATTGACGGTGCTCCCATAGCTTTTGTGTAGTCCACTCACCAGGAGCCATTTGATAGCCAGGGTTAAAACGTTTCTGAAGAATCATGTGATCTTCCAGATACGCTGCCGCCATCGGGGAGAGGATATGCGTAACTTCATTGGGATTTTCTCCAGACTTTGGTGTTAGATCACCGAACACCTTCATAGGTGAAAGATACATACGGCTGGTTCGCAATTGCTCTTGGCTTAGCTTAGCATACTCCGGCATACCGAGTATCTCAACCAAGTGGTTATGAAAGGTGACGATTTCTTCTTCAGTCACGCCTGGACCACCAGCTTGATACCGTGCTTCGGCATTTTGCAGCGCCTCTTGCAAATGAGGCACACCGTAGAAATCGGGGAGCGGCGGTGTTTGCGCCAGCAGGGAAGCTCCGAACAACATGATTATTGTCAGTAGGATAGTTTTCATGTTTCCTCAGTTTATAGAATGTATATTTCTTGCGCCAGGATCACTCGGGCATTCTTAGTGAATCCTCCGTCTCCAATTCCTTGTTTTGTAGCCTTGCGATATCTAACTTTGAAAACTTTATAAATTGAGCGTTTTTCTGGTAACTCTCTTTTGCATAAAACTTCATCATACCAACGAACACATTGGTAGGCTTTTTCTCGTGTAGCATAGATGTGAAATCCTTTATCGGGACCGTTACCCTCTGCTTTGAGCCATTGATTCCCAGGATTCAGCGTATCCATGTACGCAGAGTACAAAACGCCATTATAAATACGATAGACTTTATAACCATAACCACTTGGTGCAGGTTTCTTTGGACTAACTTCTTCTAGGCACATTTATCTCCATCCTTTTCTAATGCACGCTTCCGGCATCGTGCAGTGACTATAAATATAGTTCAAAATATCGATCTTGTCAACCATCTCCACGATATAAATTCGTGCTGGTCCGTCTACGGAAATTCCTCGTATAATCGCACGATATTCCTTGTTGGGATACGAAGGACCTAGACTGTGAATAATTACCTGTTCACCTTCTTCGTATTTCATCGTATCTCCTTAAAGTTAGACCGGTACTCGCCGAAAGTGGCGGTTCTGCCGCACACCTTCACTTTCCCGGTCCGGTTTAGAGTGCGAATCCCCCTGCGTCCTCGTTTGTCTTGGGCTGGAACTGAGCCTCGACAACATCCACAGCCGCTACCAACGCACTGACGATTTTAGTAGCGTACTCCGGATTTGTGTTCTGACTCGCCAACTTACCGACAACTCGGATTGCCTTGAGCGCCTTTTGAACTCGGGCCGTGGCTAGCCGGGTGAATCGCTGCTCTTTTGTTTCTTTTTCCATGTTGTCCTCTATTGTTAGATTATCAAACCCTGTCGGGTTTGTCAAGCTTTATTTAATATATTTCTGTGTTCCCGTTTTTATCTGGATGATCTCGTTTCCACTCTCGGTGTAGTTTTAGAAAGTATGCTTTTTCATATAAAATTTTATACATATAATAGCACAGTTCACAAACTTCACCGAATTCCACAGTGCGATAATTATCTACTGACGGCAATGGGTATTTGCAATCTGGATTGCCGCATTCACCAGGACAACGCTCTAATAGTTGATCTATCAGACGGGAATTTACTCGGAGTATTTCTCGATCCTTCGGAGTCAACTTTTTAAATTCAAAATCATAGATCATTTAACTATTCACTCGACGTATCCACCCATTCAGAAATTCTCGATCCTGTGGCTTATCGTTAGCGATACCGATAGCATATGTAACTAGAGCCGTCTTGTACGTTGTCAACAAATTTGCAGGATCAATTTGATTCAAGCAGGCTAGGGTATGGGGACCGAAGTCGCAGTCCACCTGGACGCCTAGGAGAATCTGAAGCAGCTTGACGGCCTCACCTACGCCGAACAAAACGCCCATGTCGAATAGTTTATCAGCTACAACTTGACTGTCGATTTGACTGTACAACGCTTTCCAATAGTGCTCTGCGTAATATTCAGTAGCTTGTTCTGGAGTGATATCCTGAATATTTACTCCGGGCATATCCTTCTGTGTGATACCGTACTTTGTAGGACCACCAGAGTCGTTTTTGTTATCGACATACCCACCCTCATTAATAAGAGTCTTAGCTATCGATATCTTGCTGTCTGCCATCTTCTTTCTCCTTCTTATCTAAACGATTCCACAAAAATTTGACCCTTGCATTTGCCTCTTCCAACGTCTTTCCCGTCCTGGTTAAATATACTATCAAACCAGTACAAACTTGACAATTATCTGCAAACAATTGCTGCTCTTGAGTAGACGGCAGATAAACTCCATGTTGGCATTTCTTACCCGGCTCGATATTAGGTACCCAACCGCTGACTGGTATTACAAGATCATCTCGACTAAACATTAACCCTCTTTGATTCGCAATTTAAGTGCATTTAAAAATTTCTTCCAAAAATCGCTGTGTTGTTTCAAAACACGCTGACAGAAACTAATCTTTCTAGGTAAAATTGGCTCTGGTTTCGGCTCAGGAGGATCGTAGCCAATACCACCGAAACCATTTGAATAAACTTGACGACTTGAATTAGAATAGGGCGTATAACTGAAGCGATAATTTCCCTGTTCAGTTATTCTGTCCTGCTTTTGTTGCGCCTCTATTTCAGCAGCTTTCTTAATCAGAGCTTCTTTGAACTCATCAGACCACGGGACGTTTGTTTTCTCAGTCGATTCCATTGCAACTCCCATGTGCTGGATGCAATTTGGCTTTTCTAAATTTTAATTCTGCGGCGACTTCATCGGCATAATACGTGATTGAATATCCACCGGCTGATTCCGTGTGACTACACATCATAAAATGAAACATATCCTGATTAATCTGTTGAAGCTTTTCCGTCTCGACGCCTCTAACGTGCGCTATTATACTTTTAGGCTTAGGACAATCCGTCAGGATGATTTTTCCCGGCATAATGATTCCTCAAACTCTTTACGTTCTTTGTCTCTTAAATCCATGAGCATTTTAGCGGCTGTCGTATCGATTAGTTCTCCGGCTTCGAACCGATCTAGTATATCTTTCCAGCGATCAAATCTTGCATGATCTAGGAGCGGCTTATGCATTCTTTTCTTTCAAACGTTTCCAGGTGCATTCCTGCGGATAAGCAAGATAATAAGCAGTCCGATAGACGACTCTATTTGAAGTATCCAACCGAAACTCTTCATCATTTACCATCACGGGCACCGGGTCCGAATAACGGACGACTTGACGCTCATTAGGCTCTTCTGATTTTCGTAGCCGGTCGTAAACTTCATCCCGCTTATGCTTGTCAAAATATTGCAACGTTGTAATGCCTTTCATAGCTTAAATCCTCCCCACGGCTCGTCATTTATTAAATCAGCTGCAATCAAGACTACAACGATCAGAAGAACACCAAACACGACAGCCCATTGTGGAACAGTTAACGTATCCCAATTCATGTTAGGTCTATGTAAAAATATTTTCGTCTTAATCCATCCCGGTCGCAGCTATTGCACGGTCGTCTAGTTTTTCTTATTTTAACAGTGTAAATTCTTGCTAACTTCTCCTGCCACATACGTCGAGAAAATTTATTCAACGTATTATCGGACTGAATTTGCGTAGCTCCGATGCTCCTGGCTGTTTCAATCAGAGCTATGTAAAGATGAATTCCGTGTCCTTTATTTCTAAACTTTTTGAAAATTTCTGTGGAACTAGTTTCGAAAATTTTATGTCTTTTGCTTATTAAATTTAACGAACCGTGCCCAATAGTCACTCCGTTCAAAAAGAACCCCATCGTATCATAGTTCCACTTACCTCTCATATCTTTAATAGAGGTAATTAATTTATGCTCCGGAGTAGCGAAAATACTAGTATATTTTCTCACTAGTCCCACTCCATAGGAGAAGGCGAATAGTTCTCAGCAATCGCTTCAGGAGTTCTATTCGCCTCTGCTTTTGGGCAACGGCACTTATCAGATTTACAGATATGACTTGCAAGTCTATCTCTACGTTTTGCTTCTTTCTCGTCTTGATAAACTTGCGCTTCGTAGTCCGCTTCGGCTTCAGCTGCAGGACCACGAGCCTGATACTTATCCGGATGAGCCAAAAACTGCTCAAATTCAACTGGACCATAGTCAGTGTACTCGACAGCAAACAAACGCTGCCAACGATTGTGAAGTTTTCCCTGATTGTTGATCACCCGAGTATCCGGCTCGTCTTTGTGAAAACCGTGCCAGATATTGTGCAAGTGACCGTGAATGTTCAAATAAGTATGTTTCGGCAATGATTGTGCCGGTCGATGCGTGATCCATGTGTGACGGAAGATCATCGCATCTACGGCGATATCAAAGCCATTCTCCATCCACCACAAAGACGGATGCTTATCATGATTACCACGTACAAGCACCTTTCGACCGGGCAACAGTGGATAAATCTGACGCCAGCCATCAGGCTTGCCGATGAATACGTCGCCAACGTGGATGACCATATCATCAGCCTGAACCTTATTTTGCCAGTTCCGAATGATCAACTCTGTGAAGTTGTCCGGACGACGGCAGTAAGTGGCGATCTTATCGTGATTAAAATGTGTGTCGCTGATCAACCAAGTTTTCATTTGCTCACCGCAATGTGCTTTCTCGTTGCTCGTTTAACTCTTTCCTTAATGTATGCCTTGAGTGCTTTGATCAAATCCTTGTTATCGGCCTGAGAGTCACAGGATCGAACATGTCCAGAATTAGTACTCGGCTGGCATCCGGGCGTTCCGCACCAAAACAAATGACCACCACGCTTAGCTTTCGGCCAGTTGTTTTTGCAACCTTCGCATGTCGCCTGAGCTATCAGTTTTTCCAAACTCATTTTGAATCCTTGGAGATAAACTTTCTATTCTGTGTACTCCAGTAATGACAGTTTTTATCGGTAAAGCTTTGAAACCAACGTTCTTCTATGGTAATTGTTTCCAACCAACGAGTAGTTCCATCGTCACACTGAATTGGAAACCATGCAAACTTTTTACGACGGCGTGTATCGCCCTCTTCTGGAAGTACAGGTGTCGTCCACTTCATTGCTTGACCCTCGCTAGAACATAGTCTAACACAGCCGGATCGCCAAAGTCAAATGAAATCATCGCTCCAAGCTCCTGCTGAATCTTCTGATCGACTTCTAAGGCTCGGGCCTTGTCCTGATACCGGCCTTCCTGAACGTACGGCTTATCTCCCCGTCGAATGAATATGTTCTCGTAAGCGAAATCTTGATTGTACGTCTGACTCAATAAACGCATTGCCGGTTTCAAATGTTCTGGCGAGTAAACGATGCTCAGATCAACCGGAGAATCCGTGACGATGTTCTTGATACCATTCTTCAGAAACCGATACTCGTACTGCATTTGCTTCGCCATAATATAAATCTGATCATAGTGATCCACTGGTCGCTTAGCGTAAGCCCACGCCTTAACGTATTCGTTGACGTGTTCAACACTGACAAGACGACGCTTCAATTCCGAGAACAGCCACGCCGCTGTTGTACTCTTGCCACTCCCCGGCCCGCCAAACAGATTAATTCTCACTTTATTTCCTCTACTTCAACTAGTGTCAAAAGATCAGCAGGAATTCCTAAATCTTTGATGACCTTTTTTCCGTTTGAAATGGCTTCTTCCAACTCCCATACTTTGACGACAATTTCCAAATTTACGCCTGCATACCAGTAACCTACGTTTTCCGGATGATTGTATCTAAAAGCACGTTTAGAAAATTTACACCGGAAACTTGTCATAAACTATTTCTCCACAAGCCAGTCTGCTCTTTCAAAAAGTTCGAAATTTCATCCAAGCATCCAGCGTCGAATTGAGCGGCGTCATTAAAATGTACGACATATTTACGCCACGCACCGCTGAACACGATTATTCCAAGCTGTGATCCATCTTGACTATTGCTGATGTTCCAACGCTTGGTCTTTCGAGTCTGATTCGGAATTTCTGTAAAGCTTATGTAGCTCATTTTTCCTTTCAATTTCTCAGCAAGTAACAGATTAAAATTACGTAAGATACCATTCCTAATACAAATCTGCCGTCTGCGTTGAATAGCATTTTTATTAGAACA